>Ga0182739_1000835_pt1 | contig 35554 bp, 35 predicted proteins | sample eDN5th30CBELigBY_FD_128873 | JGI IMG/M metagenome (GOLD analysis project Ga0182739, IMG submission 128873) | Enriched backyard soil microbial communities from Emeryville, California, USA - eDNA 5th pass 30_C BE-Lig BY (version 2) (version 2) | ecosystem: Environmental > Terrestrial > Soil >... | reverse complement strand
GTAAAAGTACAGTTAATCGACAACCTGTATATACTTCACCGTTTTTATTGCCAACAAACCTTTTGTTAAAGAACATTCATTTAATATCTCATACCTATAAACATAGTACACTCTGATAAATTTGCAAGAATGAATACAATATTTTTTAAATAAAAGTATTTGAAATCACTCTCTAAGTTTAAAAGTGCTAATGCGCTTAAGCCAAGTTTTTGATTACACACCCTATAGATAACCCCTTGGCTTTCGTTTTAAATTAAAACATATAGCATAAACCTCTATCAGTTCGGGGCTTTTCAAAAAATAACGGCGTGTTATGATAAGGCTTCTTTCTTGAGTGAAGCCAAGCCATTGTGATTTTAAAGTTTTTAAAAAACCTATTACCTAAAAAACCCGTGCTATCTAAACCTAGGGCTAAAATTAAAGCCAAATTAGCTCCTCAAATTATTGGGCGAGCGGAGCATCCCATTACGCGGCAAAATATTAGCGCCAACGCGCTTAAGGTTTTATACCGCTTAAAAGATGCCGGTTTTAGTGCTTATTTAGTCGGGGGTAGTGTTCGCGATCTCTTGTTGGGGCTTAATCCTAAAGATTTTGATATTGCGACCAATGCACAACCCGAGCAGGTTTATAAATTATTCCGTAATTGTCGCTTGATTGGCCGCCGTTTTCGTTTGGCACATGTCTATTTTTATAATGAAATTATCGAAGTTGCAACTTTTCGTGGCCACCATGCCAAGTTGGGTGATGAGGTACAAACCGAAGAAGGCCTTATCATCCGAGATAATGTCTATGGGACTATAGAAGAAGATGCGGAAAGGCGTGATTTTACGGTAAATGCCCTCTATTATAATATTGCAGATTTCTCTTTAGTTGATTTTCATGACGGGTTGGCTGATTTAAAAGCCGGTGTCTTGCGTATTATTGGGGATCCTTATCAACGGTATCGCGAAGATCCCGTACGTATTTTAAGGGTAGTACGTTTTGCCAGCAAATTAGGCTTTACCGTTCATCCTGCCACCGAGCAGCCTATTTTTGAGTCCCATGCCTTATTGCAAAATGTTTCGCCCGCGCGTTTATTTGATGAAATTCTTAAATTATTTCATGCTGGTAAAGCGTTAGCGGCTTTCAAACTACTAAGAAAATATGGTTTATTTGGTTATTTGTTTTCTCAAACCGAGGCCTGCCTTGATCAGCCGGAAGCTGAAATGACTCATAAACTGATAGAGTCTTTATTGTTAAGTACCGATCAACGCTTGGCAGAAGGCAAATCTATTTCGGGAGGCTTTTTATTTGCAGTCATTTTATGGCCGGCTCTACAAGCCTTAATGCAAGATTTACAACAAGATGGGCTGGCCTTATTTCCTGCCTTATACGAAGCCACTAATAAGGTGTTGCGTCGCCAAGGACAGCAAATTAGTATTCCCAAGCGTTTTCAAATTGACATGCAAGAGATTTGGCAATTGCAATACCGTTTGGCCCAGCGTACTCCGAGACGAGTATTTGCTACTTTGAATCATCCTAAATTCCGGGCGGGTTATGACTTATTATTATTAAGGGTTAACGCGGGAGAGGAATTACAAACGCTTGCAAATTGGTGGACCGAATTTCAGGCTAGTGATAAGCCCGTTCAGCATAAATTGCTAAAAGAGCTTGCGCCTAAACGCAGACGTAGAAAAAAAATCTCCCGGAAGCCTAAAGATGTTGGCGAATAAATCTGTAAGGGCTTACATCGGGTTAGGTAGTAACTTAAATAATCCGGTAAGCCAGTTACAACAGGCGTTGCAAGCCATTGCCAATATCCCGATAACCCAGCTTAGTAAAATTTCATCCTTCTATCAAACCTCACCCATGGGACCCCAAGATCAACCCGATTTCATTAATGCAGCCGTTGAAATACAAACTAATTTGTCGGCCCTGGCATTACTAAAACAATTGCAAGCTATAGAACAGCGGCAAGGTAGGCAACGCCAAATTAAATGGGGTCCTAGAACCATTGATTTAGATTTATTATTATATGGTAATTGGGTAATGCAAACGGCAGAACTTATCTTACCCCATCCTGGCATATCGGAGCGTAATTTTGTGCTTTATCCGTTATATGAGCTTGCGCCTAGCTTAAAGTTACCTTGTGGAAAAACTATAGAGAGTTTATTAAGTAATAACAAGCTTGATCCTCTTTATTAAGCCTATTTTAGATTCGTCACCAGTAGCCTGATTAGACATCTTTCAGATTACTGTTAAACTTAATAATAATTTATTTTAATTGCCCGCTTTTAAATAATGGCTTTATTAAAAATTTTGCAATATCCCGATCCTCGCTTGCAGAGAATCGCAAAGCCCGTAGTTAAGATGGATAAACACATCCAAAAAATTATCGAGGCGATGTTCGAAACCAAATATAACACCAAAAATTGTGCGGCCTTGGCTGCTACTCAATTAGACTTGCCCGATCCGCCTCACATTACGGTAATCGATTTATCGTCTTCTAACGATCGGCCCCTTTGCCTAATTAATGCGGAAATTGTAGCCCGCAAAGGAGAACAGTTTGAATTGGAAGGCTGCATGTCGGTAATGCCAGGTCATATTCATGAGCGGGTTAAGCGAGCAGCCGAAATTACGGTAAGAGCATGGGATAGACATGGTAAAACTATGACCTTATCTGCCGAAGGCTATCTGGCCAAGTGTATTCAGCACGAGCTTGATCATTTGGACGGTAAATTATATATTGATCGCCTCTCGGCTTTGAAACGTGAGCGAATTCGCCATAAAATAAGCAAAATAAATAAGAAAATTTAACCGCAGAAAAGCTACCCTTAACGGACTATTATCGGACAAAGCCAACCTTCCTTATACCGCTTATTCCAACTATTCAACGTTTTAATTTCTCGCAAGCTGCGCGCGAGGCTCCACATATCTGCCACCCTCTTTTTCATAGATGATTATTTAAGGAGAAGAGTATAAATCGCCTAAAGCACCTCAGCTAAAAATGCTAAGCCCATCCGAGTGGGTTCGTTGACTTTTTGCCAGACAATAAAGATTTGCTACTGCAGAAAGTTATCCTAGGGCAGATAAAACAAAAATTATTTACAGGCCATTTTGTTGCCAGAGTCTATGTTACCTCAAAAACGTGCGATATACCTTGCCAAACGAAAAATGGATCCGGCTGATCTCATTTTCCTCAAAATTATAGAGGCTATACATAGCACGATAGCTTTTAGAGGTGATCTACTAAAGCATGGACAAGGTAAACGCTTCGTGCTGAAAAGCGCGATTGTCTTGCTGATTAGACAGAGTTTCTAGGATTTAGTTAAAAAAAGTACTATTATTACGAAGTTTAATAAGCTGACTATGAGTGTTATGCCTTCCATGACGAATTCTAAGATTGAAGAAAAATTATTGCATTATACCGGTAAAGCCATTGCGGATTATCATATGATTCAAGCCGGCGATAGAATTTTAGTATGTTTATCCGGCGGAAAAGATTCTTATACCATGCTGAATATTTTGCGTTTATTACAGCAACGCGCCCAGCATAAGTTTGAACTCAAGGCTTTTACGCTTGATCAAATGCAGCCCGGATGGGACGACCGTGGGCTAAGAGCCTGGTTAGAATCGCACAACGTGCCCTATGAAATTTTAAGCCGGGATACCTATTCTATAGTGACCGATAAAATTCCCGAGGGAAAGACCTATTGTTCACTTTGTTCTCGCTTACGGCGTGGCAATATTTACAATTATGCCGAAAAGCATGGGTTTAATAAGGTTGCCTTAGGTCATCACCGCGATGATTTAATTCGAACTTTATTAATGTCTATCCTTTATAGTGGTGAAATTCGCTCCATGCCACCCAAACTATTAACCGATAGCAAAAAACAGATAGTCATACGGCCACTGGCTTATTGTCAGGAGCGCGATATAGTTGAGTACGCAAAGGAACAGCAATTTCCTATTATTCCTTGTAATCTTTGTGGTTCACAAGAAAATCTGGCTCGCAAACGGGTACAAAAGCTGATTGACCAACTCGCTGAAGAAAATCCTAAGGTTCCTAGCAATATTTTACATGCTTTACAGAGTGTCAAGCCTAGCCAATTAATGGATAAAGCCCTATGGGATTTCACGAGCCTTGAACAAGGTATGACATTATCTGATGTGGTTAATGAAGAATAAATTTCTAGGCTAAGGTGAGATGCTAGCTTTTAGAGCGGTTTATCTCAAGCGACTATACGTCTATGCTATTTTGTTAAATAAAAAACAGGTTTGCAGGCCTGTTTGTTTTGATTAAAGGAAGGTTTATGGAAACCAAGCATATCATTGCTACGAATTCTGATATTTTAGATGGCGCCGATTTACTAAGATTAATGACTAACGCCGAACAGCTATTGCAAGAAAATGCCGAGCTGGTGAATCAACTTAACGTTTTTCCGGTGCCAGATGGTGACACCGGTACCAATATGTTGCTTACCTTAAAATCTGCATTGTTTACGGCTCGTCAGGAACAAATCATGTCCGCTGAAAATATAGCAGAAGCCGTGGCAAAAGGCGCTTTACTAGGCGCTAAAGGCAATAGTGGCGTAATTTTAAGTCAATTCTTGCGCGGTTTTGCTAATGGTTTGAAAGGCAAATATAGTTTTACGGTACAAGATTTAGCGACAGCCTTTAAATTAGCAAAAATTTGTGCCTACCAGGCCGTGGCTGAGCCTGTTGAGGGTACCTTGTTAACCGTCATTAGACGAGTGGCTCAAGCGGCGCAGCGCATAGCTAAGAAACAGTGTAGTATGAGCGAAACCTTACAAATATTAAGTGAAACGGCTAAGCGAGCCGTTGCCGAAACTCCACGTTATCTGGCTGTTTTACGTGAGGCCGAGGTAGTCGATGCCGGTGGGCAAGGCTTATTGGTCATCATAGAGGGATTCCATCGGGCAATTACCACCAATAGAACTAATATTGTTGACATAACGCCTAAAATTAAGCAGCGTGTCACCACCCTTAAAACCTTAGTAGAACATGATAACTACGGTTACTGTACTAATTTTTTGCTAACTGGCGAAGGGCTTGATGCAGTCGCTCTTAAAGCCGAACTCACACAGATGGGACGCTCCTTAGTCGCAGTTGGCGATGCTCAACAATTCAAAGTCCATTTGCACACGTTAGATCCGGGCGCGGTATTATCTCATATGGTGAAATTTGGCACCTTATCCCAAATTCAAATCGATAATATGGATAACCAAGCCCAGGCTAAAGTTGCGCGGGAGACCCTGGTAGGTCAGGCTGCACCCGCTAAAGAAATGGCTATGGTAGCCGTGGCTTGGGGCAAGGGGTTGATTGATATTTTCAATAATCTAGGGGTTAGCCACATTATTCAGGCGGGTGATTCCATGAATCCTAGTATCCAAGATATTTTACAAGAAATAGAAGATACCCAGGCGGCTAAGGTTATTGTATTACCCAATAATCCTAATATTATCGCCGCAGCGGAACAAGCCGCTAAGCTAGCTAACAGAGAGGTTCATGTTATCCCTACTAAAACCATTCCGCAGGGCATTGCGGCAGCGATGGCTTTTGTGACTACTCAGTCATTCTCCGATAATGATTTGGCTATGCGCCAAGCGGTCTCCTCTCTTAAAAGTGGTGCGATAACTATTGCTAGCCGCAGTGTAAAGCTAAGCGGCATAGACGTTAGCCAAGGGCAGTTTATTGGATTATTAGAAAATAAATTGGTGGCCAGTGCCGATACCTTAGAAGCGGTGGTACTAGGTTTATTAGCAAAGCTTAAATTAGAGCCGGGTCAGTTGATCACGTGCTATGCCGGTAGTGATATAACGGAGGCCGTTAATTTACAGCTTGGTAAAATCATAAAAAGTATTTATCCACAAATTGAGTTGGAGTTTGTTTGGGGTGGGCAGCCCTACTATCAATACTTTATCGCGATTGAATAGAGGTAGGTTTGCAAACCGTTCTGTAAGACGGCTAGCTTCGTTAAAAATAAACTCGTTATCAAGCTTGAGTATCGGGTTGTAATTACACGCTAAGGATATGAAATGAAAATTAAAATAGTGACCGACAGTAGTGCCGATTTAGCCCAGCTTGCGCTCAAGGATCCCGATATTAGTCAAGTGCCTTTGTCGGTAACTTTTGGAGAACAGGTTTATTGGGATGGGCAGACTATGCTGGCCGATGAGTTTTATAAACAGCTTAGCAGTCAAGATATCCATCCGAAAACCTCTCAGCCTTCACCCGCTGCTTTCGCCGAGGCATATCGGCAAGCGAGTCTGGAGGCAGACGCTATTATCTCATTACATCTTTCGGCTAAATTAAGCGGTACCATCAACGCTGCAAAACAGGGTTTAAGTCTGGCTAATCTTAACTGTCCGGTTGAGATAGTAGATAGTCGTTTTACCGGGATGGCATTAGGGTTAATCGTATTAGAAGCCGCCAAAATAGTGCGTAGTGGTTGTAATCTTAAAGAGGCTTTAGCTCTTATCCAACAAACGATTACCAGAACCCGCTGTTTTATAGCCTTAGATACACTGACCAACTTAGAAAAAGGGGGCAGAATTGGTAAAGCGGCTAGTTTTATCGGTAATTTATTAAGTATTAAACCCATTCTAGCGATAGAGAACGGTGAAGTTGTACCTCTTGCCAAAGTACGTAGCCGTAAGCACGCCTTAGAGAAACTTTACGAACTGGCTCAATCTGCTCAACCCATAACACAAGCCGCTTTAATGGTGGCCTCGTCCGACTTACAAGACTATCGGCCATTTTACCAGAGCCTGGATCAAGCCTTATTAGGCGGAGCGCAAAAAACTTATTTCGGTAAACTAGGTCCAGTGTTAACGACGCATGGTGGGCTTAATACCGTAGGAATAGCCGTATTACAAGCAGAATAACAGCTTTTTTGCTAAGTTCTTGTTCATTGAGAGCCGGTTTTTGATCGCGTCTAAAAATGATGAATTCATTGGTGCTGAAAATCATGCCTTTGAGGCTTAGGATTTTAGGGTATTTAAAATTTAGGAAAATATAGTAATGATTACAATTAGATCTTCCCGCCCCGGCGAGGGTGAGCGCATAGTCGAAATTTGGCGGAATGCAGTTGACGCCACGCATGACTTTCTGTCCCCGCAGGATCGCCTTGCCATCGACGAGATGGTGTGTGGCTTTTTGCCTCAAGCACCGCTCTGGCTTGCCGTGGATGCCAATGATTATCCGCTGGCCTTCATGCTCATCGACAACGGGCACATGCAGGCACTATTCGTCGATCCAGCTTGTCGGGGAACTGGTATTGGGGCCGCGCTAGTGCGCCACGGCCTTGCGCTTCATCCAAAAATGACGACCGACGTCAATGAACAGAATGGCCAAGCGGTTGGCTTTTATGAAAAAATGGGGTTCAAGCGCGCAGGCCGTTCGCCACTCGACGACCAAGGTAGACCTTATCCGTTGATTCACCTGGAATATCAGAACTAATTGATCGATCGCCCAGTTCTGATCACGGGCGATTCGCAGGAGTTCTGCCTTCTCGCTCCATATGCCGCAACGCGCTTTCGCTTGCGGCCTTGTGCTACACAGCGCAAATCCACCTACGTGGGATATTCGTTGGAAGATAGTACTGGTTGGGTGTTCACTGCACCCAATCAGTACGCTTAATAGGGTGTTATGGTAGCTTGTCAGGCCATAGCATAGCACCGTGAAAAACTCTTAATATTTCAACTACATTACCTCTTACTTGGTACGGGATAATAAAGGGTGTACCTGTAATCACCAATTCCCTTGTATGAGGTACATGCCCTGGCCGTCCTAGACCGGGCTGCTCTACTAATAAATTCACTGTATCAATAATCCGTATAGCAATGCTTTGTGCGGCAGGGGGATTATGTTCTGCAATATAATGGCGTAACTGGTGTAAATCCTGAACAGCATCTTCCAGCCACTTGATGATCATTTAAGTGGTTCCTGCTCGTTTGAAGTTCCCCAACTCGCTAGCCAGCTTGTTATATTTTCGTGGCTATAAAATGTCGCTTTGCCACTATTGGCTTTAGCAACCGCTTCTTTAATCGTTCTAATTTGCCATGCTTGATTTGCCAAATAATTTTTAATAGCTTCAGCCGCTAGAAATGACTTGGTACGGTTGGTTGCCGTGGCTAATTCTGTCAATTGTTCCATCATTTCTTCAGGTATGCGTATACTGAGTGGAACAGTAGGATGTGAATGTGTTCTAGCCATTTTAAAATCCTTACGTTGTATTCTTTGTATACAATTAAATGATATATGAAAATATCGCTTTAGCAAGCTAAAGCATTTACCAGATGGCGCTAAAGTAAGGCCTTCAACACTCGCAGCTAAGCAAGGGCGATGAGGTAATTTGAGTGACAGGACGGCGGCGCTGAGCCTTATGCTTCTAGCCTAAAAACTTTGGCTTAGATACTTATTCACCCCGTAAGGTCTCAATGGGATCTAATTTAGCCGCTTTATGCGCCGGATAAAAACCAAAAAATATTCCTACGGCGACTGAGACGGCAAAACCAATCAGCGGGGGTAAGATAAACAAGTGAAACTCCCAATGGGCAAAGTAAGCGATTAAGAAAGAGATTAACACGCCTATAATAACCCCTAAAATCCCCCCAAATAAGGCTAAAATAATCGCTTCGATGATAAATAGAGAGCGAATAGATGCTCGATCGGCACCTATGGCTTTGCGAATACCTATCTCGCGGCGGCGTTCGGTGACCGAAACCAGCATAATATTCATAACTCCAATACCACCTACCAATAACGAAATACTACCAATAAAACCCAGTAATAAGGTAAAGGTCCGTTGCTGGTTAGCCATACTATCAATGATCTGCTTAGGACTGCGAAAAAAAAGCCGCAGGTTAGGTGATATTTTTTTCATATAGGCGGTTATGTCATCTTGCAGCTTATCAATATTAGCATTTTTATCAAAGCGCATGACAAAATTATTGAGTTCGGCATGACGGCTTAATAAGGTTGCGGTATTAATAGGTACGATAATCGCGTGGTTAATATCACTGTTAAAAAAAGAGTTTTCTGGCCAGGAGGCTAGGACACCGGCAATTCTAAATAAGTTATCACCTAAATCAATTCTTGCCCCTATAGGATTGACTAAACCTTGCTGTTTCAGCTGATGGTATATGTCCTGACCGATAAAACAATGGTATTCATAATCATCCAGAAAAGAAATAAAGCGCCCCTGTTGTACTTGTAATTTTATAACCTCTTGTAGATTAGGCGTCGCGGCTATAATCTGTCCCTCAATTTCATGGCCCGCATAGCTCATGGTTTGATAAAGGGTGATATAAGGTGCTATGGTTTTTAATTCGGGTATGGCAAGTTGTAATTTTTTAACCTGTTCTAATTCAAAAGGATGGGCTTGGGCTTGATTATCTTCCGCCCTTTCCTGATAAAAAGAAACGGATAATAGGTCGGTGCCTAATTTTTTAAACTGCTCTAAGGCATGTTGAGTCGCAAGTTCGCCACTAGATACCATGGCTACTACCGAGGCTGTACCCACTAAAATACCGAGAATGGCTAAAAAAGATCGTAATTTAGCGGAAATAAGATTAGTAAATGCTTCCTGAAAATGGGTCGTGAATTCCATGGCTTAGCTAATGAGTCCGTCTTGGATATGGATAACCCGTTGGCATTGTGCCGCAATCTTAGCATCATGAGTGACTATAATAATGGTAACCCCATCATCCTTATTTAAGGTTTTAAATAACTCCATAACATCTTGACTGGTTTTAGAATCTAGGGCACCGGTTGGTTCATCGGCTAAAATTACGCCGGGATTTCCTATCAGCGCTCTAGCAATGGCTACGCGCTGTTGTTGGCCGCCCGATAATTGGCTGGGTTTATGTTGGGCCCAATTAGCCATGCCAACTCTTTCTAGCATAGTTAATGAACGTTGTTTGATTTCAGCCGTTTTAGTGCCCCGGTAAAGTAATGGCAATCCCACATTTTGTAGAGCCGTTAAGCGAGGTAACAAGAAGAAAGATTGAAATACAAAACCTATCATTTGATTACGTAAGCGGGCTAATTCCTTATCTGGCAGAGTAGAAACTTCTTGGTTTTGTAAATGATAGGTACCGGAAGTTGGCCTATCCAATAGACCAATAATATTAAGTAAAGAGGACTTACCAGAGCCCGAAGCACCAATAATAGCAGCCAATTCGCCGGATTCTATGCTAAGCTCAACCCCTTTAAGTACGGTAAGCTCATGCTCTCCTAGCTGATAAATTTTTTTGATATTGCTTAGCTCAATCAGGGAGGACAATTTTATCTCCTGGCTGTAATCCGTTTAGAATAATTACATCACTAATAGCGGTATTACCTGGAATAACTTCAATGGTTTTAATGTCTCCATCCGAGGCTCTAATTTTAACAAAGGCTTTATTATCTTGCTCTATTAAGGCCTTGAGTGGGATACGAATAGACGGCGGTTGTTCTATGATTAATTTCACTTCCGCGCTCATTCCTACGTGAATTTTTTGCAATTCTTGCTCGCTAAGCTGTGGAATTTCAATTTTAACAGGAAAAGTGGGTAAGCCACTCGTCGTATTACTTTTCGCCTGAACATCCACTTCTTTAACTTGTCCATGTAAGGTAATACCTGGAAATGCCACGCCGGTAATAGTTACTTTTTGTTCGGGTTTAATGGTATTAATATTGATTTCATTCACATTGATATAGAGCGCTAAACCTGACATATCGCCGATTTCCAATAAGCCTTGTCCTGCTTTAACGGCGGTGCCTTCTAAGATACGCGAACTGGCATTATTATCGTTACTGGTTTTCTCGGGATAAAGCGCAATACCATCGCTAGGCGCAATAAGATTCATTTCACCGGAGTTAGCGGCTAAAGCCAGTTCAATCTTATTAATTTCATCAATATTAAGTTTGAGTAAATCGGTTAGTTTTTGATCATTAGCTTTCTCCGCTAGCTCTTTTAACCGCAGTTCTGCTTGACGGTAGCTTAGATAATAATTGGTGATCTGTTGTTTTTCTTCAATATATTGATTTTTACTGAGAGCTTGAATTTCCCAGAGTTCTTCAATGCCTTCACTTTTAATATTTTGATTATGATAATCGGCTTTTGCCTTAAGAAAAGCGGTCAAAGTCTCTTGATAATCTTTTTTAAGCTGATCGGAAATTAAGGTCATTAATAGTTGCCCCTTATTCACTCGCTGGCCATAGGTAAAGTTTAGGGTTTTAATTACCGCGTCTATAGGGCTACTGATATTGGTCTCTTTAATCGGTTCTATCTTGGCCTTAAAAAATAATACAATTTGATTGGGTTTTGCCTCCACTACCATGGTTTTAGGCATTGTTTCCGAGGCGGATTTACGCTCGGAGTCTCGATGGCAACTCATTAAAAAAATGGGTAAGCTAATTAAAATAATCAGTTTATTCAATTTATGCATATTAATATCTTATCTGGATTTTCCATTCATCTAATAAAGTACCTAATAGGGTCTGCAACTCAATTAAGGCATTGAGATAGTTGATTTGATGTTGCACTATGGCTTGTTCACTATCAATAAAGTCACGTTGCAAAATATTAACTCTAAACACATCGGTGCGGCCATGCTCTAATTTTTTTCTCTCGGCTGCTAATACTTTAGCATTAATATCTCGACTCGCAATGGCTAATTGAATCTGTTGCTCCTTAGCCCGTAAATTGTCTAGCTGAGTGGCCACACTCAGTTCAATAGCTCTTTGCTTTTGTGACAGCTCCATTCGTTCTTTTTGTAAATTAATTTTAGCCGCCGCAATATCCCGGTTTAATTTTAATTTATCTAGGGGGATTTCTAAATTTAAGCCTATTCCTCTACTATTATTGGCGCCATCAAAAATACCACCCGCACTGCCTCCCGTACCTGAAGAGCCACTGCCTACACTGGCCTTTAAATCTAATTTCCAGCGGGCATCGTCTTGGGCTTTTTGTAAATTTCGTTCGCTAGTTTTGAGATTGATTAATGCTATTTGATAATCAATATTATTGCGTAAAGCGGTTTGCACTGCCGTTTGATAACTAGGTAACTTAATAATATTAACTTCAATATTATGAGGAATCGTAAATTGAAAATCTGAGCGCAATCCAATGGTATTTAATAAATTATTTTTGTCTTGCAGTAATTGATTTTCTGCTTGGCTAACTTCGAGTTGTTGACGAGGAATAATAGATTGACTTTGTAAAATATCAAGCCCAGAGAGTTGGCCGGCTTTCATTTCAAGAGTCGCCTTTTTGGCATCCCTGAGACTATTTTGTAGGGAAAGCTTGCTGATACGTAAGCTGTTATAGTCTAGGAGTAGCTGTCTATATCGAGTGATGACCTCTTTAATTTGGTTAGTCACCGTGGTTTTCAAATTGAGTTGGTTAATTTTTTCCTGGTCTATGGCGTTAAGCAAGCTATTTTTAGCAATAGCAGGCCCAAAGCCGCGTAATAAGGGTTGAGTAAGCTCTAGACTAGCACTTTGCCCATAATTAATGCCATCGTAGCTGTTTTTCATGCTCAAGCTGACCTCGGTGCCTAAGCCGGTTTTTAAGGAGGCTTTTGGTTCTAGGCTATATGATTCGGTAATCGTACTTACACTATTACTTTTGTTGTTTTCATAACTGGTAGAGCCGGTTAAACTAAACTGAGGTTCAAAGCCATGATAGGCTAAGGCCAGATCATATTTTTGCACGGTCCTATCAAGCTCATTATTTTTAATACTGATATTATATCGCAGAGCTAAAAAAACCGCGTCCTGCAAGGTTAGCTGTGGAGTCGTTTCAGCAAAACCCTGCGTAAAATAAAAAAAACTTAAACCTAAAAGAAAAAGTCGCTTCATAGTGAGTAATCTTTTTGCAAAAATTGACCTCTTAATTGAGGTTTGTAAGAAGCCCATTATACAGAGGGCCGTTGTTCTTTTATACCTTGCTCCGTTGCCAAGATCAATAAATCTGCTGGCCGTTCGGCAAATAATCCGTGGCAAACCACTCCCGTAATATTATTCAATTTAGCTTCTAAGCGTAAGGGTTCACTAAAATTGAGATTATATACATCGAGAATGATATTACCATTATCTGTGATAAAGCCCTGGCGATATACGGGATTACCGCCCATTTTTACCAGCTGTCTAGCCACATAACTGCGTGCCATGGGAATAACCTCGATGGCTAAAGGATGGCTGCCTAGCAATGCAACCTGTTTACTTATATCGGCTATACAAATGAATTGCTCGCTGGCGCAAGCTAGAATTTTCTCACGGGTTAAGGCGCCACCACCGCCTTTAATCATTTGCAAGCGTTGATTAATCTCATCGGCGCCATCGACGTAAACTGCAATTTGGTTAACGGTATTTAAATCTAACACTCGAATACCGTGTGATTTTAAGCGCTGCTCGGTCGCTATTGAACTTGCCACGGTGCCTTCAAGCCGATTTTTAATAGAGGCCAAGGCATCAATGAAGTAATTTACCGTACTACCAGTCCCCACCCCTACTATGCTGTCATCGGGAATATGGTGAAGAGCGGCTTTAGCGGCAATTTGTTTGAGATTTTGTAAATCCATGGCTTATTCCTCACTAAAATTTTTAGATGGCTTTATTATGAGGGTTTCAAGCCCAGGTTGCAAAAGGAGTAATCAAAAGATTTTTCCGCAATTGCAGATAAATTTTTTTGCAATTATTCTCATATTTTTTCTTTTTGGCTCATGGGATGTTTATGCAAGCTTGGTTAACAAACTATTTTGGCGTCACTTCCTTTCGTAAAGAATTGCTTGCCGCTCTAACTACTTTTCTCACTATGTCCTATATTATAGTAGTTAATCCTTTGCTGTTCAAAGAGGCTGGAATCGATCCCGGTTCGATATTTGTAGCCACATGTCTAATTTCTGCCCTAGCCAGTATTGCCATGGGACTATATGCTAATTATCCCATTGCCTTGGCGCCTGGTTTAAGCGTCGCGACTTATTTTAGCTATGTCATTGTAGGGCAACTAGGATATGCCTGGCAGGACGCTTTGGGAGCCGTTCTCATCGCTGCTTTATTATTATTACTAGTCACTCTTTCACGTTTTCGTGCCTACATCATTGGAGCTATTCCTGACTGTTTAAAAATAGCTATCACTTGTGGAATAGGTTTATTTATTGGGCTTATCGCCCTAAAAAATGCCCAAATAATTAATATTACACCCGGTAAACTTATGCAGTGGGCAGAACCCTTCTCTCTGCCGGCTATTTTTACTTATGTAGGAATAAGTATTATTGCCATTTTAAACTATTTCCGTGTGTCTGGGGCATTATTATTAGTGATAGTCGGTTTAACTATCTTGGGCGGTTTCTATGATTTAACGACTTATCACGGCTTATTTTCACTTCCACCTTCCATGCAACCCACCTGGTTAGCCTTAAAAATACCTTCATTATGGCGGCTTGATTATTGGGACATCATTTTAAGTATCTTTTTTATCGCATTTTTTGATGCTGCGGGTACGTTAGTGGGCCTGCTTTATCAGGCAGGTCTATCAACTAATATTAAAGAGCCGCGTTTTACTAGAGCCCTATTAGTAGATAGTGGCGCGACGATGGTGGGAGCAGGTATGGGAATTGCGACGGTAGGTGCCCATATTGAAAATGCTGCGGGTATTGCAGTGGGAGGACGCACAGGGCTTACCGCCGTTGTCGTAGGATTATTATTTTTATTAGCCTTGTTTTTTTCTCCTTTAGCTGAAACTATTCCTAGTTTTGCTACGGCCTCTGTTTTGCTATTTATAGCTTATTTAATGCTGAAAAATATTCGGCAGGTGAATTGGCGAGATCCGGCAGCGGCTGTTTCAACCTTGTTAATCATTATTATCATGCCCCTGACTTTTTCGATTGTGTACGGCGTTGCCTGCGGTTTTATGGCTTACTTAGGCATTAATCTATTGCTATGCCGCATTAAAACCATTAGCCGTTGGCAATGGGTTTTAGGTTTGATACTGGCCGGTTATTTAGCGGCTAAGTGGCTATATGTTATTGAATAAAATTTCATCTTAAGTAAGAAATTTACCGGCTGTCACCGCGGCTTGAGCGTAGGATGACAGCCGATTTTTTATCATTGGCTATATTCTAAGAATGTTCCAAGACCTGTAAGTGATGGGTTTCACCTACTATAAGCAATAAGTCTCCTGCCAACAATAGTTCACTTGAGTCGGGATTTAAAATACGCGTTCCTTGCCGTTCTATCCCAACCACTAAGCCCTTGGCTTGCTCTCGAATACTAGAATCGGCAATGGTCTTTCCTATCCAGGTATGATGATCTTTCACTAAAATCGCCTTGAGCGTAAAATTAGATAAAACATCGGGCGGAGTAGCTTCTTCGGTATGTTGTAAGTATTCTTGACTAAATCGTTCCAGTTGATCATCACTGCCTAAGATAATTAATTTATCAAAAGGCATTAACTCTTGATTACCGCGTGGGCCTAAAATAGCTTTTGAACCCCGGTAAATTCCGACAATATTGATTCCAAAGCGTTGGCGCAGATGAAGTTCACATAAGGGCCGATTGACTAAGGCCGATTTCCTGGGTATTTCTAATTCGACTAAATGTGAATCCCAAGGCGCTAATTCTTCATATTGGGCATGAGCCGAGGCATTTTGTTGTAAATTGTCGGCTAAGCGTTTTTCAAACCAATGATAAAATTTATCTAATTGTTTATAAACTAAACTAAATACGCCGGCGCCAATGACTAATAATAACAAGCAAACTAGCCAGGTATCAAAGAAAGTGAGGCTCAAAATCACTATTTCTAGCAAGGTGGCTATCCAACTTAATAAATACGGAGCCGGTGTGGCGCGTAAAATTTGCTTGCTGGAAGTAGGCATGGTTTTTTTGAAGGAAACTAACATACCCCAAATAAAAGGGGATGATAAAATTAAAGTTAATAACCAAGTTAAAATATTAGCTAACCAAACCCGCTCAACGGCCTCAAATAATTTGGGCAACAACCAGCTTTCTGTAGCACTAAAAATAACAATGATGATTAAAGCGTTTATGCTTAAACGTAAAGCAGCCTTGCCATATAGACTTTGTCCCTTACGGTTAGCCGATATTTGATAGAGCCAAGCGGTATAATTGCTTAACGCGTATTGAATGGGCGCGGGTAAACGCTGTTCAATCTTAGGTCCTAAATAACCCGAGAAGCGAATAAGATAAGGTGTGGTAAAGGTGGTAATGGTCGATACGGCAATAATGATAGGATAAAGCAAATGGCTGGTCGCGTTTAGCGCAACACCAAGTCCCGCAATAATAAAAGAAAATTCGCCAATTTGCGCCATACTAAAGCCAATGCGTATCGAATTACTCACATTTTGACCTGAAAGTAATGCACCAAAGCCAGTTATAAATAATTTACCCAAAATAGTGACTGTGCAGATCACTAAGATCAGGGGAAATTGAGTAAAGATAAGTTTAGGATCGATGAGCATACCTACCGAAACAAAAAATACCGCCGCAAAAATATTCCGTACCGGTTGAATTAAATGCTCGATTCTATGTACTAGAGGCGTTTCGGCTAGAATTGAACCCATGATAAAGGCGCCCAGGGCCGTGGAGTAATGAAAATGAGCGGCTACGCATACTAGCCCTAAACATAAGCCAATGGATACTATGATCAAAGTTTCTTCATCGGCATAATACTTGATTTTTTGAAATAAAGAGGGAATTAAAAAGTAGCCAAAGATAAACCAACTACCTACAACTAAAACCAATTGTAAAGCGGCCCAACCCATCTCTGCGGAGAAAATATTATTAGTGGCTACTACGGTAGAAAGGCCAACCAATAATAAAATAGCGAGTAAATCTTCTACCACTAAGACGCCGAAAATAATCTCGGCAAAACGTTTACGTTTTAACTTTAATTCCTCTAAGGCTTTAATAATGATGGTGGTTGAGGAAATGGCAAGCGCCGCTCCAAGAAACAGGCCGTCATAGAATGACCATCCTATTAAATGAGCCGTTACTAAACCCAGTAATAACATAAAGATAACTTCTAGAAAACCCGTAACCGTCGCCGAAGGTCCTACCCGCATGAGTTTATGAAAGCTAAATTCCAAACCTAAGGAGAACATTAAAAAAATAACACCTAATTCCGATAGAGTTTGAATATTGGGAATATCACTAACGAGTCTAAAGGGAGGAGTATAGGGGCCTATGATAAGACCGGCTATTAAGTAGCCTAACACTATGGGTTGTTTAATCTTTTGGAATAGTAAAGCGATAAAACCCGCCACTCCCAAGATAATGGCTAAGTCTTTAATAAGGGGGGCTACTTCATGCATGATTTTATAGGCTCCATTGTTTAATGCTGATGCGGATTTTAAAATAATCGTTTTGTAGAATTAATAGACTAGGTAACTCAAATTGCCCAACTATTTTATAAGTTTGGTATTCGATGTGCCAACCTTGTTGTACAAGTTTGCTAAGCCTATGCTGGCTATCAAAAACCAATTTGGCAGGCCATTGTGGCGCCGGAATGCCAAGAACCCAGTAGCGTAATAGCTCTACTGGTAAATACCAACCCGTACGTTCTTGTAATAAGGCTTGAGTTGTTGCGGCCTGATAATGTTCCCCCTTAGAGGTTATTAATTTAACGGTTTTATCATTACCCGTTAATGATAGGGAGCCTACGCCTAGTGGAGCAAATAGCTGTAATTGGTAGTTTGAAAATTGCTGTTGCCAATTAAAAGTGGCGCTCCATGCCGAGTCAGGGGTTTTTATGCCAACGCTACCCATGCTTTTCCAGGTACTGAGTTGAATCAGTTGAGCCTGTCGTTTGGCCCAGCTTTGGGTGGGTAGTTGAGAGGTGGGAGGCGTTCCAAAGGTCGTGCAACCGGCAAGTAATAAACAGGCTATAAAATAATTAAGTAGTTTATAAATAGATCGCATCAAGCTTTATCGTCAATTAAATGTATAATTAGCTTGCAATAAATTGATGGTTTGTGCAACGGTTAAAGACCGGCTCATTAAAAAATCTTGTGGCCTAAGTATCTAAACCCAGTTTTCAGATAGTTTAACAGTGGGTATAGCTCTAGTGGGGCCCCCAACGCCCGCAGCTTTAGCGAGGACGATGGGGTAACTTGAGTGACAGGACCCAAGTCTTTTAATCTGAAAACTGGGTTTAGATGCCTAAAAATAATTTCTTAGCATCAAAATTTAAATTATGATCCTAACCAACATTTTTACGATGCTTGCTAATAAGAGTTGCGTTATAATAGAGCAATTTTGCAATCGTCTATGCGGTATTTAAGTAAAATAAAGTTTAGGTTGACATAAAAGTCATGAGTTTAATTGCCTGTGGAATTAATCATAAAACTGCCCCGTTAACGGTCCGTGAGCGAGTTACGGTGCCTTCACACGCGCTAACTTTAGCTTTGCAAGATTTAAACCGAACTGCCAAGCTAGATGAAGCCGCTCTCCTTTCTACTTGTAATCGTACCGAGCTTTATTGTGTAGGTGCAGAACCCAGAACGCTATTAACGTGGCTAAGTGATTATCAGCAATTAACCGTCGCCGAGATAGAGCCTTATTTTTATGTCCATACGGCGGATGCGGCTCTCGAGCATATGTTGCGAGTAGCCTCTGGCTTAGATTCTATGGTGATAGGTGAGCCGCAAATTTTGGGCCAAATGAAACGAGCATTTACCAGCGCTAGCCAAATAGGCATGATTGGCAATCGATTAAACCAGGTGTTTCGTCATGTCTTTACGGTCAGTAAACGTATTCGCACCACAACGGGCATAGGTGTGAATCCTATTTCTATTGCTTATACTGCGGTACAGCTTGCTAAATTGATTTTTGCCGATTTAAAACAGAATACCGCTTTACTGATTGGCGGCGGTGAAACTATAGAGCTAGCTGCTAAGCATCTAGGCGAACAAGGCGTTCATAATCTCCTATTCTGTAATCGTACCGAGGCAAGTGCCTTGCGCTTGGCCGAGCAATATGCAGGCCAAGGCTTTAGTTTAGAGTCCTTACCCGCTATTTTACCGCAAGCCGATATTTTAGTTACGGCAACCGCCAGTCCCTTACCCATTATTGGTAAAGGAATGGTTGAGCAAGCGCTTAAGCTGCGTAAGTGGCGGCCCATGCTCATGATTGATTTGGCAGTTCCTCGTGATATTGAACCCCAAGTCGCTAATTTACAAAATGCTTATCTCAATAATATCGATGATATGCAAAAAATTATTGCCCAAAATCTTAACCAACGACTGGATGCGGCTAAACAGGCCGAGCAGATTATTGCCATGGAAGTCATAGAATTTGCTTGTTGGCAGCGTTCACTCGTTGCGGTCGATACCATTAAGGCTTACCGTGAGCAAGTTCAAGAATTACGTAATCACTGTCTTGCCAAAGGGCAACATTTATTGGCTCAAGGTAAGAGTTCTTACGAAGTGCTTGAGACAATTACCCAACTTTTAATCAATCAAATTATGCATCAACCTAGCCTTCAATTGCGTGCAGCGGGTAGTGAGGGACAAACTGAATTGATTGATTTTGCCAGACAACTCTTAGGAATAGAAACTAATCTATGAAACCATCTATCCAGAAAAAATTAGAAGCGCTGCTGGAGCGTCATGAAGAAATTGCCGCTCTGTTGAGCGATGCAGAAACCATTAATTCACAGGAGCAATTTCGTGAACTTTCCAAGGAATATGCCCAGCTTGAACCTATCGTTAGCTGTTTTCGTGAATATAATAATTGCCTAGCTAATATAACGAATGCGGAAGAGCTACGTAAAGATAATGATCTCCAAATGCGGGCCATGGCCGATGAGGAATTGGCGTCGCTTACCATTCAAGAAAAAGAATTAGAACAACAATTACAGGTGTTATTGTTACCCAAAGATCCCAATGATAATCGGGATATTTATTTAGAAATCCGTGCAGGCGCGGGTGGAGATGAAGCGGCTATTTTTGCCGGAGATTTATTCCGCATGTATTCTCGCTATGCCGAAGCGCGTGGTTGGCGAGTAGAGGTAATGAGTGTCAATCATAGTGAGCGAGGTGGTTTTAAAGAAGTTATTGCCAGGATTTCTGGGCAAGATGTTTATGCCAAATTAAAATTTGAATCGGGGGCACACCGAGTGCAGCGTGTGCCGGAGACCGAGTCACAAGGTCGGGTACATACCTCTACTTGTACGGTGGCTATTTTGCCAGAGGCCGATGAAATTGGCGCCATTGAAATCAATCCCGCAGACTTAAAAATAGATACTTATCGTGCTTCGGGGGCCGGTGGCCAGCACGTCAATAGAACGGAGTCTGCTATTCGCATCACCCATATTCCCAGCGGTGTAGTAGTGGAATGCCAAGACGAGCGTTCTCAGCATAAAAACAGAGCCCGTGCCATGTCTATTTTACAAGCTAAGTTATTAGCAGCAGAGCAATCTAAACAGCAAACGGAGCGTGCAGAAACCCGTCGTAATCTGGTAGGTACAGGCGATCGTTCGGAACGCATTCGCACCTATAATTTTCCGCAGGGGCGACTGACCGATCATAGAATTAATCTGACGCTTTATAAACTTGAAGACATGATGGAAGGGCATTTGGCAGACGTGATAGAACCCTTAGTACGTGAACACCAAGCCGATCAATTGGCTGCCATGGCTGGCGACTAATCTAAATTTTCATGCAGATTAGAGTCCTGTTACAACAAGCCACTGCAGCCTTGGCGCAAAGTACTTCACCGCGTCTGGATATTGAAATTATCCTCTGTCATTGTCTAAAAGTGCCTCGCAGTTATTTATATATGTATCCTGAGCAGGAGTTACCTTCATCTATATTAGTGGAGTTTCAAGCTCTATTGAGCAAGCGACAACAAGGCTATCCCATCGCCTATTTAATAGGGCAACGCGAATTCTGGTCCTTAAATTTAATGGTAACGCCAGCCACTTTAATTCCCAGGCCTGAAACTGAGTTATTAGTGGATTTGGCCTTAGCTAAAATTCCACCAGAGATGGAGTTTAGCATAGCCGATTTAGGGACGGGTTCGGGTGCGATTGCTCTTGCCATCGCCAAGGAGCGGCCACAAGTCATGGTTTATGGGGTTGATAAAAGTCTGGCGGCATTAGAGGTTGCTAAATTGAATGCTAAGCATTTGCAAATCTCTAATGTTATTTTTATAGCGGCCGATTGGTTAACGGCTTTTGCTCCAGCAACCTTTGATTTAGTGGTGAGTAACCCACCCTATCTTGCCGAGCAGGATCCCCATTTGGCAGAAGGTGATATACGTTTTGAACCTGCTATGGCATTGGTTGCAGGTCATGATGGTTTGCAAGATTACCGTATTCTTATTAAACAGGCAAAATCTATTCTTAAACCCGAGGGCAAGCTATTATTTGAACACGGTTATCAGCAAGCCGAAAGTATAGCAAGCCTTTTAACCGAACAAGGCTATAGTGCAATTAGCGCTTACAGGGATTTAGCCGACAAACCTAGAGTCATCAGCGCAGAAAAGTAAGACTGGATCTTTTTAGAAAGAGGTCTAAGGCTTCATTTTCTATGAAATTAACGTGGCAATTAACTAGGGCCTGTTCCTAATGTTTCGGTAGGAGCTAGAAGTCGGGAGGTTAGCGCTAAAAACCGAAAAATTTGGGGCGAATAGTGATTTTATTTAACGAAAATTTTTCATGGATCGTAGGCTGTTAAAAATTGGATGGTAGACGAAACCTTATAATAACGGTATGATCTATCCTCACTTAAGCGCCCGTAGCTCAGATGGATAGAGTGTTGGTCTCCGAAGCCAAAGGTCAGAGGTTCGACTCCTCTCGGGCGCGCCATCTACACTAATCTCTGCTTTTCTAAGGAAATTTAAACAACTCAATTAAGAGGCTTCAGCCAGCGAGCTAGGTTGCTGGGACGTTTGGTATTGATAGGCAAGTTGTTTTAAATAATTTGAATAGGGTTGAATTTTATCAAATTTAATATTCTGCGAGAAAGGCACCTTCATTAGTGCATAATAGTATAAATCATTACCCTGCAATTTTTGAGCGGGGTATAATCTTGTAGGCCAACTTTCGCTATCGGCGTGACAAAATTCATGTGCAGGCCAGCAATAGGGAACACTTTGGCCATTTTCCAGCTGTTCTAATACGGTGTGAGGTGCGTTATTGTCGGCGGCTAATTCGTAATGTAAACATAGATCTTGCCGGCTTTTTACTATCAAACAGCTCAAAATACCATCGGCATCCACTAATAAAAAACTACCGGTATTTTCTATCAGATAATGTTCTACAATGTGATGTTCGGCACAAAGAGTTTTAAAAAACAGGGCAAACTTATCATCGAGTAAACATTGAGCTGAACTATAGGCTAACATTTCGTTTAAGGGATTAGTTTTTATTTGAAAATAATTATTTTGCAGCGATCTTATATATTGATTAATTTGTTTACTTAAGAAAGGATCATTTTTATTAAAATATAAATCAATGGTTTTGGCATTGAAGGCGTTAATAGCCAAGCGTTCTTGATAACCATCTGCTAGCAGAATTTTTTTAATGGCTCGGTTGTTAATACATTCGCAAAATTCAAAGCCATTCATGCCTGGCATGGAAGAATCAACGATAACCACCGATATTTCGCTGAAACGCTGTGCATGATAGATAGTTTGGTAAATTTCGGAGATCTCAACGGCTATGGTATGAGCGGTTAATGGATAACCGGCATTTTCAATACATTCAGAAAAACAGCGCTTAATAAGGTAATCTGAATTAGTGGTAGTGTGTATAGCCCGTAGTGCATCCCGGGGTGAGGTATAATGCACCTGTGCTAAATCCTTATCAAGCCCCTTACTAAACCTGGATAAAAATTCGCGGCTGTCATCTACGATTAGGGTAGTGGTAGGAAAATAAAATGCAGGAATCCAATGTTTTTTCATTAGCTAACAACTCCCTCTTGAACACTTGGCGATCCATTCTATAAGCAAAAAAAACAATTATATATTAACATGCCTAGGAGAAAATCGGAATTAACAATTTAGTTTCAAGATAGCCCTAGCTTTTTCTCAAGGCCGAGGCCACATGAGCCTGTTGAAATACAAATCCTGCCGCTAGTAGTTTTTGAGGAATAACTTGCTGGCCATGCAATAAAAGTTCATCGGCCATCTCCCCTAAAAAAATTTTTAATAAGACCGCTGGTATTTTAAATAAACAAGGGCGGTTGATGGTTTGGCAGAGTGTTGTTGCTAACTGAGCTTGGGTAATGGCATGTGGAGCCACTAGATTAACCGCTCCAACTAATTCGGTATGCTGGATAATAAAATCAATGGCTGAGCAGAGATCGATTAAACTAATCCAAGCAAAAGGTTGTTGACCGGTACCCAAGCGGCCGCCTAAGCCTAATTTATAGAGTGGTAACAATTGTTTTAACATTCCACCGTGAAAACTCAGTACTACCCCAAAGCGCATGGCTATAGTACGAACACCTGCCTCTTCGGCTGGTTTTAATGCCCTTTCCCATTGTTGGCCAATTTTCACTAGAAAACTTTGCTCAGCATTATCAATTTGACTATTTTCAGTAAAACTAGCACCGGCAACTAGCTTATTTTGTAAACCGTAAATACCAACTCCACTGGCATTTAATAGCGGAGGTGAATTTTTGCCAAGTTTGGCACATAAGCTGGCAAGAATTTTAGTAGGATGCACTCTGCTTTCAACTAATAGTTGTTTACGCTGGGTACTCCAAATTTTTGCGCCTATGTTTTCTCCCGCTAAATTGATGATGGCACATGCTTCTTGGATAAAAGTTGTAGGTTGTTGTAACAATTGTTCCCAAGTAAGCGCATTAACTTGATTATTAAATAAGGCTTGGATTTTATCGGTACTGCGGCCGATGACGGTAATTTGGTAGCCCTTTTGTAACCACTGTTTAACTAAGGCCTGTCCAATAAAACCGGTACCTCCGGCAATAATGTATTTCATTGTTCATTTAACCTAATGAGTTGATAAATAAAACCAAGATTTTAGGTTGTTCTACTGACTATCTTAGGATTATCTTACACTTTAAAGCATAAGTATTTAACCAAAATTTTTCAGATATTTTAACAGGGTATGACACTAAGATGGAGTGCGGCTAGGTGCAGGTACTAGCGTGAGTTTTATAACTTACAAACTAAGGCATCTAAAAGTCTGGTTGGTAAAATCTGTTTAGCTAAGGCTAAGAAATAAGTAGGACATCCTACATAATAGCGAGCTTTTGGACGCTTGCTTTCTAAGGCGTGAATGAGTTTGCGAGTGACGGCCGAGGGACTTTGGGTAAGTAAACCCTGCCCTTGATTTTGACTATAATAGGCCGCCATTTTTTCATAAGCTTTAGTATGTACGCTTTGATCTATAGCGATAGCTTTACTGTAAGCGGCATAGGCACTAGCCCTGAAGTTGCTGGCAATAGGACCAGGTTCAATTAAGCTTACCCGAATTCCGCTGCCATACAGTTCTTGCCTTAAGGTATCGGTTAAGCCCTCTAATGCAAACTTTGAGGCATTATAAGCCCCGCGATAAGGCATGGTGACTAAACCAAGCAGGGAGCTATTATTAATGATACGTCCGTGGCCTTGTTTACGCATGATTGGAATCACGGCGTTGGTAAGTTCCATTAAGCCAAATACGTTAGTCTCAAACTGCTGGCGAATGAGATCCCGAGATAAATCTTCAATTGCACCAGGTTGACCGTAACCGGCGTTATTAAATAAAGCTTCTAGTTTTCCACCGGTGCGTTTTAATATTTCTGCCACGGCGGCATGAATAGAGTCTGAATCATTTAGGTCAAGCCTTAGACTTTCTAAGCCTAGCTGATGGAGTTTATTGACATCGGCTGATTGTCTCACCGTAGCAAAAACCCGATAACCTCGCGCCTGTAAGGTTTGTGCGGCGTGTAAACCCATGCCGCTGGCACAGCCGGTTATTAAAATACTAGTGTTTCTTTTCATGAGATTTTGTGGGGCAATCCCGATTGTTAAGCTTACCATCCGGCATAATCGTATGGCAGAAAATAGCGGCCTTAATATCGGCAGGTTGTGGTTGGCTTAATCTATAACCGATAAAAAATCTAGCGTTCTTAAGATTAGCCCCGCTAAAATTAGTTTTATTAAAGGGAACAACCGCTCCCTGGGTTTCATAGAGTTCGGCATCGGTGAGGTTAGCATGGCTAAAATTAAGGTTTGCAAAACCCAGATTGGTACTGCCTTGTACATCAATGATGGCGGGATCTAAAATGGCATTATGTAAATTGGCATGATCGAAATTAGCGTTGTCTAAGGTAGCATCGAGCTGGGCATTGAGTAAATTAGCATAGCTAAAATTCGCTTCGGTCATTTGACTGCCTAAGTTAATGCGCTTATATAAGGTGGTAACATACCTTAAATCAGCCCGGTTAAAATTAGCCTTGGTAAAGTTTGAATTCTTTAAGCTAGCGCCCGTTAAATTAGCTCGGCTAAAATCTGCTTCATTACCATCAATGCGGTAAAACTCCGTATTTTTTAAACGAGTTCCTATTAATTTAGCATGGTTTAAATTAATGTTTAAGGCATAGGAGCGGCCTGCACCGATTAATTTAGCATAATCTAAATTAGCATAGGAGAGATTAGCTTGATTTAAATTGCATTCATTCAAGTAATCGCGCTGCTCATGTTCTGCTGGGTATTGTCCTAATAACAGCCCAGATAGTTTAGCGTGCGCCAAATTACATCCTTCACAGCTACAAGTAGTAAGCAGCTTTTGTACATTTTGTTGCAGGTTAGTGGCTAAACTAACGCCGCTGGTAAATAAAAATAATAAGCCACAAAAAATTTTTTTCATAAGTTTTCAATAAGGTTTAAATGTCTAAGTAAGGCACCTCGATTTTGATCCACGAGCTGCTTGGCTTTTTTGCCTAAGGTAATGCGGTCAACCGAATTATTAAGCATGTGGCAGATTTCATTGGCCAGTTCTAGGCTATTATGAATGGTTTTCACCACGCCCGCTTGTTGTAAAAGTTGATTGATTTCTACAAAATTGTGCATATGAGGCCCAGTTAAGGCGAAAACACTAACGGCAGCAGGTTCAAGTAGGTTATGTCCACCAATGGGAATAAGGCTGCCACCTACAAAGGCTATGTCAGAGGCCGCATAAAGTAATTTTAACTCACCCATGGTATCACCAATGACGATAGCGGTATCCATTTCTAGCGCCGAATGATGACTACGTAAGGCTATGGTATAACCTTGTTTGCGGCAAAGATCGGCAACGTATTTAAACCGTTCGGGATGACGTGGAACTAATACTAATAAACAGTTAGGGATAGTTTGTTTAACCTTGGAAAATGCCTGTAAAACAACTTCATGCTCGCCGTCGTGAGTGCTGGCCGCGATCCAAATGGGACGATTTATTCCCCATTCTTGTCTGAGTTGTTGGGCTTGTGTGGCAAGTTCAGTAGGGAGTTGTAAATCAAATTTAATATTGCCTATGACTTTTGCCTTAGCGGGATTGAGACCCAAGCTAATGAAGCGATCGGCATCGGCTTGGGTTTGTGCGGCCACTAAAGTGACTTGTTTAAGTAAGTTATTTATCAGCGGCTTAATTTTCGCATAGCCTTTAGCCGAATATTCAGACAGCCTGGCATTGGCTATCAAAATGGGAAGTCTGCGTTTAGCACAACTTGCAAAAATATTAGGCCATAATTCGGTTTCCATCATAATGACTAAGCTAGGTCGAGTCCGCCGTAAAAAACGGTTGATGGTATTTGGTATATCGTAAGGAATGTAAGTGTTTATTACCTCTTCCCCAAAGGTCTTACGTATATAGTTTGATCCCGTAGGAGTCATATTAGTTACGATAAGTTTTCTAGCCGGATAGCGAGTAAGCAGCTCTCTAATTAAGGGAGTTGCCGCGATAGACTCGCCTAAAGATACCGCATGTAGCCAAATATTATCAGGCTGCTTTAATTTTGCTATGAAGCCAAAGCGTTCGGCGATTCTTTTTCGATAAGCAGATAGTTTTAAGGAGCGATAAAATAAGCGTAAAATAATAAAGGGAAGGCTTAAATAAAAAATTACCGTATACAAATAGCGCATAGAGAGTTAAGTTCATAAAAAAATTTAAAGGGAATACAGCCTTTTAAGCTGGGATTCAGTATAATAGATCTAGGTACTTTGTACAGCCCGAACTTGGTAATTTTTACAAAGTTAACTGTAGTTAGAGTATTGCATTTTACTACTTAAAGATCCTTGCAAAACTCTTAATAAAAAATAAGTTGGCAATGAAATTTTTGTAAGGATTTCACACCTGTATGGGGTAGCTCATTAAGTCATAAGGCTATAAGCGGGTAAAGCTATGTATTTATGGGGTAAAATTTTAGGTCTCATTTTTGGTTATTTGATAGCGGGTTTTTGGGGTGCTATTTTAGGCTGTTGGGCTGGTCATCAGTTTGATGTGGCTTTGGCTAAAATAGCCCTAGAGAAAGGTTTTACTAAAGCAAACGTTAATTATGAACGAGTTTTTTTTGAGGCTATCTTTAGTGTGATGGGTTGCCTTGCAAAAGCCGACGGTAGAGTCTCCGAGAAAGCCATTTATAATGCCAGGCAAGTTATGCAGCAAATGGGCTTAAATGCGCGGCAAAAGCGGGAGGCGATTAATTTATTTACGCAAGGTAAACAACTTAATTTTGATCTCGATTCGATTTTATTAAGATTATGGCGAGTGGCGCAAAACCAGCCTTCTCTTTTACAGCATTTTATTGAGTTACAATTAAAAGTTATTTATAACACAGACCATTACCTTAGCCATAATAAACAGCAAATGCTAGATTATATTGCTCGCCGCTTAGGGTTTATCTTATTTAACAACGCCTATAATCAATATACTTATAGCAGTGAGCAAACAAGCCAGCAGAGTAATGCCTCTGCTAACAAAAAAGAATACCTGGCTTCCGCCTACGAGATGTTGGGGGTTACTAACAAGGCTAGTAATCAAGAGGTAAAAATTGCCTATAGACGGCTTATGAGCCGTTATCATCCGGATAAATTAATGGCTAGGGGAGAGGCCAGCTTGCTCAAAAAGGCGACCGAAAAAACCCAGCAAATTAAAGAGGCTTATGAACAAATCAAAGAAGCTCGTGGAATAGTGTGAATAAAAATTGCACATTTTTTATGGCTAGTTTCCGTCTTTTTTGTTATACAATGGCTTACTTTTTACTCAGTTAATGATTCCGCGTGTTTAAACTTAATCCACAACAACAAGCTGCAGTTAATTACATTGACGGCCCTCTGCTAGTACTGGCAGGCGCCGGTAGTGGCAAAACTCGGGTTATCACCGAAAAAATCGCTTATTTGATTCGCGAGTGTGAAATTAAAGCCTTACACATTGCCGCGGTTACCTTTACTAATAAGGCCGCTCAGGAGATGAAGGCTAGAGTAAGTAAGAGTATTGGTGGAAAAGAGACGCGTGGACTTATAGTGGCTACCTTTCATAATTTAGGTCTAACTATTATTCGCCAGGCAGTTGCCGAACTTAATTTGAAGGCGGGATTTTCTATTTTTGATGAGCAAGATTGTAAGAGTTTGCTGAAAGAACTGATGCAGCAACTTTATGGCTCTAATAATGATGAGGTCGTTGAACAGACTAGGCGCTATATATCCGATTGGAAAAATGCCATGCTTTGGCCCGAGCAGGTACAAATAGACGATAGCAACAAAATCATGCAACATGCCGTTAGGTTGTACGCAGAATATAATCGTTGTTTAAGAGCTTATAATGCGGTTGATTTTGATGATTTGATTCTGTTGCCAGTTTGGTTATTTAAAAATCAGCCTAACTGGTTAGAAAAGTGGCAACATAAAATTCATTACCTATTGGTCGATGAGTATCAAGACACCAATGCCGTGCAATATGAACTTATCAAATTATTAGCCGGAGTTAGAGCAAGTTTTACCGTAGTGGGTGATGATGACCAATCCATTTACGCTTGGCGAGGCGCTAGGCCTGAAAATCTAATCCAGTTACAAAAAGACTACCCTCAATTAAAAATCATTAAGCTTGAGCAGAATTACCGTTCTTGTGGCCGGATCTTAAAAGCTGCGAACCAGCTTATTGCCAATAATCCGCATGTATTTACCGAAAAAAAATTGTGGAGTGCTTTGACATATGGCGATCCGATTCACATCCTTTGTGCTAAAGATGATGAGCATGAGGCGGAAAGAGTAGTAAGCGAATTACTAACTCACAAATTTAAGCAACGCACGCAGTTTCGTGATTATGCCATTCTCTACCGGGGCAATCATCAGGCTAGAATTTTTGAAAAAGTGCTACGTAACTATGATGTTCCCTACAAATTAAGCGGCGGCACATCATTTTTTGCTAAGATAGAAATCCGTGATATTATGGCATACCTTAGAATGCTTTTTAATCCGGATGATGATAATGCATTTTTGCGGATCATCAATACGCCTAGGCGTGGGATTGGCTCCGCTACTTTAGAAAAATTGGGACAATATGCTAAACAGCGTGATATTAGTTTATTTGCGAGCTGTTTTGAGCTAGGGCTTAGCCATACCTTAGAACCAGCAGTTTATACTAAGCTACAGCACTTTGGTTTGTGGTTAAATCAAATTGCAGCCGATTGTGAGCGTGGTGAACCACTCGTTGCTATTCAAGCAATGCTGCAACAAATAGGGTATGAAACCTGGGTATTTGAGAACTGTAATGATCCAAAAGTAGCTCAGCGTCGGATGGATAATGTACAATCGCTACTCGGTTGGGTGAAGCGAATGTTAGAGCCTGAAGACCCTAACGAGGCGCTATCTTTACGAGAGGCTGTAGCGAGATTAACCTTGTTAGATAGGCTTGAGCAACAAGATGATGGTACCGTTGATCAGGTGCAACTTATGACCTTACATGCCGCTAAGGGGTTAGAGTTTCCAGTGGTATTTTTAGTGGGTATGGAAGAAGAGTTGTTGCCACATCGTACCAGTATAGAGTTAGAACAAATTGAAGAAGAACGCCGTTTAGCTTACGTAGGTATTACTCGAGCCAGAAATAGTTTAACTATTACCCTCGCTAAGCAACGTAAAAGTTATGGAGAAAAAATTGAACGGCAGCCCAGTCGTTTTTTACAAGAGCTTCCTCAGGAGGATGTGATTTGGGAAGGGCTTGAGACCTTGGTTAATCCCGAGCAGCGGCAACAGCGGGGAAAAGCGCATTTGGCCATGCTAAAAGAAATGTTACAGGATGATTGATTTTTATATACAATGGTAATGTGAGTGGAAATGCCAATTGTGAATGACTTACAAACAATTGGCATTTTCATTTTGATAAGTGTTTAACCAGGATGGTTATAGCGCAAAGGGAGTAAGTTTTAATTAAATAAATATTATAGTGGTTCATTCTATGAACTAAAGGGCAATATTTAGCTTATTTAAAACATAATAATTGCATTACTATCAATAGTTATAGTGGAGTAATTATGAAAAATATTGGCTTTATCCTTATTCTGTTAGGCATTGCGCTTGGTACTTTAGGTGGTATTTTCTTTCCGGAGCAAATGCTATCTATTCGCTGGATCGGTATCCTCTTCATGAATATGTTGAAGCTGATTGTGTTGCCTTTGGTGTTTTCAGCATTGGTAAGCGCTATTGCTTCCATGGGCGATCTACGAAAACTAGGGGCAGTAGGCGGTTATACCATTGCCTATGTCATGTTTAGCGTTTCGGTTGCCGTGTTAATAGGTATCTTTTTAGTTAATTTAGTTCAACCAGGCGCCGGAATAGATCCCAGTTTGATTTTATCCAATGGCCCGATTGAAGAACATCAATCCTTAGAATTTAGCTCCTTTTTACTTTCTCTATTTCCTCCTAATATTATTGATGCCGCAGCAAAATTTGAAATTATGCCCATAGTATTTTTCAGTATTGTCTTTGCACTAGGCTGTACGGCTTGTGGTGATTCGGCTAAACCCGTAGTTGAGTTTATCACGGGCTTGAGAAATGTATTTGTCAAAATGATTACCTGGTTAATGCATTTAACCCCCATAGGTCTATTTGCCTTATTGGGTACGGCGGTGGCCGAGGCGGTTAAGCAAAACCGCTTGATGGAAAGTGTTAAAGGTATGGCCCTGTTCCTAGTGATGTTTTTGGGTGGTTTATTTTTGCACGTTCTTTGGCAATGGGTAGTTGTCAAAGTCGTGGCCAAGCGTAATGCTCGTGCTTATATGAGCGCAGCCTCTGGCGCTTTAGTAACCGCTTTTGGTACCTCTAGTTCAATGGCTACCTTGCCCGTGACCTTAGCCGTAGCAAAAGAGCAGCGGATTAGTGAGCCCGTGGCCAAGTTCGTCTTACCTTTCGCAACCACTATCAATTTAGCGGGAACAGCGATGTATGAAGCGGTTTCCGCCCTATTTTTTGCACAAATTTTGGGATTGCATTTATCTATTTGGCAGCAATGTGGCGTATTTGTGGCGGCCATTGTGGCAGGTATGGGGGCCACGGGTATTCCCGAGGGTGGTTTGGTTACCATGATAACGGTTTTGCGTTCGGTTAATATTCCTACTTCTGCTATTGCTTTATTACTACCTTTTGATCGTATCCTCGATCGTTTTCGCACCATGGTGAATGTGTGGGGTGATTTAGTGTGTGCTGCAACAGTCGATGTTTTCATTAAGAGAAAACAAGAAGCTCAGGCCAAACGTGCTGCTGCCGCCAAAGGTGATGGTTCATTCAGTAAAACTATTAAGGTAAGCGATGAAGGAAATGATTTTATCATCACCGGAAGCCGGCATTTAAAGGTTTTGCCTGCTAAAGAATATGATTTGACTAAACCCTTAGAATAACCGCTAAGGCACTTGCTTTACTAGGAGCAGCATAGCAACCATAGTCAACAGACCCTAATATTGAGGCTAAATCTGTTGCTTAAATTGAATAATTTGACGCCTTTGCTTTTTATTTGGGCGTTGCTCAGAGCTAGGAAATAAATTTTTTGTTAAGCGTTGCTGCTCCAGAAGTGCTGTGCGAGTCCGTATACTTGCCTCGGTTTCGGCATATAATTGCGCGGCTTCTTTAGCATTCTGTCGGATTAAGCTTAAGTTACGTACAAGGATTATCTTTTCATATATTCCCTGCTTAATCGTAACTTGAGCGTCTATATTTACCCGCTGGCTAGGTTTGACCCGTTGCTGGTTGTAATATACCTTACCACCGCTAATAGCTTGAGAGGCCAGGGCGCGAGTTTTATAAAAACGCGCCGCCCAAAGCCATTTATCTAATCGAATAGTCGTGTCATTAGTCATGATTTTTGTTTATAAAACTATCCCCCAGGCCTAATTATTTCTCCAGTGAGGGCTTCCCTGATTTCCGAAGGTTTGCCTAAGCCATTGACTCTTCCAGGCAGTATGTAATCAATTTTATTATTAAAAATCAATTTAACACTGGCCGTATCGCGTAAGGCGGTTTGACCAGAAAGATTAGCGCTGGTTGATACTATGGGTTTATTAAATCGCTGGCATAGCTGCTTTGCTATGGAGTGACCAATAATTCTAATCGCGATGGTTGTATGCTGTCCACGAATCCACGTAGGTACCATGGATGAAGCTGGAAATAACCAAGTTACCGGGCCAGGCCAGGTAGCTTCTATCTCAGCCATTTTTGCTGTCGGTATGGCTTTCACTAAATGAGCTACTTGTTGCCAATCGGCAGCAATTAGGATTAATCCTTGCTCTACCGAACGTTGCTTAATGGCTAGTAATCGCCTGACTGCTGTTTCATTGAAAGGATCACAACCGAGCCCGTAAACAGCTTCTGTTGGATAAGCAATAATTCCACCGTCCGTTAATACCTTAATAGCTTCCGATAAATAGCGTTGCTTTAATAGGTGAAACATGATTATTCCTTTATAGCATTGTTAAGTCTTGATTTAATAAGCCTATAGATACTTTCTGGTTGGGATTTATTCCGGGCCCGGTATCTAGGATGTGGATGGTCATTTTCATATGGCACTCCTTGAATTAATTAATGTATTCTATGTAGCCCTTCTATATAACTGGATAATGCTACAATATCATCGTCAGTTAACTGTTTAGCAATATCCTGCATGATTTGCATGGCATCTGTTTTTCGAGATTTTTCCCTATAGGCCAACAATTGTGCTTGCGTATAAGTGGAATGCTGACCTGCCAACAGGGGAATACCTGCCAAGGTATTCCCTTCTCCTGCAGGTCCATGGCAAGCCATGCAAGCAGGTAAATGCTGGGTTTTATCACCTGCCCGATATAAGCGTTGTCCCCGTTTTACCAAGGCGCGACTAGCTATACCAATATTAGGTGGCTGTTTAGCATAGTAGGCAGCCAAATCCAGCAAGTCGGATTCGGTTAAATTGCTAGCAATATTTTGCATCATTACATTGTCTCGTTGAGCTTTCTTAAAAGCTAACATTTGCTTAATAAAATATTTCTCATTCTGTCCAGCTAATTTAGGGTAGCTCGGTATCTTCGCATCGCCTGCTTCTCCATGACAGCTGGCACAAATGAGTTGTGTTTTACGAGTATGGTCTGCTATATCGCCTAAGGCATTACTACCTATAGATAAAATACAGCAAATAATTAATTTTTTTAAAATATTCATGGTGTTAGATAATTATTATAGTAATTACTTTAATGATAACTCTATCGCAAGAATTAAGTATTATAAATAACGTTATATAATATTTAGCCGAAATGGAGCCATTTTGCAAGGAGAACCTTTGCAATTAAGCTCGCCGATTGAGACGAAACGTGTTATGGTTAGTCTATGTCACAAGCTATTTACAACAAAGCAAAATTTTTACTGAGTGTTGCACAGTTAAAGCAATTACCACCCGATAAGGGGTTTGAAGTCGCTTTTGCTGGGCGTTCTAATGCGGGTAAATCCAGCGCTTTAAATTTAATCACCAATCAGACTCGTTTAGCTCGTACCAGTAAAACGCCGGGACGTACTCAACTTATCAATTTTTTTCAATTGGAAAATGAAAGATATTTAGTAGATTTACCGGGATATGGTTATGCTAAAGTTCCTCCTGCTGTAAAAAAGCATTGGGAAGAAAATTTAACGCGCTATATTGAAACCAGAGACTCGCTGCAGGGGCTTATTTTACTGATGGACATTCGCCATCCGCTGACGCCTTTTGATAAACAAATGATAGAGTGGACTCAATACATCCAATTGCCGATGCATATTTTACTAACCAAGGCCGATAAACTAACCCGTGGGGCGGCTCTCAATGTGCTATTACAAGTAAAAAAGCAATTGGCAGAATTCGAAGGCATATCGGCGCAGCTTTTTTCTGTACCTCAGCGTTTAGGTTTAACAGAAGTTTGGCAAAAACTTGATGAGTGGTTACAGTTTTCTTCCCATTAATTTAGCTTTGCTAGCTCAGCCAAGGTTTTCAAGTATTTTAACAGTGGGTATAGCTCTAGTGGGGCCCCAGCGCCCGCAGCTTTAGCGAGGACGAAGGGGCGACTTGAGTGACAGGACCTAAGTCCTTTAACTTGAAAACCTTGGTTGAGCTAGCGGTCTTTAGTATGGCGGATGATGTAGCGGGATTTAAGCATCACACCTTATCTATAATTAGACTTTTTTAATAAAAAGCTCCCCTTAATTGAAAATTTTTCTGTATACTATAAAGCTTTTACCTATCGCTTTTTGCGAGAATTCGGTAAGCTTAGCTATTAAATTTTCTCTGGCAAGCTCGGTGTTAAAATATGAGCTAAGCTTTGCTTAAAATTTAATAACTTTACGCGACGCACAACTTTTTGACACCCAAGGCGGGGTCCCACACGCGCAGCCTGCGAGGGCGAAAGCGGTAACAGACAAAGCACCGCTTTGTCCCGCTGAAGCGCCTTGATCAGGATGGGTCAAGGCTGGCTGCTTAGCAAAGCCAGGCGGGCTTTACTTAGAAACGTAGGTGGCAGGATCTAAGTCCTTGTTAAAAAAGTTGAGTAGCGCGTTAACTTTAGTTGATTGATAGGGTGTGGTTAAATGGCTAAAAGAAACTATTATTTCTTACAACGTAATATTTTACAGTTGCCATTTAATGTATCAGATATTCTAGCACTTATCCTTATTTTAGGTATCATTGCCTTACTGGCTCTTGCTACTAAACAAATGGCGGTGAGCTATCATGTGGGTGAGATATTACCCATTTCTCTATCACCTAATGAATTGCCCCATTATGCCCTGCGCTCCACCGTGCGGATGGCAATTGCCATGCTCTTTTCTTTATTGTTTACCTTTATAATCGGTACCTGGGCTGCTAAGAACAAGGCCGCAGAGCGGATTATCATTCCTAGTATTGATGTACTCCAATCGGTACCTGTACTGGGTTTCTTATCGATTACTATCGCTGGTTTTATGGCTTTATTCCGCGGTAGTTTATTGGGACCCGAATGCGCGGCTATTTTTGCGGTGTTTGTCTCTCAGGTCTGGAATATGACCCTAGGTTTTTATCAAACCCTACGCACCGTTCCTCATGATTTGCATGAAGCCGCTGATATGTTTCACTTATCGGCCTGGCAGCGGTTTT
>Ga0182739_1000834_pt1 | contig 35583 bp, 34 predicted proteins | sample eDN5th30CBELigBY_FD_128873 | JGI IMG/M metagenome (GOLD analysis project Ga0182739, IMG submission 128873) | Enriched backyard soil microbial communities from Emeryville, California, USA - eDNA 5th pass 30_C BE-Lig BY (version 2) (version 2) | ecosystem: Environmental > Terrestrial > Soil >... | reverse complement strand
TGGGGTTGGTGCTTTTTAGCATCTCGTCCACGTTCTTGGACGTGACGCCGTATTCCTCGGCTTCCATCATGGCGAACATGGTCCAGCGGACCAGGTTGAACCATTGCTCGTCGCCCTGGCGCACCATGGGGCCCAGCGGCTCCTTGGAGAAGTTCTCGGGCAGGATGTCGTATTTTTCGGGGCTTTCCAGGTTGCTGCGCGCGGCGGCGAGCTGCGACTTGTCGCCGGTGAAGGCATCGCAACGGCCCACGGCGAAGGCGCGGATGATCTCGTCCAGGCGCTCGACCACGACCGGCTTGAAGGTGACGTTCTGCGACCGGAACCAGTCGGCCAGGTTCAGCTCGGTGGTGGTGCCCGGCTGCACGCAGACGGTGGCGCCCTCCAGTTCCTTGGCGCTCTTCACGCCCAGGGACTTGTTCACCATGATGCCCTGGCTGTCGTAGTAGTTCACGCCGACGCCGATCAGGCCCAGCGTGGTGTCGCGCGTCAGCGTCAGCGTGGTGTTGCGGGTCAGCACGTCGACTTCGCCGGATTGCAGGGCGGTGAAGCGCTGGACGGCGCTGATCGCCTGGATCTTGGATTTGGAGGCGTCGCCGAACATGGCGATGGCCAGCGCGCGGCACAGATCCACGTCCAGGCCGATCCAGCCGCCCTTGCTGTCGTTCACGGAAAAGCCCGCGACGCCGGTCGATACGCCGCAGTGCACGAAGCCTTTGCTCTTGACCGCGTCGAAGGTCGCGCCGGCGTGGGCGGTCCAGGACGAGATGAACAAGGCGGTTCCTGCCGCAGCCAGTTTGAGTGCTTTCATGGTGTCTCCGCGCGGAATTGCGCATGTTATGGATCAGCCGAAGGCTGAAGTGCGGCGAATGGTAGCCAGCGGGTCTGGGGGGGAGAATCAGGGAATTCCCGTTAAATCCGGGGGGCGGAATTTGGACCGCTCGCCCGGCCGCGCCGGTTTGCCGTCTTGCGACCGATCGCCCATACTGGGCGCTTCCCCATCCAAGCTCCTATGAAACGACGTGACCCACCCGCAGGACGGGACGACAAGCCAAGGCGCCCCTACGCCTTCGTCAAGCACCAGTTGCTCGGCACGTGGTCCGAGCTGACCCGGGTCAACGCCAGCGACCGTCCCTGGGAAATGCCCCTGGCCGCGGCGCTCTCGTCCGGTCTGCCCCTGATGGTGGGTGCGTATTTCGGGCGCATGGACTACGGGCTGATGTCCAGCCTGGGCGGCATGGTGTTTCTCAGCCTGCCCAACGCCTCGCTCCAGATCCGCATGATGATGCTGCTGGCCGCGTCCTTCGGCATGGTGGCGTGCTACGCGCTGGGCGCGCTGACCCAGTTCTGGCCGACCGCGACGATCGCGGCGCTGACCCTGATCGCGATGGTCGTGAATATGGTGTGCCGCTGCTATCGCCTGGGACCGCCCGGCAGCCTGTTCTTCATCATGGCCACGGCAATTGCCGCCTATACGCCCGGCACCGTCCACGACGTGCCGATGCGCGTGGGCATGGTGGCGCTGGGATGCCTGGTCGCCTGCCTGGTGGCCTTTGCGTATTCGCTGCACATGACGCGCGTCGCCCCGCCGCCTGCGCCCATCGAATTGCCCAAGCCCACCTTCGACTTCGTGGTCTATGACTCCGTCATCATCGGCCTCTTCGTGGGCATCTCGCTGCTGGTGGCCGAATTGCTGCAGCTGCAGCGGCCGTACTGGGTGCCGGTGAGCTGCCTGGCGATCATCCAGGGCGCCAGCCTGCGCGCGACCTGGAGCCGCCAATTGCACCGCATCCTGGGCACGGCGGTGGGCCTGTGCGTGGCCTGGGCGCTGCTCAGCCTGCCGCTGAATGTCTGGACGCTGAGCCTGATCATGATGGCGCTGTCGTTCGGCATCGAAACCCTGGTCGTGCGCCACTACGCCAGCGCGGTGGTGCTGATCACCCCGCTGACGATCTTCCTGGCCGAAGCGCCGCACCTGGGGCAGGGCTATCCCATCGACGTCATCGAGGCGCGTTTCGTGGATACGGCGATCGGCGCCTTCATCGGCGTATTGGGCGCCGTGCTGCTGCACAACCAGCGCATCCGCCCGCTGCTGTCGCGCTGGATGCGGGCCGTGCTGCCCCGGCGCGTGAACTGAGAGGCGGCGCCGGGCGCGGGCGTCATGCGCGCGTCGCGGCAATACGCTGGCCGGCTAGGAATCCCGCCGCGCCTTCCCGTCCCTGCGGCCCAGCACCTTCACCCCCGCCGGCACGGGTTTGTCGCGGATGACGTCCCGCATGTATTGCAGGAACAGCTCGGAGCTTGCCGACAGCGACCGCAGGCGCCGCGTAATGAGGCAGACCTCTCGCGACAGCCGCGGCGAACCCAGCTCGCGGAACACGAACGGACCCGGTGCTGTGCCAGGCGCCAGCGGCGGCGCGATGGAGCTGGCCGCCAGCGCCGGCAGGATCGAATAGCGACCGCCGCCGCGCAGGATGGCATGCAATGACGACGTCCGGGATACCTCGTCGTGCTGTTGCTCGAAAAACCCCGGCTTGCCGGCATGCTCGCGCAGATGTGCGCCGATGCCGGTGTCCTCGGTAAAGCCCACGTACTCGGCCGGGTCCAGGTCGCTCCATTTCAGCGGGCGCGCGCCGCGCGCGTAGGCATGCATGGCATCGCAGATCACGCCATAGCGGTCCGCGAAAAGCGGCGTGTAGACCAGTTCGTCGTACCCGTGATGCGGCGTAGAAATCGCAAAGTCGATGTCGCCGTTGACGATCATCTTCTCGACGAGCGCCGAGCCCGCATCATGCAGCGAGAAAGTGATTCGGGGATAGGCCTGCCGGAACGCGGCGATGGCGTCGCCCAAGAAGTAGTTGGTGACCGAGGCCACCACCGCGATCCTGACATGCCCTTGCCGGCCTTGAGACAGCGATTCAAGGTCGCTCAGCGCGCCATCGAACTGGCTGAGGATGCGTTCGGCCTCTGCCTTGAAGCGGGCGGCCTCCGGGGTCATCGCCACGCGCCGCGTATTGCGGTCAAAGAGCTTGACGCCCACGGCGTCCTCGAATTGCCGGATCGTGGCGGTGAGCGATGACTGGGTCAGGAACAGCTGCGAGGCGGCCAGGGTGAACGAGCCCGTGTTGGCCACCGCCACGAAACAGCGGAAGTGGCGCAGGGTGATGTTGCGCTTCATCGTCACGCTCCAAAACGGCCTTGCGTTGATTTATTGGCGAAAACGAATAATAGGCAAAAACTAATAATTTGTAGCGCTCAAACCGCGCTTCTAGAATTTCGTTCGGACCGGCGGGGCATGCCCGCGACATCGCCCGCATCCATCGCGTTCCCAAGGAGCAAACCGAAATGAGCCGTGCAGGTCTGGCGCCGCTGCGTATCCTGATGTCCGAACAAGCGCTGGGCCGGATAGGCCACGCCATCGCCCACGCGCTGGGACGGCGAGCCTTCGAACCCGTCGTCGCGGCGCAGACGCGCGGCCATGAGCCCCTTGATGTGGACGTCGCGTTCATCTCACGCGACGTGACGGGGCTGTCGACCAAGCATCGCGTGCTCGAACCGCTGGAGGCCTTTTACGGCTCGTTGCGCCAGTCCCCGCGGCTGGCGTGGGTGCATGTCCATTCGGCGGGCGCCGACCGGCCCATCTTTGGCGAGCTCAAGGAACGGGGCGTGCGCGTAACCACCTCGTCGGGCGCCAATGCGCGGGTCGTGGCGCAGACCGCGCTGGCTGGCATCCTGGCGCTGGCGCGCGAGTTTCCGACCCTGTTCGAGGCGCAGCGCGCGCGGACCTGGACGCCCTTGATCGGCAGCCTGCTGCCGCGCGACCTGGCCGGGCAGACCGTCGTGATCGTGGGCTGGGGACCGATAGGCCGCGAGCTGGCCACCTATCTCCAGATGCTGGGCCTGACGGTCATTGCCGTGCGCAGCACGGCCGAGCCCGCGGCGGACGGCGTGGAAACCCACGCCTTCGAAGACCTGGCCCAGATCGCCGGCCGCGCTGACTGGCTGGTGCTGGCCTGCCCGCTCAGCGACCGCACGCGCGGCCTGCTGAATGCCCAGGTGCTGTCGCGCATGGCGCCGCATGCCCGGCTGGTCAATGTGGCGCGCGGCGAGGTTGTCGACGAGCCCGATCTGATCGACGCCTTGCGCGCCAAGACCCTGGCCGGCGCCTACCTGGACGTCTTCGCGCACGAACCCCTGGATGCCGCATCGCCGCTGTGGGACCTGCCGAACGTCATCGTCACCCCGCATTCCGCCGGCCATTCGGACGGCAACGAAGCGCGCGTGGATCGCATCTTTCTGGATTACCTGCGCGAGTGGCGGCTGTGACCGCGCTACTTGTGAGGGCCGGACGTGGCGCAATACGGGCAATCGGTGGCGCACGCCTTGACTGACGTCGTGGCGCTGGCTTCCGGGCCATGAAAGCACTCGTGCGCCAGCCATTGGCTCAGGCGTTCGTAGCTTTCCATGTTGCTGCGCCAGTTCGGGGCGCACAGATAATAGCCAAGCGGGCTTTCAAAGGTGCGATCGAATATGTCCACCAGTTGTCCGGTGGCCAGTTCCTTTTCGATCAGGCAGTGCGGCATCAGCGCCACGCCAAATCCGGACGATGCCGCCTGGATAATCATCGAAAACAGATTGAAGCCGGGGCCGAAGCGCGCCCGGTCATAATCGCCCAGGTACGTCGAAAACCAGTATTCCCATGACAGCGGAATCTCGATGTGCTGCAGCAGCGTGCATTGCTTGATGTCTTCGAGGCTGCCGATGGGATGCTGTTCCAGGTATTCCCGCGAGCAGACCAGCCGGGTTTCGCGGCCGGTCAGGTATTTGGCGTCCCCGTCGTGCCAATCGCCGTAGCCATATTGGATAGAGGCATCGAAATCGAGTTCGGTGCTTTTGTAATCGGCGACGCTATACCGCACAAAGTTGATCGAGATATCCGGGTTGACCTCGCGGAAGGTCTTCAGGCGCGGAAACAGCCACTGCGCGGCAAAGGTGGGCGCGGCGGAAACGTTCAGGGATTTTGCCGACTGCTGCGTCGCCATGACCTGCGAGGTGGCGCTTTCCAGCGTATGCAGGGCCGGGCGGATCAGGCTGAGGTATGTGGCGCCCATGCGCGTCAATTGCAGCCCGTTGGTGCCCCGGATGAACAGCGCATGCCCCAGATAGCTTTCCAGCGTGGCGATGTGCCGGCTGATGGCGCTTTGCGTGACGAACAGCTCCTTGCCCGCCTTCGAGAACGACAGATGCCGGGCCGCCGCGGAGAACGCATTCAACTCGGAAAGGGTGGGGCAGCGGCGTCTCATGAGAGGTATCAGGCGGAGGTATCAGGAGGGGGTATGAGTAATGCTCATAAGGCTGTTCGAATTTGTGTCGAACGCATAGGGGGAGACCCGGTATCGGACCCCCGAATTGTACCGGTAGAGTTCGGCATGCCGTCATTTCCAGGCGTTTTGAACTGTTTACGTGGTTGATTATGAAGCCGGTTGTCATCAAGAATTGCAGGATCCTCAATACCCGAACCTTGGCCCTCGAAAGCGCCGCGACCGTGCTGGTCGAGGACGGTCTGATCACCCGGATCGGCGGCGATGAGCCCGCCCCGGCGGATGCGCAGGTCGTGGACGCCAAGGGCATGACCTTGATGCCCGGCATGATCGACTGCCACGTGCACGTGGTGGCGTCGTCGTTCAACCTGGGCCGCGTCGCGGCCCTGCCCAACGCCCTGGCGCTGTTGCGCGCGCTGCCCATCATGCAGGGCATGCTGGACCGCGGCTTCACGTCGGTGCGCGACGCGGGCGGCGCGGATTGGGCGCTGGCCCAGGCCGTGCTGGACGGCACGGTCGACGGCCCGCGCCTCTTCTGCTCGGGCAAGGCCCTGTCCCAGACGGGCGGCCATGGCGACTTCCGCCAGCGCAACGACGAGCTCGACCCGTGCCCCTGCTCGGTCAAGATCGGCAACATCGGCCGCGTGGTCGACGGCGTGGACAATTGCCGCCTGGCCGTGCGCGAAGAAATCCTCAAGGGCGCCACGCAGATCAAGGTCATGGCGTCCGGCGGCGTGGCTTCGCCCAACGATCCGATCCAGAACCTGGGCTTCTCCGAGGCCGAGCTGATCGCCATCGTGGAAGAAGCCAGCAACGCCAGCACCTACGTCATGGCCCATGCCTACACGCCGCGCGCCATCACGCGCGCCGTGCGTTGCGGCGTGCGCACCATCGAGCACGGCAACCTGGTCGACCGCGAGGCCGCGCAGGTGATGAAGGAACACGGCGCCTACATGGTGCCCACGCTGATCACCTACGAAGGCCTGGCCAACGACGGCGAGCGCTATGGCCTGCCGCTGGACTCCGTGAAAAAGATCGCCACCGTGCGCACGCAGGGCCTGACCGCGCTGGAGATCCTGGACGACGTCGGCGTGAAGATGGGCTACGGCAGCGACCTGCTGGGCGAAACCCACTACATGCAGTCCGACGAACTGGTGCTGCGCAGCCGCGTGCTGGGCAACGCCAAGGTCATCCAGCAGGCGACCCTGATCGGCGCCGAAATCCTCAACCAGCAGGGCCTCTTGGGCGAAGTGTGCGAAGGCGCCTACGCCGATCTGCTGCTGATCGACGGCAATCCGCTGGATGACATCGCGCTGCTCACCCAACCCGATTCGATCAAGCTGATCATGAATCGCGGCCTGCTGCACAAGAACGCCTGCTGACGTTCAATTTCTTCTTTACTCCGGAAATTCCCATCATGTATTCCGTATCCGACCGCCTGGAGCGGCTGCCCTTCAGCAGCTTCCACTTCCGGCTGCTGTTGATCGGCGGCCTCGGGCTTGCCTTTGAAGCCCTGGACGCTGGCATCATTGCCTTCATCATCCCCTCGCTGCGCACGCAGTGGGGCCTGACCACCGGCCAGATCGGCTGGATCGCCAGCAGCACCTACGTCGGCTTCCTCGTCGGCGCGCTGTTCTCCGGCATCCTGGGCGACCGCTACGGCCGCAAGAAGATCATGATGTGGGCCCTGCTGCTGTTCTGCGTGGCCACGTTCTTCAACGCGTTCGCGCGCAACTATCACGAGTTCTACATCCTGCGCATGATCGCCGGCATCGGCATGGGCGCCGAAGGCGCCATCATCGCGCCCTACCTGGCCGAATTCGTCAGCAGCAAGTACCGCGGCCGCTTCACGGGCGCGCTGGCGGGCTTTTTCTCGTTCGGCTTCGTGCTGTCGGCGCTGCTGGGCTACTTCATCGTCCCAATGAGCGACGACGGCTGGCGCTGGATCATGATCATCGCGTCGGTGCCCGTCATCTTCCTGCTGTGGTGGCGCAAGTCGCTGTTCGAATCGCCGCGCTGGCTCGAACACACCGGCCAGACCGCCGAAGCCAACCGCATCTGCGAAGTTATCGAGGCCGAAGTGCAGCAGAGCACCGGCCGTCCGCTGCCCAAGCCGGTCGCGACGCGCAAGGCCGCGCCGACGCCCGCCGACCAGCAGACCGCGATGGCCAAGCTGGCGTCGCTGTTCTCCCAGCAATACCTGGGCACGACCGTGCTGGTGTGGGTGTTCTGGATCACCGTGCTGTTCTGCTATTACGCCTTCCTGGTGTGGATCCCCAGCCTGCTGGTGGAACGCGGCTTCACGATCACCAAGAGCTTCTCGTACACCATCCTGATCTATCTGTCGCAGATCCCCGGCTACTTCTCGGCCGCCTACTTCAACGACCGGATCGGACGCAAGTACACCATCCTGGCCTACATGCTGCTGTCGTGCCTGTCCGCGCTGGGCCTGGCCCTGGCGAGCGGCGAGCACCAGATCATCATGCTGAGCATGCTGCTGTCCTTCGGCATGAACGGCGTCATCGCCGGCCAGTACACGTACACCGCCGAAATCTATCCCACGTCGATCCGCGCGACCGGCATGGGCGCGGCCTCGGCCTTCGCCCGCATCGGTTCGATCGCATCGCCGACCATCGTGGGCGTGGCGTATCCGGTGCTGGGCTTTGCCGGCGTGTTCGCCATGATGACCGCCATCCTGCTGGTCGGCGGGCTGGGCATCCTGTTCTACGGCAAGAACACGCGCGGCGTCGTGCTCGAGGAGATCAACGCATGACGGCGGCATCGGTCCTGGCGCTGGGCCAGCTGGCGGCCCATGCCCGCAAGCTGGGCCTGGCCGCAGATCGCCAGGCGCAGTGGAGCGCGATCTCGGCCTTGCTCGAAGCAGCCTTCGGCCACAAGCTCTTCACCGCGCTGGTCCACCTGGAAGCGCACCGCCTGATGAAGCGGCTGCATACGTCCGACGAAAGCATCAGTCCGCTGGGCGGCTTCAAGGCCACCGGCAACGGCCCGTGGTCGCGGCTGGTGCTGCAGGAAGGACGGATCTACGTGGCCAGCAACGAAGACGACGTGCGCACGGTGTTTTCCGAGGCCCCGATGCTGATCGAACGCGGGCTGCATTCGGCGCTCAATATCCCCGTGCGGCATGAGGGGCGGGTGATCGGCTCGCTCAACATGCTGGGCGCCCGCCATGCGTATGACAACGCCGACCACGACCTGGCCGCCGTGATCGGCGGACTGTGCGCCCCGGTCTTCATCGAAGAGATGCGGGCCGCGCAGGCAGCCGCCGAGGCCGTGGACCGGTCGGCGCTGGACAGTGTGTGATTGATTGAAAAGTGGTGCGCCGTCACAAGGCCGTGACGGCGTCTTGCGGGCCGCTCGATCGAGCGGCCCTCTTTTTTTGCGGAGCCGGGGCTTATACCGGGCGGGGGTTGCGGATCACCAGCGCCACGCCCGCCAGCACCAGCGTCGACGCGATCACCAGCACGCCCGTCAACGGCTCGTCCAGAAATAGCGTGCCGCCAAATGCCGCCAGCACCGGCACGCTGAGCTGCACGGTGGCGGCGCGCGTCACGCTCAACTGCTTGAGCGCGGCATACCAGAGGATGTATCCCAGGCCCGACGTCACCGCGCCGGACGCGACGGCGTAGGCGGCGCCTGTCGCGTCGAAGCGGGTATGCGACGCCGCCAACTGCGCGACGAACAGCGCCAGCGCCACAGGCGTGGCGCGGATGAAATTGCCCGCGGTTGCCGCTGCCGGATTCGTCGTGCCGCGCCCGAGCAGCGAATACACGCTCCACGCGACGCCCGACACGATCATCAGGAATCCATAGAACAATGGCGGCGCGCCCATACCGGGCAACATCAGGGCCACCAGGCCGGCGATTGCGAGGGTGATGCCCATGCCTTGCACCGGGGACAGCCTCTCGCCGATCAGGAAGCCATACAGGACCATGCTGATCTGGATCGCGCCGAACAGCAGCAGCGCGCCGGTCCCGGCAGGAATATGCGTGTAGGCATAAGAGAACGCCAGCGCATACGCAAACAGGGCCAGCGCGCCCGCCCAGGTGCCTTCGAGGCGCGAGCGGTCGCGGCGGGCGCGCAGCACCAGCCACAGCATCAAGGCGCCGGACCCGATGCGCAGGGCGACAAAGGTCGTGGGATCGATGGCCGTCTGCGTAAGCGCAACCCGGCACAGCAGGGAATTGCCGGCAAAGGCCAGCATGGCGAAAAGGGTCAGGACGAAAAGGCGCAATGTCATGGCGCGGGCCTTCCAATGACCGCTGCGAGGCGCCTGCCGGCGCCGGTTACCGCACGGCCACGGCGGCCTCGCGGAACCGCTGCACCAGCGGGGAACCGTCTTCGGAACGATACGCCAGCAGGACCTGGCTTTGGGCGTCCGGTGTGTCCAGTTCACGATAGGCCACGCCGGGGATGCCCGTCTTCATGTAGGTATCCGGCAGGATGGAAATGCCCATGCCCGCCGCCACCAGGCCGATGATGGTCGCGCCTTCGCGCGCCTCCTGGCCCACCTGCGGCGCAAAGCCCGCGCGGCTGGCCAGCACGCCCACGTGGTCGAACAGGCCGCAGCCCAGGCCGCGGGGAAACAGGATGAAGGACTCGTCCGCCAGGTCCGTCATGGACAGCGGCGCGCTGCGGCGCGCCAACGGATGCGATTGCGGCAGGGCGGCCATCAGGCGGTCGGTCCAGAGCGGCACCGTTGCGATGTTGGGCGGCGCAACGAACAGGATCGACGGCCGCAGAAATCCCACGTCGATGTCCTTGGCCGCCAGCGCGCGCAATTGCTGGCCGGTGGACTGGTGGCTCAGGTCCACGCCCACGCCGGGAAAGTCCGTGCGGAACGCGTGAACGATGCGGGGAAAGGCCTCGAACATCGGCACCGACGCGGTGAATGCCACGCGGATTTCGCCGGTTTCGCCCAGCGCCGATTGCCGCACGACTTCGCCGGCCCGTTCCAGGTGGGCCAGCGCCCGGCGCGCCTGCTCCAGGAACAGCGCGCCGGCCTGTGTCAGTTCCACGCTGCGGCTGGTGCGCGTCAGCAGGGGCGACCCCAGTTCTTCCTCCAGGGCCTTGATCTGCAGGCTGAGCGGCGGCTGGCTGACGTGCAGCCGGCGGGCGGCCTGGCTGAAGCTCAGTTCCTCGGCGACGGCGACGAAGTAGCGCAGTTGGCGGAAATCCATATCGATTTGGAAAGCAAATAGATCGTCATGAAAAACGGTATTGGACGATATGAGTGTACTCCGCGCATCATGCCGCCATACCAACACCGATAACTAGACAGACAGGAGACATTCATGAAGGCTTTCGTCCCGTCGCGGCCCCGCCGCGCCCTGGTCACCGCCGCGGGCTTGGGCGCGCTGCTCGCCGCCGCCGCGCTGGCGCCGCTGCCGGCCGCCGCCCAGGCCGCCTTTCCCGACAAGCCGATCCGCATCGTCGTGCCGTACGCCGCGGGCGGCGGCGTGGACATCGTCACCCGCCTCGTCAGCCAGAAAATGGGCGAGGCCCTGAAGCAGACCATCATCGTCGACAACCGCCCCGGCGCGGCCACCAACATCGGCATGGACATGGTTGCCCGGGCCCAGGCCGACGGCTACACACTGCTGACGGCCTCCAACACGCTGGCCGCCAACGGCGCCCTGTTCTCCAAGCTGACGTTCGATCCCGCGCACGATTTCACGCCGGTCGGCGCGATCGGCTACGCGCCGCTGGCCGTGGTGGTGCCCATCCAATCGCCATTCAAGACCTTGAAGGACCTGACCGACTACGGCCGCGCGAATCCCGACAAGCTGACCTATGCGTCGGCGGGCAACGGCAGCTCGGGCCACCTGGCCAGCGAACTGCTCAAGCGCGAAAGCGGCATGAAGGCGCTGCACGTGCCCTACAAGGGCGGCTCGCCGGCGGTCACGGACCTGTTGGGACAGCGCATCTCCTTCATGTCGATCAACCCGCTCGAAGTCGTCTCGCACGTCAAGGCGGGCAAGCTGCGCGCCTTGGCCGTGCTGGACGACGAACCGGCCGCCATGCTGCCCGAGGTGCCCACGGTGGTCTCGCAGGGCTTGCCGGGCGCGATGGCGACGGTGTGGTGGGGCCTGATCGGTCCCAAGGATCTACCGCCCGAGGTCACGGCCAAGCTCAACGCCGCGCTGCAGGCCGCACTGAAGGACCCCGACGTCAAAAAGCGTTTTGGCGAAATGGGCGCGGTCGTCACGCCGGGCACGGACAAGCAGTTCGGCGCGTTCGTCGCGGCGGAAACCACCAAATGGACCAAGGTCATCCAGGACGCGGGCATCAAGGCGGACTAGACGCGCCCGCGCCGGCACGGCGCCGCGCGGCGGCGCGTGCCGGCTTTCATGCATAGAGGAATTGAAATGGAACGGCAAAAGAACGGGCTGGTCGTCAGCGCACACTCCGCGGATTTCGTCTGGCGCGCGGGCGGCGCCATCGCCCTGTACGCCAAGCGCGGCTGGAAGATGACCGTGGTGTGCCTGTCGTTCGGCGAGCGCGGCGAATCCGCCAAGCTGTGGAAGCAGCCCGGCATGACGCTGGAAAAAGTGAAGGCAGACCGCCGCGACGAAGCGCGGCTTGCGGCCGGCATCCTGGGCGCGGACATCCGCTTCATGGATTGCGGCGACTATCCGCTGCGCGTGTCGGACGAGGCGCTCTTTAAACTGGTCGACGTCTATCGCGAGCTGCAGCCGGAATTCGTGCTGACCCACTCGCAAAAAGACCCCTACAACTTCGACCACCCGCTGGCCACGCACGTCGCGCAGGAAGCCCGCGTGATCGCGCAGGCGCACGGCCACCATCCCGAACAGGCGGTATTGGGCGCGCCGCCCATGTTCCTGTTCGAGCCGCATCAGCCCGAACAATGCGAATGGAAGCCCGAGGTCCTGCTGGACATTTCCGAGGTCTGGGACCAGAAGCGCCGCGCCTTCGAAACCATGGCCGCGCAAGAACACCTGTGGGAGTACTACACGCGCGTCGCCCTGCAACGCGGCGTCCAGGCCTCGCGCAACTCGAACTTGAAGATCCAGTACGCCGAAGGCTACCAGCGCGTGTTTCCCCAAGTCACCGGGGAACTGGCATGAGCGTCGCGGTCAGGAACATCGCGCGCGCCGACAGCGCGGTCATCGCGCGTCTGGCGTCGGCCGGCGTCGCGACCGCGCACGAAGCCCAGCAGCGCACGGGGCTGTTGCAGCCCTACCTGCGCCCCATCTACGCCGGCGCGTCCATCGCGGGCAGCGCCGTCACCGTCCTGGCCCAGCCGGGCGACAACTGGATGCTGCACGTCGCCATTGAACTCTGCCGGCCTGGGGATATCGTGGTGGTGGCTTGCGCGTCTTCCAACGAAGACGGCATGTTCGGCGAGCTGCTGGCCACCTCGATGCGCGCGCGCGGCGTGCAGGGGCTGGTCATCGACGCCGGCTGCCGCGACGTCGCGGCGCTGAAGGATATGCCGTTTCCCGTATGGTCCAAGTGCGTATCGGCCAAGGGCACGGTCAAGGCCACGCCGGGGTCGGTAAACGTACCGGTGGTGTGCGCGGGCGCGCTGGTGCAGCCGGGCGACGTCGTGATCGCCGACGACGACGGTGTGTGCATCGTGCCGCGTACCCGGGCGGCGGAAGTTGCCGACGCGTGCGACGCGCGGCTGGTCAACGAGGCGGCCAAGCGCAAGCGGCTGGCGGCGGGGGAATTGGGGTTGGATATCTACGGGATGCGCGAGAAGCTGGCGGCGGCGGGGCTGGTTTATGTGGACAGCTCCGGCGCCTAGACCGCAGCCGCGTCTTACTCAGTATCGGACGGCGCCTATTTCCTTATGGGGGCTTTCAGGCATTCTGTTTCGAGACAACTCGATGCGGAGCCATGTATGGTCGAATTGGATTTTTTGCTCAATAACCAACCCATGAGCAAGCTCAAGGGAATGGGCTTATCCATGGATGCGTTCTCCGGTATGGATAAACACGTCAATCATTGCGCAGCCGCCTGCTTGCGCAACGTAGGACCCATTCCGCCCGGGGCGTACTATATCGTTGATCGGCCCACAGGCGGATTATTGGGAAGCGTCAACACCTGGATCAAGAAACGTTCCGGCTGGTTTGGCCTGTTCGGGATCGACAGCAAGATTGACGATTTCGTATTCTGTAGTGACGTTGAGCGGGGCAATTTTCGACTGCATCCCAAGGGTCCGCTTGGCATAAGCGAAGGCTGCATCACTGTGGAACGCGAGAATGACTTCTTGTACTTGCGTCAACAATTGCTAAGAAATCCTGCCCAGCCAATTCCGGGAACCCGGCTCATGGCGTATGGAAAAGTCGTTGTCCGGTGTGGGAGGCAGGGAGCGTAATGCGTCGTTGGCGATACGTAGCGCTGTTCTCATGGCTGATCCTGGGCAGCCTATTGCTCGGGCGCCATTGGGCCGGTCATCCTTCTGCGTGGAATCCGGTGCCAGATTGGTTCTGGAAGGCGCTGGCGGCGCGCTTGACCGTTGGCTGTTGCGAAGGCGCGGCTGACGTCGAATTTTATGTTTTGTGGGGCGCTGCATTCATCTTGATTGCCCTGTTCACGACAGTGGTCTGGATCGCGGCAGCATGTCTGTGTAGACGTATGTATCCGTAGCGCTCAGGGGCTGTTTGCCGTCAGCGCTGCCCCTGCGCATCCACCGGCCCCGTCACCGTGATGATCAACGGCACACCGTTGATTTCCCGGGGCAGGTGCGCTGCGACGTTGGCGTCCGTTACGCCCACGGCGAGCGCTTCTTCACCCGGGCGCCCCGTGGTGACGCCCACCGAGACCACGCCCGGCGTGGCGAGCAGCCTCGCCTCTGCACTGGCCAGTGTCTGCCCTGCCGCGCTGCGCGATTGCGCTTCGGGGGGGGCGTATTCGACAGGGCCGGCGCCGGAGAAATCAGGTCCTGGTTTTGGTATGTCGCTCATGGCTCCAACTCCTCGTGTTTCGATAAAGCGGTAAATCGGCCGCCCCGTTGAGGGGCAGGGCGGCCGGAACCTCGATCAGGGCAGCAGCCTGATGTTCAGTGCGGAAAACACGGACGCGATCGGATTGGCGAACGTCGTGCCGCCGCCGCCCGCGAACAGCAGCGCGACGGGCCGCACGCCGGAAGCCCAATGCCAGATCAGCGATCCGGAATCGCCGCCCGCCGAGAACGGATTGGCGTTCACCGATTGGATGGCAATCTGGTTGCGGAACAGCGCCACGCGGCCGCCACCGTAGTTCACGTTAACCGACACGCCGATCTGTGTCACGCGGCCCTGGGTGAGCCCTGTGGTGCGGCCGCTCTTGCCGACGATCATGCCGAGCGAGGCGGCCAACGCCGCCGTGCCGGTGCGGTAATACGCGGCGCTGCCGCCCGACAGGTAGTACTGCTCGCCGCGGATGCGCTCGTGCCAGGCCCAGCCGAAGGCCGCATCCACGAAGTTCGCTGCGCCGCCGAAGTTGATCGGCACCCAGCGCGCCAGCACGGCAATCTGGTCCCCCGGATGGCGTCCGCCATCCGCCGTGCCTGGCTGGATGATGCTGTCGTTCACGCTGGCAACGTTGGAATTGGCCAGCACGTGGTTGTTACTGAGGATCAGGTGCCGATTGGTCCACGGCGCCGTCAGGCCGATCGCCCGGCTTCCGAGCGTACCTGCCGTCACATTCACGTGTCCCACCGACACCCCGCCCGGCGCCGGACGATGCCGCGCGCGGTGCGAATAAGCGTCCACGACGCCCACCGGCACCTGCTGCACCGGCACGCTCGATAGCGAGCGCGTGCCGGCCGCCTGCGCCACCTGGCCAAGCACCGCCTCCTGCGGCATGGCGCTTTCGGTAAAGATAGTCAGCACAGGCTCACCGGGGCCGCCCGCGCCAAACGTGACGTTGGTCGGGTCCGGCAAGCCTATCCCGACACCGACGATGCCTTCGGACGAAGGGGTTTCGGAGAAGGTCCGGAATTCGCCGGACGCGGTCAGCAACTGCGCTTCGATCGCATCTCGCAACGCCAGCAGGTCGTCCGACACGCCTGCCTCGGCAAAAACGGCTTGTTGTTCCGCCTCTTGGCTCAGCGCTTCGAGCCCGGCGGCGTCAGAGTCCGGGTTCTCGGGCGCCCCGGAAGCGGACTTGCCGGTGGCCGGCCCGCCTTCGTCTTCTTCGCCCGGGTTGTCCACCCGTGGGGTGTTGTTGTTCTTTCCTGACATGACAGTGTCCTCCAACTATATGAGTAAGCGTTAGATAGAACCGTGCAGAACTTCCATGAGGTCATTAGTCACCCCGCGGCTTTTCGAGCCGCGCCTGGCGCTTGAAGCCCGGTTTGCACTGCCACTGCGGCGGGCGGCCAATTGGGTGCAGGGGACCTTTCGATTGCTCCTTGAGGTTGATGGCCGATCTGGCCAGATAAAAGCAGCCCCTCTCCGCAAGCGAACCTTGCGGTTGGCAGTCTGCGGATCGGGGCTGGAGAGGAATGTCGCGGGGGGGCCCGGAGGGTGATGACAGGCTGGGTGCGGCGCTGCCGGAGCGTCCTGCCGACGTGTCCCCAGTCAAGCGCGGGGTGGCCGGCAGGGCAGGTAACCACGCCCGGCAGCCCGCGCGATGGGCGGCTTGCCTGGCATGGGAAGCGACTGGATTTCCAAGCGGACTAGGCCTTTTGGGCGTTGATGCGAGCCATTATTTGGCTGCGTTCACCGCTTGGGTATGGGCAACTTTTGGTATGGACAAGCGAAGGTTGAAGGAGGTGGATGAGATCCGGATGAGGGCCGGCGTTACGGTGGTCCGGCCACGCCATCCAGATAAACCCCGTAGAAAAAGGGATCGCCAGGGGGCCGCGCAATGAACAAGACCTACGAATCACGCGGCGTGCAAACCGAACGCCTGCTGTCGGCGCGAGAGGTGTTCCGGGTGCCGATCTGGCTGGGCATCGGGTCGGTTTTCGGGCTGGTGTCGGCGCTGGTGGGGGACGGGGTGCGGGATGGGGTGTCTTGGGCCGCGATTCTGATGCCGGTGGCGGCGGTGTGGTGGGCTTGGCGGCAGGGGGGATCGGAGCGTCGACGAGTGATCCTGGCTTGCGCGCTTGTCAGCATTTCGGACGATGCTGATATTGCCAGCGCGGCATCTTCGCTAGATTGCGGACTTTGATGGGTATCGAAGGGGTGAGTGCCTTTATGCTCCTTGGCCCGGCAAACGCACCGTACGACCTCATTGGAAACAGTTGTTCAACCAACGTCGCCGATGTGTTGGAAATGGTTGGCGTATTGGCGCACGACCCGAGGTTTAAGTGGGATGCGGCCGCAACGACGGCCGTAAGTCCGAAAGAGGTTCTGATCATTGTGTCGCGGTCCCCGCGCATGAGACAGCGAAACGTTTACCCGAAAACGAAATGAAACCCTTGGTGGCTGCCTTGGCAATAATTGGAGTCTTGCTTGGTGCATGTTCAGATGCCCCATCGGGAAGGTGGAAAGTCATCGCACCCGTTGATGTGTATGCAGACAACGATGATGTCGCGCCCGTCGTCTTTCAATTGCAGCCGGGTGACTTCTGCGCGCTGGGCGATGCATGGAGCTACCAAAAGGTCTACCGGTTCAAGCGGGTTTCTTGCGCAAAAGGGGAGGGCTGGGTGTCCACCGACAGTCAGTTTGTGCAAAGCCCAGAGCTACCGCCAGAAGTCTGAAGCCACCTGCCGGTCGAGCCGCGTCGGCGCATCTGAGCATGGATTTACTCCGTCAGCCGCACCTGCACAGGCGCAAACCCCGCGCGCCGCTTCCAGGTGAGCAGGCCTTCTCCGCCATGTTCCAGCGCCCCATACCAAATGGCGCGTGCGCCGCGAGCAGGCGGCGTGTCGGCATCCAGCAGCCATTGCGCGATGTGCGCATGCATCAGCAGCATGACGCCGTCAGCCAGAAAATCGCGGTGTCCCATCAGGTCCAGATAGTGGACCAGTTCGCCCGCGCGCGCGAGCTTGGTGTAGGCCACCAGCCGCTCGGGCGTCTCAAGAGGCCCATTGCGGTGGCCGGGCGTGTCGATGAAGACGCCCCACCAGATAGTCCAATGGGTATCGCAGGCGGGCGGTTTCCAAGGTTGGAGCTCTTCCGTTTGCCGTCCGATATGTTCGGGCCGCAATAGCCAGCGTGCCAGCACCGGACCGCCACTGCGCACCGCCATCGATGTCTTGATGGCATGCACGTCATGGACGTGGTTGGCCAGCGCGAAAGGCCGCACGCGATATCCCATGCGCCCGGCGCGGCGGATCTTCGTCATGTTGCGCGAAGACAGGCCTCGCAGCTGTTGTTCCAATCCCTTTGCATCACCGCAGGCCTGCAGATCCAGCATCATCGGCGTGGCGCCGCGGCCAAGCGCGTGCATGTCATAGCGCTGCGCCACGCGCCGCATGCGCGTCAGCGCCTGAGCGGAACCCGATCCCGACGCCCGGCCTGCCTCCAGGTCGAGCGTCATCGACGCCGGAGTGCCTCCCCACAAGTGCAAGCGCGCCGATTTACGGCGCCGCACCAGGATGGGATCCAGCACCCCATAGTAAATACGCATCAAAAAGGCGATCGCGTTCATTCGGGTCCGCGTTGAGAGGGCAAAACCCGAGGAGTGTAAGTGAATATGGGGTTGGGGAGCTACGCCGCCACGGAACGCGCCGGTTGTGGCCATGCCGTCGGTGCACATCCTCGCGGTACCTGCCGGTATCGCTGCGGAATACGACTAGCCCTGGCCCCAACCGGCACGTGCGCCGATCAACGCTTGCGCGCGGTCAGCCAATCGATGGGCTGGAGCGCCCGGTCGACGATACGCACTTCACCGATGCTGCCAAAGAAGCCATCGGCACGTGCGCCATCCCACGAACCCGCGCCGATGATCCACGGCATGTTTGCCGCAAGCGTCGCCAGTCCGGGGGCGTCGGAGGTGTTGCGCAGCACGGGCGCGCCTTCCACGTAGAGAATGGTCTCGTGCGTCGTGTCGTCGTTCACGACGGCAACGTGCATCCACTTGTCAGGGATGATCTCGCCAGACCAGTTGGCCTTGGCGCCGCGCGTTCCAGCGGTATCGGGCACCACTTCCCACTGGATCTCGCGCAGGCTCGACACCGCGAACAGCAACGGCGGCGACTCCGGGTCTCCCCCGGAAAAGCCCGGCAGGTCGCCGCGCTTGCCGTCGCGCGTCATGATGTTCATCCACGCATGCTTGGACGCGACCCAATCGCGGTCGATCTTGATGAACGCTTCCACCGTGTAGCCGTTGGGCGCAGTCTGGCCGTTGATGACGGCCGCGGCGTCCGTGGCGAAGTAACTCATCCGCGCCGTGTTCTTGTCGGTGTTCAGAAAGCGCACCGACCCGGGAGCGGCCGAAAGGTAATGGTGATCGTCGGACCACACAACGTCGCCCAATTGCGCACCGGCCACGCCATCGATGTTCAAGGGCGCGCGGCGCATGGGGTTCATGCCCGTGCGGTCGGCGATCAACTCGCCCACGGGGACAGGCTGGCCATCGGCGCCGCCAAAGAAGCGCCAGTGCGCCAGCGTGCCCGAGACCTGCGGGTAGTCTTCACTGTCGGCGGCAGGCTTTTGCTCCGCGGCAACCGGATCTGTGTAGTTCGCAAGAATCAACGCCCGCGCCTGATCGATCAGCGCGGTATGCGAGGGCGTGGCCGCCTTGAACTCCTTGTTGAAGCCGCCAAAGCGCTTGGCGAAATCAATCTTGATGGTGAACTGCTCATTGGCGGCCGTCAGGATGGCCTGGTCGAACGTGTTCAGCGTTTCCTTCGGCTTCTGCGGCACCCAGGGCGAAAACGACAGCACCCGGATCTCATTGTTGGTGAGGTCGAATTCGTAAAGGCGCATCAGGCCGTTGCCGCCCTGGTAAGCCATCTGGTAGTCCACCACCATTTCCTCGACGGCGTTGCCGAACGCATTCGTCTTGGTCAGGTGCGCGGCGCCGTGATAGTGCCCGTTGAGCGTCATGAAGATCTGATCGTTGTCGCGGATCAGCTTGTCCCACAGCATCAGCCCGTAAGGCACTTCAAGCGGCGTGACGCCGTCTTTATCGATGTTCAGCAGTTGGTGGTTGACCAGGATGACCGGCAACGAGGGGTTCGCGCGGATGACCTGATTGGCCCACGTCAGCGCGTCATCGGAAATGCGCCACGACAACGACAACACCATGAACTTCTGGCCTTCGGCTTCGAACACGTGGTACTCGTGAAAACCACTGGGATCGCGGCCGCCAAAAGTGGCTTGCTGCTTGGCGCGATCGGCGCTGAAGGTCTGCAGATAAGGCTCGGCGGCCAGATTGCGCTGGGCATCCGTGGCGCTGGCCTGACTGCTGGCGTCGACGTAGTCGCGGTCCAGGATCACGTCGTGGTTGCCGGCCAGGATCGAGTACGGCACCTTGGCGTCTTCCAGAATCGCCATCGCCGCGTCGGCCACCTTCCACTGATCGGGCTTGCCCTGCTGGTCGACCACATCGCCCAGGTGGACCAGGAACGGAATGCTGAGCGACTTGGCATGGTCCGCCACCCACTGCGTCTGCGCCTTGTACGGCTCGCTACCGTACTTGCGCATGAACTGCTGGTTCTCGGCGTCCGTCGCGTAGCGGGAGTAGAACTGCGTGTCGGGCAGCACTGCGACGGCGAAGCTGGAAACGTTGACGGGCTGCGGTTGCGGTTCGGGCTGGGGTTGGGGCTGCTGGCCGGGCGAATCGGGCGTCGAGGTGTCATCGTCGTCGTCGCTGGAGCAGGCCGAGAGCAGGAGGGAACCGCCTACTGGAAGAAGCGTGGCGCCGAAGCCGGCCTTGAGCAGACTGCGTCGGCGCGGATCTGTGGCGGCCGGCACTGTCGAAGGGGTGTTGGCAATATCGAGCTTGCCGTCTTGCTTGTCTTGCTTGTCGTGCGCCATCTGTGTCGCCCTGTGGGAAAAGCGGGAAGCTTAGGAAGGGCGGGTGACGGGATGATGAATATGGAAGTGAGGAGCAGCCAACGCGACGAGTTAGAGGTCTGCGTAGCGTGGCCGAAACACCTGATCTACCGGGCGCAACTCAGTTCGGTATACCTGTTCAACATGAAGGGGATGATCCTGCGAAAACACGTCATCCGCCTCGCTGACGATGGTAGTGCCGGTCTGCTGCTTTCCGGCCGCGGGGATGGGAATCAGTGACGGGGCTTCCGGCACTTGTTCGGCTGTGATCACTTGGGGTAAGTACAGCATCCAGCCCACGCCGGGTTTGTCGGAAAAGACCGTGCGTTCGGTGTGGCAGGTTGGGAAAACAGAAACTTTATACGGGCAGATTACTTCGACGATGATCAGGACGATATCTTTGACCGAATACGCGCTCTCTAATTGTTAGTCGTCGTAAAAGAGAAACGCCTAGGGAGATGCCGCTTGGGTTCGGGAGTGGTTAGAAAAATAGGGCGCAGATTTTGTCCTGGCCCATAAGGACTAATTGGAGGCGGGTGTGAATTAATAATCGAACGAAGCTCGTTCTGTCAATGTAAAAGCTAGCGAGGAATTACGTTAAATCCTCCCCTAGGATTCGACTTCCTTAAGTTTGCGGATTATTTCGACATGAACTGGTTCAAGAGTCGTGACTCTTCCGTCCGAGATTTCCCTATTTCCAATTCAGTGTTCGCGCTGAAGTCAACCGTTTGGTTAGTGTGGCTCCTAGGAGCGGCGTATGGTGTCTATACCGCGAGCACCATCGTGACGCAGTTGCCGTGGCAGTTTCTGCTAGGTGCCGCTTTCGCTCACGGGGTCGAGCTGCAACACCAAGCGTTGCATCAGACGGGTTTCACAAGCAGGGGAATGAATCGCATTGTTGGCGTCTTGGTCGGTCTGCCTATGATGGTTTCATACTCGGCCTATCAAGACAGTCATCTCTTTCATCATCAGAAGCTCGGCACTGACGAAGATGAAGAATTCTTTAACTATGGTACCGGAGGGACGGCAAACGTCTTCCGGGTCGTCACGCACTTCTTCCTTCTCAATCACTATCGGGCTGTCTTCGTGAACACCTTGAAGGCCCTTTCCGGCAAACGAATACCCACCAAGCTTTTGCGTAACGGAGAGCGAGTCCGTGCCGAGTATCTATTGTTTATGTTGAGTGCCGTTTTGCTTGCACTGTGGTCGCTTCAAACTGAGCGTTGGCTAGTACTCAGCTTGTGGATCGTGCCGTTGATGCTCTTCGCCGCCCCAATACATGCGTTGATAGAACTTCCTGAGCATTATGGCTGCGAGAGAACGACCGATTACACCCGCAACACACGTTCCATTTCTGCAGGACGATTCGCAGCTTGGTTAACCAACGGCAACTGTTTCCATGTGGAACACCACTGGAAGGCTGCACTGCCTATCGAAGAATTGGGGAGTCTACACCGCGAAATCCGCACTCGGTGTGCCTACGTGTCAACGTCTTATTGGGCATTCTATCGAGATTTTCTCGCCAACGAGCGAGCTAGATTTCGCCAAGCGCGGCTCGAAAAACGTACGGTTCTTGAAACGAAGGAATAAGCGAAATGTCGAATAAGAAGAAAGTCGTTCTCGCGTTCTCCGGCGGGCTGGATACGTCCGTAATTCTCAAGTGGTTGCAGGTCAGAGGAGAGTGGGATGTCATCACGTTTACCGCGGACGTAGGACAGGGCGGAGAAGTCCGGGCGGCGCGCGAGAAAGCCCTGCAGCTTGGTGTCCAGGCGCAGAATATCCACATCGTGGACCTGAAGGACGAGTTCGTTGAGGACTACGTCGCGCCGGTGTTTCGGGCGAACGCCGCTTACGAGGGCATCTATCTCATGGGTACACCCATCGCCCGTCCTCTGATAGCCAGAAAGCAGGTGGAACTTGCTGAGCGGACGGGAGCCGTTGCTGTGGCGCACGGGGCAACGGGAAAAGGAAACGATCAGATCCGTTTTGAGCTGACGTATCTCGCCGTGGCGCCTGATATTCAGATTGTTGCGCCGTGGCGAGAATGGGACTTCAAGGGGCGCAGTGACCTTGTTCGCTTCGCTCAAGAAAACGGCGTTCCCGTTGCGGTTGAGCAGGACGGAGGCGCCAAGTATTCCTCGGATGTCAACCTCGTACACGCGACGGCCGAGGGACGTGAGCTCGAGGATCCGTGGCACGCACCTGGTCCGAATGCGTACACGTGGGTTCGTTCGCTTCAGGCTGCCCCTGACGAACCGGAGATCATCACGTTGGACTTCGAGCGAGGTGATCCCGTCGCTATAGATGGTGACCATCTGCGACCCGCTGTGCTTCTCCAGCGCCTGAATGCGTTGGGGGCGAAGCATGGCATCGGCAGGATCGACATAGTGGATACGCGCTACCTAGGGATCAAGAGCCGCGGCCTGTTTGAGACGCCTGGCGGCACGATTTGGCAGGTGGCCCACCGTGCGATGGAATCGATCACGCTCGATCGCGGGGAGGCGCATCTGAAGGACGAACTCATGCCTCGGTACGCGGAACTGATCTACAACGGCTACTGGCATGCACCGGAGCGGGCGCTTCTACAGACGCTGATCGACGAGAGTCAGAAGTATGTCTCCGGCCAAGTACGACTGCAGTTGTACAAAGGGAACGTGCTGGTGCAGGGTCGACGCAGTCAATTCAGTCTCTACGATGCCGGACTGTCGTCATTCGAGACCGAGCGAGGTTTTCATGCTGCGGATGCAACCGGCTTTATTGCGCTCAATGCGCTTCGGCTGCGGCTGTTGGCAAAGCGTAGCAGCGGTTTAGCTCAGGCGAAGAAAGTGGGAGCTCACCAATGAAAAAAGCCCTGATATCTGCCGGCATACTGTCGGCTAGTGAGATTCTCGACATTCTCAACCTGGCCGAAGCGTTACAACGAGCAGCCGATAGCGACGGCGTACCGCCCCTGCTGCGCGGGAAGGCCATCGCGTTGGTGTTCGACGAGACGTCGCTGCGTACCAGGGCCGCCTTCCAGCGCGCCGCCGAAGACCTGGGAGCGCAAGCTCATGTGTACTCAGGGGCCGAGATTCGGCTGGGTCGCAATGCAAAGAAACAAGAGTATCTGCCTGATTTGGCCAATGTGATTGGTCGCTTTTACGACTGCGTGGTCAGCCGCGTTTATGACACCGTGGTTCAAGAGCGGTTCGCCGCGCTGCTGCCCATTCCGTTCATCAACGGCATGTGCAATGTGCATCATCCGACCCAAGCACTTTGCGATCTGCTCACCATTCAACGTCGCTTCAAGCGCCTGCAGGGCGTGAAGATCGCGTTCGTCGGAGATGCTACCAACGTTGCGCTTTCGCTGGCCCAATTGGCGGCGCGGGTGGGCGCAAACTTTGCCATTGCCTGCCCCGAGTCCGTGTCCTTCCCCAATGAGGCAGAGGTCGGCGTTTCCTTTGTGCGTACCAGCGACCCAGTGGAGGCCGTGTCAGGGGCTCATGTGCTCATCGCGGATACGTGGGTCCCCATGGGAAAAGATGGCGAGCGACAAGAGCGCATTGACTTGCTATCCCCGTATCGGGTGACAACAGCACTCTTAAAGCATGGCGCCAAGGACCTCATCTTTATGCATAACCTGCCCGCCGTTCGAGGGGAGGAGGTCGAGTCTGAGGTCATCGACGGCGCGCAGTCACTCGTCTATGAGGAAGCCGTCGCACGGCTTCATGTCGCACGCGCGATCCTACTGTGGGCCCTGTATCCGTCTTGGCGCGACCTGACAGCGAATAAATCCGTAAGGTAGATCGGCTAGCGGAGCTAGTGTGACGCATCCACGGCCACTTTGGAGCAAACTTGAATGTTGAACGCAATGTCTTTGGGCCGGTCGATAACGTTTGACCTCCGTTTGCTCGCCTATGAAGTGCAGTGTGCCCGAGCTCATGTTCAGGCACTGCTCGACGCCGAAAAAATATCTGCCGTGGATGCGGGGTGTTTGGAGATAGGTCTTGACTCAGCCTTCGAGTCGATTCAATCCACGCGGGGCATCCAACACTTAATGCACTTTGAGGACGTCAGTGAATGCCTTGATCATTTTTTAACCGAAGCAGTTGGTGATGTGGCTGCCAATCTGCGCCTCGGGCGGGCGAGAAATGATGTCTCTGTCACGGCTCTGAGGCTTTGGATGCGAGAGGCTGTGACCACTCTAGGTCGCGAAGTGCGAGAGCTCGCGGACGCGTTGCTAGCGGCTGCGGAGAAGCATGCGGACAGTGTCATTGTCGGTTATTCGCACCTTCAGCCGGCGAGACCCATCACTCTCGGGTTTGTGTGCGCGGCGCACGCGATGGGCTTGGTACGCGATCTTCGGCTCTTGGCCTTTGTTAAGGCATCCATTCAGGAGTGCCCACTGGGTGCGGGGGCGATGTCAGGGGGAGAAGCCTGGCTAAATCGCGATTCGCTGTCGACTGCGCTCGGCTTCTCCCGCCCGACGATGAACGCATTGGACTCTGTCGGGAGTCGCGACTTCGTGGTCGGCTTCCTGTCTTCCTGCCTGCAAGTAGCAAATCGCTTGAGTCGGCTCGGATCAGAGATCGATCAACTTGTCGAACTGGGCGGCATCCCTTTGACGACAGCCGTTTCCGGGAGCGCTTGCATCGTCGACTGGAAGTCGTACGCGGTCAAAATGCGCGTCGCGCCCGGCGTCCCGCTCGGATCCCTCGGATCCGTCATAAGCACTACGAGTGCCCTCTCCCTGTCATATTTCCGGGATCTTCAAGAAGATAAGGAGGCCGTATTTGCTGCCTTCGACGCGCTTGAGGCACCCCTGCGCGCTGCGGTGATTTCTGTAAAGCATCTGGCCACGGTGGTCGTCCCGCCACTGGATGCAATCAGGCAGGGCGACATCTTGGCGGCGGATTACGCAGAAGGATTGGTGAGGAGCCTGCGAGTGTCCTACAAAGACGCGCATCGAATGATAGGGCAATTAGTGCAGGCCACGCGAGAAGAAGAAGTTCCGGTCAACGCATTGAGTTCTGCCGCACTGCGTGCGGTCGACGCTCGGTTGACGCCTGGTGTTATCCAGAGCATTTCATTCGGTGATGCGGTCGGGTCCAGAGCTGCTCCTGGAGGGACTGCGCCACAGCGGCTTCGGAAGGATCTTCTCAGTATTCGCGCCGCGTTAGAAGAAGCAAATAGGGACTGCATGCTCAACGGCTTTCAGCATAACTAAAACGCTATGGAGAAAATGATGGATATCGAGTTGTTGACGATGGCGCAAGAGTACGCTCGCAAGGGCTACGTGGTGCTGCGCGACTTGCTATCGCCGCAATTGGTTGCTGATTTGCGTTCCGCGTCGGAGCGTGTGTTCGCGGCACAAGGTGTGCGCGATGATTTCAATATCCGTGCCGAAGCCAGGCGTGATGTAGATGGGTCTTGGGTCGTAGACCGACTTGACCCCGTTGTCGATCTGTCGCCCACTTTTGTCGAGGCAGTCTCGCAACCCCGATTACTGCTGGCATTGCGAGAACTCATTGGCGGGCAACCCCAACTTCTGAAGTGCAAGCTGATTCGGAAGGACCCGAGCGTTCAGGGATACGCCGCTCATCAGGATTATCTCTACTGGCGATGGTTGGAGACGCATCCCGATCAACTTTGCTCCGTGGCCATTGCAATATTCGATGCAGACGTAGACTCCGGTGGTATCGAGCTCTTTCCAGCACTACATCGTGCGCAGATCCCAGGTGCAGATGGATCGCTAGAAGCAGACTGCGATCTGGCCGAACTGGGAGCTTTGGAATCTGAGGTGCCTTCGCTTCGAGCGGGGGATGCGTTGATATTTCACTCTCTCTCCCCGCACCGCAGCGGTCCAAACACGTCTGCACATCCGCGCACCGTCCTTCTCCCGTCGTACATCTCGGGCGCCGAGCCGGATATCTATCTTAAGTACTATCGCCGAGAGATTGAACGACGTGTGCGGGACTACGTTGGATTTGAACACTTCGACCAGCAGCATAACCATATGCTCACGCAGTTTGCCCAAGCGAATTCTTCCGTTTCGACCTAAGTCAGAGGGGACGCACCGTGCATATTCTTGTTCTTCACCCCGTGAGCTCCTGGCAACTTCAACGCGTTCTTGAGGCGGCGCGAAAGCATCACACTTTAGTGTCGATCGTGACGATTAATGGCTCGCAGGTCGCGAGAGGCATGGCGGGCATCGAAGAATGGATTCGTGTCGATGCGCTTTCAGATGACACTGAGTCGCTCAAGCGCTTGTTGCGCGACAAGTACACCGCGGTGATGGCAGGTAATGAGTTTGCTGTCATCGCCGCGGATCAATTAGCCCAGTCACTCGGCCTCTATCACAATGACATCGAAAAGATAAAGGCTTCGCGAGACAAGGCACGCATGCGCCAAGCCTTCACAAAGGCGGGGGTACTCCAGCCTCGCGTTCTTGCGGTAGTCGGTGATGTGCGCGATTCCCTTGTTTTCGATTTACCGGATAACCGCTACCCCGTGATCGTAAAGCCCACAAATATGGCGATGAGCCTATTTGTTGGTTTATGTCGGTCGAGGGTGGAAATCGAAACGCACTTGGCGAAGATGGCCGATTTCGAAAAAAGCAAGTTGACTAATTACAAGTTTGCGCGTGAAGCGCTTATTGAGGAGTTTGTCGGCGGCGAAGAATACAGTTTCGAGGTCGTGATTGAAAGCGGCAAGATAGTCCTTGGTGCATTGACCCGGAAGTTTGTCTCGCCCCTGCCCAGTTGTTATGAGATCGGGCATCTCTCGGGGGCGGCGCTGGGGCCGGATGCCTCGTCCACACTTTCCACCTTCGCAGAGCAGATAGCCTTCGCCTGGGGCATGCTGTTTGGCGTGATGCACCTTGAATTCAAGCTGCATGAGGGCCGAATCTACGTTATTGAGGCGGGAGCTCGTCCGGCCGGTGATCTTATTCCTATCCTGGTTGAAATGAAATACGGTTTCAGTCTTGAGGAAGCGGCGCTGCTTTGCAGGCATGGTGGGTCGGTGGGCGCGATGGAGCGGAGGAGTCACTCAGAACATATGTATGGTGTCCGCTTTGAATATAGGGAGCGTAAATGTTTTGAAACAACTCCTGGAATCAAAATAATACGGGATTCTAGAAATACTTATTCCGCGCACGCAGATTCGGATTATTTCAGCACGAGTCGAAGAACCGGTCATGTTATTATCGAAACGCAGTCGTTGTCGGCTGCAGAGTATGTACTTGGCTCAATATGAATGTGCTTCATAATTTCAACAACGATTTCGAGATAAGCATGAGCAAAGGTATGTTGATTAGAGGGCGGTTCGAGCACGGACTGTCAGAGCTGATGGAGAAAATTAATGCGTCCATTGGTTTCGATAACAAAATGGCAAGGCAGGACATCCAGTGCTCCATAACGCACGTAGGGATGCTGGAGCGTCAAGAAATAATCAGTCACGGTGTGGCGGAAAAAATTCGTGTTGGCTTGACGCAGGTGGCCAAAGAGCTTGAGGCTGGCACGTTTCCGTTTTCAACGGCCCTCGAAGATATCCACATGAATGTGGAGAGCCGGCTTAAGGAGATTATCGGCCCGGAGGCTGGGTATTTGCAGACGGCGCGCAGCCGCAACGACCAGGTCGCGACGGATTTCCGTCTGTGGGTTCGTGACGCGCACGACGTCGTCATAGGCTTGCTTGGAGAACTGATTGGAGCCCTGGTGGCTAAGGCCGACCAGTATGCCGGCGCGCTTATGCCGGGCTACACCCATATGCAGGCTGCACAGCCGGTCACCTTTGGGCATCATCTGCTCGCGTACGCTGAGATGTTTAGTCGTGATTACTCCCGGTTCGCCGACTCGCGTAAGCGATTGAACGAGAGTCCGCTGGGCGCTGCGGCGCTGGCTGGCACGTCTTTCCCCATTGATCGAGAGTGGGCAGCGCAGCAACTTCATTTTGACAGTCCGATGCGCAACTCCTTGGACGCGGTATCGGATCGTGACTTCGCCGTGGAATATCTTGCTGCCGCGACTCTCTGCATGACGCACCTTTCCAGGTTGTCGGAGGAGATTGTTCTCTGGATGTGTCCGCAGTTCGGCTTCGTGACGCTTTCGGATCAATGGACCACGGGCTCGTCCATCATGCCGCAGAAGCGTAACCCCGATGCGGCGGAGCTCATCCGCGGAAAGACAGGTCGAGTGATGGGTGCCCATACGGGACTCGTGACTGTCATGAAGGGGCTTTCGCTGACTTTTTCCAAGGACATGCAGGAAGACAAAGAAGGCATGTTCGACGCCGCCGAGACATTGGAGCTTTGCGTAGCTGCGATGACTGGCATGCTTACCGATCTCCGCGCGAATGAAGAGGCCATGAGCGCGGCGGCGTCCAAGGGATATTCCACTGCGACGGACCTGGCGGATTGGCTCGTGCGTGTGCTCGAGCTGCCATTCCGCGAGGCGCATCACATCACTGGTCAGATCGTCCAATGCGCAGAGCGTGACGGCGTCGAGTTAGATCGCCTGCCGCTGACGACGTTGCAAAGCGTGGATTCCCGTATTACCTCTGCAGTGTACGAAGTGCTCTCGGTCGAAAGCTCGGTGAATTCGCGTACCAGCTTTGGAGGTACAGCGCCCACGGAAGTCCGCAAGCAAGTCGTGTATTGGAAAGCCAGGCTGGCCAATTTGGCCAATACGAACTAGATCGGGCTGGGGTGCGCACGTTCGCGATAATAGGACGCGAGGAGAATGAGGGATGGAAGGGCAGGTGTCAGTAAATGTAGCTGGACTGCGTGACCGAAATTTATCGTCTATGTTGCGCGCGATCTCGATCGCTACCTTTCTCGAACTCTTTAGCATCACCGCGTTTGCCGCGGCGCTCAGTCCTATAGCGACCGCGCTGCATGCGTCATTTGCTTCGGTGCGCCTGCTAACGATTGGCTATTCCGTTGCGGTAACGATCATGCTACCTGTCTCAGGATGGGTGGCGGACGCGCTAGGGGCTAGGCGGACCTTTATGACCGCTGCGGCGCTCTTTTGTTTGGGCTGCTTGATCTCCTACCTTTCGGCGAGTATGGCGGGGCTCGTCTTCGGTCGGGTCGTGCAGGGCTTGGGGTGTGCTTTCCTCGTGCCGGTTGGTCGCATCAGTCTGTCGAGGGCGTATAGCGGTGACACTTTGCTGCGCATCCTCGGCGCAATCGCTGTCCCCGCTGTCGTCGGGTCAACGTTTGGACCACTTCTCGGCGGTCTGGTCGTGGATACTCTCGGTTGGCGCGCGCTCTTCTTGGTGATGTTGTTCGCGGGAGCGGTATGCCTAGTTGTGGCGTGGAATGGTTATCACGACGAGAGCAGCCGCGTACGGAAGCCGTTCGACTTCCTATCCTACTTTGCGCTCAGTATTGCCATCACCTCAGGATTGGCGCTCCTTTCCCAGATCAGAGGTACATCTCTCTCTTCGATGCAGACGAATTTGCTCGTCGCGCTGTTCGTAGTGGCCGGGGGGGTATTCACCATAAGAGTCCTGCGTGGTCGGCAGTACCTCTTAGATTTCTCGCTCTTTTCACTGGTTTCGTTCCGCGCTGCGGCAGGGGCAGGGAACTTTAGCCGACTAGGCATCAGTGGTGTGCCGCTGCTTTTCGCCTACGGTCTGCAGAATGGGCTTGCCTTTTCGGCGGTAGCAGTTGGGGCGCTGCTTTCCTTGCAGGCGTTGGGGGCGCTCTCGTGTAAGCGGTTTGCGGTCTCCATCATTCAGAACGTCGGCTACGGACGAACGCTGACGCTGAACACGGTGGTGTTGGGGGCTTCAATCGTCTTGTTGGGTTTTGCCTTTGAATCGAGAGCGATTACCTGGATCGTGCCAGGCGTATTGCTATACGGCATGACATCGTCATTACAGTTTTCCTGCCTAAATACACTGGTTTTTCGAGACCTTTCGAAGGAATCGAAGAGCGCCGGCGCGAGCCTTTCCGGCACATTGATGCAGCTCGCCGTTAGTCTAGGTATTGCCATCGCATTCGCCATGGCGGCCGTCTTTCAAACTGGCAGTGACGCGCTTTCGATGGTTCCCGCCGTTTCCTTGACACTCAAAGTACTTGGTCTAGTAGTTCTGACTTCTGCCCTGAACTTCCGTCGATTGCGCTAACCCCATACGTTTCCACTAATACGTTGGCACGGCCAGTGCCGGGGGGCTGCTTTACCCAAAATTTGGATTTCGCTCTACGCCCTAGGAGTTAAAAATTGCTTGGTTCTGACTTGTCTCATTACCCTTACGCGTCGCGTCGCGCGGTCGTCCTGGGTATGCGCGGCGTGGTTGCCACGAGTCATCCACTCGCCGCGCAGGCAGGAGTGCACGTACTTGGCCAGGGCGGGAACGCGGTTGATGCCGCCGTCGCAGCAGCCGCGGCGTTGACCGTCGTCGCGCCCACTGTCTGCGGAATAGGGGGTGACCTCATTGCGATGGTACGCAATGCCGGCCGCACCTATGTTCTCAATGCGACCGGAAAGGCTCCTGCCGGGCTGAGTGCCGACGTTGTTGTGCGAGCGGGCCACAAGACGGTGCCGAGGCTAGGGCCGCTGTCTATTACGGTGCCTGGAATCCCGCGAGGATGGGCGGATCTTTGCCATCGTTTTGGCGCGCTCTCGCTTCAGCAGGTATTGACTCCAGCGATTGACTACGCGAGGGGAGGCTATCCGGTCAATGGCCTGAGCGCGCATGCTTGGCGCCGCTACCACGAGATATTCCGGAAGCAAGGCGACGCGCATTTCGATAACTGGTTTCGAACGTTTGCAGCGGAAGGTTCGACGCCGGTTGCTGGCCAAATTTGGCGTTCTGCGGTTCACGCAGAGACCCTGGCAGCTATTGCCGAGACAAACGCGGATGCGTTTTATCACGGAGCCTTAGCGAGATCGGTCGCGCAAAGCGTACAAGCCTATGGTGGTGTTCTGTCCGTGGATGATCTCGCGGAGCACGCCTCCGCATGGCACGAAGCCATCTCCGCGGATTTTCGGGGCTTCACGATCTCTCAAGCTCCCCCCAATAGCCAAGGGCTAGTATCGCTTGTTGCACTGAAGATGCTGAACCAGCTGCCCGTGCGAGATGTCGATTCGGTGGAAGGCATTCATCTGCAGGTAGAAGTTATGAAGCAGGCGTTTGCTGCGGCGGAGGCCTGCATCGCGCAAGGGGATCTCGCTGGCGCGGAGGCCCTGCTGTCGGATTCGTCGATCGAGCGCTTGTTGGAAACAATTGATCCAAACGGGCCAGCCCGTTCCGGGCACAGTCCGTCACAAGGGGGCACGGTGTGCGTCGTCACCGCCGATCACGTGGGCAATGTGGTGTCGTTGCTTCAAAGCAACTTTTATGGATTCGGATCGGGCGTAGTGGCTGCCGATACAGGCGTGGCGTTGAACTGCCGGGCTTGTGCGTTTTCCCTGGACCCGAACCGGCCCGACTTTCTAGTCGCAAGTGCTCGGCCCTACCACACTCTCGCGCCTATGTTAATAAGCCGCGGAAACGACGTGATTGGGGCGCTCGGCATTATCGGCGCTTCAATGCAACCTCAAGGGCACATACAGCTTCTCAGCCGATTGATCGATCAGCGCTTGAATCCTCAGGCGGCGATTGATGCACCCCGGTGGGAGTGGGACGGTGGGCTTCGGCTTGCGGTCGAAAATTCGACGCCGCCCTCCATCATCGATGCGCTTCAAGAGCGGGGCCATTACGCATTCTCGACCCATAGTAGAACGCAATTCGGGCGCGCGCAGATTGTGTTGCGTGATCCTGATAGCGGCGTTTTGTTTGGCGGGACGGACTACCGGGCAGAAGGGCACGTCGCCGTTTGGTAGCGTGCGATCGGACATCAAGAATGTAAGAACAAGGAGGAAGTATGAAAAAGGCGATGTTTATTGTTGCGGCACCCGTGGGGGCCGTACCTAAGCGGCTCTACGCGTTCGATCCCAAGTTCTTGGCCGATCAAACCATCTTGAGTATTGAAAATCGCCCAAATATGAAGGGATTTCGACTCCGGCTTATCAAGCATGGATGGGAAGAGGCCGAGCAGGGGGGGGTTGGAATCCAGTTTCCATCTGGGCCCACGGGCACGGAAATCTCCCGGAATTTCTTTGCCCTACTCCCGGATCCGACGAGCCGAAGTCTCGTTTCACTCTTGAGTACGCAGGGATGGCAAAGTGATGGTGCTGGTGGAATAAATTGGATCTGGGGAAGAGAAGGTGGGAGTTCTTATCTTCCAAGAAGGCTGGTTCTTGAGATGGAGGCCGTTCCTGCCGCACTCGACATGCTCAAAGATGCCGGATGGGAGGTACAGCCAGCAGGGTGCTGGTTGCCCGGTAAGGGCTACTCGCCCTATCTGCCCATTACCCCCCAAGAGATCATTCAAGAAACACTCGCATGTTTCGGTGCGGGGGCAGCGGTCGTGCATTTGCATACCCGCGATGCGAGCGATGAAGAAATCGTGCGTTTCCGAGACGGTGCCGTTGCAGCACGCCTGTGCCGCCAGGACAACTTGATCGACGAGAACCAGTACGACCAAATCGTACCGGCCGTGATCAGTAAGTTTCCCGAGGCGATTCTGAATATCTCGACGAGCGTCAGAGGCAAAGGCTCTGACTTCGATAGTCCACTTCGGCGCGCTCCACTAAAGCGATATGAGCCTACGCGCCGCGTGCCTGAAATCGCATCTTTCAGCCCGGGTGCGGTTCGCTTCAAGGCCGGCGGAGGGTACGAGAATCGAGATGATTTTCTTCGCGAACAAGTCAACCACTTCGAAGCGTTGGGTGTGCGCCCAGAGGTGGAGGTCTTCAATAAGACAATCTTGAACAATGCAGTCGGCGCATATGCCCAGACGCTACGGTCTTGCGGCGAGCCTGTGCTCTTTATGCTTGTGGCGGGCGTGGATCAGGTTGGGGGAGATGAAGTGCAAGGACTGCACGACGATTCTTTGATCAAGCCTGCCGTTCGAGATCATGCGGCTAAATGTCTCGCCTCAGGGGACGCTCAAGGGACCAACTGGGCAAAAGTATTGCTTGTCGACGAACTTCGACCTGTCGTCAGCGCAATCCGTCAAACGCACCCGGAATCTCTCATTTCGCTGTTACTGCCAGGTCCTTTACAGGCTCTGGTCGCGGATATCGCGATTGCCCTCGATCTAGATGGGGTGCGAGTCGGCTTAGAAGATGCCTTGACGGTACCAGATGCCACCTTGCCTGGTGGCGTTCGGAAATCGATTGGGAGTCAGGAACAGGTGAGACGCACTTATCGGCTACTCCAGGACAGAGGTGTGCGGGTCATGAATGCTAAGCAGCTACGCGCGTTGCTCGATCCCAGCGAGCTGCCGGCAAAACAAATGCTGGTCGCGCACCTGTAGAAAGTGATGTTCTACGAATAAAGCCTCCAAAGGGAGGTGCTTGACGGCAAAGTTCCTGCACGCAACAGATAGAGGATGGGCTGGACGTCCTCAGCAACGAATTGGCACGCTGCACCTCTGTTTGTAATGGCGACGCACGCTGCGGAAATTCGCCGTCCTGATACTTACTAAGTAGGACCAGGCCTTTTTGCGAACCCTCGCAAAGGTCAGGGGGTCGTTTTGCCGTTCAAAACGCAGAGATTGATATCCATGATGGTACTCGCCCCGAGGAGCAAGTGGTGATCAGCGAACTAGTGGAACTGCGAGGCGCAGTTCGAGTTGGAAATGAGAAGATCTCTTTTACTGTCAAACGAGGCCGGTATTTTTGTTTTGTCTGTCGCAAAAGTGAGGGGGATGATCAAACACGATCGGAGCAAATTGTGCCGATACGTAATACGGCAGAAATGGAACGGTATCTGGCTCTGGACATCAAGAAACAGGCGTTAGCGTATTCGTGTGAGCAGCTGAAGGCCGCCGTTGGTAGGTGGCTCCCGAGCCTCGAGATGCTTCAGGGGGATGGCGTCGATTATCCTACCAGTCTGCATGAGCTTGCGCAGACGAGCGACGAAGAAAGTGCATACTTGGCGGTTCGACGGACCCTGAGAAACGTCGGTACGTGTGATTTTCTTTTTTCAATGCGTAGCCAGGACAATCAATTGGGAGACGCGATGGCCACGCGGTATTTAGTGGGCTGCCGCTCGGATTGGATCCAACTCTATCAGTCTCGCTACTGGCACCTCAATGATATCTATTTCCAGCTCCTTCGGGGGGCGTCTCGGGTCGTTAGCTCTCTGGACTTGATCGGAATTCCGCTGTCGCCAGGGCAAGAAGCAATGCTTAGATCGGCGGCGGAGTTCGGTCTATCTCAGACGCTTGCTATTCCCGCCTACTCCCCATCGAGACACGAGATTGGCGTTCTATTTGTCTATTGCGGCAGCCTGGATAGGTCCGAGATGGAAAGGGCGAGAATCTGGAAACACGCGCTACGAGCGGTGGCCGATGAGTTGATGGAATTCTTTGCGCGAAGCGGACAAGTGCCGGGCGTCGATCGTGCCCTTGGCGAGCGGGAACTCCAAATACTCAGGCTGGTTCAAGCGGGCTTCTCGGGCCCCAGGATCGCGGAGAGCATTGGATTGACCGTGCGAAGTTTGTATGCCATTTACGCGGATCTAAACGCGCGATTTGGCACTGCGCGCATTACCGACAGCGCACGCTTGGCCGCTAAGCAAGGATTGTTAGCGGGATCCTTTGAGGAAACCACGCTTGTTCTTTAAGCGCTGACCTTCGTGAAGGTGTATCGCATAGCACCGTCAGGGCAATCTGCGTACGTTCTTGGTTTTATTTTGGTGCCCGGGGCCGGAATCGAACCGGCACGCCTTGCGGCGGGGGATTTTGAGTCCCCTGCGTCTACCAATTTCACCACCCGGGCTAGGAGGTCGCGAACACGTCCAGATGACGGCTGCGGGAGATGCGAAGACCGCGATTATATGCGGTCTTTTCCATCTTGTCAGGCGACGGCCGGGCGAGCAGGCCGTATCCAGCGCGATCTCGGGACACGCCACGCAGCGCATCCCGGACGCTATGCGCGCAAAACCTACTTCTTCTCAGGCAAGAACCAGTTCATCACCAGCGCGCAAATCCCGCCGGTCGCAACGCCCGATTCCAGGACGCTCTTCACGGAATGCGGCAGATGCGACAGGATTTCCGGCACCTGCGACACGCCCAGGCCCAGGGCCAGGGACACGGCGATGATCAGCAGTGCCCGGCGATCCAACTGGATGCCCGCCAGGATGTTGATCCCCGACGCAGCCACCGCGCCGAACATGACCATGGCGGCGCCGCCCAGTACGGGTTCGGGCACGGCTTGCAGGACGCCGGCCACGACGGGGAACAGGCCCAGCAGGATCAGCATGCCGGCGATCCACACGCCGACGTGGCGGCTGGCGATGCCGGT
>Ga0182739_1000833_pt1 | contig 35635 bp, 30 predicted proteins | sample eDN5th30CBELigBY_FD_128873 | JGI IMG/M metagenome (GOLD analysis project Ga0182739, IMG submission 128873) | Enriched backyard soil microbial communities from Emeryville, California, USA - eDNA 5th pass 30_C BE-Lig BY (version 2) (version 2) | ecosystem: Environmental > Terrestrial > Soil >... | reverse complement strand
TTGACCAGCCAGGGTACGCTACAAGCACGTCCGTGTGCGCTCGGTTCCGGGCCATCCCTGGCCCTCCAACGCCCCTGGCTGGTCAATCGGGACGACAGAGGCTTGCGTCAGACTTCAGTGTTCCGCACGGGAACGTAAATGGCAGAGCTAGCGATTATGTCCACATCTCTTCTGAAGCGATGTCGTGCGTAACTCTATGCTGATGACTCGCAGTCGCCTGGCCAGACATGCCTTCGGGGGGCATTGATGGCCAGGGATGGCCATCACTGAGCGCACAGGGATGTGCTTGTAGCGTCCCCCCGAAGGCATGTCTGGCCAGGTGGCTGCAACAGATTCGATGCGGGCCAATAAATACCAATCAGCCGCAACAAACCCAAACAAGCCACCTTCGGGAAAGACTATTTGCTACCCAATTCCCTCACCATGAATCCCTTGACCGATTCAAGACTGTTCGGCAACACGTCATAACGTTCTTCACGTTCGAACAAATCCGCCATGTGCGGCGGCAACGCGGGAGTATCCAACCCGGCGCGTTCAATGGCGGCGGCGAACTTGGCGGGGTGGGCGGTGCCCAGGGTGATCATCGGAATGGTGGGATCGGTGTCGCACAGGGCGGCGGCTTTTACGCCGGTGGCGGTGTGCGGATCGAGCAGGAAGCCGGTGCGCTGCTTCACGTCGCGGATCGTGGCACAGGTGGTATCGTCGTCCACGCTGGCGCTCGAGAACTGCGCCCGCGCGCGGTCCCATTCCGCCTCGCTCACATGCTGCGTTTCAGCGCCAAGGCCCGTTACGAACGCCGCCACGCGTGCCGCGTCGCCCTGGAACAAATCGTACAGAAAGCGTTCGAAGTTGCTGCTCACCATGATGTCCATGCTTGGCGACAGCGACGGCAAAAGCTGTGTCTTGTGGTAGCGGTTGCTGCTGATGAAGCGATGCAGGATGTCGTTGCGGTTGGTGGCGATCACCAGCTGGCTCACCGGCAGGCCCATGCGCTTGGCCAGGTAGCCGGCGTAGATGTCGCCGAAGTTGCCGGTGGGCACCGAGAACGACACCGCGTCCGCTTTGCCGAGGAACTGCAGCGCCGCGTAAAAGTAATAGACGATCTGCGCCATGATACGCGCCCAGTTGATCGAGTTCACCGCGCCCAGCTGATAGCCGGCCGGCAGGAAGCTCTGGTCGGCAAAGGCCTGTTTGACGATCTGCTGGCAGTCGTCGAAGTTGCCTTCGACGGCCAGGTTGTGCACGTTGTCGCCGGTTACCGTGGTCATCTGGCGGCGCTGCACTTCGGAAACGCGCCGGTGCGGATGCAGGATGAAAAGGTCCACGTAGGCGCTGTGCTTGCAGCCTTCGAGCGCGGCGGAGCCGGTGTCGCCCGAGGTGGCGCCCAGGATTGCCAGGTGCTGGCCGCGGCGCGACAGGAAATAGTCGAGCAAACGTCCCAACAGCTGCAGCGCGAAATCCTTGAACGCGAGCGTGGGGCCGCAGTACAGCTCCAGCACGTACTGGTTGTCGTACAGATGTACCAGCGGCGCGATCCTGGGATCGGAAAAATCCGCATAGCTGGCGTCGATCATCGCCTTCAATTCAGCGTCCGGCACTGCGCCGGCCACGAAGGGCTTGATCACTTCGAATGCGAGTTCCTGGTAGGAAAGCGCGGCCCAGGCGCGGAGCTGTTCAGGGCTTACCTGGGGCAGCGTCTGCGGAATGTAGAGGCCGCCGTCGGGCGCGAGGCCGGTCAACACGGCTTGTTCGAAGCCGACGCTTGGGCTGTTGCCACGGGTGCTGATGTAGTTCACGGGTTGTCTCCTGTGGTTTCGCTCAGGCGTCGAGCCGCATCACGCGGATGCGCATGACCTTGTCGGCCACGGTGGCAAGCGCCTCGATCTTGGCGATGGCGTCGTTCATCACTTTTTCGCGTACTTCATGGGTGAGGATGATCACCGGTACGCGCTTGCTGGCGGCGTCCACCCCGCGCGGTTCCTTCTGGATGATGGCTTCGATGTTGATGGCGCAATCGCCGAGGATTTCCGTGATGTCCGACAACACGCCCACCTGGTCGAGCGCGGTGATGCGCAGATAGTACGCGCTTTGCACCTCTTCCATCGGCAGTATCGGCAGGTCGGACAGGTGATCGTCGTGGAACGCCAGCGCGGGTACGCTGCTCTGCGGGCTGGAAATCACCCTCACCACGTCCACGATGTCCGCCACCACCGCCGAAGCAGTGGGCGCGGCACCCGCGCCGGCACCGTAATACAGCGTGGAACCCACGGCATCGCCATTGACCATCACCGCATTCATCACGCCGTTGACGTTGGCCATCAGGCTGTCCTCGTCGATGAAGGTCGGATGCACGCGCAGTTCGATGCCCTGCGGCGTGCGGCGGCTGATGCCCAGGTGCTTGATGCGGTAGCCGAGTTCGTCGGCGTAGCGGATGTCCTGCTGGGTCAGCTTGCTGATGCCTTCGGTATACGTAAGGCTGAACTGCAGCGGCACGCCGAACGCGATCGAGGCCAGGATGGTGAGCTTGTGCGCGGCATCGATGCCTTCGATGTCGAACGTGGGATCGGCTTCGGCATAACCAAGCGCCTGTGCTTCCTGCAATACATCGGCGAAAGCACGGTTCTTTTCGCGCATTTCGGTAAGGATGAAGTTGCCGGTACCGTTGATGATGCCTGCCACCCATTGGATGCTGTTGCCGGCCAGGCCTTCGCGGATGGCCTTGATGATGGGCACGCCACCAGCCACGGCGGCCTCGTACACCACCAGCACGTTGCGCTCGGTGGCGGCGGCGAAGATCTGGTTGCCGTGCTGCGCGATAAGCGCCTTGTTGGCTGTGACCACGTGCTTGCCGTTGGCGATGGCGCGCAATACCAGCTCCAGCGCCGTGTCGATGCCGCCGAGCAGTTCCAGCACGATGTCGACGTTCGGATCGTCCACCACCGCGAACACGTCGGTGCTGAAACGGGTGGTGCCAACGTCCTGTCCCTGGCGCAGACGGCGCGAGGCGACGTGCGTCACCACCAGATCGCGGCCGACGCGGCGCGCCAGGTCTTCGCGATTGTTCTGCAACAGGGTGAAGCTGCCATATCCGACGGTGCCGAGACCGCAAATACCGATGCGGACCGGATCGTGACTGCTGATTGCGCTCAAGGGAAAACTCCGCAGGGGGCGGTGCGACCGCCAAGTGAAAAGTCGCGCATTATAGCGCGCAGGCGGCCTTGCGGGGGAGATGCGCTGCTACGGGATGATGCAGTGTTTCCCTAGGGAAGAATGGCTTCCGCCAAAGTCTGCGCGGGCACATAGCCAGGCAGCATGGTGCCGTCTTCCAGCACCAGCGCGGGGGTGCCGGTAACGCCCACTTCGCGTCCCAATCGGTATTGCTCGGCGATCTTGTTGGGGCAGTCGGCCGCGGGGATGTCGGCGCCGCGTTTGGCGCTGGTCATCATGGCCTTGGGATCGTCGGCACACCAGGTGGACACCATTTTGTGATAGGTCTCGGTGTTGAGCCCGGTGCGGGGGAAGCCGAGATAGCGCACGGCAATGCCCATGGCGTTGAGCTCGGCCACTTCGCCGTGCAGCTTGCGGCAATAGGGGCAGTCCACGTCGGTGAACACGGTGATGGTGGCCTTGCGCTCGCCCTTGGCCTCGTACACGATCATGTCCTTTTCATCCAACGCGGCGATCTTGTCGCGGCGCAGTTCGTTGCGGTGTCCTTCGCCCAGGTTGACGAGGCCTTCGGCTTCGGCCTTGTAGAGGTCGCCCGGGATCAGGTACTTGGCATCGCGGCTGACGTAGATGGTCTGCCCGTTCTGGATACCCACTTCGTACAGTCCCTCGATGGGGCTCTTGGCGATTTCACGCACTTCGATGTTCGGCTGGGTCTTGAGCAACAGCGCGCGGATCGCGGCGGTTTCGGCGCTATCGCCGGTATCGGCCATGAGCGCGGTGCCCGACAGCAACAGCAGCGGCAGCAACAGGAAACGGTGAAACGATATAGCCATGAGGAAACTCCCTGGTTCGGGGATCATGCGGATGTGGGACCGTGTACCCGCACTCTATTGCAGGGCGCACGCCCTGGCAAGCGAACGCACAATGGCCGGGCATGGCCATTGTGCGGGCTGGCGCCGGTAACCCGGCGCGCGGGATCAGTCGGATTTCTTTTCCAGCTTTTCGGTGATGCGGGCAGCGCGGCCGGCGAGATCACGCAGATAGTACAGTTTGGCCTGGCGCACGTCGCCGCGACGCTTCAGGGTGATGCTGTCCACCTGCTGGCTGTGGGTCTGGAAGGTACGCTCCACGCCAACGCCGTGGGAAATCTTGCGCACGGTGAAGGCCGAACCCAGACCGCGGTTGCGCTTGCCGATTACCACGCCTTCGAAGGCCTGCAGGCGCTCGCGGTCGCCCTCCTTGATGCGTACCTGGACCACCACGGTGTCGCCGGGGCTGAAATCAGGCACATTGGTCTTCATCTGTGCCTGTTCGATCTGCTGGATGATTTTGTTGCTGCCGCTCATTGTGGTGCTCCACGTCTACAAGTTGTCATGCGTTTGCGTCCGGCCTGCCCGCGCCCTGTGAGGGCGGGCGCGCCGTGGCGCCGTTGTTCATTGCATTGCTGTTCTACTGCTCTTGCTCCTGGCTCGCCTGCCACTCCTGGACATAGGCGTCGAGCAAGGCCTGTTCTTCCGCGGTCATGCCGCGTCGCGCCAACAGGTCGGGGCGCTTGCGCCAGGTGGCGCCAAGCCGCTGCTGCAGGCGCCAGCGCGCAATCCGCGCATGGTCGCCGCTGAGCAATACCGGCGGCACCCGCTGCCCGGCAAAATCCTCGGGCCGCGTATAGTGCGGGTGATCCAACAGACCATCCGCAAACGAATCCTGGCTCGCCGAATCCTCCGCGCCAAGCGCGCCGGGCTGCAGGCGTATCAGCGCATCCACCAGCGCCATGGCGGCCAGTTCGCCGCCGCTGAGCACGAAATCGCCCAGCGAATATTCCACATCCACCCGGGTGGCGAGCACCCGTTCGTCAATGCCTTCGTAACGCCCGCACAACAACACCAGTGCGGGTCGCTGCGCCAGTTCCTGCACCACCGCCTGGGTGAGCGGCCGGCCCTGCGGGCTCAGAAACACCACCTGTCCCGCGCCGTTCTGGCCCGCCCTGGCCGCATCGATGGCGGCCCCCACCGGGCCGGTTTTCATCAGCATGCCGGGGCCGCCGCCATAAGGCTTGTCGTCCACCGTGCGATGCCGGTCGTGCGTATAGTCGCGCGGGTTGTAATACCGCAGGCGCACCAGCTGTTGCTGCACCGCCCGGCGCGTCACGCCGTATTCCGTCAAGGCGCCGAACATACCCGGAAACAGGGTGACGATGCCTATCTGCATACTGTCCACTCTTGCATGCTGCCCCACTCCTGCATGTTGCTGCATGCTGCCCGCTCGCCGAAACGATTCGGTCACTCCCAATCCGGCTGCCAATCCACCAGGATGCGCGCGGCCTCGAGTTCGACGGCCCGCACCACCTGCGGTACGTAGGGCAGGAGGCGCTCGTGCCCCGCGTCATCCCGCACCACCAGCACGTCGTTGGCGCCGGTGGCCAGCAGATGATGCACCCTGCCGAACAACAGCCCATCGAGCGTGAACACGCTCAAGCCTTCGAGCTGATGCCAGTAATACCCTTGTTCCAGGGGGGGCAGCTCCGTCTTCGCGATCCACAGCTCGCCACCGGTATAAAGCCCGCAGGCATCGCGATCGTCGCAGCCGTGGATATGCCCGACCAAGCCCTTGCCCTGCGGCCGGTACTCGTCGATTTCCAACGCCACTGCCTGTGCACCCGCCGCGCGTGCGCCGGTCAGCAGAAAGTGGCGATAATCCAGCAGGTTTTCCACCGGATCGGTATAGGAAACCAGCCGCACCCAGCCTTTTACGCCCCAGGGAGCGCCGATGCGCGCCATCCGCAGATGCGTAGCGGCAAGCGCCTGCCCCGGTTCGTGGCTCATCGCCCTGTCCGTTGCCTGGCCCCGCACCCAAAAAACCGGCGCGGTGCCCCGCACATCAAACCGTGGCTACCGCGGCCTGCTGCAGCAGGGAGGTCACGCGCTCGCTGGTCTGCGCGCCCTGGCCCTGCCAGAACTTCACGCGCTCCAGGTCGATGCGCAGCTTTTCTTCCTGACCGCGGGCGGTCGGGTTGTAGAAGCCCACGCGCTCGAGAAAGCGGCCGGTGTTGGCGTTGCGCTTATCCGTCACGGTGACGTAGTAATACGGGTTCTTCTTGCTACCACCGCGCGCAAGTCTGATTGTTACCATAACTCTATGATTCCATATGAAAAATATTTTCAGGCCGAGCCCGGGCCACCCGACCCGGAAAAAAGGGCGCCATTCTAAGGGAAAAGCCCCACCGAGGGAACTGCAATTTATGCCACTCAAAAACCGGGGAAACGTCCGCCCGGCGGCAGCCCACCCGGTGGCATGCCGCCTCCAGGAGGCATGCGGCCTCCCAGACCACGCATCATGTTGGCGAGGCCGCCGCCCTTCATCTTCTTCATGACCTTCTGCATCTGTTTATGTTGCTTGAGCAGCCGGTTCAAATCCTGCAGCGTGGTGCCCGACCCCTGCGTGATGCGGCGCTTGCGCGAGCCGTTGAGCACGTCCGGATTGCGCCTTTCCTTGAGCGTCATGGAACCGATGATGGCTTCCATCTGGCGGAAATTCTTTTCGCCGGCCGTGCTCGCCGCCGACTTGGCCACGCCGCCGAGCCCGGGCATCTTGTCCAGCAGGTTGCTGATGCCGCCCATATTGCGCATCTGCTCCAGCTGTTCCTTGAAATCCTGCAGGTCGAAACGTTCGCCCTTCTTGATCTTGCTGGCGAGTTTCTGCGCCTTTTCCTTGTCGACCTTGCGCTCGACATCCTCGATCAGCGACAGCACGTCGCCCATGCCCAGGATGCGCGAGGCGATGCGGTCGGGGTAGAACGGTTCCAGCCCGTCCACCTTTTCGCCGATGCCGAGGAACTTGATCGGCTTGCCGGTAATGTGGCGCACCGACAGCGCGGCGCCGCCGCGTGCATCGCCATCGGCCTTGGTGAGCACCACGCCGGTCAGCGGCAATGCCTGGTCGAAGGCCTGTGCGGTGAGCGCGGCGTCCTGGCCGGTCATGGCGTCGACCACGAACAGCGTTTCCACCGGCTTGGCCAGCGCGTGCAGCGCCTTGATCTCGTCCATCATCTGCGTATCGACGGCCAGGCGGCCGGCGGTGTCGATGAACAGCACGTCGACGAAGCGCTTGCGCGCCTCCGCCAAAGCGGCTTCCACGATGGCGGCGGGCTGTTGCCCCGCGTCGCTTGGGAAAAAGGCCACGTCCACTTCGGCCGCCAGGGTTTCCAACTGTTTGATGGCGGCCGGACGATACACGTCGGCGCTCACCACCATCACGGATTTCTTTTCCTGCAGCTTCAGGTACCGCGCCAGCTTGGCCACGGTGGTGGTCTTGCCCGCGCCCTGCAGGCCGGCCATCAGGATTACCGCGGGCGGCGTGGCGCGCAGGTTCAGGCCGGTGTTCTCGCTGCCCATCACGATCTGCAGTTCGGCCTGCACGATCTTGATGAAGGCCTGGGCGGGCGTGAGGCTGCTGCTGACTTCGGCACCGAGTGCGCGCAGCTTCACGCGTTCGATGAAATCGCGCACCACCGGCAGCGCCACGTCGGCTTCGAGGAGCGAACGGCGCACGTCACGCAGGCTGTCCTGGATATTGTCCTCGGTGAGCTTGGCCTTGCCGGCGAGGCTGCGCAGTGTCTGGCTGAGGTTTTCCGTAAGTCTTTCGAACATTGGCGTTCCGATAAGGGCGGCTTGGGAGGGCGGATTCTACTGAATTGGCGCGGGCTTATACAGCCCGCCACCGGTGCGGTCGCGGCGCTTCATTGCCGCAGGCAGATGTGAGAGACTGCCGCGCATGATCGCACTCGTCTCCGGCCTCGCGGCCGTTCTGTTCTACGCGCTCGGCACTTTCAGTCAGGGTCGCAGGCTCAGCCGCGACAATGAGGTGGAGAGCGCCGCGCTTGCGCTTGGACGAACGCCGCTGCTGTGGCTCGGCTTCCTGGCGCTGGCCACGCACCTCGTCAACGTGGTGCAGGTGATCGACACCGATTTCGGCCTGGATTTCGGCTTTTTCAAGATCGCCACCCTGTTCAGCTGGGCCATGGTGCTGATCGTGATGCTCAGCAGCCTGCGCCGGCCGGTGGAAAACCTGTTCATCGTGGTATTCCCGGTGGCGGTGATCAGCATTCTCTGCTCCCTGTTCCTGCCCGGCAGCACGCGCCCGATCACCCATTTGAGCAGCGGCGTGGCCCTGCACGTGGTGCTCGGCATCCTCGGCTTCAGCCTGATCGCCATCGCGGCGGTGCAGGCCGTGGTGGTGGCCTGGCTCAACCGCGAGCTGAAACGGCACCGCTACACGCCGGTGCTGCGCCACCTGCCGCCGCTGCAGACCATGGAAAACCTGCTGTTCGAAATCATCCAGGGCGGCTTCATCGTGCTGCTGGCGGTGATCCTGACCGGCTTTCTGTTCATGGACGACATGTTTGCGCAGCACCTGGTGCACAAGACATTCTTTACCCTGCTGTCCACCGCCGTATTCGGCATGCTGCTGTGGGGACGCCACCAGCGGGGCTGGCGCGGCAAGACTGCGCTGTTGTGGACATTGGCTGGTTTCGGCGTGCTGATCCTGGCTTATTTCGGCAGCAAATTCGTATTGGAACTGTTGCTGAACCGGACGTGACGAGTCCCCTGACCATTCCTGCTGCCATTCCGATCGTGGACCACAATTCGCTAGTGCTGTGCGGTTTCGGCCTGTTGCTTCTGTTACTGGCCTCGGCGTGCCTGTCGGCGGCGCAAAGCGCCGTGCTGGCGCTGAACCGCAATACCCTGCGGCATCACGCCCGCCACCGTCACCATGCCGCCGCGCGCCTCAAGCGCCTGCTGGAACGTCCGGAACAATTGCTTGCCGCCATCCGCTTCGGCAACTGGCTGCTGCGCATCCTCGCCGCCGTGCTCGCCACGCTCATCGGCCTGCAGGCGTGGGGCGGGGCAGGCGCGCTGGTGGCGGCGCTGCTGCTGTGGCTGGCGCTCATCCTGTTCGCCGAGCTGCTGCCCAGAACCCTGGCAAGCGCCCATCCCGAAGCCATTGCCTATCGCGCCGCGCTGCCGCTGGATTGGCTGTTGCGCATTCTGCAGCCCCTGCTGTGGCTGGCGCGGCACTGTGGCCAGGCGCTGGCGCGCCGGCTGCACCGCGCCCATCCCGGCGGCTATCAAAACGTGCCTCTGCAGGCGGTGGGCAGCGGCGCCGGCGCGCAAGCTGGCGAGCTGGGTCTGCTGCAGCATCTGAGCCGGGTGACGATCAGCGACGTGATGGTGCCGCGCAACGAAGTGGCCGGCATCGACATCGAGGACGATCTCGACACCATCATGGCCACCCTGAGCAACAGCCGGCACACCCGGCTGCCGGTGTACCACCAGGACCTCAACAACGTCGTGGGCATCCTGCACATGCGCGTGATAGGCGGGCTGATGCAGCGCACGGCGCCGCCGGACAAGGCGCAGTTGCTCAAGCTCACCCGGGAAGCCTACTTCGTGCCCGGCAGCACGCCGCTCTCCACCCAATTGGTGAATTTCCAGAAATACAACCGGCGCATCGCCATCGTGGTGGACGAGTACGGCGAAGTGAAAGGCGTGGTGACGCTGAGCGACATCCTCGAGGAAATCATGAGCAGCTTCGCCAGCAACATGATGGAAGCCACCACCGACGTCCACCCGCAACCCGACGGCAGCTACCTGATCGACGGCAGCGCCCCGATCCGCGACATCAACCGCATGGTGGACTGGGACCTGCCCACCGACGGCCCCAAGACGCTCAACGGCCTGTTGACCGAATTTCTCGAAACCATTCCAGAAAGCCCGGTGTGCGTGCGCCTGCCCTACCACTGCGCCGAAATCCTGCAGGTGAAGGACAACATGATCAAAAGCGTGCGCATGTGGGAATGCACGCAGACCGCGTCCGATGAGGATGCCACCGAACCCGAACGGACGAACGCCTTATGAATTTCTGCTGTGACTGCGGCGGCCCGCTCAGCCTGCGCATCCCCGAGCGCGACGACCGCCACCGCCATGTCTGCGACACCTGCGGCATGGTCCATTACCAGAACCCGCGCGTGGTGGTATGTGCGATTCCAATATGGAACGACAAGATACTGCTGTGCCGCCGCGCCATCGAACCCCGCCACGGCTTCTGGACCCTGCCCGGGGGCTTCATGGAAAACGACGAATCCACGCTCGATACGGCGCGGCGCGAAACGTTCGAGGAAGCCGGCGCCCACATCGAAGTGGGCGAGCTCTTTGCCTTGTTCAACCTGGTGCAGATCAATCAGGTGCAGTTGTTCTTTCGCGCCACGTTGCCAGAGCCGGTGTTCGCGCCCGGCATCGAGAGCCTCGAGGTGGCGCTGTTCGCCCCCGGCGAAATTCCCTGGGACGAGCTGGCCTTCACCTCGGTAAGCTGCACGCTGCGCGAGTATTTCAAGGACCGGGCGCAGGGGCACTACCGCCTGCGCGTGGCCGACATCCTGCACCCGCCCGGCCAGGAACGCCGCATCCATCCTCACAATTTCGCTCATGACTGACGCCGATTCCGACCGCCGCTCCTATCCCATCGTGCAAGTGCGCGGGAACACCGCACGCGAGGTCGACGACCAGCTGGCTGTCGAGGAACCGCTGGAAATCCGCCTCGGCTACACCGACCCGCGCAAGGGCCGCACGCATCGCAGCGTGTCCATCACCATGCGCACGCCCGGCCACGACACCGCGCTCGCGCTCGGCTTTCTGTACAGCGAAAGCATCGTGCGCCGCATCGAGGACGTGGCCTCGGTGGACACCAGCCGCGCCAACGTGATCCGCCTGGAACTGCACGAAAGCGCGCGCTTCGATCCGCAGCGCCTGGAGCGCCACTTCTACACTACCTCCAGTTGCGGCGTGTGCGGCAAGGCCTCGCTGGAAACGCTCAGCCTCGGCGGCTTCGACGCCCTGCCCGGCCTGTCCACGCCCGTTTCCGCACAACGGCTGCGCGCATTACCGGCGCAGCTCAGGGATGTACAGCCGCTGTTTGCCGCTACCGGCGGCAACCACGGCGTGGCGCTGTTCGATCGGGAAGGAAGGGTGGAATTCGGCATGGAGGACGTGGGCCGCCACAACGCCATGGACAAGCTGATCGGCACCCTGCTGCAACAGCGCCGCCTGCCGCTCGCCGATCACGGCATCCTGGTGAGCGGCCGCGCCAGCTTCGAACTCTTGCAAAAGGCGCTCAGTGCCGGCTGCCCGCTATTGGCGGCGGTGGGCGCGCCCTCGTCGCTGGCGGTGGAACTTGCCCAGGAATTCAACATCACCCTGGTCGGTTTTCTGGGTGCCGAGCGCTTCAACGTCTACCACGGCGGCGACTCCATCCGCTACGACGACTGATCGCACCGCACACGCCCTCCCCGGCAGCCGCCCTTGCAGGACAAATCCCACGACTTTGCCGGATTTCCGGTGCGTTTGTCCGGCTGCGCGCCACCATGCTAAAATCGGCCAAACCACTTGGTTCGGCAATAAGAACATTTATCATATAGCCGCCGAGCCATAGGGTTGGGCAATAAGAACATATTTGCAGCGCCCCCGGCCGCGGTGACTATCCACGGCCAGCGACTGCACGATTCTCAAGTCCGGACGCAACAACAATTCCAAGGCGTCCTCAACGATGGCACGTTTTCATGATACAAGTGGCAAACCCGGCCAGGTTCCAGGATTTCACCCTGGAACAGGCCACTCAGGCAGTACAGGAATTCAAGGACCAGCCCGGTGCCTTGATCAGCGCCCTGCATAAACTACAGGACACCTTTGGTTACGTGGACGAGGCGGCCATGCCCATGCTGGCCAAGCTGTTCAACCTCTCCCGCGCCGAGGTACACGGCGTTACCAGCTTCTACCATGACTTCCGCCGCACCCCGCCCGGTACCTACACCGTGCGCGTGTGCCAGGCCGAAGCCTGCCAGTCGATGGGCTCCCAGGCGCTCACCGAAGCGGTGAAGCAACAGTTGGGCTGCGATTTTCACGAAACCAGCGCCGACGGCCTGTTCTCGCTCGAAGCGGTGTACTGCCTCGGCAACTGTGCCTGCGCCCCAAGCGTGATGGTGGACAAGCAAACCTATGGCCGCATGAGCCCCGAACGCTTCCAGGCGCTCACCCGCGCACTGGCCGCCAAAGCCACGGGGGACAACTGATCATGGCCACCCGTATCTATATTCCCCGCGAAACCTCCGCGATCTCCCTGGGCGCCGAACTGCTGGTCGACGCCATCGCCACTGAAGCCAAATACCGCGGCCTGGACGTACAGATCGTGCGCAACGGCTCCCGTGGTGCCTGCTTCCTCGAACCGCTGGTGGAAGTGCAGACCGCGAACGGCCGCATCGGCTACGGCCCGGTGCAGATCGAGGACGTGCCCGACCTGTTCGACGCCAACTTTCTCGAAGGCGGCCAGCACAAGCTGGCGCTCGGCGATGTGGAAACCCTGCCCTGGTTCGCCAACCAGGAACGCCTCACCTTCGCCCGCTGCGGCCTCATCGATGCCACCTCGGTGGAGGAATACCAATCCCTCGGCGGCTTCAAGGGCCTCGAGCACGCCATCGCCAAGGACAGCAAGGGCATCATCCAGGAAGTGCTGGATTCCGGTTTGCGCGGCCGCGGCGGCGCCGCCTTCCCCACCGGCATCAAGTGGCAGACCGTGGCCACCGCCCAGGCCGACCAGAAATACATCGTCTGCAACGCCGACGAAGGCGACAGCGGCACCTTCTCCGACCGCATGATCATGGAAGGCGACCCGCTCAGCCTGGTGGAAGGCATGACCATCGCCGGTCTCGCGGTGGGCGCCACCATGGGCTACGTCTACCTGCGTTCGGAATACCCGCTCACCCGCCAGGTGCTGCAGGAAGCCATCGACAACGCCCGCGCCGCCGGCTATCTCGGCCAGAACGTGGCCGGTAGCGGCAAGGCGTTCGAACTGGAAATCCGCATGGGCGCCGGCGCCTACATCTGCGGCGAGGAAACCTCGCTGCTCGAATCGCTCGAAGGCAAGCGCGGCCAGATTCGCTTCAAGCCGCCGCTGCCCGCGCTCAAGGGCCTGTTCGGCAAGCCCACCGTGGTCAACAACGTGATTTCCCTGGCCACCGTGCCGGTGATCCTGGAAAAAGGCGGCAAGCACTATGCCGAGTACGGCCGCGGCCGCAGCCTGGGCACCATGCCCTTCCAGCTTACCGGCAACATCAAGCAGGGCGGCCTGGTGGAAAAGGCCTTCGGCCTCACCCTGCGCCAGCTGATCGAGGACTTCGGCAAGGGCACCGCCACCGGCCGTCCGGTACGCGCGATCCAGGTGGGCGGCCCGCTTGGCGCCTATTTCCCCGAGGATCTGCTCGATACCCCGCTGGATTATGAGGATTTTGCCAAGGCCGGCGGTATGCTGGGCCACGGCGGCGTGGTAGTGTTCGACGACACCGTCAACATGGCCCGCATGGCGCGGTTTTCCATGCACTTCTGCGCCATCGAATCCTGCGGCAAATGCACGCCTTGCCGCATCGGCTCGACACGAGGCGTGGAGACCATCGACCGCATCGTCGCCGCGCAAGGCGAACAGGAGCGCGAACAGCAGCACATCATTCTCAAGGATCTCTGTGAAACCATGGAATCCGCTTCGCTATGCGCACTGGGCGGCCTGACGCCCATGCCGGTCATGAGCGCAGTCAAACACTTCAAGGGGGATTTTCAATGAACTCCATCGTCAACAGTCCGATTCCGAGCCCCATTGTCTTCGATCCCCAAACAGTAGGGCCCGAAGTCGATTACGGCACGCTGGAAAGCACCAGCACCGAGCTGGTCACGCTTGAAATCGACGGCGTTGCCGTCACCGTGCCCAAGGGCACCAGTATCATGCGCGCCGCCAAGGAAGTGGGCATCACCATTCCCAAGCTGTGCGCCACCGATTCGCTGGAAGCATTCGGCTCCTGCCGCATCTGCCTGGTGGAAATCGAAGGCCGCCGCGGCACGCCCGCTTCCTGCACCACCCCGGTGGAAGCCGGCCTGAAGGTCACCACCCAGAACGGCAAGCTGGCCAAGCTGCGCAAGGGGGTCATGGAACTCTACATCTCCGACCACCCGCTGGACTGCCTCACCTGCTCCGCCAACGGCGACTGCGAGCTGCAGGACATGGCCGGCGCCGTGGGCCTGCGCGAAGTGCGCTACGGCTATGAAGGCGCCAACCACTTCAACCAGCCCAAGGACGAAAGCAACCCCTACTTCACCTTCGAGCCAAGCAAGTGCATCGTGTGCTCGCGCTGCGTGCGCGCCTGCGAGGAAGTGCAGGGCACCTTCGCCCTGACCATCCAGGGCAGCGGCTTCCGCTCCAAGGTCAGCGCCGGCATCAATGAGACCTTCCTCAACTCCGAGTGCGTTTCCTGCGGCGCCTGCGTGCAGGCCTGCCCCACCGCCACGCTCAACGAGAAAACCGTGATCGATCACGGCACGCCCGAACATGCCATCGAAACCACCTGCGCCTATTGCGGCGTGGGCTGCACCTTCCGCGCGGAAATGAAAGGCTCGGAAGTGATCCGCATGGTGCCCGCCAAGAGCGGCAAGGCCAACGACGGCCATTCCTGCGTCAAGGGCCGCTTCGCCTGGGGCTACGCCACGCACAAGGAGCGCATCCTCAATCCGATGATGCGTGAAAAGCCCACCGATCCGTGGCGCGAGGTGAGCTGGGAGGAAGCAATCCAGTTCTCCGCCAAGCGCTTCATGGAAATCCAGGCCAAATACGGCCGCAAATCCATCGGCGGCATCACCTCCTCGCGCACCACCAACGAGGAAGTGTGGGTGGTGCAGAAAATGATCCGCGCCGCATTCCGCAACAACAACACCGACACCTGCGCCCGCGTGTGCCACTCGCCCACCGGCTACGGCCTGAGCCAGACCCTCGGTACCTCCGCCGGCACGCAGGATTTCGCCAGTGTCGATGAAACCGACGTCATGCTGCTGATCGGCGCCAACCCCACCGATGCCCACCCGGTATTCGGCTCGCGCATGAAAAAACGCCTGCGCGAAGGCGCCAGGATCGTCGTCTGCGATCCGCGCCGCATCGACATGGTGGAAAGCCCGCACATCGAGGCCGCCATCCATCTGCCGCTGCTGCCCGGTTCCAACGTGGCGCTGGTCAACGCGCTCGCCTATACCATCGTCGAGGAAGACCTGGTCGACTGGCCATACGTGAATGCCCGCATGGATCCGGAAGGCCTGCAGACCTGGCTGGCCTTCATCAAGGATCCCAAGAATGCACCTGAAGCCGTGGCGCACCTCTTGGGTAGCGATGCCGAAACCGTGCGCGAAGCCGCCCGCCTCTATGCCACCGCGCCGCGCGGGTCGATCTACTATGGCCTGGGCGTCACCGAACATTCGCAGGGCTCCACCACGGTCATGGGCCTGGCCAACCTGGCCATGATCACCGGCAACCTCGGCATCAACGGCGGCGGCGTCAACCCGCTGCGCGGCCAGAACAACGTGCAGGGTTCCTGCGACATGGGTTCGTTCCCGCATGAGTTCTCCGACTACCGCCGCGTCAGCAACGACGCCGTGCGCAAGGAGTTCGAGGATGTGTGGGGCGTGGAACAGGATCCCGAACCCGGCTACCGCATCAACCACATGTTCAACGCCGCCATCGAGGGCGTCTACAAGGCCATGTTCGTGCAGGGCGAGGACATCGCGCAGTCGGATCCGAACACCCAGCACGTGGAAGCGGCACTGGAAAAACTCGAACTACTGGTGGTGCAGGATCTATTCCTGAACGAAACGTCCAAGTTCGCCCACGTGTTCCTGCCCGGCACCTCCTTCCTGGAAAAAGACGGCACCTTCACCAACGCCGAACGCCGCCTCGGCCGCGTACGGCCGCTGATGGCGCCCAAGTGCGGCAAGCACGAATGGCAGGTGCCGATGGAAATCGCGCAGGCCATGGGCTATCCCATGCACTACAACAACGCGTCCGAGATCATGGACGAGATCGCGCAGCTGACTCCAAGCTTCCAGCGCATGAGCTTCAAGCGTCTGGATACCGAGGGCAGCATGCAGTGGCCGGTGAACGACAAATCGCCGAACGGCACGCCGATCATGCACATCGGCACTTTCGTGCGCGGTCTCGGCATGCTGCGGCCCACCGAGTTCGTGCCCACGGAAGAGCGCACCACACCGAAGTTCCCGCTGATCCTGACCACCGGCCGCATCCTCAGCCAGTACAACGTGGGCGCGCAAACCCGCCGCACCGCGAACAATGCCTGGCATTCGGAGGACGTGCTGGAAATCCATCCGTTTGATGCCGAGGAACGCGGCATCAAGGATGGCGATCGCGTGTCGCTGAAGAGCCGCAAGGGCGAAACCACCCTCACCGCCAGGATCGCGGAGCGCATGCAGCCGGGAGTGGTGTACACCACGTTCCACATGCCGCTGACCGGCGCCAACGTCATCACCACCGACTTCGCCGACTGGGCCACGGACTGCCCCGAATACAAGGTGACGGCGGTACAGGTGGCGACCGCCAGCCATCTCTCCGAATGGCAGAAGCAGCACATCGACTACAACGAAAGCCGCCGCAAGCTTTCCGAACTGGTCTGAGTCCAACCCCAAACAAAAAACCGGCCTTCAAGGCCGGTTTTTTTATGTGTGAAGATGCCGTGCGTAACTGGATGCCGATGGCTCACAGTCGCTTGGCCGGAGCTGCCTTCGGGGGGGCGTGATGGCCAGGGATGGCCATCACCGAGCCGGCAGGGATGCCCTCGTGGCGTACCCCCGAAGGCAGCTCCGGCCAAGCGACTGCAACAGACCCGATGCGGACCACAAAACCACAAACCATCAAACCCGCATACGACTCGCCTTCACCAACTGCTCCTCATGCAGAATCGCCAACAGCTCCCGATGATTGAACGGCTTGCTCAGGTAGTGGCGCATTCCAAGATCCAGCGCCTCCCCCACCTGATGGCTCATGGCCGACGCACTCAAGGCCACCACCGGAATCCCCGCCGTGGCCGGATCGCGCTGCAGCGCCTGGAACACTTCCAGCCCGCTCATGTCCGGCAATTCCATGTCGAGCAACACCAGGTCGGGACGTTCGAGCGCGATCAATTCCAGACCGTGCTTTCCAGTATCCGCCAGCAGCAGTTTGACGTCGTTCATCCGATCCACGATCTGCTTTACCAGCAAAGCGTGGGAACGCACGTCCTCCACGTACACCACGGTGAAGCCCGTGCCCGGATCCATCCACACCGGCTCGCGTCCCAGGATCAGCATGGGATCCACGTAGCGTTCGGTGCGCGTGGCCAGCGGGAATTGCAGTTCGAAACGTGTGCCGCCGGTGGGAATCACCTCCACCACCAGTTCGCCCTGCACCTGCGCCATCAGGCTGCTGGCCAAATGATAGCCAAGGCCGGTGCCTTCCAGTTGCAGCTGCTTGCCCGGCGCATGGCGTGGCCCGCGCAAGGTGGAACCGATCAGGCGCGGCATCAGATCGTCCGGGCTGATCACCGCGAGGCTCAGGTAGGCGCAGCCGGTGCTTGGCTGCTGCAGATAACCCAGCTCGATGCTCAGTTGCCCGCCGCTGCGGGTCCAGCCAAGCACCGCGAACACCAGGTTCTGGATGATCATCTGCTGCAACAGATCCAAGCCGCCGAGCAGGCCCTGCTGCGAGGCATCGAAACCAAAGGCGAAGGCATGGCTCGGGCGGCAGGTCTGCACCCAGCCTTGCAGCGTTGCCGGTGAAATACCGCTGTTCGCCACTTTGTTCGACGGGCTGACGCGGGTGGTTTCCGCCGGACGGCTGAGCAATTGCTGCAACGCCAGGAGGGCTTTGAGAAACACCTCGGTTTCTGCGCCCAAACGCACCGAACCCAGTGCAGTCATGGCGTGGGCCAGTTCCAGGTAACTGCGCAGATAGGCGTGGTAGGAAGGACAGAAGTGCGCCAGCACCAGGTCCAACAACGGGCGGGAAATCGGCGAGGCTTCGCCATCGCGCGGCGTGCTGGCTTCCTGTTGCAGCAGCACTTCCAGCAGGCAGTGGTAATAATCCGTGGCGCTGTGCTGCTGGCGGCTGGTCAGTACGCTGATGTCGGTGCCCTCGGTATTGTCGAGGTAGCGCTGCGTGCCCGTCCCGCCGCCTGTGGAGGTACGCAGCGGGGAAAAGGATCGGGAATCGAGCTCGCCATGGTCTAAAGTGGCTTTGGGGGGCTGAACCATGTCACCAGTCGCATCAATCATGGAACGGGTGCCGCTGTCCGTAATATCCGTAATAATCCGTAAAAGCCGCAACCCGCAGACAATATCGACACCAGAAAGCCCGCACTTTAAGCTTTTTTGACCTGAGGTGAAAGTTCCGCGCCCACTTATGACCCGAAGTTCATAACAAATGGCCGCGCAGCACCTGTTCCCAATCCTTGGGCGTGTTCACGTTGAGAAACTCCAGCTCGGCTACCGCCTCGCGCGGCAGCACCTTGCTGTCCAGCCAGGTGAGAATGCCGCGCATGGAGCGTTTGCCGCCGCGTTCCGAGCCGTCGGTGAACAATTCGCGCAGGTAGGTGTAAAGATCGGGCGTGGCTTTCATCGCGCAGGGAAACACTTCATTCTCGAAATGGCAGCCGGCGGCATTGTTGCTGGCGTCGAGCAGGAGCCGCAGCGTGGCTTCGCTGAGCATCGGCATGTCCACCGGCACGAACACCAGCGTGGCGCCATCGAGGCCGTAGCGGACGCGCACATGTTCGAGCACGCTCAATACCGCGCCCGGCGGACCGTTGCCCGCATGGCTGTCGGGAATGCACACACGGCCCTCGACGCGGCCGCTCAGCAGCACGAATTCCGCACCCGCCTTTTCCAGCAAGGCCTCGGTGCGGGCAAGCAGGGTCTGCCCGCACAATTCGAGAAAGCGCTTGTCGCGTCCCATGCGGGAGGAAGCCCCCCCCGCCAGAATCACCCCGTAGAACACTGCCCCTCTCCCGCCCCTTCTACTGCAGCACCGGCACCTCGCGTTGCGGGTAAGTCAGGGCTATCCGATATGCGTTGAGCGCCTCACGTATGCGCGCGTTCATGGCATGGCGCGTCTGGAACAGCGCGGTGGTGCGCGCCCAGTAGCGTATGCTCATGGTGATGCTGATGCCGATCTTGCCGAGGGCGGTCACGATACCGTAGATTTCCTGCAGCGGTTCCCGCTGCTGTTGTCCTTCCTCCATTTACCGCCCCTCCGCCGCCGTGCCGGGCCGTTCCTCACGCCCATCCGCATACAGCGCGAAACGGCCGCGCCGCGCATGCACCTGATCCAGTTGCGGCCAGGGCCAGCCGCCAAACTGATCGCGCTGATAATCGGCAAAGGCCTGCATCAGCTCTTCGCGCGTGTTCATCACGAAAGGGCCATGATGCGCCACCGGCTCGCCGATGGGGCGTCCCTGCAACAGCAACAGGCGTGCCGCCTTGGCGCCATTTTGCAGTGTCACCGCCCGTTCCGAACGCAAGCGGCAACTGTGCAGCACCGGCAACACGTCGCCGTCCACCTGCAGCTGCTCGCCTTCGAAAAAATACAGATCGCGCGACAGGCCCGGCACCGCCGCGGGCAGAGACCACTGTGCCTGCGGTTCCATGTCGATCACCCAGATCCACACATGATTCTCCGGATCCGCCGCCCAGGAATCCGGCGGTGGCGGCAGGGCATCCACGCCTCCATAGCTGCCGGCGGTCAGCTCGAGGCGCGTGGCGCGGCCGTCGGCATCGCGCACGCTCACGCGCGGCAGCCGTTCCGACCAGAACATGGTGAAATGCGGCGCCACCAGCTTGTTGCGCGCCGGCAGGTTGAGCCATATCTGGAACAATAAGAGCGGATTCGGCTTCTGCTCCTGCAGCAGTGGGAACATTTCGCTGTGCTGCACGCCGCGCCCGGCGGTCAGCCATTGCACATCGCCGTTGCCGTAGCGCCCGGCGGCGCCAAGCGAATCGGCATGATCCACCAGGCCCTGCTGCACGATCGTTACCGTCTCGAAACCGCGATGCGGATGGCCGGGAAAACCCGGCACCGTTTCGCCGTGATACATGCGCCAGCCGTCACGCGGCTCGAAATCCATGCCGAGGTTGCGTTCGGCAAGCGAGGTGGCCGGCCCAAGGTCGGCATTGCCGCGCGGAAAGGCGTCCTTGTGGTAAGCGCAGAACAGAAAGGGATCGGCAGTCTGCCATTGGAAACCCAAGGGTGTGATCTGCAGGGACATACGCTGCCTCCTACTGAATGAATGGCGTCACCGACAGCCATAGAAAAAACGCGATCAAGAGTACCCGGGCGATGAACTTGAGCGGACTGTCGCGAAAGATATCGACGATGCCGCGTTTGCCGTGCAGCGCAATCTGCAGATCCCGCGCTTCGCGCGCCCGTGCCTGGCGCTGTTGGGCGTAACCCTCGAGCAAGGCACGCACCTCATCGGCACGCGACTCGTCGCGCATCCACAGCGCCGGCAGCGAGATGCCGAACAGCCCGGCAGTGGTCTGGTAATAATCCACCTCGTGCTCATCGAGCAGTTGCAGCACCTCGACCAGTTCATCCTCCGGTACGTGACGCAATTTCATCAATTGAATCGCCATGCCGCCGCCTCGCCGGTCACACTCCGTAGTAATAGGCGATCAATCGGCCGCAGGCCAGGCAGCCTATCCAGATCGCGATGGACACCAGTGCCGACAACTTCACGCTGAACGGGATGCGCGAGTGCAGGTCCCACAGATGCTGGCGGCGCAGCAGCACCACGTGCATGAACAAGGCATTGAGTCCGCCAAGCGGAATCAGGAGCATCTTGAGCAAAAAGGGCCGGTTGCCCGCATACTCGAGCGGCATGAAGCAGAACAGCAATCCGCCGCTGAGCAATACGCCCAGAAACAGCCACCACAGCTTGGGCAGCGTGTGGTGCATCACCTGACTCACCTCGATGCGCCGCCCGAAGCCGAGCAGGCGCAGGTCCAGCAGCAGGATGCCGCCGAAGAAACCGCCGGTCATGACGATGTGGAAAATCTCCGCCGCGGGAAACCCCCACAGCTGAGCGTTCAGCCACTGTGTGAAGGCGGAAGCATTCAAGGTTTCGATCACGGCAGACCCCTGGGCCAAATGCACGGATGGTAACTCAGAAGCCTCACGCCAAGAAGCCGTCTCAGCGGGGCGAAACCAAGGGAAATCAGGACAGCCACGCCTTGCCGGGAAGGCGCACAAGCCCCGCGGCGCGCGTGGCGGCACCCCAGGGCTTGTGCTTTAATCAGGGCACTTTCGCGATCTCCAGGAGATTACGCATGGCCTTCGTTCCATCATTTATGCGGCAGTCCTACGCCGCGCTCCTGCTCACCATCCTCCTGTTCGGGCTGGGCGCCTGCGCTGACGACGGTGCCTCTTCCCAGCCCGAAGCGGCCCAGCCCGAGGGTTACACCCTGGTGGAGCGCATCGACGCACAGGACGGCGAGCTGCTCATTCCCTACAGCAAGTACCGCCTCGACAACGGCCTGACCGTGATCGTGCACGAAGACCATTCCGACCCGCTGATCCACGTGGACGTTACCTACCACGTGGGCTCCGCGCGCGAGGAACCCCGCCGCTCCGGGTTCGCCCATTTCTTCGAACACATGATGTTCCAGGGCAGCGCGCACGTGGGCGACGACGAGCATTTCAAGATCGTCACCGAAGCCGGCGGCACCATGAACGGCACCACCAACAGCGACCGCACCAATTATTTCGAAACCGTGCCGAGCAACCAGCTCGAAACCATGCTGTGGCTCGAAAGCGACCGCATGGGCTTTCTGCTCGAAGCCGTCACCCAGGAAAAATTCGAGATACAGCGCGCCACGGTGAAGAACGAGCGCGGCCAGAACGTGGAAAACCAGCCCTACGGCCGCTTCAGCGAAGTGAACAGCGCCGCGCTCTATCCGCCCGAGCATCCCTATTCCTGGCCGGTGATCGGCTACCCCGAGGATCTCGACGCCGCCACGGTGGACGACCTCAAGCGCTTCTTCTTGCGTTGGTACGGCCCGAACAACGCCACGCTCACCATCGGCGGCGACGTCGACCGCGAAGCCGTGATGGCGCTGGTGGTGAAATACTTCGGCGAAATTCCCGTCGGCCCGGAGGTGGATGCCGATTCCTATCCGGCCCCCACGCTGGAGGCCGACCGCTACGTGTCCTACGTGGATCCCAACATCCGCTTCCCCGCCCTGCTCTTCACCTGGCCCACCGTGCGCCTCGACCATCCCGACCGGGTGGCGCTGGACGCGCTCAACAGCCTGTTCAGCGACGGCCGCAAATCGTTCCTTTACAAGGAGTTCGTGCTGACGCAGAAGGCCATCCAGGCCAGCGGTTTCAGCAACAGCATGGAACTCGGCGGCAGCCTGACGCTGTTCGTGCTGCCCTTTCCCGGTACCTCGCTCAGCCAGTTCGAAAGCGAACTGCGCGCGGTAATCGAAGGCTTCGGCCCCGACTCCATCAGCGACACGGACCTGCAGATCTTCAAGGCGCAGCAGGAAGCGGCACTGGTCAACAGCCTGGCAAGCGTGCGCGGCAAGGTATCGCAGCTCGCCTTCAACCAGACCTTCCTGGACAACCCCAACGACATCCAGCATGAGCTGGAAGCGATCCGCTCGCTCACCGAGGCCGACGTGCTGCGGGTGTTCGATACCTACATCAAGGACAAGCCGGCGGTGATCCAGAGCGTGATTCCCACATCCGCGCCCGACAGCCAGGCGCGTCCCGACAGCTATCAGATTCCGCCACGCCTGAGCCGCGACGACAGCGGCGAAGCCACTCCGCCGGTACTGCGCGAGATCAGTTCCAGCTTCGACCGTTCGCTGCATCCGACCGCGGGGCCAAGCCCGCTCGTTACCATGCCAGCGTTCTGGGAAAGCACCCTGCCCGGCGGCATCGACGTGATCGGCACTGCCAGCAGCGAAGTGCCGCTGGTCAACCTGCGGCTGGTATTCGAAGGTGGGCATCTGCTGGAGGAACCAGCCAAGTACGGGCTGGCCAGCCTCACCGCCGCGCTGATGAACGAGGGCACGGAAAACTACAGCGCCGAACAGTTCGAAATGGAACTACAGAAGCTCGGCAGCAACATCAGCGTCAGTGCCGGACCGGAAAATCTGGTGATTTCCATGAACAGCCTGCTCGACCAGCTCGATCCCACACTGGCCCTGTTGCAGGAACGCCTGTTCCATTCGCGCTTCACCCAGGAGGATTTCGACCGTCTGCGCCAGCAGTACGTGGAAAGTATCGAAGCCGAGAAGGAGCAGCCCGCCACCATCGCGCGCAACGTCTACAACCGGCTGCTGTACGGTCCGGGCCACGCCTTTGCCGTATCCTCCGACGGCACGGTGGATACCCTGCGGGCGCTGACGCTCGCGGACGTCGAAGCGTTCAACCAGGAAGCGCTGGTGTCTCAGGCATTACAGGTGAGCGTGGTGGGCGAAATCGACCAGGCCGCCATACTCGACAAGCTCGGCTTTCTCGGCACGCTGCCCGACGCCGACGTGCAGGTGCGCATCCAGCCGCCGCCCCCCACCTACGAAGGGCTTACGCTGTATCTGGTGGACAAGCCGAACGCGCCGCAATCGGAAATCCGCATCGGCTACATGAGCAACCTCACGTACGATCCCACCGGCGAGTATTTCGAGCGCTACCTGATGAACTACGTGCTTGGCGGCGCCTTCTCCAGCCGCATCAACCTCAACCTGCGCGAGGACAAGGGCTACACCTACGGCGCGCGCAGCGGTTTCAGCGCCAGCCGTCTGCCGGGGCCCTTCACCGCCTCCGCAAGCGTGCGCGTGGACACCACCGCCGACTCCGTGACCCAGTTCATCAAGGAAATCACCGACTACCGCGATGGCGGCATCACGGAGGCGGAACTGAAGTTCACCAAGGACGCCATCGGCCAGAGCGAGGCGCTGGACTACGAAACGCCGGGCCAGAAATCCAACCTGCTGCAGCAGATACTCACCTATCAGCTGCCCGCCGATTTCGTGCGGCAACAGCAACAGTTGATCACCGGCATCTCGACGGAGCGCGTGGACGAACTGGCGCGCAAATATCTGCCGGTGGACCGCATGATCATCGTGGTGGTGGGCGACAAGGCCAGCATCAACGATTCGCTGGTCGCGCTCGGCTATCCCATCGTGGAACTCGACACGGAGGGCAAGCCGCTCGCCGGCAACTGATCCAAAGGCAGGTCGCGCTGGCTCTCAAAGCCATCGCCTGAAAAATTTCCTGACGAAATTTTTGGCGCCGCCAGGGACGGCGCGCCACACATAACAAGAAGAGGTCATTCATGCCCCACGCCCGTCTCGTCACGACAATGCTCGTATTCCTGTTTGGCAGCGGCCTTGGCGCCGCTCCCCTGCAGGCGCAACCGCTCACGTCATCCCAACTGCAAGGCTGGATCGAGGCGATGCACAGCGAAGCCCGGCAGCTCGAGGACATCGCCGCCATCGCGCGCCTGCAACGTGCCTACGGTTACTACATCGACAAGGGTTACTGGAACGAAGCGGCGGATCTGTTCGCCGCCGATGCCACGCTGGAAATCGGCGTCGATGGCGTCTACCGCGGCCAGGATCGCATCCGCCGCATGCTGATCCGCTACGGCGAAGGGTCGCCCGATACCGGCCCCGGCCTGCCGTTCGGCCAGATGGTTCGCCACATGCAGTTGCAACCCGTGATCACCCTGGATCCGGACGGCCTGCACGCCAAGGCGCGCTGGCGCGACTTTGCGCTCTTGGGCCGCTACCAGGAAAGCGCGCACTGGGGCGACGGCATCATGGAAAACAGTTACGTCAAAGCGGATGGCGTGTGGAAGCTGCAGGCGCTGCGTCTCTTTACCAACTTCGTCGCGCCCTATGAAGGCGGCTGGGCCAGGCTGGAAGCGGCGCCGCAGGATTGGCGCAGCGCCGCCGCCCGCGAGATTCCGCCGGACGCCCCGCCCACGCTCGACTATCGCCCGTTCCCCGAAGCCTTCGCGCCGCCGTTCCACTACCCGCTGCAACCGCCAATGCGGCAGCGCTGGAGCGAACGCATCACCAACGTCACCTGGCCCGCCGAGTTGCAGCCGCTGCGCGAATCCGTGGAAGGCTACGCCGCCGAACTCGACCGGCTATGGGCCGAACGTGCCATCGAGAACCTGCAGGCGCGCTATGGCTACTATATCGACAAGGGATTGTGGGACGAGGCCGCCAGCCTGTTCAGCCGCGAGGCCACCTACGAATTCGGCCAGGGTGGCGTGTACGTGGGGAACGAACGCATCCACCAGGCCCTGGAGCTGATGGGGCCGCCGGGCCTGGATACCGGCCAGCTCAACAACTACCCGATGCTGCAGCCGATCATCACCGTGGCGCCCGATGCCCTGAGCGCCAGCGCGCGCTGGCGCAGCGACGTGCAACTGAGCCGGGACGGCCAGGGCACCTGGGGAGGCGGTGTCTATGAAAACACCTACGTGAACGAGAACGGCGAGTGGAAGTTGAGCAAGCTGCACTACTACGTCACCTTCTGGGCCAATTACGACAAAGGCTGGGTGGACGGCACCTTTCCCATGCCGAGGCCAAGCACCGCCCTGCCGCCCGATCTGCCGCCCACGGAAGTCTACGGATCGCAGCCCGAGGTCTACCTGTTCCCCTTCAGTTATCCCCATCTGGTCACCAAGGGTCCGCATCGCGGCACGGGAGGCGACAATGCACAATGAGCGTTTTGCTCGCGGCGCAATCGCAGCGCTGACCCTCCTGCTTTGCGCCTGCAACCCCGCGCCGGAAGAACAGGCGCAAACCGCCACCACGCCTGCGCCGCAAAACTCGGTGGCCGCGCTGCGGGCCGACCTGGACGCCCTCGGAGCGAGTCTCACCCGGCTGCGCGACGTGGCGGACATCGAGAAGCTGCAGCGCAGCTACGGCTATTACGTGGACAAGCAACAGTGGTACGACATCGCCGATCTCTTCACTGAGAACGGCACGCTCGAAATCGGCGGACGCGGCGTATTCCTGGGCAAAGACCGCGTATTCGAATATCTGCGCACCGGTCTCGGACCGATCGGTCCGATTCCCGGCGTGATGCACGACCACCAGCAGTTCCAGGGCATCGTGACGCTCGATGCCGACGGCCGCCACGCGCAGGGTCGCTGGACAGCGTTCGTAATGGGCGGCGCCGTGTGGGGCGATGCCATCTACGAAAACGACTACGTGAAAGAGGATGGCGTGTGGAAGATCGAACGGCTGCATGCTCCGTTCAACATGTACGCCACGGTGGAACAGGGTTGGATCACCAACACCACGCCGAACACGCGACCGGAAAGCTTCCTGCCGCCGCCCGATCTGCCGCCCACCGTGGTCTATCTGACCTTTCCCAACTATTACAACGAACCGTTCCACTACCCCAATCCCGTGACCGGCCGGGAAGCGCCGCCGCCGGACCCGCAAGCCGGCGGCATGGCCTTCGGACGCTGAGACAGATACTGCCATATCGATCCGCACTAGAACTTTGCGCAGGTGGCGGGGTGCCGCGGACGGTCAAAAAAATAAAATGACAATCAAGCAGTTACAAGCCAACACCGGAATTCTTGCATGCCGCGGGATCAGCGGGGTTGGCAAACCATTACGATGCGTTCATTCCAAAGTACGTACAGGAGAGCCCCATGTCCCGCCGCACATCCCCCCTCCTCTGGCCTTTGCTGTTGGCCTGCCTGTGTACCACCGCGCAGGCGGATGATCCCTCCCCCACGCTCGAAGTGGTAGCCGAGATCGACTACGCCCCCGGCAACATCGCGGTGGCGCCCGATGGCAGTGTGTTCGTCAGCCTGCATACCTCGATGCAAGCGCCGTTCGTGGCGCTTGCCATCGAGAACGGCAAGGCAACGCCCTTCCCGCCGGACGGCTGGGCCACCCCCCTGGGCAACGAGGCCGCAAGCGAGCGCGGCCTGCATTCCGTGCTCGGCATCCGCGCCGATGCCCAGGACCAGGTGTGGATGCTGTCGGGCGGCAGCGGCCAGGCGGTGAAGCATCTCTATGTCTGGAATCGCAAGGACGGCCGCCTGGTGCAGGATTACCGCTTCGAAGGCCCGCCGGCCGCAGCCAGCCGCAGCTTCTTCAATGACATCGCGCTGGCGCCGCGCCACGGCAAGGTGTTCATCAGCGATCCGGCGGACGGTGAACATGCCGCCATCGTGGTGGTGGATCTGAAGACCGGCACCGGCATGCGCAAACTGGAAGGCCACGCCAGCGTGCAGGCGGAAGCGGTGACCGCCCATGTGGCCGGCAAGGTGCTGGGTTCGGTGAATGCCGCGGGCGAGGCGGTACCGCTGCGCAGCGGGATCAACCCGATCACCATCGATCCCGACGAACAATGGGTGTACTACGGCGCCATGAGCGGGAAGAGCGTCTACCGCGTGCCGGTGGCGGATCTGCTCGACGACACGCTGACGAACGAGGCCCTGGCTTCGCGCGTGGAGCGCTATGCCGACAAGGACATCAGCGCCGGCATCACCATCGACAATGCCGGCAACGTCTACGTGGCCGACATCCAGGCCAACGGCGTGGGCGTGGCCACGCCCGGCCAACCCTACCGCGTCCTGGTGCAGGACGACGTGCACTTGTCGTGGCCGGACGGCCTCAGCGTGGGCGCGGACGGCTACGTGTACGTCAACGCCAATTCGCTGTTCCGCACCATGGGCTCGCATCGCGCCGACGGCCCGCCCACGGCGCCCTTCTACCTCACGCGCTTCAAGGCGCTTGCCCCCACCACGGCGGGGCGCTGAAAAGTCCCTTGCCCGCGTTTGCGCGGCGCGCCGGGAGAACCGGCGGCCGCGCAACGCGTTCAGATACCGATACGCCCAAGCGTATCCAGCATTTCCCTGAGCACGGCGCTCAGCTGCGGATGCCGTTCCCGCAGCGTGTCCAGCAGCATCTCGGCGGTGGTCACCACCGAGCCGTCTGCCGGCTTCGGCCCATCCCATTCGCTCAATTGCGCCTGTAGCTGCGCCAGCAGCGCATCCTGCTCGGCGCTGGTATCCGTGCTCGCCAGGCGTTCGTGAAGCTGGGTGAGCAATCCTTCCAGTGTTTCCTTGTGCTGCATGTCATGGCCCTTTACGTTGTACGGCGCCCCAATGGTACTCATATTCGCGGCCACTTTGTCATGCGCCAGCGCAAACTGTCCCACACCGTAGACTCGTCCCCGGCTAACGGGTACCCTCGCCCCTTTGCAGCGCCGCTCGGCAAGATTCACAAGAGGTCAGTTCCACAAGATCGGAAGCCCCATGAAATCGAAACTGTTCATCACCAAGTCGTTCGATTCCATTGCGTACGAGCAAGTTCACTCACAGCTCAATCGCTCGCTCGGCCACTGGCAGCTCATGGCCCTGGGCGTGGGCTGCACCATCGGCACCGGCATCTTCGTGCTCACCGGCGTGGAAGCCGCGCTGCACGCCGGCCCCGCCATCGTTATTTCCTTCATCATTGCCGGCCTCGCCTGCGGCTTCGCCGGCCTGTGTTATGCCGAATTCGCCGCCATGGCGCCGGTGTCCGGCTCGGCCTACACCTACAGCTACGCCACGCTTGGCGAATTTGCCGCCTGGTTCATCGGCTGGGACCTCATGCTCGAATACATGTTCGCCTCGGGCACGGTGGCCGTGGGCTGGGGGCGTTACTTCACCGCGTTCCTGGAACTGTTCGGCATCCACCTGCCGGCGGCGCTGACCAACGCCCCCTTCGCCAGCCCCGATGGTCTGTCCATTGTGCTCACCGGCGACATCCTCAACGTGCCGGCCGCCGCCATCACCCTGCTCGTCACCTGGGTCTGCTACGTGGGCATCACCCAAAGTTCGCTGGTCAATTCCCTGATCGTGGTGCTGAAGGTGGCGGTGATCCTCATCATCATCGCGGCCGGCGCCTTCTACGTGAATCCGGACAACTGGGTGCCCTTCATCCCGGAAAACACCGGCACCTGGGGCGAATTCGGCTGGTCCGGCGTATTGCGCGCCGCCGGCGTGATCTTCTTCGCCTACATCGGTTTCGACGCCATCACCACCACGGCGCAGGAAACCCGCAGGCCCTCCTTCGACCTGCCCTTCGGGCTGATCGCCGCGCTCCTGGTCTGCACCCTGCTCTACATCCTCATGTCGGGCGTGCTCACGGGTCTGTTGCCCTACACCGAACTCGATTCCGCCGCGCCGGTGGCGGTGGCGCTCAATGCCCACGACGAACTACGCTGGCTCTCGCCATTCGTGGTGTTCGGCGCGCTGGCGGGACTCACCTCCGTGGTGCTGGTGCTCATCCTGGCACAGGCGCGCATCCTGCTGGCCATGGCGCGCGACGGCCTGCTGCCGCCCATCTTCGCCAAGGTGCACGGCACGAACCGCACCCCGCACGTCGCCACGCTGGTCACCGGTGGCGTCGCCACGGTGATGGCGGCGCTGTTCCCGATCGGCATTCTCGCCGAGCTGGTATCCATCGGCACCCTGGTGGCCTTCGCCATGGTCAGCGCCAGCGTGCTGGTGCTGCGCTACACCCGCCCCGAACTGGAACGCCCCTTCAAGGTGCCCGCCCCCTGGCTGGTCTGCAGCGGCGGCGTGGGTTTCTGCGCCCTGCTGGCACTATCGCTGCCGCTCGACACCTGGCTGCGCCTGATCATCTGGATGCTGATTGGCCTGGTGGTCTATTTCGGCTACAGCCGCCATCACAGCAAGGCGCGCCAGGAAGCCGCGCAACTCGAACAGAACACGCCCTGATTCTTCCCGCGCCGCCGCCAGGCGGCGCAAGACCAAACCGCAACACGCCCATGACTCCCGCCATCGACCTCGCCCGCAAACAACGCATTTCCCACCACGTGCATGCCTACGAGCATGACCCCGCCAGTGAATCCTATGGCCTCGAGGCCGCGGAAAAACTCGGCGTGACTCCCGAACGCGTGTTCAAGACCCTGGTGGTGAGCCTGGACAACGGCAAACTCGCCGTCGGCCTCGTGCCCGTCTGCGCACTGCTCAACATGAAGCAGATCGCCAAGGCCGCCCGCGCCAAGAAAGCCGCCATGGCCGACAAAGCCCTCGTGGAACGCAGCACCGGCTACGTCCTCGGCGGCGTCAGCCCGCTCGGCCAGAAAAAACGCCTGCCCACCTATATCGATGATTCCGCCCTCGGCTTCCCCACCCTCTTCGTCAGCGCCGGCCGCCGCGGCCTGGAAATCGAACTGACGCCGCAGGATCTATGCGCGCTCACCCAAGGCAGCTTCGCCCCGCTAACCTGACAAGCCACTACGCGCGGAACACGATGCCAAAGCAAAAATGGACCAGCCGTGCGTAACCACGACGTCGAAGTAGCGATAAGCACGGCCGTGCGTAACCGCGATGCCGAAGACTCGCAGTTGCTTGCCCGCAGTGCCTTGCGGGGGCGTCGAAGGCCATGGATGGCCTGAGCCGAGCCGGCAGGGATGCCCTCGTGGCGTACCCCGCAAGGCACTGCGGGCGAGCAACTGCACAGACACGAAGCGGGCAAATGACTCCCCAAGCCACGCACAGGTAGGCAACTACTAAGACCAGTAACGACCCACCAAAAACCACCAAAATTGCCGCTATGCCAAGCAGCGCTTACACTGCCCGAATCTGCCGAGCGCCGGCAGACTCACCGGACCCAAACAGGAAAAACAACAATGCGCGCAATCCGCTTGCCGGGCCCTTTGCCCGGCGCCCTGCTCCTCGTTCTGCCGTTCCTTTTTTCCACCACCGTGTTGGCCCAGGCCCAGGTCGACGGCGCGCGCATGCGCAACGGCGAAGCTGACGGCGCCAACTGGCTCAGTTGGGGCCGCACCTACAGTGAACAGCGCTTCAGCCCGCTCACCCAGATCAACGACGGCAACGTCCAACAACTCGGACTCGCCTGGTACTTCGACCTCGACACCTTCCGCGGCGTGGAAGGCACCCCGCTGGTGGTCGACGGCGTGCTCTACACCACCAGCGCCTGGAACCTCACCTACGCGCTCGACGCCGCCACCGGCGAACTCCTGTGGCAGTACGACCCCGAAGTACCGCGTGCCTGGGGCCGCTACGCCTGCTGCGACGCCGTCAGCCGCGGCCTTGCGGTATGGGAAGGCAAGGTGATCATCGCCACGCTGGACGGCCGCCTGCAGGCGCTCGACGCCAGGGACGGCACGCTGCTGTGGAGCGTGCAAACCTTCGATCGCAGCTGGCCCTACACCATCACCGGCGCGCCGCGCGTGTTCGACGGCAAGGTGCTGATCGGCAACGGCGGCGCCGACCTGGGCGTGCGCGGCTTCGTCACCGCCTATGACGTGAACGACGGCAAACAGTTGTGGCGCTTCTACACTGTGCCCGGCGACCCCGCCAACGGCTTCGAGAACGACGCCATGCGCCTGGCCGCCACCACCTGGAACGGCGAATGGTGGACGCTTGGCGGTGGCGGCACGGTATGGGATTCCATCGTCTACGATCCCGCGCTGAACCTGGTGTACATCGGCGTGGGCAACGGCTCGCCGCTCGCCATCGAATACCGCAGCCCCGGCGGCGGCGACAACCTGTTTCTCGCCTCCATCGTGGCGCTCGATGCCGATACCGGCGCGTATGTGTGGCACTACCAGCAGGTGCCGGGCGAAAAATGGGATTTCACGTCCACCCAGCCCATGATGCTGGCCGATCTCGACATCGACGGCCGCCCGCGCAAAGTCTTGATGCAGGCGCCGAAGAACGGCTTTTTCTACGTGCTGGACCGTGCCACCGGCGAGCTGTTGTCCGCGCGCGAATTCGTACCGAATTTCTGGGCCAGCCACGTCGACCTGCAAAGCGGGCGTCCGGCGATCAATCCCGAAGCGGACTTCGGTACCGACACCGTGCTGATTTCCCCCGCCGCCGGCGGTGGCCATAACTGGGAGCCGATGTCCTACAGCCCGTTGACGGGGCTGGTGTACTTCACCGTGCAGGAAGACTGGCTCACCTATTCGGTGGCGCAAGGCTGGGAAGCCAAGCCGTTCCGTTCCAACGCCGGCTGGGGCTTCGAGGCCGACGCCGACAAGCGCCGCGATTTCACCGCACAGATGGAAGCGCGCCGCCAGGCCTGGCTCACCGCCTGGGATCCCGTACGCCAGCGCGAAGCCTGGCGCGTGCCGCACAGTGACATCGGCAGCGGCGGCACGCTCGCCACCGCCGGCAACCTGGTGGCGCAGGGCAGCATCGACCGCGAATTCGTGCTGTATTCGGCCGACAAGGGCGAGGCGCTGTGGCGCATGGACATCCAGAACGTGGCGCTTGCCGGACCGATCAGTTACAGCGTCGACGGCGAGCAATACATTGCCGTCAACGCCGGCTGGGGCGGCGGCCGTGCCATCGTCGCGCGCGCCGCCGGCAACGATTTTCCTGTCTCCAGCGCGCGTCTGCTGGTATTCAAGCTTGGCGGCACCGCCACGCTGCCGCCCCTGCAAACCAGCAGCGCGCAGCCGCCGCGCCCGCCAGCCTTGAGCGGTTCCGAAGCCCAGGTGCTCAAGGGCGCCGAACTCTACAGCCAGACCTGCCAACAGTGTCACGGCGTCAATGCCATCGGCGGCCTGATGGACCTGCGCTTCATGACGGCCGACACCCATGCCGCCTTTCTCGACATCGTGCTTGGGGGCAGCCGTGAAGACAAAGGCATGGCCGGCTTCGCCGACCTGCTCAGCCGCGACGACGCCGACGCCATCCACCACTACCTGACCGCCCGCGCCAACGAAGACTGGGGCACGGACGCTCCCACTGACACCGCGAACCTTCCCGCCGACTGACATGCCGCAGCTTCTCGTCACCACAGGCCCCGAATCCAGCGGCAAGACCACCCTGGCGCGCGCGCTCAGCCAAACGCTGCACGCGCCGCTGGTGGAGGAATGCTCGCGCGATTATTTGAACCGCAAACTGGCGGAGGATGCCGCCTGGCATTATCAGGAACCGGATCTGTTGGCCATCGCGCAACAGCAGGTCGCCGCCGAACAGGAAGCCTTGCGTGGCATCCCTTCCCACGTGATATGCGACACCGACCTCATGGTCATCCGCCTCTGGAGCCAGGAAAAATACCGCCGCGTGGCGCCCGATCTGGAACGCCTGATAACCCAAAGCCTGGCACAGCCCCGCCTGTTCCTGCTGTGCAGCCCCGACATGCCCTGGGAACCCGACCCGCTGCGCGAAAACCCAAGCGACCGCTGGCGCCTGTTCGATCTCTACCAACGCGATCTCGCCACTCTCGGCCTGCCCCACCTGATCCTCTCCGGCTCCCACCCCGAACGCCTGCAACAGGTACTCGACCATCTGAAGCCCGTCAATCCTTCCCCAGCGTAACCCCCAAGCGAAGCCGGGTGCCACTGACCAGGCCCGTGGGGTTCCCCCAAACCCAGCCTCTGCAAAAAATCCTCAAGCTCTCGCCACAGCAGCCGTAACTACCCCTAAGCAAGCCCGCTACGTCCCGATTGTCTCATGGAGGATTCACGACCATGACCCGAGCAGTCCCGCTCAAGCCCGGATTTTCCGGCCTGCGCCAGTCGCTGTCGCTACAGCACCTGACGCTCGCCAAGAAGTTCGGCATCATCTCCGGCATCCTGATCATCGGATTCGCCGCGCTTGGCGCCGCCTATTACCAGGTAACGGCCTCCAACAACGAAACCACCGAACGCACCGCCGCCATCACGCACTTCGGCGAAGACGTCAGCGACATCAACATCCGGTTCCTGGAACTGCGGCGCATCGAAAAGGACTTTCTCATCGACCGCGATGCCGCCCTGCTGGATGAACACGCCGGCGTATTCGAAACCGTGGACGCCGCCGTCAGCAGCCTCACCGAAAGCGCGCCCACCGAAGCGGTGGGCGCGCTGCTCGACGACATGGCGCTGTACCTTGGCCTCTACAAAGGCAGCTTCAATGAAATGGCCGCGTCCATGGAAACGGCAGGGCTGGATGCCGACAGCGGACTCGCCGGCAAGCTCAATGCCAGTGCCGGTAACATCGAGGAACTGGTGAACGGCGCCGGCACGCTGGAACTGCACAATGCCCTGTTGCAGTTGCGTCAGTCCGAACATGCCTTCATGGCCACGCCCACGGAAGCGCTGCGCGAAACGATCCAGCAACAGTTGCGGGATTTCGAAACGCGTCTCGATTCTTCCGCGCTGGACGAAGACAGCCTGCTGTTCATCGGCAACGATCTGCAAACTTATGTCGAAGCGCTGCTTGCCTATGGCGACGCGCTGCTCAAGCTGGAACAGGAACGCGCCACCTTCACCGAAGTGGCCACCGAGATCACGCCACTGTTCAGCCAGTTGCTCGACAGCAAGGACAGCCTGCTCGAAGTCACGCTGGAAAACGCCGACGCCAGCCAGACCCGCCTGTCGATCATCTTCTTCAGCGTGATCCTGCTGGTGGCCGGCATCGTCAACGTAGCCTTTTTCCTGGTCTCGCGCCTGATCACCCGTCCGCTGCGCCAGGCCGTGGAACTCAGCGCGGCGATCGCCGCCGGCAAGCTCGACAACCGCATCGTGGTGGCCTCGCGCGACGAAACCGGAGAACTGCTCAGCGGCCTCGACAACATGCAGAACCAGTTGCTGCAGCAGCAAAGCCAGCTCAAGACGCAGATGGAGCAGTCGCGCCTGCAGGCCGAAGAAGCCTCGCGCATGGCAGACGAACAGTCCAGAATGGCCGCCGAACAGGCACGCATCGCCACCGAAACCGGACGCATCAAGCAGGCGCTGGACGGCGTCAGCGCACCCGTGCTCATGCTGGATGCCAAGCTCGACATCCTCTACCTCAACCGCGCCTGCCTGGACATGTTCCGCCGCGGCGAAGTGGACATCCGCCAGAGCCTGCCCGGCTTCCGCGCCGAAGGCCTTATCGGCAAGTCCGCGGAAGTGCTCTACGTGGACGGCGCCCGCGAAGCCCTGGTGCTGCGCAATCTCACGCAGCCGCAAACCGTCGACCGTCAACTTGGCGGCCGCAGTTACCGCATCACCGCAAGCCCGGTGCTGGACCAGGACGGCAAGCGCATCGGCACCGTTGCCGAATGGAACGACCGCACCACGGAAGTGGCCACCGAGAACGAAGTGAACGCCATCGTCAGCGCCGCCATGAAAGGCGACCTGAGCCAGCGTATCGAACTCGGCAACAAGAGCGGCTTCTTCCACGACCTGAGCAATGGCGTGAACCGCCTGATGGAAGAGTCGGAACGAGTGATCCAGGACACGGTGGGCATTCTCAGCGCGCTGGCGAAAGGCGACCTCACCCACAGCATGAGCGGCGATTTCGCCGGCATCTTCGCCCGCCTCAAGAGCGACGTGAACAGCACCGTGACGCGTCTCACCGACGTGGTGCGCAAGATCCAGGCCTCCGCCGAATCGCTCGATGCGGTGGCAGTGGAAATCACCGACAGCAACGGCGAAGTCTCGCTGCGCACCGAGCAGCAGGCCGCTTCGCTCGAAGAAACCGCCGCCGCCATCGAGGAAATGACCGCCACCGTGCGCCAGACCGCCGGCAATACCGAGGAAGCCAATACGCTTGCCAGCGACG
>Ga0182739_1000829_pt1 | contig 35691 bp, 29 predicted proteins | sample eDN5th30CBELigBY_FD_128873 | JGI IMG/M metagenome (GOLD analysis project Ga0182739, IMG submission 128873) | Enriched backyard soil microbial communities from Emeryville, California, USA - eDNA 5th pass 30_C BE-Lig BY (version 2) (version 2) | ecosystem: Environmental > Terrestrial > Soil >... | reverse complement strand
TCGTCACGAACCCGTGCGACGTGCTCACCGTCCTCGCACAGGAGAACACCGGTCTGCCGTCCGAGCGCATCTTCGCGTCCGGCACCGTGCTCGACACATCGCGCCTGCGCTGGAAGCTCGCGCAGCGCGCGGGCGTGTCCTCGTCGAGCGTGCACGCCTACATCGTGGGGGAGCACGGCGACACCGAGTTCCCCCTGTGGTCGTGCGCGACGATCGGCACGGTGCCGATCCTGGACTGGGTTCCGCTGGACGGGCAGCCGAAGTTCACGCCCGACGAACTCGATCAGATCGCCGTCGACGTGCGCGACGCCGCTTACAAGGTGATCCAGGGCAAGGGGGCGACGAACTACGCGATCGGGCTGTCCTCCGCCCGGATCGTGGAGGCGATCCTCAGCGACGAGCACGCCGTCATGCCCGTCTCTCCCGTGCTGCAGGACTTCCACGGCGTGAGTGGCGTTGCCCTGTCGGTGCCGTCGGTCGTGAGCGCATCCGGAGCAGTCCCCATCCGCGAGACCGTGTTCTCGTCGCACGAACTCGGGCTCTTCCGTCGCTCCGCCGAGGCTCTGGAAGAGGTCGCCGACAGCCTGCGCGGCTGACCGGAGTCGACCGAAGCTGACCGGGCAGGTGTTTCCTCTACGTCTTCCGGCGTAACACGGTCGCGCGCCGCCCCGCCCCCGACGTATGGTGTGTGCGTGCTGACCTGTCGCTGTTGTCGCTGAGTGCTTCGCACTCGCTGAGTTGAGTGCTTCGCGCTCCTCAGCTGGATGCTTCGCACTTCCGGCCGACCCCGACAGCTCTCGCGCTCTGCGCGGCCTCTCTTCAGGAGCATCCGATGCGCTACGCATCCTCCGTGTCCGACCTCGTCGGCAACACCCCGCTGGTTCGCCTGAACCGCGTGACGGCGGGCATCCGCGCCACCGTCCTCGTCAAGCTCGAGTACCTTAACCCCGGCGGGTCGGCGAAGGACCGCATCGCCCGCCGCATGATCGACGCGGCCGAGCGTGACGGGACGCTGCGCCCGGGCGGCACGATCGTGGAACCCACGAGCGGCAACACGGGGGTGGGCCTCGCGCTGGTCGCCCTCGAACGCGGCTATCGCATGATCTTCGTCGTCCCCGACAAGTTCGCCGGGGAGAAGGTCGCGGTGCTGCGCGCGTACGGGGCGGAGGTGGTCGTCACGCCCACGGGCGTGCCGCCCGAGCATCCGGCCTCGTACTACAGCGTCTCGGCGCGGCTCGCGCGGGAGATCCCCGGAGCGTTCAAGCCCGACCAGTTCGCCAATCCCGCGGCACCGCGCGGCCACTACGAGACGACAGGTCCGGAGATCTGGCGCGACACCGACGGACGCGTCACGCACTTCGTCGCCGGTGTCGGCACGGGCGGGACGATCTCCGGGGCGGGCCGATATCTGCGGGAGGCGTCCGGCGACCGCGTTCGGATCGTCGGCGCGGACCCGGAGGGTTCGATCTACTCCGGGGGACCGGTCCACGGCTACTTCGTGGAGGGCGTCGGCGAGGACTTCTTCCCGCCGAACTACGATCCCGAGGTCGTGCACGAGTTCCACCGCGTCGGCGACGACGAATCCTTCGTGATGACCCGCCGGCTCGCCCGCGAGGAGGGGCTGCTCGTCGGCGGATCCAGCGGGATGGCGGTCGTGGCCGCGCTGCGCACCGCGCGCGACCTCGACGAGGACGCGGTCGTCGTTGCGCTGCTGCCCGACAGCGGACGCGCCTACCTCGACAAGATCTTCAACGAACCGTGGCTGCGCGCCCACGACCTCAGCACGACCTGACGCCACGACCGCAGCACGACCTGAGCACGACCGAGCGAAACGACCGAGCGAAAACCCCTGAGCAAGGAGCATCCGATGACCACCGCAGACTTCCCCGGCTTCGACAGCCTCGCCGTCCACGCGGGGCAGGACTTCGACCCGACGACCGGCGCCGTCATCCCGCCCGTCCACTTCTCGAGCACATATGCGCAGGACGGCATAGGCGGACTGCGCGGTGGCTATGAATATGGCCGCAGCGGAAACCCGACACGCACCGCCCTGCAGCAGCAGCTCGCCGCACTCGAGGGTGGTCGGCACGCGTACTCGTTCGCGTCCGGACTCGCCGCCGAGGATGCGTTGCTGCGTGCCGTGCTCCGCCCCGGCGACGAGGTGCTGCTGGGCAGCGACGTGTACGGCGGAACGCATCGGCTGATCTCGCGCATCCTCGGGCCGTGGGGCGTCCGACTGCGCGTGGTCGACATGAGTGATCCGGATGCGGTGGCCGCAGCCCTCGCCGACCGCCCCGTGCGGCTCGTGTGGGTGGAGACGCCGAGCAACCCGCTGCTGCGGATCACCGACATCACCGACCTGGCGGCCCGCGGACACGCGGCCGGTGCCCTCGTCGTCGTCGACAACACGTTCGCCTCGCCGGCGCTGCAACGACCGTTGACGCTCGGCGCGGACGTCGTCGTGCACTCCACGACGAAGTATCTCGGCGGGCACTCCGACGTCGTCGGGGGAGCGCTCGTGCTCAACGACGACGAGCTCGCTGAGGGCATCGGGTTTCTCCAGTTCGCGGTGGGCGCCGTGTCCGGTCCGCTCGACGCGTGGCTGACGACTCGCGGAATCAAGACGCTCGGGATCCGGATGCAGCGGCACAGCCAGAACGCGCAGGCGATCGCCGAGTACCTCGCCGGTCACGACCGAGTTGCTCGGGTCTACTATCCGGGGCTCGCGGAGCATCCGGGGCATGAGATCGCCGCGCGGCAGATGTCGGGGTTCGGCGGGATCGTCTCGCTGGCGTTGGCGGATGCGGCATCCGCCCGTCGGTTCGCGGAGTCCACGCGGCTGTTCCAGCTCGCCGAATCGCTCGGCGGCGTGGAGTCACTCGTGAACTACCCCGATGAGATGACCCACGCGTCGGTGCGCGGCACCGAGGCGGCCGTCCCGCCCGAGGTCGTGCGGCTGTCCGTCGGCATCGAGTCGCTCGACGACCTCCTCGACGACCTTGCCCACGCCCTCGAGCCCTGACCCCCGCGGGGCGTCCCGCCGGCTCGCACCCCAGCGCTCCGAGCCCGAGCGCCACGGGCGAGAACGGCCCGAGCGCCCGTGGGAGAGCGCCTGGCGTCAGAACGCCTCGAGGTTGGGGCGCAGGCCGCCGGGGAGGAACTCGGTGCGCAGGATCCCGCGGCGGCGGAGCACCGGGACGAGTTCGTCCAGGGCGCGGTGGATCGTGACGGGGTGCAGGTCACCCGAGAAGATGAGCCCGTCGTTGTCGGCGTCGTCGCCGAGCGCTTGGATCACGTCGGCGAACTCGTCCGCCGTACCGACCGTGCCCCCGCGTCCGTCGGTGACGCGGCCCAGACGTGCTTTGCCGGCGAGGATCTCGCGCAGCGGCACACCCGCGAAGTCGTCGAAAGTGCCCAGCAGTCCCTTGATCGTGCCTTTGGACACGTGCTCGCCGAAGATCCCGGGATCCAGCGGCGCGTCCAGGTCGAGCGCCGTCAGGTCGGTCTCGAGGTCGCTCGACCACGCGTTCGCGACCTCGACGAGCGTCGCGTCGTCGGGGGTCAGCGACGCCCGGACGATGCGATCCGCCTCGTCCGGGCTGGCCGCGACGATCGGCTTGATCACGAACAGCACCTTGATGAGGTCGGGATCGCGTCCCTCGGCGACCGCGGCATCGCGCACGCGTTGGCGATACGCACGGATGCTCGCGGGATCGAGGTTCGACAGCGCCAGCTGGATCTCGGAGTTGCGACCGGCGAACGCCAGGCCCCGCCCCGACCCGCCCGGCGACGCGATGATGGGGTCGCCCGCGCGCAGCGGCTCGGCGTTGAGGGGGCCGTCGAACGAGAAGTACTCGCCGCGGTGTTGCACGGCGCGGATCTTCGTCCCGTCGGCGTAGATCTGCGACACGGGGTCGGCGATCAGCGCATCCTCGTCCCACGATTGCCACAGCAGCCGCAGCGCATCCAACCACTCCTGCGCGCGGTCGTAGGCGGCGTCATGCGAGAGCCGATCCGTGCCGAAATGGTGCGCACTGCCGACGTCGGTGACGACGTTGATCCCGAGGCGGCTGGCGCTCAGATGCTGCAGCGTCGCGAACTGCCGCGCGGCCGTGTAGGGATGCTGGGATGCGGGGTTCGCGGTCGGGATGACACCGAGATGCTGGGTGGCGGCGAACAGGTAGGGTGCGAGCATCCACGGATCGTGCTTGGGTCCGCCGTACGCGCGCCGGACGCGCAGGTCGAGCGTCTCGGCGGTGATGCCGACGGAGACGGCGTCCTCGATCAGCACGAAGTCGAAACCCGCCTGCTCCAGCTCGCGCGCGGACTGCTGATACAGGTCCGGCCGCTGCCAGGGCCAGTTCCACTCCTGATACGGTCGCGCCCACCCGTGCGGACCGAATCCGCGCGAGAGGAACCACCCGAAGTGCTGCAGGCGGGTCACGTCACCGCCGCCGCGCTGAGGAGTTCTGTGGACACGACGCTCAACGCCTGGTCGAGGTCGGCGATGAGGTCCTCGGGGTCCTCGAGTCCGATCGACAGGCGCAGTAGCCCTTCCCCGATGCCCGCCTCCGCGAGGTCTTCCGGCGTGCGCTGCAGGTGCGTCGTCGTCGCCGGGTGCAGCACGAGCGAGCGGACATCGCCGAGGTGCGTCATACGGGTGAAGAGGCCGAGGGCGTTCGTGAAGGTGCGGGCGGCGTCGAGTCCGCCGTGCAGCGTGACGGAGAACACCGACCCCTGGCCGTGCGGCAGATAGCGCCGCGCGGTCTCGCGGTGAGGGCTCGAGTCGAGTCCGGAGTAGTCGACGGAGGCGACGGCCGGATGCTCCTCGAGCCACCGTGCGAGTCGCAGCGACGTCGCCGATTGCCGCTGCACTCGCAGCGAGAGTGTCTCCACGCCCTGCAGGATGAGGAACGCGTTGAGCGGCGAGAGCGAGGGCCCGAAACGCATCGCGAGCTTGCGCGTGTATGCCGAGTAGGCGTTCCCGCCATGCCGCTGGACGTACGTGAGTCCGTCGTTGCCGAGATCGCGCGCGAGCTGCGGATAGCGATCGGCGTGCTTCCCCCACGGGAAGGTTCCGCTGTCGACGATGACACCGCCGAGCACGGTGCCGTGCCCCGCGAGGAACTTGCTCGCCGAGTGCACGACGATGTCGGCGCCGTGCTCGATCGGCCGCACCAGGTACGGCGAGGCGAGCGTGTTGTCGATGACCAGCGGCAACCCGTGCCGGTGCGCGAAGTCGGCGAGGGCGGCGATGTCGAGGACGTCGTTCTTCGGGTTCGGGATCGACTCGGCGAAGATCGCCGTCGTCTCGGGCCGCAGTGCGCGCTCCCACGCGCCGAGGTCGTTCTGGTCGCGGACGAAGTCGGCGCTGATGCCCAGGCGTGCGAAATCGTCGCGCAGCAGCTCCCGGGTGCCCTCGTAGATGCTCGAGGCCGCGAGGATGTGGTCACCGGCACCCGCGAGCGCGTGCAGCGCCGCGAACGTCGCCGCCTGCCCCGTCGCGAGCAGAAGGGCGGATGCTCCGGACTCGAGGTCGGCGATCCGACGCTCCGCGGCGGCGATCGTCGGGTTCCCGACGCGCGTGTAGCTGTATCCCGAGTCGGAGTCGGCGAAGCGCTCGCGGCCCTCGTCGAAGTCACCGAACTCGAAGCCGGCAGTGAGATAAATCGGGGTCGCGCGTGCGCGCAGCGGGTCGGCAGCGTCCCGTCCGCCATGAATCTGACGCGTCGTGAACCCGAGGCGCGCGGCGTCGTTCGGCGCCGTGGATGCGGCGTCCGGGGGCGTCGGGTGTGCATCACGAGGTGCCGGTGCGGCCTCGCGAGGTGCCGGTGCGGCCTCGCGAGGTGCCGGTGCGGAGGCAGGGGCGGGTGCAGACATGCACGACACGTTAGGCGTTCGTCGCCCGAGCCCCCGCATCCGTCGTCACGCGGTGTCACAGGGCGGCGCTAGCGTGGGCGGATGCGGGTCGTGATCGCACCGGACAGCTTCAAGGGGTCGATCCCCGCGGCCGCTGCGGCGGAGGCTCTCGCCGACGGCTGGCGATCCGCCGCATCCGCGAGACCCACTCCGGAGATCGAGCTGCGTCCCATGGCCGATGGCGGCGAGGGCACGCTCGAGGCGTTCGCCGCGGCCGTTCCGGGGGCGCGGCGGATGCCCGTGCGCGCGACGGGTCCGGACGGCGCCGAGCACGACGCGCACTGGCTGCGGCTTCCCGCGACCGCGGAATCACCCGACGGGATCGGGGTCGTCGAGCTCGCGTCCACATCGGGGATCGAGCTGCTCGGAGACCGGCGCCGGCCGTGGGACGCCGACACGACCGGGTTCGGTCAGGCGATCCGCGCAGCGCTGGACGCCGGTGTCTCGCGCCTCGTGCTCGGCATCGGATCCAGCGCGTCGACGGACGGCGGCACGGGCATCCTCCGGAGCCTCGGCGCCCGCTTCCTCGACGATCACGGTGACCCCGTGCCGCCGGGAGCGCGTGGACTGCGGATGCTCGCCTCCGTCGATCTCTCTCACCTCCGCCCGACGCCGCCCGGTGGGGTCCTCGTGATCGCGGATGTGCGCAGCCCTCTGGTCGGGCCGCGCGGGGCGGCCGCCGTGTTCGGACCGCAGAAGGGATTCCGCGACGCGGAGCTGGCCGAGGTGGATGCGGGGCTGAACAGACTCGCCGCGCTCATCGGGGGCGACCCCGCGCTGCCGGGCGCGGGTGCGGCGGGCGGCGCGGGGTTCGCGCTTGCGCGGTGGAGTGCGCAGCTGACTCCGGGTGCCGCCGAGGTCGCCGAGTTGATCGGGCTCCCGGACGCGATCGCGGGGGCGTCGCTCGTCATCACCGGTGAGGGCCGCTACGACGGTCAGTCCGCCGACGGCAAGGCGCCGGCGCATGTCGCCGCGCTCGCGCGGTCGGCGGGAGTGCCCGTCGCCCTCGTGGCGGGACAGATCGCACCGGATGCTCCGGTCGCGGCCTACGCCGAATCGATCGACCTGTCCGTGCTCGCCGGCGGGGCGTCCGCGGCGCTCGCCGACCCGGCGCGGTGGTTGCGCGCGGCCGGTGCCGCGCTCGCGCGGCAGTTCTGATCCCCGCGGGTGGGCGGGTGGGCGGGTGTGCGGGTGTGCGGGTGTGCGGGGCACGTAACGCGGCGACCCAGAACGCGCGTGCGCGCGGCGGCGCGCATACGCTCACGGCATGTCAGAGCATCCGCCCGTGCATGCATCCGCGCACGCGTCCGCGACCCGACCGCAGGGCATCGACCCGCGCGCGCCCCGATTCGCCGCGTGGATCACCGCGTTCCTGTTGCTCATCGCGACGTTCCTCGCACTGCTCGGCCCCGCCGTGCGGGCGGATACGACGTTCGTGGAACGCGCGACCGACCCCGGCTTCCTCCTGTTCGTCGTCATCGCGCTGCTGTTCGTCTGGGGATTCGCCTCGCCGCGCACGGCGCCGTGGGGCGTGATCTTCCGCGTGTTCGTGCGTCCGCGCTTGGCGCCGCCGACCGAGCGGGAGGACCCGCGCCCGCCGCGCTTCGCGCAGGTCGTGGGATTCGTCGTCGTCCTGGTCGGGCTCGTGCTGCACCTCGCCGGCGTGCCCTGGGCGCTGCCGATCGCCGGCGCGGCCGCGTTCGCGGCGGCGTTCCTCAACGCGGCGTTCGGCGTCTGCCTCGGGTGCCTGCTCTACGTCGGTCTGGCCCGTGCCGGTGTTCTCCGGCCGCGCGGCGGACTCATCGGCGCATCCGGGCGCGCATAGGGTCGAGGGTGCCATGACTGCACACGACGACATCTCCACGGCCTTCGGCAACACCCCGCTGGTCCGCCTCAATCACGTGACCGAGGGCGCGGGCGCGACGGTCTGGGCCAAGCTCGAGTTCTACAACCCCGCATCCAGCGTCAAGGACCGCCTCGGTGTCGCGCTCATCAACGCGGCCGAAGCCTCGGGCGAGCTCCGGCCCGGCGGCACGATCGTGGAGTCCACGAGCGGAAACACCGGCATCGCGCTCGCCGCGATCGGAGCCGCGCGCGGATACAACGTCGTGCTGACGATGCCCGCATCCATGTCGAAGGAGCGGCGCGCGCTGCTGAAGGCGCTCGGCGCCGAGCTCGTGCTCACCGACCCGTACAAGGGGATGACCGAGGCCGTCGAGCGGGCGCAGCAGATCGTGGCGGAGCGTCCCGGGGCCGTGTGGGTCCGCCAGTTCGAGAACGAGGCGAACCCGGCGATCCACATCGCGACGACCGGACCCGAGATCTGGGACGACACCGAGGGCGGCGTCGACGTATTCGTCGCCGGTGTGGGAACGGGCGGCACCGTGACCGGGGTGGGGCGCTATCTCAAGGAGCGCAAGCCGACGGTGAAGATCGTCGCCGTCGAGCCGGCCGACTCGCCGCTGCTCACCGAGGGACGTGCGGGTGGGCACCGCATCCAGGGCATCGGTCCGAACTTCGTCCCGCCGATCCTCGACCGCTCGGTCATCGATGAAGTGATCGATGTCGAGTTCCCGGATGCGATCGCCGTGACCCGCGACCTCGCCGCACGCGAGGGGATCCTCGCCGGGATGAGCGCGGGGGCCGCGGTGTGGGCGGCGCTCGAAATCGCCCGGCGGCCCGAGCACGCCGGGCAGCAGATCGTCGTGATCATCCCCGACAGCGGCGAGCGTTACCTCACGACGACGATCTACGAGGACCCGCAGCCGGAGAGCTGAACCGCGTGCCGGTCAGGCGGCGGATGCGCGGACGATGTCGCCCCAACGCCCCAGCCACGGGTCGAGCGCGCCCGGGTCGGCGAAGGTCTTCTCCGACAGGTAGAGGCCCTGCACGGGCACGGTCGCGCCCAGCTCGACGAGCACCGGCTTGAGGAAGACCTCGGGCGCCATGAAGTGCGCCGGTCCCGCGCCGAGCATGAGCGGGATCGCCGTGACGCCGGCCAGGCCCGTGGCCGTGTCGAACTGGTCGAGGAAGAGCTTGAGCACTCCCGTATAGGTGGCCTTGAAGGTGGGGGAGGCGACGACGACGAGGTCGCTCTCGCGCACCCGCGCGACCGCGTCGGCGACGGCCGGATCGCCCCAGCCGAGCAGCCCCGGACCGAGGGTGATGACGTCGATCTCCGTGACAGCCTCGGCGAACTGGCCGCCGAGAAGCCGGGCGGCCTCGAGCGTGCGCGATGCGGGCTTGGGGTTTCCGGCGACGACGGTGACGTCCAGCGACATGGGGCGAGTCCTCTCCTCGGCGGGCATCAGCGCGCCTGGCCGCGACGCCCGCGCCCATGCTAGGGCACCCCGCATCCACCGGCAGCCGAGCGCGTCCGTCTCGGAGGAGGCCGTAACGCGGCGACGCATGAGGCGGCCGGAAAACACGGGGAACGGGCGCGATCCGGTCATGCCGTGACGCGGTTCGCAACGTGGCGACACAGTCGCGCGGCGGCGGCGGACGTGCTCCCTAGTCTCGTGTTCTGCCCACCCGGCACGACACCACCCGGGCACGAGACAGGAAGGCGCCATGTCCGACATCCTCATCACCGCCGACGAGCTCGCCGCGCTCATCGAGGGCGACGCGCCGGTGCGGATCCTCGATGTCCGCTGGCGACTGGACCGCCCCGACGGTCGGCCCGACTATCTCGCGGGGCATATCCCCGGCGCCGTCTACGTCGACCTCGACACGGAGCTGGCCGCACACGGCGCGCCCACCGACGGACGCCACCCGCTGCCCGACACCGCAGCGCTGCAGGAGGCCGCCCGCCGCTGGGGCATCGACGACGGCGACACGGTCGTCGTGTACGACGACCTCAAGTCGCTGTCGGCCGCGCGTGCCTGGTGGTTGCTGACGGATGCGGGGGTGGATGCGCGGATCCTCGACGGCTCTCTGCGCAGTTGGACCGGCTCCGGGCGCGCCCTTCAAGCGGGCGACGAACTACCCACCCCGGGCTCGGTCACGCTGACGCCGGGGCAGCTGCCGCGGCTGGACATCGACGACGCCGCGCACTTCGCCGCGGACGAGGGCGCTGTGCTCATCGACGTGCGCGCCGAGGAGCGGTACCGCGGTGACGTCGAGCCGATCGACCCCCGCGCCGGTCACATTCCCGGGGCGATCAACCTGCCCACCTCCGCCAACGCCGGGCCCGACGGACGCTTCCTGGACGCGGGGCGTCTGCGCGCCGACTTCGAGGCCGCGGGCGTGCGCCCGGGCATCCCGGTCGGCGTGTACTGCGGGTCCGGGGTGACCGCGTCGCACGCGTTCGCCGCCCTCACGATCGCCGGCTTCGCGCCCCGCCTGTACCCCGGCTCGTGGAGCCAGTGGTCCAACCACCCCGATCGCCCCGTGGCGGTCGGCGCGGAACCCAGTGCACAACCCGGTGCACAACCCGCCGCAGAACCCGCGCCCGAAAAGGAGCACCAGTTATGACCGTCGAGTTCATCAGCCTGATCAACACCCGCCCCGGCGACGAGCTGAACCCCCGCCCGGACGCCCGTCCGCTGGATCCCGCCTACCTGCGACGCTATGCGCGCACGCTCGAGGACGCCGGGTTCGACTACTCCCTCGTCCCCTACGGCAGCGGAACGGCCGACTCGTTCGTCGTAGCCGCCGCGGTCGCGACCGCGACTGAACGCCTCGCGCCGATCGTCGCGGTGCGGCCGAACACGGTGCATCCGCTCGTCGCCGCGCAGCAGTTGGCGACGCTCGACCAGCTCTCCGACGGCCGCGCGGTCGTACACATCATCTCGGGCGGAAGTGACGCCGAACAGGCCCGGCACGGCGACTTCCTCACCAAGGACGAACGCTACGACCGCTCCGAGGAGTGGATCCGCATCGTGCGCCGCGCGTGGACCGAACGCGCGCCCTTCAGCCACGACGGCACCTACTACCGCTTCGAGGACTTCGGCCCCGGGTTCCCCCCGTTCAGCACCATCCCGATCTCGGTCGGCGGATCGTCGGATGCGGCCTACCGCGTCGGCGGTGCCGTGGGAGACATCTTCGGACTCTGGGGCGAGCCCCTCGCCGACACCCGCGACCAGATCGACCGTGTCAACGCGGCGGCGGAAGCAGCGGGACGTACGGACCGGCCACGCATCTGGGTCACCTTCCGTCCGATCGTCGCCGAGACCGACGAACTCGCCTGGGAGAAGGCGCACCGCCAGGTGGCGAAGGTCGCCGAGACGTACGCCAACGGCGGTTTCCTCCCCAAGGGCCATCACGCCGCTACCGCGACCCCGCAGAACGTCGGGTCGCAGCGCCTGCTGGATGCGGCGGCGCGAGGTGAAGTCCATGACCGAGCACTGTGGACCAAGCCGGCCGCGGTCACCAACGCCGCGGGAGCCTCGACCGCCCTCGTCGGCAGCTACGAGACCGTCGCCGCCGCAATCCTCGACTACGTCGACCTCGGCGCCGACCTCATCTCGATCCGCGGCTACGACAACCTCAACGACGCGATCGACTACGGCCGCTACGTGCTGCCGCTCGTGCGGCAGGAGCTCGCGCATCGCGAGGCGACGGGCGCTCGCGGCCAGGTCGTCGCCCAGCCGCCGATCGTCGAGGGCGTTCGCGCCTGATCCGCCCCCGCCGAGACCGCCCGACCGAGCCCGCATCCGACACAGGGAGACCCCGATGAGTGTCACAGCCACCACACTGGCCGCCACACCAGGACCGGCCCCCGCGCCGGAACCGGCCGGGGCACGACCGGCGACCGGCGTCGACGTGTCGCCCGCGGCGCTGACGCGACTGACCGCGACGCTCGCCCAGCACGCCCCCGTGCACGACGCGGACGCGTCGTTTCCGTGGCCGGGTATCCGGGCCGTGCATGAGGCCGGTCTGCTCACGGCGACCGTCGGACGCCGCTACGGCGGCGACCCGCTGACGGCGCGTCAGCTCGTCGATGTGTTCCTCGCGCTCGGCGAGGGCGATCCGTCGGTCGCGCTCATCACCGCCATGACACTCGTGCAGCACGCGCTCCAGGACCAGACGCCGACATGGCCGGACGAGCTCTACCGCCGCGTGCTCGCCGAGTCGGCCACGCGACCGACGCTCATCAACGCGATCCGCGCGGAGCCCGAACTCGGGGCTCCCGCCCGCGGCGGCCTGCCGCTCACGATCGCGCGGCGCACCGCGGACGGCTGGTCGGTGTCCGGGCGTAAGGGGTTCGCGACGGGCTCGGAGGGCCTCGCGTACCACTCCGTGTGGGTCGTCACCGACGAGCCGGAGCCGCGCGTCGGGCACGTCATCATCCCCGGTGATGACCCGGGCATCACGATCGTGCGCACCTGGGATCACCTCGGCCAGCGCGCGAGCAGCACCCACGACGTGATCTACGACGACGTCCGGGTGCCGGAGCAGAACTTCGCCGGCGCACCCGTCGGTACCGCACCGAACAACCCGTCGCGGCCGGGTGGCTGGTCGATCGCGGTACCCGCGCTCTACACGGGCGTCGCCCGCGCCGCGCTGAACGCGTTCGTCCGCTTCGCCCACGAACGCGTGCCCACCTCCCTCGGACGCCCCATCGCGACACTGGAGCGGATCCAGACCGTCGCCGGCGAAGCGCGCGCACAGATCGTGCAGGCCGAACTCGTGCTGTACGCGGTGGCGGATGCGACCGACGCCCACCGCGAGATCCCGGGTGCCGATCAGCTCGTCAAGCTGCTCACCTCGCGCAATGCGATCGCAGCGGTCGAGGGGATCGTCGCGGCCGTCGGCAACCCCGGACTCACGCGCTCATTGCCCTTCGAACGCCACCTGCGGGACGTGCTCGCCGCACGCCCGCATCCGCCCCAGGACGACGCCGCGCTGCTCTCCACGGGCCGCGCGCTGCTCTCCACCCGCACCTGAACACCCGCACCTGAACACCCCGCCCGCACCTGATCCCGATTCGTCCCGAGAGGCCTCCACCGACATGTCCGCACCACCTCGTCGCCGCAAGAACACACCCCGCCCCGTCGCGCTCGTCGCGCTCGGTGCGGCCTCCCTCCTCGCCCTCACTGCCTGTGCGAGCGGGGCCACCACGGCTCCCGTGACGGATGCGGGGGAGCCCGTCGTCGGTGGCACTCTCATCCTCGAGCAGTGGCCCGACAACGCCGCGTTCGCGTGCGTGGATCCGTTCCAGACCTACTGGATCGAGCACCGCCAGGTCATCCGCAACTACGCCGACTCGCTGACCGACCAGGACCCCGAGACGGGCGAGATCGTGCCCTGGCTCGCGACCGACTGGGATATCAGCGCCGACGGTCTGACCTACACGTTCCACCTCCGCGACGATGTGACCTTCAGCGACGGCACCGCGTTCACCGCCGACTCCGTCGTGCTGGCGCTGGAGAGCGCGCAGGCCACGCTCCAGGAGCTGCCCGGCGCCTACGGCGGCGTCTATGTCGCCGGCTACGAGAGCAGCACGGCCCTCGACCCGACGACCGTGCAGGTGCAGTTCAGCACCCCCAACGCGTCGTTCCTGCAGGGCACGTCGACGACGAACCTCGCAATCCTCGCCGCATCCGCCTACGAGGCCACCCCCGAAGAGCGCTGCCTGGGTACCGCGAACGTCGGATCCGGGCCGTTCGTGCTCGATGCGTACACACCCGGCGAGGGGATCGACCTGAGCAAGCGGGCCGGATACGCGTGGGCGAGCGAGCTCAACGACCACCAGGGCGAGGCATACCTCGACGCGATCCGCATCAACTACGTCGCGGAGGACAGCGTCCGCGTCGGCAACCTCACGAGTGGCGCGAGCGACATCGCCTGGCCGCGCAACCCGTTCACGCCCGAGCAGATCGCGCAGGTCGAGGCGTCGGGGGCGACGGTGCACAGCCGGTCGCTGCCCGGGCCCGCCTACAACCTGTACGTCAACGCCGCCGAGGGCGCGGTCCTCGCCGACGAAAACGTGCGCGTCGCCGTGAGCAAGGCGATCGACCGGGCCACCTACGCCGCGACGATCTACGGACCCGACTATCCCGTCGTCGCGAGTGCGTTCGACGAGACGACGCCGTTCTTCGTGGACCACAGCGCCGACCTCGCGTTCGATCCCGAGGGTGCCGCCGCGTTGCTCGAAGAGTCCGGATGGGTGCTCGAAGACGGCGCGACCTACCGCACGAAGGACGGCGAGACGCTCACGATCCGCCAGCCCATCACGGCGGACAACCCGGGCGACGCGCTCCTGCAGGACCAGCTCAAGGCCGTCGGCATCGACCTGCAGCTGCCCGTCTTCCAGGCGGCGGAGCGCGCGAGCATCATCGCGGGCGGCGAGTACGACCTCCTCGTCAACTACTACACGCGCGCCGATCCGGGCGTGCTGCAGTGGATCCTCGACGACCGGTATGCCGGGTCGAAGGCGTTCGCGCAGAGCTCCGCCGATTCGCAGACCGTCGCCGCGATCAAGGAGCTGTTCGACGAGGGCCTGCGCCAGAGCGACCCGAGCGCCCGCGCCGACGTCTACGCCGACCTGCAGGAGCTGCTGATCGGAACGGCGGTCGCGATCCCGGTGTTCGAGCGGGTCCAGTTGGCCGCGACGGGACCGGACGTGCACGGGTTCCGCTACACGAGCGAGGCGTTCCTGTCGTACTACGACATCTGGAAGAGCCAGGAGTGACCCGATCATGACGAGGTACGTGCTCGGCCGGATCGGCCAGGCGGCGCTGGTCCTCTGGGCCGCCTACACCGCGACGTTCGCGATCCTCTACCTGCTGCCCAGCGACCCCGTCGCACTGCAGCTGGGAGCGAACAACATCGAAGTCGACTCCCTCACGCCCGAACAGCGCGAGGCGGCCGCGGCGCGGCTGGGCCTGGATCGACCCGTGTGGGAGCAGTACCTCGTCATGCTCGGAAACGCCCTGCGCGGCGACTTCGGTGTCAGCTTCGCCAAACAGGTGCCCGTGTCGGACCTGCTTGCGCAGCGCCTCCCCGGAACCGTGACGCTCAGCGTCGTCGCCGTGGCCCTCGCGCTCGTGCTCGGCGTCGCGATCGCCTTCACCGCGACCCTCGTCCCGCGCGGGGCCGTGGCGAGCCTGCTGCGGCGCCTCCCGGCCGTGGGTGTCTCGGTGCCGAACTTCTGGATCGCGCTCCTGCTCATCCAGATCTTCGCGTTCATCCTGGGGTGGCTCCCCTCGATGGGCGACCAGGGGTGGCAGAGCTACGTGCTGCCGGCCATCACGATGGCGATCCCCACGTCGGCCGTGCTCGCCCAGGTGCTCATCCGCAGCTTCGACGACACCCTCGACGAGCCGTACATCGCGACGGCGCGCGCCAAGGGACTCACCCGGTACGACGTCCAGGTGCGGCACGCCTTCCGCAACGCCGCCCTGCCGACGCTCACGATCCTCGGGCTGCTCGTGGGGTCGACGGTCACCGGCTCGATCGTCGTCGAGACCGTGTTCTCCCGCAACGGCATCGGACGCCTCGCGCAGGAGTCCGTGCTGCAGCAGGACATCCCCGTCGTGCAGGCGATCGTCGTCCTCGCGGCCGCCGCGTTCGTCGTCGTGAACCTCATCGTCGACCTGTTGTACCCGCTCCTGGATCCCCGGATCGCCCACACTCCGAAAGTGAGTCGCGCATGACCGACGTCCTCGAGAAGCCGCTCACCCCGGCACCGTCGGCGCCCGCACCGCCCACCGTCGGCGCTCCCGCATCCGCCCCCCGCGAGCGCGCCCGCGGACCCGTCGCGACCCTGCTGCGCCGACCCGGCATCCTCGTCGCGGTCGCGCTCGTGCTCTTCGCCCTCGTCGCCGCGATCACGCCCGCGCTTCTGGCCACACACGATCCGACCGCGACCGCGCCACTTGAGCGACTGCTGCCCCCGAGTCCCGCGCACTGGTTCGGCACCGACGAGCTGGGCCGCGACCTGTACTCGCGCGTCGTGCACGGGTCCACCCTCACGATCGCGGCGACAGCGCTCGCGGTGGGCCTCGCACTCGTCAGCGGACTCGCGCTCGGCATCCTCTCCGGCTTCATCGGCGGAGGGACGGATGCGGTCATCATGCGCATCGTCGATGTGCTCCTTGCGATCCCGGGTCTGCTGCTCGCGCTCGCGATCGTCACGGCGCTCGGCTTCGGGACGCTTCCCGTCGCGATCGCCGTCGGGGTCGGCATCATCCCCGGGTTCGCGCGCACGACCCGCGCCGAAGTGCTCCGCGTCAAGACCCTGCCCTATGTCGAAGCCGCCCGGGCCGGCGGTGCGTCCTGGACCCGCATCCTGCTCACGCACGTACTGCCCAACTCGTGGGGGCCGGTCGTCGTGCTCGCCGTTCTCGACTTCGGGGCGGCCATCCTCGCCGTCGCGGCGCTGAGCTTCCTCGGTTTCGGTGCGGCACCGCCCGCCGCCGAGTGGGGAACGCTCATCTCCAACGGCAGGAACTACCTGATGACGGCGCCGTGGGTGTCGCTCGTGCCGGGACTGTTCGTCGCCGCCGTCGTGCTCTCACTCAACCATCTCGCCAAGAGCATCGAGGAGGTCCAGCGATGACCGATCCGATCATCCAGCTCCGTGACCTGCGCGTCGACTACCGTCGCGACGGGCGCACGACCCACGCGCTCCGCGGAATCGACCTCACCGTCGCCCGCGGCGAACGGGTCGCGATCGTCGGCGAGTCCGGGTCCGGGAAGTCCACGGCGGCCCTCGCGCTGCTGGGTCTCCTGCCGCACACCGGCCGCATCACGGGTGGTTCCGCGCGCATCGCCGGCATCGACCTGGCCGGCGCGTCCGAACGGGTCGCGCGCCGCATCCGCGGTCGCGTCGTCGGCCTCGTGCCGCAGGACCCCACCGTGTCGCTGAACCCGACGCAGCGCATCGGCCACCAGGTCGCGGAAGCGGTCGCTCTGCGCGGCGTGGGTGGGCGCGGCATCCCCCGCGCCGCGATCGACGCGGCCGTCATCGAGGCGTTGCAGCAGGCGGGCATCGACGACCCCGTCGCCCGCGCCCGCCAGTATCCGCACGAGCTCTCCGGGGGTCTGCGGCAGCGCGTTCTCATCGCGATCGCCCTCGCCGGCGACCCCGATGTGATCGTCGCCGACGAGCCGACGAGCGCACTCGACGTGACGGTGCAGCGCCGCATCCTCGATCACCTCGATCGTCTCGTGCGCGATCGTGGGATCGGGCTCATCATCATCACGCATGATCTCGGCGTCGCCGCCGACCGCGCCGACCGGGTCGTCGTCCTGCAGCACGGTGAAATCGTCGAACAGGGTCCCGCGCTGAACGTGCTCGCCGCACCGACGCATCCCTACACGCGGACTCTCGTCGCCGCAGCCCCCGGACTCAGCGAGCCCGTCTCGCCACGGCCCGCGCCCGAGGACGCGCGCGAGATCGTCCGCTGGAGCGGGGTCAGTAAGACGTTCCCGTTGCCCCGGGGCGCCGCCACGTCGGCGGTGCAGGCGGTCGCCGACGTCGACCTCGTGGCCCGCGCCGGCCACACCCTCGCAATCGTGGGCGAGTCAGGGTCGGGTAAGACGACACTCCTGCGCATCGCGCTGGGACTGGAGACGCCGACGACGGGGACGGTCGTCTTCGACGGCGTGGACATTCATCGCGCGCCGCGCCGGGAGGTCGCCGCCCTGCGCCGGCGGTTCCAGCTCGTGCAGCAGAACCCGTTCGCCTCTCTCGACCCGCGCTTCTCCGTCGCGCGCAGCATCGCCGAACCGCTCGTCTCGTTCGGTGCCGGAGACCGGGCATCCCGTCGCGCGCGCGTCGCCGAACTGCTCGATCTGGTCGGACTGCCAGCGGATGCGGCCCGCCGACGCCCGGCGGAACTCTCCGGCGGCCAGCGTCAGCGCGTCGCGATCGCCCGCGCGCTGGCCGTGCGTCCCGAACTGGTCTACCTCGACGAACCCGTCTCCGCCCTGGATGTCTCGGTGCAGAGCAGGTGCTGCGGCTGCTTGCCGATCTGCAGGCGGAGCTCGGTGTCGGGTACGTCTTCGTCTCGCACGACCTCGCGGTCGTCGCGCAGGTCGCGCACGACGTCGCGGTGGTGCGGGCAGGTCGCGTCGTCGAGCAGGGCCTCGCGGAACGGGTGCTGAGCGATCCGCAGAGCGCAGACACCCGGGCATTGTTGGATGCCGTTCCCGGTCGGGCACTGCGGGAGGCACTCCCCAGCCGGGCACTGCGGGAGGTGGTCGCATGAGCCGGTTCCTCATCGTCGGCGCGGGCGCGGTCGGCGGTGTCCTCGCGGCGCAGTGGACGCTCGCGGGCGTGCCCGTGACGCTCGTCGCGCGCGGCGCCGCGCTCGCGGTCATCGGGCGTCAGGGCATCCGGGTGCGTCGCCCACACGGCGACGACGTCGTGCACGTCGAGGTCGTCGGATCGATCCGCGACGCCCGGCCGGAGGCAACCGACACGGTCGTCCTCGCGGTCAAGACACAGGACGCGGAGGCTGCGATCGCCGCGATCGCCTGGCAGCCTCTCGCCGACGGGCGGGGGACCGTCGCCGACCTGCCGATCCTCACGCTGCAGAACGGACTGAGCGCGGAGGACATCGCCCTGCGCCGCTTCGCCACGGTGATCGGCGTGTCGATCGGGATTCCCGCGAGCCACCTCGAGCCCGGCGTCGTCGTCTCGCCCGCCTACCCCGTCATCGGTGCGGCGTGGGTGGGCGGGTACCCCGAGTCCCTGCCCGGGGAGGAGGAGAGGTACCGCTCCGCGTTCGCCCGTGCCGGATTCGCCGCATCCGTCGAACCGGACATCGCGGCGGCCAAGCGCCGCAAGCTCATCGCGAACCTGCGCAACGTCGTCGACGTCTTCGCGACCTCGGTCGACGAGGCGGAGGCCGCCGAGGCCGCACTCGCCGACGAGGCGCGCGCGGTGTTCGCCGCGGCACGGCTGCCGGTCGCGCCGGCGCGCAACGACGGCGTCCGGCTGCAGATCGGCGCGGTGCCCGGGCACACCCCGGGACACCTGTCGACATGGCAGAGCTTCGCGCGGGGTTCATCCAGCGAGGTCGACTTCCTGAGCGGAGAGATCGTGCTGCTCGCGCGCCTGGTGGGCGTCGAGGCCCCGCTCAACGCGGCGATCGCGCGCGAGCTGGGAGTGGCCGCTGCGCGCGGCGAGCGCCCGGGCACGCGAGCGCTGCCGGGGGAGTTCGAGTACGACCTGCTGACCCGGCGCACGCGCGTCCATCAGGCAGGATGAGCGGGGTGAGTGTGGACACGGAACTGATCGGGGCGAAGTTGGTCGAGCAGGAGCTGGTCGGACCTGAGTCGATCGGGCTGGTCACCGACCCGGATGCGCTGCGTGCCGCGGGTGCGGACCGCTCCGGCTGGCCGGGTGCTCGCCCGCCGCGCGGGGTCGTCTTCGCGCGAGACGCCGCGGAGGTGTCGGCGGTGCTGGCGTGGGCGCACGACACGCGCACGCCGATCGTGCCGCGGGGCGCGGGCAGCGGGCTCGCCGCCGCCGCGACGGGCGTCGAGGGGGCGGTCGTGCTGGACCTCTCGCGGCTGAATCGCATCCTCGAGATCGACGCCGACGAGCAGCTCGCACGGGTCGAGCCCGGGGTCATCACGGCCGACCTCGATCGCGCGGCAGCCACGCACGGGCTCATGTATGCGCCCGATCCCGGTTCTGTCGGGATCTCGACGCTGGGCGGGAACATCGCGACCAACGCGGGCGGACTGCGCGGGGCGAAGTACGGGGTCACGCGCGATCACGTGCTCGCGTTGGACGTCGTGCTCGCCGACGGCACGCTCATCCATGTCGGACGCGACACCATCAAGGGAGTGACCGGCTACGACCTCGTCGGTCTGTTCACCGGTTCGGAGGGGACGCTCGGGGTCGTCGTCGGTGCGACACTGCGGCTGCTGCCGCGTCCCGTGCGCACCGCGACCGCATCCGCCTTCTTCCCCGGGATCGAGGAGGCCGCGCGCGCGGTGACCGAGATCACGCGGTCGCCCGCGCGTCCGGCCGTGCTCGAGATCCTCGACGGGGCGACGCTCGCCGCGATCGATGCACTCGAGGGCACCGACCTCAGCGCCCGCGGCGGCGCGCTCCTGCTCGCGCAGACCGACGGGTTCGGGGCGGCGGAGGAGCTCGAGGTGGTGACGCAGGCGATCACCCCGCTCGCGTCGCACATCGAGACGGCGACCGACGCCGCATCCGCCGAACGGCTGCTGTTCGCGCGACGCCGCGCGCTGCCCGCGCTCGAAGCGCTGGGACGCCCACTCATCGAGGACATCGCGGTGCCGCGCACCCGTCTCGCCGACGCCGTCGCCGCGATCGGCCGGATCGCCGCCGAGGAGGATGTGCGCATCTTCGTCTTCGGTCACGCCGGCGACGGGAACCTGCATCCGATCATCGTGACGGCCCCCGCGTCCCCGGATGCTCCGATCCCGCCCGCCGCGCAGCGCGCTGCGGACCGGATCTTCGCCCTCGCCCTCGCCCTCGGCGGCACGATCACAGCGGAGCACGGTGTGGGCCGCCTCAAGCGCGAGTGGGCACGACGCGAGCTCGGGACCGACGTGCAGGCGCTGCAGGAGCGCCTGCGCGCCGCGTTCGACCCGCACGGGATCCTCAACCCCGGCTCGAGCATCTGACCCGGGCGCCTGCTCTCAACGGTGACTTGCCTCACTTTGTTGTCTTTGCGGCGTGGACCCAGCAAAGTGGGCCAAGTCATCGGTGAGGCGCCCGCTCGGGTGGGATCAGCCGAGTGCGACGACGACGGCGAGGGCCAGGCCGGCGATGCCGCCCGCGAGGACGAACACCGCGGCGGCAAGGAGGAGGCGGCCATCCGGCAGGGGAGCATCCACGTGCTCGAGGAGGACTGCGTTGACGCGCGCGAACCGCCTCCGCACGGCGAGCCAGATCACGCCGCTGGCGAGGACGCCGACGATACCGGGGGTGATCCAGGCGATCCCGCCGAACACGGCCGGCAACAGTCGCAGCGAGATGAGCGACCCGGCGGCGAGCGCGAGCGCCGTCCGCCGCCACGCCAACTCCGTACGCTCGGGCTGCAGCCCCGCGTCGAAGAGCCTCACGCGCACCCCCGCACGATCATCACGCGCACCCCCGCACGAGCGTCATGCGAGCCTCAAGCGAACACCAGGGCGAACACGACGAGCACCCCGGCCACGACGACGGCGACGGCCGTGATCGGCCCGAGAGGACTCGCCGGAAGCGGCGCGGCGAGGCGCAGCGCGCGTTCCGTGCGCATCCACCCGATCCACGCGAACACGGGAGCCAGGATCCCCGCGACGATGAGCACGAGCGAGGCGGCGAGCCGCAGCCCCGGATGCAGCGCCAGCCCCAGCACCTCGAGGGCGACCCCGCCCGCGAGCAGCGCGAGCGCCGTGCGGATCCAGGCCAGGAACGTGCGCTCGTTCGCGAGGGTGAAGCGCGGGTCGGGTTCGTCTCCGTGCCGGTAGACGGATGCGGGGAAGCGGCTCATCACGATTCACGATACCGGCCGGGGTCCACGCTCGACGCGGTGCCCGCGCGCGTGACATCCTGGCCGGGCCGCCCGTGCCCACATCCCGGGCATGCGGCGGCCGATCCGAACCAGGAGGCACCGTGACCGACCCCCAGCGCATGCACGCGAACTCGCCCGAGGCGCGGGCCGTTGTCGACGATGTGCTCGATTACGCGCGGCGTCGCGCCCTGTACGAGAACGTGCCCCTGGACAAGCCGCTGTCGCCGGACGAGCTGGACCGTCTGGCGTCGGGGTCGATCACCGCCGCGGGAATCGGCGCCCGGCGTGCGATCGGTCTGTTCGAGCACGTCCTCGCGCCCGCATGCATCACGACCGATCACCCCGCCTACCTCGCGTTCATCCCGTCCGCACCGACGAAGGCGGCGCTTTCGTTCGACCTCGTCGTGTCGGCCTCGGCGATCTACGGCGGCTCGTGGATGGAGGGGGCGGGGGCCGTCTACGCCGAGAACGAAGTGTTGCACTGGCTCGCGGCCGAGTTCGGGCTGCCGGCCGGGGCGGGCGGCGTTTTCGTGCAGGGCGGCACGATCGGTAACCTGTCCGCGCTCGTGACCGCGCGCGACGCGGCCCGCCGCCGCAACCGCGCCGCGGGACGCCCCGACCCCGCCCGGTGGGTCGTGGTGTGCAGTGCCGAGGCCCACTCCTCGATCGTGGCGGCGGCGGCCGTCATGGATGTCGATGCGGTCAAGGCGGATGCGGCGGAGGACGGACGTCTGGCGGGCGACGCGGTCGCACGGCTGCTCGATGAGCACGGCGACGCGGTCTTCGCCGTGGTCGCCACGGGCGGCACGACGAACTTCGGCATCGTCGACGACATCGCCTCGATCGCCGACGCGACGCGGTCGCGGGGTGTGTGGCTGCACGTGGACGGCGCATATGGACTCGCCGCGATGCTTGTCGAGCGGATGCGCCCCGTCTTCGCCGGCGTCGAGCACGCCGACTCCGTGATCGTCGATCCGCACAAGTGGCTGTTCGCTCCCTTCGACGCCTGCGCGCTGATCTATCGCGATCCCACCGTCGCGCGGCTCGCCCACACGCAGCACGCCGAGTACCTCGATCACCTCACCGACGAACCCGAGATCAATCCGTCCGACCTGGCGATCCAGCTCACGCGGCGGGCGCGCGGACTGCCGCTGTGGTTCTCGCTCGCGACCCACGGCACCGATCAGTACCGGGCGGCGATCGACCACGGGATCACGCTCGCCCGCGAGATCGCCGACGAGATCCGCTCCCGTCCGGGCTTCGAACTCGTGCGCGAGCCGCAGTTGTCGGTCGTCGTGTTCCGTCGGGAGGGGTGGATGCTCGCGGACTACCAGGCCTGGTCCGCGCGCCTGCTCGAGGAGCAACGTGCGTTCGTCGTGCCGTCGTCGCATGCGGGGGAGCCGGTGCTCCGCTTCGCGATCCTGAGCCCCCTCACGACGTTCGACCTGCTCACCGGCATCCTCGACACCCTGGAAGACACGCTCGAACACGCACGCTGACCGCTCCCACCGCAGCCCATACCGCGCCCGACAGCCGCACGCCCCCGACAGCCGAGGCGTACGCGCCCTACAGCCGCGGCGTACGCGGCGGCGCGGTGCGGCGCGGGCCGAGCGCCTCGAACGCGGCGGCCAGCCGGAGCAGACGAGTGTCGTCGTAGGAGCGCCCGGCGAACGTGATCCCGACCGGCATGCCGATGTCGGACATCGTCCCCATCGGCACGGTCACCGTCGGGATGCCCAGATGCCGGATCGCGAGGTTGCCGTTGGCGACCCACACGCCGTTGCGCCACCCTTCCTCGGCCGAGGAAGGGTCGACATCCATGTCGGCGCGTCCCACGTCGGCCACCGCCGGGAACGCGACGGCGTCCAGTCCGTGCCGACCCATCCACTCCTCGAGGTCCACGCGTCGTGTCTCCTCCAGTCCGCGGAGTCCAGATTCCAGTTCCGGCATATCTCGCCAGTGCGCGCCCGGATGCGCCCGGACCCAGTCGGGGTACTCGGCGATGTCGTCGTCGAACCCGCTGTAGCGGTCGGGCAGGGCGCCCGGCGGATGCGGGAAGATGCGGGCACCGTCCACGTCCGCGAGCGTCCGCAGTGCGGGGTCGTCGTTGGCGTCGAGGAAGTCCTCCCACGCCCAGGCCGACAGGTCGACGATCTCGCGGTGCAGGTACGCGGGCGACACGAGTCCGCGCCGGGAGATCGTCGGTGCACCGGGACGGTCGCCCTCGTAGCGGGAGACGACCGGGAAGTCCACCTCGACGACCCCCGCACCCACGGCTTCGAGGTCGCGGCGCGCGGCGTCCCACAGGGCGAGGACGGATGCTCGGGTCCGGATCGCCTGTCCGGTCGGCCCGCCGATGCCCGGGCTCTCGGCGGTCCCCGCCTCCGGGTCGGCGTTGAGGTACATCCGCGGGGCGCCGATCCGCATGCCCGCGAGCACGTCCGCGGGATCCGCCTCGGCGAGTGCGGGATAGGACGGCGGGCGCACGGCGGAGGCCGCGGGGAGGGCGACCCACGGCTGCGTGCGCCAGAAGTCGCCGCGCGTCTCCGGGTCGTCGGCGACGATGACCTCGAGTACCTCGAGCAGGTCCGCCATCGTGCGCGTGTGCGGGACGACGACGTCCATCGTGGGCACGAGCGGCCAGTTGCCGCGCACCGAGATCACGCCGCGCGAGGGAGTGTATGCGCACAGGGCGTTGTTCGACGCCGGGCCGCGGCCGCTCGACCAGGTCTCCTCGCCGAGCCCGAACGCCGCAAAGCTCGCGGCCGTCGCCGTCCCCGACCCGTTCGAGGACCCCGATCCGAACGGCGCCGTGAGGTACTCCGCGCGGTACGGACTCTCCGCGCGTCCGTACAGGCCGCGCTGCATGCCGCCGTTGGCCATCGGCGGCATGTTCGTCAGCCCGAGGCAGATCGCACCCCCCGCGCGCAGCCGCTCGATCGTGAACGCATCGCGTTGCGCGACGAGGGCGGCGAACGCGGGACTGCCCGCGGCCGCCGTGAGTCCGCGCACGAGGTAGGAGTCCTTCGCGGTGTACGGGATCCCGTCGAGCGGTCCGCGGAGCGCGCCCCGTGCGCGGCGGGCATCGGATGCGGCGGCCTCGGCGCGCGCGTCGGGATTCATGACGACGACGGCGTTGAGCGCTGTCGGCGTGCCGGGTGCGTCGTATGCGGCAATGCGCATGAGATACGTCTCGACCAGCTCGACCGCCGTCACCGCACCCGTCTCGAGTGCTGCCCGCAACTCCGCGATCGTCGCCTCGACGACGTCGAACCCGCGCTCTGCGCTCACTCCGGCACCCGCTTCGTGCTCACTCCGACACCCGGGGCTGCTGCTGCGTGATGCAGTGGATACCGCCGCCGCGCGCGAAGATCGGTCGCGCGTCGACGGTCACGATGCGACGGCCGGGATATGCCTCTTCGAGAATGCGGCGGGCGTCGGCGTCCGCTCGTTCCTCGCCGAACCCGCACGCGATGACGCCGTCGTTGACGACGAGGTGATTGACGTAGCTCCAGTCGACGAACCCCTCGGTGTCTCTGAGGGTGGCCGGTGCCGGCAGGTCGACGATCTCAAACCGGCGCCCCGCCGCATCCGTCTGCTCCGCCAGTAGCGCCCGCAGCTCGCGGGTCACGGCGTGGTCGGGATGTGCGGCATCCCGCTGATCGTGCAGCAGCAGCCGACCGGGGGAGGGGATCGTCGCGACGATGTCGACGTGCCCGTTCGTGCCGAAGCCCTCGTAATCGCGCGTGAGCCCGCGCGGCAGCCAAACGGCGGTCGTCGTCCCGATCGTGCGCGCGAGCTCCGCCTCGACCCGGGCCCGGTCCGCGTAGGGGTTGCGGCGCGGGTCGAGTTGCACGGTCTCCGTCAGCAGCACGGTGCCTTCGCCGTCGACGTGGATGCCCCCGCCCTCGTTCACGAGCACCGAGCTGATCAGCTCCGCCCCCACGAGTCCGCACACGGTGCGGGCGATCTCGGCCGAAAGGCGCCAATCCGCCCACTCCGGCGCACCCCACCCGTTGAACGTCCAGTCGACGGCGCCGAGGACACCCGGACGCTCGTCATCCACGACGAAGGTGGGCCCGAAGTCACGCATCCAGAACTCGTCGAGGGGCGCTTCGACGATATCGATGCCGGTCCCGAGCATCCGCCGCGCTCGTTCCCGTTCGGAGGGATCGACGACCATCGTCACGGGTTCGAACTCGGCGACGGCGAGCGCGACGTCGCTCCACGCGCGGTACCCCTCCTCGCGCCGGGCCGCCGAGTCGCCGAGGGTCAGTCCCTCGCGCGGGAAGGCCATCCAGGTGCGGGCATGCGGGGCGGTCTCCGCAGGCATCCGCCAGCTCATGACCCCTCCTTGCTCTCCTTCTTGCATCCTCGCACGTCCGGTCGCCGTCTTGTCGCGTCACGAACCCCCGTTTCAGTGGACAGCGCGGGCCGGATTCGGCATCCTCAAGAGCAGGGGTGGAGTGTCGGCGGGAGGCAGGATGACCGGAGACACGCACGCGACGCCGCGCGCGCAACAGGTGCGGATGCTGGGACAGGACACCGCGGTGCTCCTCGTCCAGCCGCGTCTGCAGCGCAGGTCGCAGGTGATCGGCGCGCTCACCGACCTTGCTCCCGAGGTCGAGTCGTACATCCCCCGCGGGGCGGCGGTCATCGGCGCGCGTCGCGACCCCACGACCGTGGATGCGCTTGCCGCCGTGCTGACCGAGCGCCTCCGCGGCGAACGGCAGTTCGGACTGGTCAGCCAGGTGGTCGCGGACGCGATGGTCGTCCAGATCGTGCCGTCGTGGGCGGATGCGGCCGTGTTGACGATCACCGGAATGGGGCCTGTCATCAAGCGCATCGGCGATCCTCGCCTCGTGCGCGCGTTCGCCCATGCGCAGGAGACGCCGCAGTCGCTGCAGGCGGTCGACCTGCTGCGCAGCGTTCTCGGGCAAGTGCTGACGCGGAACGCGGAGGCCCGACACCTCGTGATGGACGTGCTGCCCGACATGACCGTGCGGTTGCGGGGCCTGCGGGAGGTCTCGGACAACGAGACGCTCGCAGCCCTGCGTGAGCGGCTCGTGGACGACAATGCCGACCCGATTGAACCCGTACGGAAGCCCGTTCGAAAGCCGGCCCGCCGCAAGCCCGGATCCCGCAAGCCCGGATCCCGCAACCCCGGATCCCGCAACCCCGGGTCAGGCGAGCGGATCGACCGACCCGCGCGCCCCGGCCGCGGGCCCGCCACCTCCCCGGGCCCCGACGAACCCGCGACAGCCGGGGCCGAGCTCGAAACCGCAGAGCCCGAAGCATCCGGACCCGAAGCATCCGACGACTCCGGCACCCCGCCGCCCCCCGCGTACCCCGTGCTGCGCCAGCAGGGCGAGAAGGCCGACGAAGATCTCGCGATCGCATCCGGAGCAGAGTTCGTCCTCGAGGTCGGCATCGCCCCCGCACCCGACCGGCGGCAGAGCATCTCGGGCGGTCTCGGTACGGTTCGCGCGGGCGAGCCGATCACGATCCGGCTCGCGTACGATCCGGCCGCGTTCGAGATCGCGCAGTCGACCGTGACGGTGACACCGACGAAAGACGACACGCACCCCGTCGTGCCGGTCCCGGTGTTCGCGAAGGTGCTCGACAACCCGACGATCGAGAACCGCCGGATCGCGGCGCACTTCTTCGTCGACGGCATCCTGCGCGGCATCGCCGTGCGCACCTTCCGCGAGGCCGGCATGCCCGAGGCATCCACCCGCACGAGCCCGGCCGTCATCGACTTGAGCCCGCTCGTGGGGGAGGAGCCGCCCGACGTCGTGCTCGCGGTCTACCGCGCCGACGCCGTGACGGCGGGGTCGTTCTTCGTCGCCGCGTTCCCGCGCGATCCCGCCGTCGCGCCGCCCCCGACCGGACGCATCCACGCCGACGGGGGAACGCAGGGTTTCATCGCCGACCTGTACCGCCGCGCGGAGGGCGGCGGCGACGCCTACGGGCGATACCTGGAGATCGTGGGGGCGGGTGCCGAGATCGGGGGCGCAATCCCCGCGCCGATCCGGGCGACGCTGCGCGAGATTGCATCCGGAGCCACGAAGAAGAAGCCCGCGACGATGCTCCTGCTCACAGACGACGCGATCGTGCCGTGGGAGCTCGCCGTCTTTCCGGGCGACGATTCGTTGGAGTCGAAAGCGGGCAAGGACTCGCCCTTTCTCGGCGCCCACTTCGCGATCGGCCGGTGGCCGCTGAACTCGACATCGAATCAGACACCGCCACCGGATGCCGTGCCCGTCGACGTCCGCGCGACGGCCCTCGTCACCGCAGACTACGGCGACGGCGTCGGCGGGTGGGATCCGCTGGAAGGTGCTGTCAAGGAGATCGAGCGGCTGAAGACGACCTACGCTCCCGCCGATGTATGGCCGCCGCTGTGGCGGGACGTGCTGCGGAACCTGGAGAGCGAGGTCGACGTCATCCACTTCGCGCTGCACGGCACGTACGAGGGGCGTGACGACGAGGACGGCCTGGTCTTCATCGACGAGAAGGACGGCGTCCGCTCCCTTGTCTACGTCGGCGCGAAGAAGATCGCCGCGCGCGCATCGCTGAAGCCCAAGATCCTCCCGAATCGGCCGTTCGTCTTCGTCAACGCGTGCCAAGTGGGCCGAGCCCGCACCAACCTCGGCAATTACAGTGGGATCGCCGCGAGCCTGATCGCCGCGGGCGCGCGCGGGGTCGTCGCCTGCACGTGGAACGTCGACGACGGGGTCGCCGGTTCGATCTCGGCCACGTTCTACACGCAGGCCGACAAGGGCGTCCCGGTCGCGGAGATCGTGCGCGCCCAGCGCGCCCGCTACGTCGTCCGCGCCGACACCGTCGACGCGAAGGCGCCGAGCCCGACCCTGCTCGCGTACCAGTACTACGGGCACCCCGGACTGCGGGTCATCCGGGCCCGCTAGCGCTCGTCAACGGAGCGTCAGGCAAAAGCCGCAGCAGAAGAGGAGCACACGATGGCAGACCGTCTCGATCCCGACGGCCGTGCGGTCAAGGTCGGTCCGATCACCGTCCGCACCCCGGGCCTGGCCGGTACGGCGACGCTGCGCACGCCCGGCGACGGCGGCACGCGCGGGCCGGAGGCAGGCACTCCGGAACTGCGGGAGGCGCTGCAACAGGCTGATGCGCGGGAGCAGTACACGCTCGAGCTCACCGGACTGTCCGAGACTCCCGCGGCCCGCGGTGGTGCACGAGGACGCTCCTCCGGCGCTCCCGGCGCGACCGGCGCGAGGGGAGCGGCCGAGGAGATCGAGATCGAGGTCCCCGCCCCCGCGAAGGACGAGGGTCAGGTGCTGCTGCACATCGCCGAGGACGGTGTCGCGACCTGGCACGTCCCGGAGCAGGTTGCCGCATCCGAGGGGGTGCAGCGGGGGCGGCGGATGCTCGTGTACCGCGTGCCCGCGACGCTCGCACCGGTTGCACCCGACGCATCCGCGACACCGACGGCGCCCACGCGCGGGATCGTGTCGACGATCGCGTCGAAGGTCCTGAAGTTCATCGTCTTCCCGCTGCTGGATCCGCTGCTGAAGAAGGCCGGCAACCACTTCGCGACCGCGTTCGAGGACAAGCGGCGTTTCCAGCGCTGGCGGAGCTTCACGCCGGACGACTACCGCACCGACGACGCGCGCACGCTCGACCGCGCCGCGTGGGCACGGCTCGCCGAAGGTCCCTCGTTGCTGTTCGTGCACGGCACGGGAGCGATGGCGCACAACGCGTTCGCGCTGTCGCCGGACGTGTTCGAGCGGCTCTCCCGCCGATACGGCGGCCGCGTGTTCGCCCTCGACCACCACTCGCTGTCCATCTCCCCGCGCCGCAACGTCGAGATCGCGGCCGCCGATGTGCCGGTCGACCTCGACTTCGAGGTCGACATCGTGTCGCACTCGCGGGGCGGGCTCGTCGCGCGGGAACTGGCCGAACGGGGTGAGGAGGCGGGGCTGCCCCCGGGTTTCCGTGTGCGCACCGTCGTGATGGCCGGAACACCCAACGCGGGGACGGCGCTCGCACAGCGCAGCAACATCTCGACGTGGCTGGACACGATCACCAACATCGCGCAGTTCGTCCCCGACAACCCCGTCGCCGACATCCTCGCGGTTGCGCTCACGGTCGCCAAGCACGTCGCCACGGGCGTCTTCGAGGGGCTCGAGGGAGTCACCTCGATGGACCCCGACGGTGACTACCTGAAGAAGCTCAACGTGGATGCGGCGGTCACGGCGCGCTACGTGGCGATCGCCGCCGACTTCGAACCGGTCGACGGTACGCCGTTGCGCCGCGTCCACGACCTCGCGATCGACACGCTGTTCTCCGGCGCCGCCAACGACCTCGTCGTGCCGACGGCGGGTGTCGCACAGGTCGCGGGACTGGGGCGGTTCGCCCCCGCATCCCTCGTCTTGGACGCCACGCAGGGCGTGGACCACTCGTCGTTCTTCACGACCGACCGGGTCGTCACGGAACTCCTCGCACGCTTGCCCGGCTGAGCACGCCTGCCCGGCTGAGCACGCCTACCCGGCTGAGCGCGCCGGCCGCGCGCGTCAGTGCAGGTGGTGGCGGCGCTCCAACGCGGCGCCCTCGACGTCGACGTTGGGCAGCACGCGGTCGAGCCAGCGGGGGATCCACCACGCGGACCTGCCGAGGAGGTGCATGAGCGCGGGCATCAGCAGGAGCCGGACGACGAACGCGTCCACGAGCACACCGAACGCGAGCCCGAATCCGAGCGAGCGGATGATCATCGACTCTGAGAACACGAAGCCGCCGAACACCGCGACCATGATGAGCCCCGCCGCGATCACGACCGAGCGCCCGGCGCGGAACCCCTGGGCGACGGCGAGGCGGGCGGGGGAGCCGTGCACGAAGGCCTCGCGCATCCCGCTGGAGAGGAACAGCTGGTAATCCATCGCGAGCCCGAACAGGATGCCGATGAGGATCACCGGCAGGAAGCTCAGGATCGGACCCGTGCTCGCGATGCCGAAGACGGGTGCGAGCCAGCCCCACTGGAAGAGGGCGACGACCGCGCCGAAGGTCGCGAAGATCGACAGGATGAACCCGCCCGTCGCGATCAGGGGCACGAGGAACGAGCGGAACACGACGATCATGATCAGCAGCGACAGGCCCACCACGACGGCGAGGTAGACCGGCAGCACGTTCTGCAGGCTCTCGGAGATGTCGATGTTGATCGCCGCCTGCCCGGCGACGCCGAGCTCGACGTCGCCGGATCCGATCGCGATGGCGCCCGGCGTCCGCAGCTCCCGGACGAGCTGTTCGGTCGAAGCGCTGTTGGGTCCCTCGCCCGGGAGCACCTGGAACGCCGCGAGCGTGCCATCCGGCGAGGTCGCGATGGGTGCCACCGCGACGACGTCGTCGACCTCGGAGAGCGCCTGCGCGATCTCCCGTTGGGTGGCCGGCAGTGCCGTGTCGTCCAGGCTCGCGGGAAGCTCCGCCGTCACCAGCAGGGCGCCGTTCGCGCCCTCGCCGAACTCCTCCGCGACGATCGTGTAGGCGCGCTCCGCGTACGACCCATGCGGCTCGGAGCCGCCGTCGGGCAGCCCCAGCCGCATCGACAGCGCGGGGATCGCGACGATGAGCAGAGCGACGATGGACACGAGCGCCGTCAGCACGGCACGTCCAGTGCCCATCGCGCGCACCCGCGTGCGGCGGGCATCCGCGCGGGTCCCTGCGGTGCCGGTGCGCGTGCTGGGCGCGATGTCGATGTCGGCGTCTGTGTCGAGGGCGCTCGCGCTCGCCGCGAAGGCGGCCCGTGCCCGCTCGGCGCGCTCGCGTCCCTTGCGCGAGAGCACGCGCATCCCGGCCAGGCCCAGCAGCGCCGGGGTCAGGCTGACGGCGATGAGCACGGCGATCGCGACGCACGCGGCCGCGGAGTTTCCCATGAGCCCCAGGAACGGGATGCCGGTCACGTTCAGGGCGAGCAGCGCCACGATCACGGTCGATCCGGCGAAAACGACCGCGTTTCCCGACGTGCCGTTGGCGATGCCGATCGACTCGTGCACCTCCGCACCCTGCAGCAACTGCGTGCGGTGCCGATTGACGATGAACAGCGAGTAGTCGATGCCGACCGCGAGTCCGAGCATGACCCCGAGCACGGGGGTGACGGAGGCCATCTGCACGACGCCGGAGAACGCGAGCGTGCCCAGCACGCCGATCGCGACGCCGACGAGGGCCGTGATGATCGGGAAGGATGCGGCGAGGATGCTGCCGAGCATGATCAGCAGAACGACCGCGGCGATCGCGACGCCGATCGCCTCGCCGACGCCGAGGATCTCCGGCACCCCCTGTGCGATGTCGGTCGAGAACGCGACCTCGACACCCTCGATGGGGGTCGCCGTGAAGTGTTCGATGACGGCGTCCTTGGACTCCTGCGCGAGCTCCATCCGCGGCTCGGTGAAGGACACGTTCACGATCGCGGTCGATCCGTCCTCCGAGACGACGCGGATGCCGTCGGCGAGGGCCAGCAGCGCCGACCCCACCTCCGCCTGCTCGGCGCCGGACTCGAGCTCGGCGCGCGCGGAATCGAGCTGCGCCTGCTGCTGTGCGAGCTGGTCGCGCCCCGCCTCCAGCTGCGTCTGCTGCGCGTCGAGCATCGCGAGCTGTTCGGCCGGAGCATCCGCCGCCTGTGCGCGGGCCGCATCGAGCTGCTGCTGCGCCGCATCCAGCTCCGCCGTCGCCGCGTCGAGTTGCTGCTGACCGGCGTCCACCTGTGCTCGCCCGTCGGCCACCTGAGCCGCGGCGGCCTCGAGCTGTGCGGCCTGGTCGGCGCGCTCCTGCTCGGTCGCGAAGGGGTCGACGACGTCGGCGACATCGGGCAGGTCGTGCGCGTCGGCGGCGAGATCGCTGATCGCGGACTGCTGCGCGTCGGTCAGCGCGGTGCCGTCATCGCTGCGGAACACGACCTGGCCGGAGGCGCCCGCGAAGTCGGGGAGCTTGTCCTCGAGCTCCGCGACGACGGTGCCGGAGGGTGTGTCGGGGATGTCGAAGCTCGACGTGAGACCGCCGAAGCCGATCGCGAATCCGCCCACGGTCGCGGCGAGCACCACGATCCACGCGAGGATCGTCAGCCAGGCGCGCCGGGCCGCGCCCTTACCGAGTCGGTAGAGCAGTTCCGCCATCGTCCGTCCCCCTGGCATCCGTTGATCAACGCGTGCAAACCCTTGAATAATACGCAACGTTGCGTTGCTGAAATTGAACGTAGGATGTGAGCCATGCCGGAACGACGTCGGGGTGCGCCGCGCAGCGAGGCGGCGCGGATGCGGATCCTCGAGGCCACCGCGCGGCTGTTCGCGACACGCGGATACGACCACCTCACGATCGAGGGGATCGCGGGCGAGGCCGGCGTCGCGAAGCAGACGATCTACCGGTGGTGGCGGTCGAAGGCCGCGCTCGTGTCGGAGTGCCTGCTGGAGGGGATGCTCATTCCCGACCGACTCCTGATCCCCGACACAGGAGACCTGCGCGCCGACCTCGTGGACTGGCTGGACCGCGTGCTCGGCGTGCTCGCGGCGCCGGGGGGCGAGGGACTCGTGCGGTCGCTCATCGCCGCGGCGACCGAGGATCCCGAGATCGGGCGTCGCCTGCGCGCGAGCCTGGGCGGTGACGAGTCGTTGGAGGGGCGCTTGGCGTCGGGCGTCGCCGCGGGGCAGTTGCGGGCGGATGCGCCGCTTGCGGAGATCGGTGAGGCGCTCGTGGGCGCCGTCCTGCTGCGGGCGCTGGGCGGGATCGCGGTCGAGGACGCTGACGCGGAGCGTCTCGTCGCGGTCGTCCTCGGGTGATGCTGCGCGGTCTTGGGTGACCCCCTGTGGCCTCGGGTGATCCTGTGCGGCCGACGGCTCAGCCGATGAGGCGCGCGAGGTCGTCGACCGTCATGCCGTAGTTGACGCGGATGCACGGCAGCGCAAGCTTGTCGGTGCCGGGCCGCACATACCCCTGCTCGATCGTCCGTGCCATCTCGAATCCCGCCGCCGCGACGCCCTGCTTCGACCGGTCGTCGTAGTGTCCGTACGGGTAGGCGATCACCTGCTTCGTGCCGCCGAGTATCTGCGCGGAGGTTTCCAGGTCGGCCGCGATCTGCTCGACGGACCAGTTCACCATTCGTCCCTTGCCGTTCTCGCCGGCGGTGTGCATGTCGTGCGTGTGCGATCGCTTCTGGACGTAGGGTCCCAGCTCGGCGCCGAGTCCGTCGATCGTGATCGCGAACGACGTCGTGAGCACCTTGTACTGCGTCGCGATCGGAGCCGCCCACTGCTGCCACGTCGCGTCGTTGTCGTCGTCGGTCACGATGACCGAGCGCGGTGGCAGATACAGGCGGCCGTCGATGAACGCGCTCAGCTCGTCCCACGTGGGCAGGTAGAACCCGGTCTGCGCGATGTAGGCCATGTGCGCGTCCCAGTCGCGGATGTAGGCGAAGTTCCCGCGCAGCCACGAGTCCTCCCCCTCCGGTCGCTGCGTGAACTGGTGGTACATGAGGATGGGGACTTCCGTGCCGGCGGCGGTCGCCGCATCCAGAGTCATCCACCCCGCATACAGGGTCGACTGCCGGTCGTGGCAGGCGACCTCGGCGGCGCCGTTGACGCGGGCGGTGACGTCGTAGGCGGCTGCGGCGGCGGGGGTCGAGTACCACCCGGCGAACACCGCGCCGTCTTCGAGCGGCAGGGGCAGGCCTGCGTAGAGGGCGCCTTCGGACTGCAGGACGGGTGCCGTGTCGACGCCCCGGCTCTGGTAGGTGACGGCGCACGCGGCGGGGTCGTCCGTCGTCGCCAGCAGACGCTCGGCGGCCGTCAGCTCGGGGGTCGGTGTGGGTGTCGGGGTGGCGCTCGGTTGTGTGATCGGTGTCGTGGTGGCGGCGGGGAGCGGGACGGCGCACGAAGTCTGGACCGCGCCGACGCACACGACGATGATCGCCGCGCCGATCGTTGTGATCCCCCTGCGGCTATGGTGCTCGTGACCCCCACGCACGGAATCAGCATGACGCACGGGGGCGTGCGCCGCATCCGCTTCTGTGTCGTCTTGGGTGACCTTGTGGGTGCCGGCGGACAGAGCAAAGGGCCCCGGGGTATTCCCCGAGGCCCTCAGCTGGTGTGCGCGGCGATCAGACGTCGCGCAGGTTCTCCTTGACGTCGTTGCGGGCCTTGACGGAGTCGCGCTCCGCCTCGGCCTTCTTGACGTTGGCGTCGGCCTTGGCCTCGTCGATCTTGTCGCCGATCTTGTCGGTCGCGTCGTCCCACGCGTCCTTGAGCTTGCGGCCCGCGGTCTCGGCCGTTTCCTTCGCGTCGTCGATGATTCCCATGTCGGCGCTCCTTTCCTGGGGTGCGGTTCCTCACCCTACGTCGCCGGATCCACACCCGACGAGGGGTTGCGCACCCCCGCCCCGCTTGTTATAACCCCCGGTCGGTGATCGAGTAGCCCGCGGGGCGCTACCCACCGGTGATCGAGTAGCGCCCGCAGGGCGCGTATCGAGATCCCACACCTCCCGAGGCGCCGTCCCGATACGCTCAGGAGCGGAGGATGCAGGTGAACGCGACCGGCGGCAAAGGCGTGGGGGCGAAGCCCCGGGTGCGCGATGTCGTGGCCGAGGGCCTGTACATCGCCGCCGCGGCGACTCGGCTGGCGCTGAAGAACCGCATCCTGGTCGAGACGATTTCCGACGGCGAGAACTTCGACTTCGCACACTTCCTGCCCGAGGCGCGGGGCACGCTGCTCGCGCTCGCGGCCGAAGCTGACGCCGAGGCGGAGCGTATCCGTCAGCAGCAGCGGTCCGCGTGGCGCCGGTTCGACGACTCCGACGGCACCCACGAGTACCGCAGCCGCGATGTCGGCAATCTCCGCCGACGCCGCAAGCAACTGCGCCGCACCGCGGCCGAACTGCGTGCGCGTGCCGAGGACGAGGATGCGCTGCGTCAGCTCGTCGAGGCGGCGCGCGACGCGGCGTGGGAGGAGGTGTCGCGCAACATCGATAGGACTCTGCGTATCGAGGCGGCCAGGCCCGATCTCGAAGAGGACTACACAGCGATGCGGGATGCGCGGATGCAGGCGCTCATGCTCGTCGACCTGCAGCGGCTGGAGGTGCAGCAGCGTCGTCGCGCACGCCTTGCCGCTGGTGAGCCGCTCGATGAAACCGAGGGGCGCGAACAACTGTCGACGCAGGAGGTGCTCGCCGACGCCGCTCCGGACTCGGAGGAGTAGGTGCGATTCCCTGTCGACTCATGTCAAGATGCCCGCTTGGTTTGGTTCGTTGACTCGTGTGAAGGTGCCCGTTTGTCGAGCTTGCGGCGGCTGAGGTAGACGGCGTTGGTCTTGGCGCGTTGCTGGACGGTTC
>Ga0182739_1000826_pt1 | contig 35874 bp, 38 predicted proteins | sample eDN5th30CBELigBY_FD_128873 | JGI IMG/M metagenome (GOLD analysis project Ga0182739, IMG submission 128873) | Enriched backyard soil microbial communities from Emeryville, California, USA - eDNA 5th pass 30_C BE-Lig BY (version 2) (version 2) | ecosystem: Environmental > Terrestrial > Soil >... | reverse complement strand
CTTCTAAGCGGTAGGTCGCAGGTTCGATCCCTGCAGGGCGCGCCATTTTTCAATGACTTAGCCGATACTGTTTCCGGTCAGATGCCGCCTCTGGACATCAGCTACGGCAAGATTTCGGCAAGATGCCCACCCGCTCCCACCTCCACCGCTTCCCCATCGACGCCGCGCGCGACCTGACCATCCGGTGCAAGGCGTGCGGCCACGAGCAGTGGCACCCCCAAGGCCGTCTCTCGGGCCTCGCGCACCATGGCGTCTACTTGGGCGACATCGAGCCGCGGCTGATGTGCTCCAAGTGCGGGGCGCGGGGGCAGGTGGAGATGCGGGTGGGCAACCGGTCTAGCTGACCAACGCGCCGTTGCGAACACCCAACGAACCGGCAGACGGGTGCTTGGCTGTGCCGCTGCCGATATGCCGGATGTTGCCGTACATCGCGCAGCGCGCCGCATACTCGACCGGGTCGATCACGGTCACGTCGAATGCCTTCAGATAGCACTCGGTCCCGTTCTTGGTCTTGCCGTCCACCAGACCGTTGCGGTCGCCGATCGACACCCCGCCATAGACCTCGCATGTGGTCGCCACACCGTCATCGCCTGTCGCTGGTGCGGCATGGGCCTCGATGCCGCCAAGCTTGGTGCCGGACAAGCGATGCACCGCGTTCTTGCGGGTAATCGGATTGGTATAGACCGCATGGGCGCCATAGGCCGGCACCAGCCCGCCGCCGATATTGTATTCTGCGATCGGGCTCTCCCCCATCTCGTAGCAGTTCTCGTGCGAGCTCATGCCATCGTCATGATTGTCATGAGTGTAGAGCCCACGGTGCCGACAGACCGCGAAGTTGTGCCAGTTGAAGCCGTCGCCGGTGTCGGTGTTGAAGGAGCCCGACCCGGCCGCCTCGCAATCCTGCAGGTCGGACCACCACGCCAGGTCGAAGCCGTTGAGCGGCGCACCCAGCACGGTGCAGTCCTGCAGGTAGGTGCGGGTGATGCCGCGGGTGTTGATCCCGCCGTAGCGGACCTCCAGCCCGACCATCCGCAGCGTTCCTCGGACAGGCGTCCAGAATGACGGAGTGCCGCTGATCAGGCCGTTGCCGTTGGACACATAGATGCTGGCATCAGCCGGATTCCCGCCGCCCTGGATGGAGAAATACAGGGTGCCGCTGGTGTAGAAGCAGCGTGGCTCCGTGGTGGCGTCGATCTCGTCGAGCGCATCGTTCGTGATCGTGGCCGTGGTCCGCTCGATCCTGACACAGGGCAGTCGGTGCCCCCGGCCGCGCAAGCCGGCATGTTGCTCCTCGATCGGCACGGCGGTGCTGGTGTCGACCGTGCCGTCCTGCCACAGGAAGTTCGGCGGCCCGGCCAGGCTGATCGAGGCCTGATAGACCTTGGTGCGCCCGGCGGTCTTGGTGATACCGGTTAGCTTGGTCCCGAACCGGAATACTGGCCGTTCATACGCCGAGGTTGCGTCGCCGATGACGGTGAGGTCCAGGACCTTGCTGATGTCGAGTTGCCCCGCCCCCATGTCGCCGGCCCGGACGTGGATCTCGCCGACGCCGCCCATCCAGTCCAGCGCCTTGGCGAGGGTGCGCCAGGGGTTGCCGGCCGTGCCAGTGCCGGTGGAATCGCTGCCGGTCGGTGACACGTGCGCCACCGCATGACCCAGGCCCGGCTTGGAGATGGGCAGGCTGTAGAGTTGCGCCTCATCCACGGGTGACGTGGTGGTCAGCAGCCGGGGGCGGCGGAACTTGGACGCCGTGGCGCCGGCGCTGGCCCAATGGGTGAAGCGGATCTGGATCTGTACGGTATTGGCCGGCACCGTCGTGGTTGCGACCAGCGGCACATATTGGCCAGTGGTGGACGCCGAGCGCGCCGTGGCCCGGGTGCCAGACAGCTCGGATCCGCCGCTATCTCGGAACAACAGCGCGACCTCGCAGCCGGTAGCCGCGTCCGTGTGCCCTTCGGCCGTGACCTGGATCGGCTTGCCCGGTGCGAACTTGCCAACCGCGTCCACATACCAGGAGCGGTTGGGCGTGCCGCTGGTGCCGCTGAACCCCAGCACCGGCTCACCATCTTCCTTGCTGATCTGCACGGTGCTGCCGCTGCCGCCGCTGAACTCGGGCTCCGGGAACAGATCGAAGTATGGCGGCGTCTCGGGCACCGCGCCCGCCAGACTGGTCCGATAAGGCGCATACTTGGGCGGGACACGGCCGATGATCACGCCGCCGAACTCGGCATAGGTGGCCGTGTTCCCCTGTTGGAAGCGAACGCGGATCGTGGCCGTGTTGGCGGGCACGGCCGCGCTGGCATCCTTCTGGTCGCGGGTGCCGGTTGCCGTGTTGCTCAGACTGGTGCGGCTGATCTCAGTCCCGGAGCCGTTCAGGTAGATGACGTGCAGGACTGCGGAACCGGCCACGTCCGAGCGCAGGCCGGCGCGGTAGTAGAGCAGTGTACCAGGTGCGAATGGCCCAACGGCCGGGATGTCGTAGGTCTGAGTCTGCGCCCCGGTCACGGTGGTCCCGGTCGGCATGGTGATCCGAAGCCGGGGCTCGCCATCGGCAACCACGCGCTTGCCATAGCGGGTGGCGACCGGCCCGAACCCAACGAACTCGGGGTCCGGGAACAGGTTGGTGCCCACGTCCTCCAGGTAGGGGCGGAAGCCGCCGATGGCGCCATAGGCGATATAGGGTTCGGTCAACCGGATCATGGTTCCGGCCACCGATCCGGCGTCGAAGTAGAACCGGACGGATGTGCAGGCCGGGTCGAATTGCAGCCCCTCGAACATGACCTGGATCGGCGTCGAGGTGGCCGCGTTCGGCAGAGCATAGGTCGCCCGCGCGCCCGTAATCTCGGCATTGGAGGCGTTGCGCTGCACGACCAGGATCCGCGCAGCCGTGGTTGCGGCTTTTTCAGCCACGGTGACGCCCGCGCTGAAATACCCGCCCGAGGTCGGCACTACTTCGGGAAGCAGCATGAAGGTGGCGCCTGTCTCGATCTTCAGGCTCCAACGCTCCTTGTGTTTTTCCCGCGTCAGCGTGGCGGTCGTGCCGGCGAAGACCGTAGCGTCTCCGATCCCCTCCCACTCATAGCCTGGAACCAAGTTCGGAAAGCGGCTGCGCAAGGAAGCAGCCATGCCGTTCGCGGCAGTCTTCGCGACCTCGCTGACGCGATCAACCGCCGCGACCCATGTACCAGTGCCCGATGCACCCTGCTTGCGGTACGTCCCATTGTTGGAGACCGTGGAATCGTTCGTCACCTGGGCAAGGGTGCCATCTGCGAAGGCCAAGTTACCGTCCATGGCGCTCTTGGTGGCGAAGCCCACCACGCCTGAGGACTGCCCCGCCTCGATGCCGTCCAGACGATCCGCATGATTGCCTAGCGCCTGCCCCAGGCCCACCCTGGAGCCGCGGACAAGGACAGTGGCCCCGGTGAGGCCTGTGGTATTATCTGCCATGCTCAAGCCTCCGCGGGCGGATCAGTGCGGACGCGCTTGCCGTTCTCATCGGTCGTGATGCGCCGGCCGAGTTCATCGACCAGCCAGCGGGTCCAAGGCGGAGGGAGATCGACGCCGACGCGCGCCCAGCGGCGCCGCCTGAGAGCCAGTATCATGGCAGTCTCCTGTTCTGCTTTTTGTGTCGTCGGAGGCTAGGAGCCGGCTGCCGAGAGTTCCGGGCAGACGGCACGGATCGCCGCACGAAGCTGTCCTAGCTCCATGATGGCGTCGTCGATGCGGCCGGTGCGGATGCGCGCGATGCGTTCGGCATTCTCGGCAATGATGTCCACGTCCGGCCGGTAGTGGGCATGGGGCGGAACGCGGGCAGCCATGGCGATGATGATGCCGGCGTCGCGGCGGGCATCGTCGATGGCGTCGAGCTGGTCGGCCAAGCTTTCCCGCCAGTCCTGCGATCGGGGGACCAGCGGCGGGCAGACCCTACCAGGGGCGGGAGGGGTCACGCAGGCGCTTGCGCACAGTGGCAGGATCGCCGCCAGCGCCAAGGTAAGCGTCCGTCGCCTGGCGTGAGGCCTTGGCGTCTGCGGCTGCGTGCTCATTCTCGACGTCCTCCCGGGCGTCCTGCTTGATGCTGCGGATGGCGACCAGGACACCGGCGACGGCAGCGCCGGCTACAGCGAGGTAGCCGCCGAGGCGAGACCAGAGGTCGATCATTTGCCTGTCGCCTTGCGGGCGCGGATCGTGCCGATCAGGGTCAGGATCATCCCGGCTGCCATCATGACGCCGACGATCGTCTGCCATGTCGGCCCTAGCTGGATCGCCTTCATGCCGGTGGCGGTATGTACGATGTCCGGGCCGTAGGTCACCGCAGCGCTTACGCCCGTCAGGATCATGCCTGCCCCTCGCTTGGTGAGCGGCAGCGGCTTCTCCGGGTAGGCGTCCAGGGCGAGCTTGAAGTTGGCCGGCCAGTGCTCCGGCCGGGGCTTGCCCGGGTTCCAGACCCGCTTGTAGACCACCCACATCTCGTCAGCATCCAAGCTCAGCGCCTGGTTGTCGGTCAGGAGGTAGAGACGAGCCAGCCACAGCGCCGCCTTGTCGTCGGCCATGATCCGCGAAGCATTGGCAGATCGCGCATCAGGGTCGGGGTCGAGCCCGACCGATGTCAGCGCCTCGATGATGTTGCGCAGGGCCCGCACCTTCGCGTGCCGCAGCGTCAGGCGGATGCCGCTGTACTCGAAGCCCCATAGCCCATACGCGCCCAGGCCCGGCGTCTGGATCGGCTGCAGGTCGACTCCAGGCCCCGGATCCGCATCGTGCAACTGCCGGCGGTGCGTCAGCGCACTCTCCTGCAGCCCGATCGCCGTCAGCATCACCACGGCCTCGCGGCTGGCGATCTGCTGCTTGGATCCGACGATGTCCCCCAGCTCTTCCAGGCCAGGCTTGATCAGGTCGTGGACCAGGGTCCGCACCTGCGCGAGGGTCGGCATGTTCAGGACTCCAAGCGGCAGCGGCCCGCCAGGAGGCAGGCTGAAATTCGTTGCGTGGATGGGAGGAACGTTAGATGATCAAAGCACCAAGACTGGCCCCTGCGTTCACGTGCACGGGGCCAGTTTTCATTTTGCCGCCACGGCCGGCAGTTCCGGAATGTGGATCAGCCCCACTTCCTGGCCATTGCGCGCCTCACCATCCGTGCACTGCGCACTGTCGGCGAACAGCAGCCAGCGGATGAACCGAAGCCCCTCCGTCTGTTGCACCGGGATCAGCAGCGAAAATTCTGTGTAATCCGGGCTTTCTTCTGGCGAGCGGACGATCGGCGAGGCCGTCAGGCTGGACGGTGACGAGGCCTCGATCGCCGGAGCCGGAACCGGCGGATCATCGTCGTAGATCATCTCGCGCTTCAGAAGCCCACCCGTGCAGGCGACGTACCTCGTGCGGGCTGCGGTCACGACCAGCTTGGGCACATCGCCGGTCAGCCACCATCTGGCCGTTCCGTCGATGGACATCGCCCGGGTTGGCGTCACCCCGTACCAGCGGATCACAGTGTAGTCTGTCAGGTTCACCGCCGACGCGATGGCGATGACGATCAATGTCCCAACGAATGGGACCAGGTACCTTTGCCGTATGATGCGGACCAATCTGGTGTAGCCGTGCCAGATGTCAGCAAGTGCGGCTTTCATGGTCCCGATCCCTTGATCGTCAGCAGGGCTGTTATCCAATCCGCGACCGCTCGAAAGTTCGCTACCAGCAGGCCCAGCCCGATCGGGATGCCTGCCAAGATCACGCGGTCCCAAAATGCTTGCCACCACTTACGGTCCTTTGCCGGAGCAGCGAGAGCGTTCCAGTCCGGTCTGCCGTCTTTCAGCAGGCCCATCCTATCGAACGCTTCGACCGTCTCTCGTTCCACGACTTTTTCGGCAATATGCTCCACATCCCGCTCGGTGAGCATGGATCAGCCCTCCCCCGGCGGTGGCCCTGCATACGACACTTTAGGAACATGATGCGTGTTGCAGATCACCGAATGGGATTCTGAACCGGGAGACCGGAGCAGGGTTCGTCCGTTATTTGAGGAGCAGCCATGGCCGATGTCCCTCATCGGTTTGTGGTCAGCCCCGGCCGGCGAGTGTGGTAGCTACCGGCCGGGGCGCTGGGATCAGGCGGCCTGGCCACCTATTGTGCGGTGCCGCGACCATAGCCGCAACGCGCTAATCAGCGCAGCGGCAGGACACGTGCCCATCCGAAAAGTCATTGTAGCGGTGTGTCAGCGAACCGCCCGGAACAGGAACGGCCAGTCGTTATACTGCGTCCCGCCGTTGTTGATGTTCGGGTGATCGAAGCTCTTGCCGCCGTCCCGGCTGAACTCGGACTGCGTGTTCGGATGCGCCAGGAATGCTTCGAGGCACTTGAACCCGCCCTGCTTGACCCCGCTGAACATCGGCCAGAACCAGGCGCCCTGCCGGTACGGTGCGCGCAGGGTGAGGCTGTACGACTTGTAGGCCTGCAAGGGCACGACCCGGCTGAACTTGGTGAAGAACCACCGGTGCGGCTTGGCGCTGTCGCCCTTCGGATTGCCGCGCGGGTTGCCGAAGTAGGCGCTGGGGATGGTGACGCTCGCCGGAATGATGGTGATGTCGCCCGGGTCGGCCATGCCTTCGGCCAGGATGGTGGGGCTCTCCAGGAAGCGGAGTTCCGCGCCGATCTGCGGCTTGTCCGCCTGGCTGAAGCCGCGGGTCCAGAAGCCGTCCACCTCGACCGTGTAGGCGGGCATCTTGAAGGTCTGCCGGATGAGCTTGTCACCGTCGACCAGACACTCGCCGCGGTTCGCGAACCGGTACGGCTGGCCATAGGCGCGGCCAGACTTGAACCGAAATTCGAGGAACGGGACGTAGGCGCCTTCGGCCGCCGCACCCCAGCTCGACGCATTGGCGATGGCCGTGCTCTTCCAGCCGTTCGTGGTCTGGATCGTCTTGAGGAACGGGTAGGCTGGGCCCATGCGCTGGGGATGCGGCAAGGGCTTCTGCACAATGCCGAAGTTGGCTGAGTAGTAGTTCGCCTCGCCGGTGGCCTTGGTGTCGTTGTGCCAGACGACCCAGATGATCTCTCCCCTGCTGACCTTCGCCGGAGCGCGCAGTGCCAGCAGCGGGAACGCGGCCGACTTGGCCGGCACCCACGTGTCGGTCCTGCCGATCATCTTGTCAAAGTCAGGCATGCCTCCGGCGTCACGGTGGAAGCTTAGCCAAGCATCGCACTGCCCGCCGCCATAGCCGGTCTCGCCGGCCTTGTTGACGCGCGAGTTCTGCAGGATGTGGGTGATCTCGTCATCGTAGGGCATGACGAAGGCCGTGGCCGCCGCGTTGCCGGCCCTGATCTGCTTGTTGCCGATCGCCTCGAAGCTGGCGCCGCAACCGTAGAACAGCCCCCCGAATGCCATGTCGCGCGGGTCGACTGCCGGCTGCACCACCGGAGGCGGAGGCGGCGGAGCGGGCGGCGGTTCCTCCACCGACGGAGGCGGCGGAGGCGCGGGCGGCACCTGCGGCTCGGCCGGCTGACTGGGCATGTTCGCCAGGACGGCGGCCTTCAGCTCGGCCAGGGTGGCTCGATCCTGCGCTTCCTCTGCCTGTCGCCGGGCCGCACGCGCATCCAATTCCGCGATGCGCGCCAGAATATCCATGGTCATCATGGGGTAGCCTTTCGGGGGTTACGCCGCCTTAAACAGACACGGCAAGTCGTTGTAGGGCGCGCTTCCAGCAGGCACTGACCACTCCGACCAGGCCGAACCATCGTCCATGAACTGACATTTGGTGTTGTTCTTGTCCGCGCCGAAGCAGTCTACGGCGGTATAGGTGCCGGCCTTTGTCCCGCTATAGACCGGCCAGAACCACAGCTTCGCCCCAGCATTGGCGGTAAAGGTGATGCTGTACCTGGCGCCAGCGGCAAAGGTGACATTGCCACCGAATGGCACATAGAGCGGCGGGATCGGAGTCGCCGTGTTTTCGTCTGGCGCATAATCGGTCGAGCCGTGGATGATCTGCCCCGGCGTATACTGGTCCGAAAACTGCTGCAGGCTGCTGCTCGGTACGACGATCGTCTTCAGCACCGATCCGCCAATCTGCGCGATCTGGATCTGCAGCTCAGGATTGCTGCTCTGCGCGAATGTCCGGATCCAGACACCCTGGGCGGTAAACGCCCAGTTCGGCATCTGCCACAACTGCCGCACTCGGTAGCGCGTGCCATCGACCCGCTTGGGAGTTAAGTTGGCGAAACGGTAAGGCTGGCCGATTGCGTGCCCGTCCGTATAGACAAGCTCGCCAAACCAGCAGTATGACCCGGCCCATTCTGCCGACTGCTTGCTGTTTCGGAACTCTCTCCAGCTGCTTCCAAGGTTGTCACTGACAAAAACCCGCATGCCGCTGAAGAATGGTGGCATCCTTCCTGCAATGGGCTTGGTGCGGATCAAACAGTTCAGGTTCCAGCAATGGTCCCAATAGTCCTGACCGCTGCTGTTGGTTTCCAGGATCTGATAGACCAGCGCCAGCCACTTCCCGCCTTCTGGAATCGTGACCGGTTCAAGCAGGTTGAAATGCGGGTGCTGGTTGAGGTGATCGCGCGGCGTGAAGTTGGGCGTCCGGCCGAGCAACACGCTCATGTCCGGGGTGCCGTCCGGCTTGACCGGACGCAGCTCTACCCAGGCGGTGCATAGCCCATTGCCATAATCGCGCCCGCCGCTGGTTAGGCGGGTCGGGTTGCCGCGGGTGTTGACCGAGATCGACCGGATCTTGCCTGGCCGATAGGCGAAGAAGGTGCCGGCTGCGATCCGCTTGCCGCCGTTGTTGGCGTAGACGTTCACATTGCCTATGCGCGAGCCGTAGGAGCCGCAGCCGTAGTAGAGCCCATTGAAGGGGCGATCGGCGTTGCCGCCGACCGGCACTTCGCCGACGTTGACCGTGAGCAGAGCGGTGCCCGTGGCAATCCCACCCGTGCGCGAGCGGGCGGTGAAGATGAAGCTGTCGGAGCCGGTGTAGTTACTATCCGGTGTGTAGCGGACCTGCCCGGATTGGATTGCAGCCGTGCCGTGTTCTGGGTCGCTCACCGACACCAGAGTAAGCGCCGATCCATCCTCGGCGGTGGCACCGGCAAGCACGTCGATCAGGGCCGTCCCATTCTTCGCGACATCGACCGAAACGCCCGGCAAGGTGACCTCACTCAGCCGGACGGAGATCCGCAGGGGGCTGGACGGGCCCATAGGGTGCTTGCTGGCGACCTGGACACCGAACTCCAGGATCGGCGAGTTCGCGCCCGTGAGGTTCAGGCTGATCCGCGTTTCATCCAGGGCGGACACGCTGCCCTCGGGTGGCTGGTCGATGGCGATGATCTTCCAGCCCCAGCCGGCCGGATCGCGCACCGCCGGTGCAAGGTCGATGGTCGTCGTGGCTCCGGGCGTGCCGGATAGGACGATGGGTGTGCAGACCGGCGCCAGAGGTTCAGCCGCCCACTGCTCCGCTCGCGCCTGATCGGCGGTCTCAAGAAGCTCGATCGATGACAGCATCCGCAGCATGCGGAAGTTGGCGCCAGCCTGGGGCACACCGTTGACCAGCCTGGCGCCCAGGATCAGATCGCCGGCGGTCGGATCCTCGTCACCGGTCCAGGCGACCTCGATCGGGCTGCCGCCGTCCGTCCGGACCTGGATCTTTTTCGCATCCGGGTCGAACGTGACTGCCAGGACCATCGCCTTGCCGGGATTGCCCGACCCAAGCGCCGCGACGGATGCACCAGCCACGCTGAGCCGCCCGCCGACTGCAGCGCCGGTGAGCGCCGGATAGCGCAGCTTCAACGCAGCCACGTCCACCGGGTAGGGCGCCGTGACATAGGGCTCTGCCCCGGCCGGCGGCGTCGGGTTGACGGCCATGAGGCTGTTGCTGTGGCTCGCCCCCGGCGCCGTAGCGTGGGTCAGGCCGAGTGTGTGCATCAGCTCGTGCGTGGCGACCCGCCGCCGCCAGCCGCCCACGCCCCACGTCTTCTCCAGGTCCGCTTCTTCGGCCGGTTTGTCCGGCCCGAAGAAGATGTTCCCCTGCGGCGGGTAGTTGCCGATCGCGTCGGCATAGGTGCGATCGACCTGCGGCGAGAAGGCTACCAGGATCTCCGCCGAGGACGCCGGCACCTCCTGAAGGTTGAACCCAATGCTGCTGAGTGCAGCCGCACCCGCGCGGATCGCATCCTTGGCATCGTCGTGCAGGGGGTACCAGCCATCCGCATAGTCGACTGTACCCGGCAGACCATCCAGGCGCCCGCCGGTGTTGTCCTCGGCATAGACGAACCCGACGTCGGGGAAGCCATAGGTGATGGTCAGGCTGGGCCAGACCGGCGATGACGCGACCAGGTTGGCAGGATCAAAAGGCAAGCCAGCCGACCCGCCGCCGGACGGCGGTGCCTGGACGGGAGCGGTGAAGCTGCTCTTGACGGCACCGGTCACCTGCATATGCAGGTCCGTGCCCATCAAGCCCGCCTCCGGGTTGGCTGCCCCGCTGAGCGGCCAGTATTCGATCAGACCCGGGATGCTGAGCGGGTTGGCGCCCTGAGCCAACGCCGCTTTTTCCGCATCGGTCAGGGCTCGACCCCAGATCGCCACATGCTCGATGTCGGCCAGAACGCCGCCGGTGGGCGACGCATCCGAAGCTCGGCCGATAGCGGTACGATCGGGGGAGATCGGCGTGGCGCTGGTGCTGTTCGTGCCCTTGTTGCCCGTGTCACCGTTGAGGATGATCTCGCGAGCGGTGGTGCTCGTGAATGTCGCGCAAGCATGCTGCGCGACATTGGCGGCGATGTTGTTGCCGCTGACCGCGATGCCCCAGGCAGTGCCGGCCGTGGCGCGCGTCTCGGCGCGCAACCGACCGTTGAGCATCGAGACCGCAAACCAGTCGAGCTCAGAGCTGCGCCGGCCCAGCCAGAACAGGTAGCCCGTGCGCGCCGGCTGCGGCGTGCGAAACCACAGGGACACCGTAAACGGCGGGCCTAGTTTTGCCGGCTTGTCGACCTGGGCAAAGCTGCCGCTGCTCGAGCCCGTGAATGCCCTGCTCATCCGATGCGCACTTCCCAGGCAGGGTTATCGGTGGTGGCGCTGGTGTCCTGGGTCAGGAGCACCTGAGCGGCGGTGGCAGAGGCCGGGACCATCACAGCAGCGACCACAGTGAGGATCCGACCGCCGGGGGGATCGATCGTCATGCGCTGGCCTTCGCCGAACGCGATGGACACGCGGCCGGGGGCGGAGGTCAGGTCGACCGTCGGGTGCTGATCCGTGCTCGGCTGCAGCGCGTCAGCCCGCCTGCTCAAGTCGGTCAGGACAGGCACGCCGGCGCCGTGCTGACGCTCGACGAAGTCCGGCAGGGATGCCTCCCCATCGAACGCCGCCACGAGGCCCGGCAGGGCAAGCACGTTCGACCCACCGCCCCGGCGGTAGGTACGAAACCGAAAGGCGATGGTCATGCGTCAGGGGCCAGTGATGCCCGAGACGAGCCAGGTAGCACCTGCCTCTAACGAGAAGTCGACGCACTCGACGATGCCGGACGCGAGCTCGCCGCCGCTGGAAATGAAGCCGACAGGGCCACCGGTGACCAATGAGCCGGGCGGACCAGCGAAGGTGATCTTGCCCTCGCCTATCTGGAGCCATGGGAAAAAGTACCCAGTAGCGCCGACATTCGGCAGGGTCCAGGTCACCGCCGTGGCACTGAGCGAACGAAGCCGAACGCCGGTCAAAGACGTGGGAATGGTCTGGTTGCCGGCCGGCATGTCGACCTGCTTGATCCGCCCCCCGCCGACGATGTCGTCCCGAAAGTCAATGGGGTCGCCAAAGAGGCTGAACCCATCGCCAAATTGATTAACCCTCGGCACACGACCTACCTGGTCCTCAGTCGGGACAGGTAGGGTGTTCAGGTATTCCCAGATCGCGTCCCAGTTGTTCTTGAACCAGGACCAGCTGCGCTTGCCGGGCTTGCCGACATCAAAGTCTAGATTCGCCATAGTCGGTCAGCCCGCGTAGATGACGGCAGACACGAGGCGCTTGTCGGTGCCGGGGCTCGCCCGCAGCACCTTGCCCAGGACCGAGCCATGCGGCGGGCTGGCATCCCAGCGCCATGCCATGGCACAGCCAGGCACGTCGGAACTCACCAGGAGGTCGCCAGGCTGGGCCTCGCCCACGCAGAGCACGCCGTAGGGTGGCACGCCCAGGCCCGAGACGTCGAAGCCGCCATCCTCGAGCCAGCCGCAGAACACGCCATAGACCCGGGGATCCGCACGACGCTCAGACACCCGCGTGCAGGGCAAGTGCGAGGCCACCGGGCAGGGCTGATCGTCGGTGACCATCACTGTGCCCGGCTCGACGTCATCGCCCGGCACGAGATAGCCGTCCGGGAACTGGCTGGGATGGACGCCATGAAAGGCGCCATAGGAAACCGTGCCGCCAGTGACCGAGATCTTGCCGTTGAGCTTGGTGGCGCCGCGGTAGAACTCGACCAGGGCACCATCGCTGGCCTTGCGGTTGAGCGTGAGCGGCACCGCGTTGGATGCCGTGATCGAGGTCACGCCGGTGGTGGCAATCTCGACGCCGTCCTGCTGCACGTCGCCGACGATCGCCTCGCTGTCGGCTTCCTTGCCAACCAGGAACGAAGCATTCCGGACCCAGGTACCCTTCCCTGCCGAAAGGGTCAGGTAGGTGATCAGCGAACCGCCGACCCGCACCCGATGATTGACCGCGCCGTTGCCACCTGAGGTCAGGTTGCGCCAGAAGGACTCGATCGTGGCATAGGCCTGCGAGGTGCCGGCGCCGTCCGATTGCTCGAAAACCAAGCGCGGGCCCTGCGAACCGGCGGAGGCATTGGTCCGGGTGCGCTGCAGGGTGAGGTCCGGCCCATAGGTCGTGCCATCAGATGCCCAGGTCTGCACCTTCGTGCCGGGCCCGTACAGCGTGTGCGGCACGCCGCCCAGGTGCAATTCCGCGCCATGAACGGTCTCGACCTTCGTGCCTACCAGCCACGTCAGATCAGACGGGCCGAGAATGACCTTGCCGCGAAAGGCCTGGTCAGCCAGCCAGGTATTCGACGCAATCAGGAAGGCGATCAGGCTGCCCGGCGCATCGGTGAAGACGACACTCTCGCCTTCGGGAAACGCGATCGGGCTTTCGTTGTTGTCGCTGTTGGACAGCACCTCATCGACGCTGATCGTGTTCCCGTCACGAGTGCCGAGATGCACCTGCCAGATCGTGCCCTCGTCCGTCGCCATGGCGCGCACGAAAGCGGTCTGCATGTTCTCCGGCACAGTGTCCTGGACACGGCGAAAGCCTGGCTCCGCCACGGTTGCGATCGTGTAGGCGCCGGTGCCCGTGGTCGTCGTGGTGGTCTTGACCCGATCAGGCGGGCTCATGAAAACGCCAGGCATTTACAGCCGCTCCTCACATTCGAGGGTCCAGGACCATGACCGTGGGTTGTCGTGCGCGATGGGCTGCCCGGTCGGCATGACCAACAGGGTATCTTCGCCCAGCGCAGGGCTCTGCTCATCGAGGCAGAGCAGCATTTCCCGGGATGAGCCGCACAGACGATGCAGACGGCGGGCTTCGTTCCGGTCGGCCTCGCTCATCACCTTGAAATCGAGGCGGTAGCCCCGCACGATCGGGCGCTCGTCCGAGAAGACGGCGCCGCTGTAGCGGGAGCGCGAGACCTGCGAGAGATCGCTGACGGTCTGCTGGTAGCCGAAATCGTACCAGCGATCCGGGCGCCATGCCTTGGTGACCCAGACCCGCGGGACCTCCAGCGCGTTCTCGTCCACGCCCAGGTCTTCCAGATCGATCCGGATCACGTCGCCCAGGACCGGCATGTCCAGGCACCAGACCGCTAGGCCCCACGGGTCGACTACGCCAAGTGCTCTGTCGCCGCTGTCGTGGGTCGTGTTGTCGGGGTCGGCGATGTCGCCCACGCCGATACGCAGCCGGCCGGAGGCGGTCGGGCGGAGGTTGGTTCCGACCAGCGCCACCGTATCGATCTCACCAGGCTCAGGCAGCCGGATCTCGATCCAGGTTGCGAACACTCCCGGTGCGCTGCGCCAACACTCGGTCAGATCCGGGGTCAGCAACCGCGAGGGTGGAGCGTTGGTGCCAGTCGAACCAGCATAGGCAAGCGCCATCGCTTCCGGCCGGCGGGCCAGATTGTCGAAACCGATTCGGGCGGTCATTTCAGCCTAGCAGGTCCAGGGTGACTTCGCGGGCGGGTCCGTTGTCCTGGATGCCGACCACGATCGTTTGCTTGCCGCTCGCCAGTCCGAAACGGGGATGGGTGAGCGGCACCGGGTCGCCCAGATCGAGCCGCCAGCCCTTGCGCTTGCAGGTCACGCGATAGGTCGAACGGCCAGGGCTGTGCGTCCGCACGATGTCCCAGGCGCGGGCCTGCGCCCCGGCGGCAGTGGTGTAAACGGCATATTCCGGCGTCACCGAGCGGGCGGTCTGTACCTGCCCCAGCGTGCGGGACGACCCGGCATCCGCCACGCCCACGTAGGCGGTTTGGTAGGCCTTGAGCGTCGCTTCGGAGACGATCTCATCGTCCGGTTTCACGAGCTCGTTGCTGCTCTGCACGGTCTCGTTCGCGCCGTAGGGGATGGCGGCATGGTAGATCGGGCGACCATAAGGCGGCTCGATCCGGCTGATCTCCATGATGTCTTCTTCGCTGATCACCGTGCCGCCGACACCGGTGGTCAGCCGGCGGGCATAGACCCGACCGGAGCGGTTGACCGAGACCAAGAGCCCTGCCGCCTCAGCGATCTGCCCGACCAACTCCAGAATGGTAGCGGTCCCGGCACCAGTCGGCACATAGAGATGCATCGGGTGCGGCCAGGCGCGCTCGGCGTCCAGGAACTGACCTTCCTCGATCTTGCTGCCGGCGATGCCCGCCCGCCGAAGCAGCGCCATGATGATGCCGGATGCGGTCTCGCTGTACTGCGGCCAAGTGCCCTCGTCCCAGGGAAGCCCATCGTCCCATAGCTGGCCGTCATCCCATACGCCGATGGTCAGTGCGGGATCCTCGCCATGCCCCAGGAAATCGACCGTCACGTCACCGGCGGCGAAGTCGCCCAGCTTGAACAGCCCCTCGGCTCGGCAGGTCACCACCTCGCCCAGTTCGACCTCGGCATCTACCAGGGCCTGATAATCCACCACGTCGTTGCGGATGATCAGCGGCGCGCCCATGTCGCGCACTGCCTGCACAGCGCGGGCGAGACCGTCATGAAACTGGTAGATGAGCAGGTCGTTATCGATCAGTTCGGCTCGGGCGTTGCGGACGGCGCCGAAGCCTAGTGGCTTGGTCTTGCCCTCCAGCGCAGCCATGCCACCGCGACCACCCTGACCGGTGTAGACATTGGTGGAGATCGGACGGTCCAGCGCCGACAGAAGGTCTCGGGTGCGGATCTCGACCTTGTCCGCGTACCAGACCAGGTCCTCGACCACGCCCTCCCAGGAGGTCGCCATCTCGCGCACGCGCGGCTTGCGCCGGCCGCCGCGGTCGGAGGTGAACTTGAGCCGGATCGTGCGGCCCTGAAGCCCCCGGCTCTCGGCCAGCAGGTCAAGAGCCCCGTCCGCGTTGTCCAGTTCGATCGTGCCGGCGGTCGCCCGCACCACCCCGCCCATCAGCCCGTCGCCGCCGAGCGACAGGTTGCGAGTGATGGTCATCGGCGCCAGGCGGCCGGGGATGTGCTGGCCGGGATCGAGGTCGTCTTCGGTCGCCGTCCAGCCGCGGGTAGCGAACCGGACCATCGCCACCGGCACATAGCCCAGTGGCACCTCGGAGACGTAGCCCAGCGGGGCGGAGCAGAGCGGCTGATAGCCAAGCATCAGTCGGTCTCCGCCTCGAGGTCGACCGCCTCGACCTCAATGAGCCAGATCATCCGTGCGTCGGCCGATGCAATTTCGATGGCGCCCTCGCTGATCTGGTAGTCCTCCTCACCCTCGATCGAAGACAGCGGGGCGGAGCAGAGCGCATCGAAGCCAAGCATCAGGCGCGCTGCCCGGCACGCATGGTGGTCATCAGAGCCTGCTGGCTCGCTTCCATCTGCCGGCGAAGTTCATCGAACTTGGTCTTCAGGGTCGCGACGACCTCGGAGAGCTTGGTCACCACTGCGGCGGGCCCGGCGTCCTCTGCTTCCTTGGCCTGCGCCTGCACCAGGGCCAGAACGTCCTTCGTGATCTGCTCCAGACGGGCTTCGGTCTGCTGCGTCTTGGGCGAGCTCGCCGCCAGCTGGTTGATCTGGTCCCGCGTGGTCGAGATCAGGCTGGGCAAGGCCTTGATCGCGTCTACGTCGCCGGCCATCGCCTGGGCGTAAAGGCGCTCGACCTCGTTCTCATTCGCCCTGAACGACCGCCCCAACCCACCGGGCCGCGCCAGGTCGAAGGAGGCCAGCAGCCCCTTCAGCGGGTCCATCAGGCTGCCGAACATCGACCGCGCTTCGTCGCCCGCGGACTGATAGGCAGCCTTGGCAGTCTCGAACGCCTGCCGCCGGGTCGCCTCGATCGCGTCGTCCCGCGCCTTGGCAAGGCCAGCCTCGCTGACGCCCAGCGCCTTGGCCTGTTCAGACAGGCTCTCGAACTGCCGCCAGATGCCAGTGATCTGCACCTGCAGTTGCTTGGCCGGATCATCGCCCGCCACGAACGCCGCAATCTGGTCGCGCAGATCCTGCTTTTGGGCCTCGACCTGCCGGCGGATCGCCTTGATCGCCTCGTCCCGTGCCTCGGCCAGCCCCTTCTCGCTGACACCCATCTGCCGGGCCTGGAGCGCCAGATCCTCGTACTGGCGCCAGATACCGGTGATCGACACCTGCATCTGCTTCAGCGGATCGGCGCCAGCCACGAAGGCAGCGACGGCATCGGCCGTGTCCCGCTGCTGCCGGGCGAAGGCGTCGCGCAACGCCTGCTGTTGCTGGTCGCGGGCGGCAGCCAGGCCCCGCTCGCTGAGTCCAAGCTCCTTGGCCTGCTTGGAAAGCTCCCGGTAGGTCCGACTGACGTCGTCGATCTGGATCTGCAGCTCGGCCAGCGGATTGCCGGCAGCCAAAAAGGCAGCGATGCCCGTCTTGGCCTGCTCGATCTCTGCAGCCTTGGCTTCGGCCGCCGCCTTCCTGGCCGCGGCAATCTGCCGGTCCATGGCGGCACTCAGCCCGGACGTGCTGATGCCGTACTCGCGCGCCTGCTTGGTCAGATCCTGGAAGTTCATCCGGATCTGCGTGATCTCGACCTCAAGCTCCTTGGCCGAGTTCCCGAAGGCCAGGGCGGAAGCCACCTGCTGCTGGATCGAGCGCTTCTCGTTCGCGCGGGCTTCCGCCTCCTGCCGCTTCATCTCGGCCGCGGCTTCCTTCGCCGCCGAGATCTGGCGGTTCATCGCTGCCGTGATGCCGGAGGTGCTGAGGCCGTATTCCCGCGCAGCCGCGGTCAGCTCCGCCGCCTGCTCCCGGATCTGCGCGATCTGGTAGGCGAGTTCCTTGGCCGGGTCGCCAGCCGCCAGGAAAGCCGACAGGCTCTGCTGGGTGGATGCCCGTTGCTGCCGGCGAGCTTCCGCCTCTGCAGCCGCCCGGTCACGCGCTGCTTGAGCGGCAGACCGCTTGCGCTCCGCCTCGGCTGCGGCCTGATCGCGTGCCGACTGAGCAACCGCCGCCTTCTGGTCGGCATAGCTCTTTTCGAGCGCGTCGACCTGCTTCTTCTGCGCCTTCATGATCTCGTCGGATGTGCCGCCCATCGCGATCACATCCCGAGCGAGCGCCGTGGCCTCGTCGCGGATCCGCTGCTTTTCGCGCGCCAGTTCGGCCGCAGGGTCACCACGCGAAATGAAGTCCTGGGCAGCCGAGGTCACCGCGGCGCGGGCTGCCTGCTGGATGGCGGCGGACTGTGCGATCTGCGCCCGGGTCAGCGCGCCGGTGTCGATGCCAAGCGCCTTGGCTGCGGCGGAAAGTTCGGTGAAGCGGTCCCGCACCGCCTGCACCTGCGCCTGCATCTGTGTGGCGGCGTTGGTGTTACCGATATAGGCCTGGATCTGGTCGCGAACCGACTTTTCCTGCGCCTTGCGGGCATCGGCTTCCGCGCGGGCCTGAGCGGCATAAGCGTTCTGGACGGCGTTGATCTGCTCCGCCTGCGCCTGGCCCAGCTTGCTGACGTCGGCACCGACCTGACGCCCGGCCTCGGACAGTTCCGCAAACTTCGCGCGGATCGCCTCGATCTCGATCCGCATCTGGGCACCGCTGTCAGCCGTGCCGACAAACGCATCGATCTGTGCCTGGACCTGATCACGCAGCAGCCCGACCTGGCGGACCTGCTCTGCGCTCAGTTCTTTGGTCGAGAGCCCCAGCGCCTTTGCCTGGGCAATGGCCTCGGCAAACTGTGCGTTGAGCTCTTCGACTGCCGTCTGGGCATCGGAGCTTGGCTTGACCAGCCGGTCGATGGCAGCAGCAAGCTGCAAGGCCTTCTGCGTGCCTTCCGCATCGCCATAGTCGAGCTTGCCGGAGCCAACGAGTTGCTGGACGTTGGCGCCGGCGCCCTTCAGGCTCTCGGTGACCGCCTTCATCAGGGCGCTGGTCAACTCCTCGACAGAGCCATACTGCGTCTGCGTCGAGCCGAGCCCGAGCTTGAAGCCGTCCCTACTCCCGACAGCTACGTCAAAGCCCTGCAGGCCAATCGTTCCGCCGGTAGCTTCTTTCAAAGCCGCAGCATAGTCCGCCGCAGCCTGAGCGATCGTCTTGGCGGCGTCTTGGTTTTCCTGGCTGAACTTCTTCCCCGTCTGACCGTAGAGCTCGGCCAGGCCGGTGGTCAGGCTGTAGTTGATCCCCTGCTCTTTGTTGGACGGCTTGCCACCACCAAAGAGACCGCCGAATAGCGAGCCGCCCAGGCCACCAAGAATGCCGCCGAGCGCGGTGCCTACCACTGGGAACGCAGAACCGATCAGGGCGCCTAGGCCTGCGCCAGCACCGCCACCGATCGAGCCGCCGGTCTTGTTGAGACCCAGGAGACCGGCGAGCGTCCCGCCGCCGAATGCGCCCAAGCCCGCGGCGCCCAGCACTGAAGTAAGGCTGGCCGTGGTGCCGAAGATGCCCGTAGCGCCCGGCATGTTGCCGCCGACGCCCAGGAACCCGCCACCCGATGCTATCCCTGCCGTCGTGCCGGGGACGCCGCCCCCGGCCAGCCCGAGATAAGACGAACCAAAGTTGTTGATGGCGCCGCCAAGGGCGCTGCTGTTCAGGTAGGAGCCGCCGGACTGGAGGATGCTGCCGATGCCGCTGGAGAACCCACCGGCAGTGCCCGCCCCGATGCCAGCACCGCCCACGGCGCCCATGATCGGCGCCATCACCGGGCGGATCACCATCAGCGTGGCGATCTCGGCGGCCAGGCGGATGAAGATGTCCTTCACGGCCCCGGCGAGGTCGCTGAACGAGTTCACGCCGCCGCGGAAGATGCTCTCAAAGGTCGAGGTGAACTGGCTCTGGACGCCCTCGATCGCGTTCTCGAACGGCTTCTGCCAGAGCGCGGCTTCCTGCTGCGCCTGGCGCTTCAGCTGGTCGGCTCGCTCCTTCGCGGCCTGTTCCCGCTTCTGCTGTGCAGCCTTGGCCGCTTCGCCAGTGGCCTCATAGCTGGCCGAAAGCTCAGCGTTGCCGGTGACCAACTCGCGGATCGTGGCAGCCTCGGCGCTGTCATCCGCCACCTTGGCCTTGCGGATGGCCTGCAGCGCCTTGATGTCGGTCTCGGCCTTCTTGACCGCATCCGAGCCCTTCTTCTGGGCATCGGTCAGGAGCAACAGTTCCGCCCGCTCATCCTTGAGCGACTGGATCAGTTCCTCGACGCGCTGACGCTGGCGCTCGGCATCCTTGTCCAGGGTGGACGAGCCCGAAGCGACCGGCGCATTCCGCGCGGTCTCGTACTCCTGCTGTGCCTGCCGGCGCTGCGCTTCCAACCGCCGATTGGTCTCGGTCTGGACAATCAGCCGGTCACGCTCGGCTGCCGCCGATGCCTGCGCTGCCGCGGCTTCGGCATGCCCCCTGGCCACCAGCGCATCGATCTCCTGCCGGAGCAGCTCGATCCGCGCCCGCATGTCCTCCTGGATCGCGTCGGTGCTGAGCCAGGATTCTTCCTCGTTCCGCAGCTGCTGGGTCAGCTCGATGAGCTCGCGCTGCTTGTCGGCCAGCTGGTTCTCGATCGAGAAATTGTCCTGGATCCGGTCGCGCACCAGGCCGATGGCTTCTGCCACATAGCCCCAGCCACGCGCCGACTCCGCCAGGACCGGCAGGCCAACATCCCGCATCAGGACCAGGAGCGACTTCATTCCCTCGCCTGCGTCCCGGATGCCGGCGAGGAACCGCGGATCGCGCATCACCCCGGAGAGGTTCTGCATTCCGAGGACCAGCGCATCCATCAATCCGCTCTTGCCCACCTCGAGCTGAAGCTCGCGGATCGCGTTGTTGAAGCGGTTGAGCTCGGCCTGGGCGGACTTGGAGGCGTCCACCGCGTCGCCGGCAAACGTGTTGCGCAGCTCGCGGGCGAACTTGGGCAGGAAGGTGTCAGTCAGCACCTGCCCCTGCGAGAGCATCTTGTCGAGTTCGACAGTGGTGACGCCCATCGCCCGTGCGGCGATCTGGAAGGCGCCAGGCAACCGCTCGCCCAACTGGCCGCGCAGTTCTTCCGCGCTGACCTTGCCTTTCGAGATCATCTGCTCAAGGGCGGTGATGGCGCCGCCGGTCTGGTCAGCCGACAGCCCAAGAACCGTGGAGGCCTCGGAAATGGCCGTGAAGGCGTCTCGGGTGGCAGCGCCTTCGAGCGCCGTGCCCTTGGCAGCAGCCGCCAGCTTGGTGAAGCTCTCGCCCGCAACACCGAGATCCAGGCCAAGCCGCTGCGATTCCGACCGCAGGAAGCTCATGGCCGCACTGGCTTCGGCGCTGGAGCCCGTCGCGAACTTGAGCGCATTGCTCATGCGCTCGAAGCCGGTGGCCGTATCGAACAGCCCCTGGACGAGGTTGCCGACCACCATGCCGGCCAGCGCCGTCTGCACGATGCCCAGCGCGCCACGCACCGAGCTCGCCGTCTTGCCCAGGCGGTCGAGGCTCTTGTCGATCTTCAGCAGCGAATCGTCGGCCGGCTTGGAAGCGGTGACGATCTGGCGAAGCGCCTGCTCGCCCCGCGCCCCGAACTCGCGCAGCTTCTGGACAGCCTGATCCGCATCCTTGATCGCAAGGCGGATCTCTACTGCGCGGGCAACACCAGCCATTAGCTGGCGGGCTTCTCAGTAGTCATGGGCGGACTCCAAAGGAAAAGGCCGCCCCGAAGGACGGCCTGAATGGAGGAAGGAAGGGCTTGAAGGGTCAGCTCGGCCCGAACGGCAGGTCGGGCGCCTCGCCGCTGCCGAAGATCTTCGCCAGCTTGGTCAGGCCCTTGGGCGTGATGCGCATCTGCTCCGTCACGCGCTCGCTCCCATCCGGCTGCGAGATGGTCGTCACCTTGTGCACGATCAGTCCGGCAGCGGTCTTGGCCTGATAGCCCAAGAGATGCCCGCTGCCGTTTCGCCGGTAGGCCCAGCCGTTCTGCATCAGGTAGCTGATCAGATCCTTCTCTCGGATCTGGAGAGCCTTGGCGGTCTCTCGCACGATCAGGCTGCCATCCGCGCCAGCGATCCGGTCGAAGGCGTCGACGGTCGGCTTCATTTCCGTGATCTGGGCTTGCATCGCGATCTCCCGCTCGGTGTGAGCCAGGAGCAAGTTGCGCAGGGCGACCGGATCGTTGAGGTCGGCCGACAGCCGGGAGCGGACCTCTGCTTCGAGCGCGTTGAACGCCTCGATGTACCGCAGCTTCCACTTCAGGGCCTTGGCACCGGTGAAGCCCATGGCCAGGAGGGTGAAGCCGTCGCGGTTCATGTCGAATGACCGGTACTCCTGACCGGTGGTCGGTTCGAGGTAGGGGGTCTGCGCAAAACTGCGCAGACCCAAGCTGGGCTCCTGCTGAACCAGGGTATCGATCGCCCGAAGCACATCCCTGTGGTGCTTGTCGAAGGCAGTGGAAACCGTCCGACTGTTCGCGAAGACCTCGCCCTCGCGAATGAACACGACCGGCTGGCGGGTGGCGTCAATCTCGGGAATGAGGTCGCTCATGCCACGCCTCCCATCAGCAGAAGCCGCTCCACGTCACCGAAGATCCCGACCAGCCAGTCATCATCGTCGAGCGGATCTTCACGGCGGTAGAAGTCGATCTTGAGCCGGAGATCGTCCGCCGATCGGGCCGGGGTGCGGAAGATCCGCTCTTCCAGGTCAGTCCAGACCTGGCGCTTTGCTTCCGTCGCGTCGCTGTCCTCATCGATCCGGTTCTCGATCTGCCAAGCGTCAATCGCCTCCTGCCACTGGAGGATGAGAGACCGCAGCGCGCTGCCTTGGTGGGTAGGTGCCGCTGCTGCTGTGCCTGTGACGCCGATCACCGACGCGGCGCCCATTCGCCCAAGAAGTGTGCGGCGAGAACTGGTAAAAGTGGCCTCAGCCATGACCGATGCACTCCATCGGTTGGTGGTTAGGGCCGGCGTCGGACTGGTACTCTGACGCTGGCCTGCCCCTAACTTGATAAACATACGGGCTTGGGTCAAGCGGCTTGACGTGCAACTTGATAAAGTTTATCAAGCCGTCATGACCCAGGAGCTAAAGTCAGAGCGCGTCACCATCATGATGTCCCCGTCGGAAGTGCGGGCACTTGATGACTTTCGGTTCGCGAACCGCATTGGTAGCCGAGGCGAGGTGGTGAGGCTCTTCGTCAGCGAGGGCCTTGCTAAGCGCAGGGTTCAGGCCAGTGGCCCCCAGTCCAATGATCAGGACAATGCCTCAATTCCTGAGGGCGAGCACTAGCTCTCCAGCTCGGACCTGACCTTCTGCAGAATCCGCATCTCCTGCTGCCGAGTTGCCCCATCGGCACGCGCCAATTTTTCACACACCTGAATGAAGTCACCCCTCGTCGAGGGCGGTTCGGCCTTTAAGGCAGCTAGATCGTCTTCGAATTGCGCCCAAGTTGGCCTGAGCGCCATTATACGATCTTCAACTCTTCGTGCCTTCCATGGAGCTGCATCATAGTCCATCCCGGCTCGCTGGTAGATGTATCTCAGAATGACTGCCCGCTCTTCAGCGGTCATCCGTCCGTCTGCTCGGGCTACCTCAATGAGAACCATGAGCCCGGCAGCCGTCTCGAAGATTTTCAGGGGGCCTTGATCCAGCCTTGGCGCAATGATCTGCCCCGATGGCTCATCGTCTTCACGCTCATTGGCGATCACCTGCGTCACAGCGGGGCCGGGTGCTCGCCTCAAAGTCCTGGGCCGGCGCCTTCTCCTCCAAATCCGGAATGCCAGCCAAGCGGTAAGGGCTGCGATGACAACCACAACGTAGAGCTGATCTTCCATGTCGCCCCCTGATCTTTATCAGAACAGGAAAGCGGGACGTTCACAGCCTGTCTACGTCTTCTTCTTGGGCTCCAGCTTCGCCAGGCAGTCGGCTGCATAGTGGATGCAGTCGATCAGGGCGGCCGGCTGGTCTAGCCAGCCCCCTGCCCGCGGCATCACCGGTGACCCCATGCCACCCCGCCACATCTGCGCCATCTGAATGATCAGCATGGTGTCAGCGGTGACGAGGTGCTTGGGGTGGACGTTGGTGCCTATTCGGAGCTCTTCGCACCACCAGCCGCCGTGCTTGGCTGGCGCGGGGCTTTCTTTGGTGTACCGCTCTCCACCGGCGAAGGCTCTTGGGCGCGCGATCCACCACGCGCCGATCGCGAGTTTCCCAGGGTGGCCTTGGACGGCTGGGCAAGCTCGCGCACCTTGGCGCCGATGGCGGCCAGGTCACGCGGGGAGATCGGCTCGAGGGTGCTGTCCTCGACCCTGCCCAACTTCCTCGTGAAAGGCTCGTCCAGGCCGCTCCAGCCGATCAGAAACATCCGCGCCGCGACGATGCCGGCGCGCTGCGGATAGACCGCCATCTCGCCAACCAGCCGGCGATAGGGCTGGTAGTGCTCGGACACGATCGAGGCCAGTTCCTCGATGTCCTTCGGCGTGGCGACCGCCTTGAGGAAGTCCTCCCGGACCTTCTCGTCTTCCTGGTCGCTCTGGTCATAGACCTCGACCGCCTTGAGCACGTCGGCCCGGTGCTGGTCGATCCGCGCCAGGTAGGCCTCGCGCTGCTCCTTGTCCTCATCGGACGGCATCAGCGCGTTCACGCCCTCGATAAGGGCGTCCAAGAGCCGGTACTTACTGATCTCCTGCCCACCTTCGGCGATGATCGCGGCCTGGAAAGAGGCGCGCTCCGCCACCGTAGGCGGACGGACGTGATAGACCACGCCCTCGCGGTCGACGCTGGGCACGTCGATGCGCTTGTCCATGATAACGCTCATATCGACTCTCACCAGGTCACGAGGAACGCGGAGGCGTCGGCGCCCGTCGCGTTGAAGGGGATGCCTTCGTAGGCGTAGCCCTGGACATCCTCGGCGGTCATGCCGGTGAAGATCATCGAGGGCAGGAGGATAGCGAACCGCTGTCCCGCCGACGGCCCCCACCAGGTCGCCAGCTTGTAGGCCGTGCCTGCTGCCCAAGAGCTGATGACGTTGCGGTTGTTGACTCGATCGAGCGGCAGGGACAGCCGGCCGGCGACGCGGCGCCGGGTGATGCCCGCGGTCTGGAAGCCGTAGACCTGTCGGGGATCGGGCAGGAGGTTGACCTCGTTGCCCAGGTCCAACTCGATCGTGGACGCGGCCAGGCTGTTGTTATCCTGCCAGACCTCGGCATCGATCCAGGGATAGCCCTGCGCAGTCGAGTAGACAGCCGGATCCGGCTTCGCGACGTCAGCCGGCGCCGCGAGCTGGCCTTGGAACTCGAACGAGAACCGCGGCAGCTCGGACGGGCTGAGCGACATCCGCACGTTGCCAGCAGCACCCAGCAGCCGCTCCAGACGGGCGTCGCCGTTGTCGGACGGGATGAAGTACCGATACATGCTGAGCGTCGGGATGTTCGACGAGCTCGGCGAGTACCGGACCTGCTTCGGGATGGTGTACTCGGTGGTATCGTCCGGCGCGACATCCCACTCCGGCGTCACGGTCGCGACCTTGGTCGTGCCGTTGTAGGCCGCGATCATCCGGGTCTGGCCGGAACCGGCGCCGCCGGAGGTCTGAATAACAAACCCCCGGTAGAAGTTATTCACCGCAGAAGCACCGGCCGCCAGGGTGATGCTGCCGGTAGCGCCGGCCGCCGCGGTGCCGGTTACCGCCGTGGCGTTGATGGTCTCGGCAAAGCCGCAAGCCTTCAGGAGCGGGCCAAACTCCGGCGGGATGGCGCCGTCCCCGCCGCCACCACCCTTAAGGTAGACGTCGAAGCTCATGGCGCCCGACGCCGAACCCGGGCGAGGCTCACGAGCGTCCAGCGACCCCGTCACCTCGTTCGTGTTCACCGTGTTGAGGGTCGGGGTCCAGCTGGGGTTCTCCACCAGCACGGCGTTGGCTGCAGGGGTCGGCGCGGAGTCGACGCCGGGGGACGCCTCCTCCTTCGCCAGAACCATCTGGTTCAATGACTGAAAGGGGGCGTCGGCCATCAGGCGACTCCTATGCTGTCAGGGATGCGGGAGAGGCGTCGTCAGACGACGGCGCGGGGGTCGCGGCCGGACTGGATCCGGCGGAGGCGATAGATCAGGACCACGGAGGCAGTCGGAGGCGCGCCGGGGTCGTCGGGCAGAAACGGGCCCATCGAAGATTCATAGAGGCAATCCTGGAGGACGCCGCCAAAAGTCGGCTCGGCACCCATGACTGCCTGCACCTTGGCAATCGCGGCGTTGATGGTCTGGCCGATCTCTGCATCCGAGGCGGCTCGCGCCGTCACCGTCAGGCGGATCATCGTCTCAACCTTGTCGACACGGTTGCTCAGCCGGCCGACGACTTCCTCTTCGCCGTCCTCCATCTCCAGCGCAGGCAGGGCGGAATCGGGCACCGCCCAATTGCCGAAGCGCTCGATCGTCGGGAAGTCTTCGGCGAGGGTCTGAAGACGTGCGAACACCGCCGCCATCGCGACTTCGCGGCGGGACAAGGGATCAGCCATGTCGGAAGGTCAGAGCCGGTTCAGCCGCGCGATCACGCGCTCGTAGAGGCCGCGGTCGGCATTGCGGCGAACGTCATCGAAGTCGATCCGCTTCTTCACGGTCACCTGGTCGACCAGCATGGCTTCCGGGCCCCATGCCTGGTTTTTCTTGCCGCGACGGGTGATCAGCTTCCGGCCCTGCCCGAGCGGGACCAGGGCGAACTTCGGGTTGTTCTTCCACGGCACGCGGAAGCCGCGCCGCTGCCGGGTGGCCAGGTTGATCAGCAGCTGCTTGGCCAGCACCGGGCGGATGATCGCGCCCTCTTCGTAGGCTTTCCAGATGTCGGACCGCTTGGACCCGGTCTTGCGGATCCAGCGGGAGAAGATCGTCGCGGACGCCTCGCCCGGCTTGTTGCTCGAGCTGTTCTGGCTCGAATAGATCTCGGCGCCGATCGTGCGCGAGACGCGCGGGCCGAATGTGCTGGACGCCTTCACCCGGGCCTGGGCCTTGGTGACCTCGGCCTGCTCTGTGACGGCCCGGTCCATTTCCTTCGCGACGGCCAGGCCATGCTGCGCCATCGCGCGCGCGAGATCGCTCCGTACCGAGGCGATCAGCCGGCGGCCGGAGATCACGACATTAGCCACCGCGGTTCGCCCGCACCCGCCAGACCAGCCCGTCTGCGTCCGGCTCGGCAGGCCCGGCCACACCGAAAACCTCGCCGTTGTAGGCGATCGTGTCGCCGCGCTTGGGTGCCGTGGGCAGTTCCGAGCGCAGGAAGTCGAAGCTCAGGATCTTGGCCTGGAGCATGGTGCCGCGCACCGGGCCCATCACCGGGTCGACGATGCCCACCGATGCGCGGACCTGGACGGGCTCGCCGCCCTGCGGGGTGTAGGTGACTGCTGCCGACAAGGCGCCGTTGAAGAACGTGCCCAGCATGGCCTCGAAGGGGCTCACGAGCGCCGCGCCGGAAGAATCTTGACCGGGCCGTCCTGGTCGACCGCGCGCACACTCACACGCCCGCCTTCGGAGACGATTAGGTCGAATTTCTCGCCAGGCGCCAGCAGGATACCGGTCTCCGCCGAAGCCTCGATCTCCGGATCCTCGACCAGCCACACGGCGGTCTCGGGCACGACCAGGACGAGGCCGGCGGTGATGACGCCGGTGGCCACTGCGCTTCCAGTAACGGCGTCGAGCACGACCAACGACGCGAAGTCGTAGTCGATCAAGCTGCCGCTGAAGCTGTGCAGGGACATCGGCGTCTCCAGAAACGACGAAGGGCGCCTTCGGGCGCCCCGCGTCAGCGGTCAATGAAGATGGCCGATCAGGTCATCTTCCCGCGGGCCAGCATCTCCGGCCGCGTGCAGTAGAACAGCGGATAGCTGTACAGCTCCGGGCGAACCCAGAAGTTGCGATCCTGATCCTTGACCAGGATATTGTAGACCGGACGACCGGGCCGGTTCACGAAGTCGAAGCTCTCGCCGGGAGCATAGGCCACCTGGAACACGCCAGGTGCCCCCACCGGGAAGAACTTCACCTTGTCGGTGCCGACGGCGACGGTGCTGTTGTCGTCGGTGCCGCGATAGTTGATCCAGTCGATCCCGCCGAACCGGAAGGTCGTGAACGGCGAGTTGTTGTTCCGGAGGTCGGAAGCCTCGGCCTGGTTCAGGTAGGTCGCCCGAACTTCGGAGTGGTTCGTGAAGGAGTCGTAGAAGTCGTCGCCGGCGAGGCCGATGATGCGGGTGGTGGTGGTCACCGCCCCCATGCCGGCCCGCACCATGGTGCGGATGACATCGTTGCACGCCTGCTTCAGTGCGCCCGAGGCCGGGCTCGGGTTGTCGAGGTCGAAGTCGATCTCGGCCGGCGGAGAGATGCCCCATGCGTCGAACCAGTCGAACAGGGTGGAACCATCGGCGTCTGCCACCACGCCCTGGACAGCACCCAAGCGCATGTGCTCCCAGGTCAGTTCCATGTCGGCCATGGTCCGGGCATTGATCTCCGCCACCTTGGCCTGGACCTGCTCCAGTTCGCTCTCGCGACCAAACGCCCGCACGTTCTGGATGCTGGCCGCCTGCAGGGTCTCGCCCTTGGCGATCCGCGGCGCCCGGAACGACCGGATGTCGCGCCGGATCGGGTTGCCCTCGACCAGCGGCCCCCCGCGCTCGGAGGTGGGGATCAGCTCCAGCCGGCCACTGCGTCGCTCGATCGCGACGTCGGTGGTCTCGACCGGTCGGGGGGTGAAGATCCCGAGCGAGCCGAGCCAACTCGGCGCATAGGGGATCTTGTCCACCGCGTCGGTCATGTTGACGGCGGAGAAGGCGTCGTCGTTGAAGATGTCCATCGTTGCCATGGGTCCGGCCTCCTCAGCGCGGGGTCAGGCCGGCAGCGGCGAGCTGCGCGAGCGCGGTGGTCTTGTCCCCGCCGGAGATTCCCTCCGGCCAGGTGATGAGATCGGCGTTGAACTCGGCGTCACGGACGATGCCGACCGCGCGCTTGGTTTCGCCAGCGCCGGTGGTCCGCTTCTCCCAGAGGATGGCGGCGGCGATCTGCGAACCGTTGGTGGCCGACGGAGCGAGGGGCACGTAGGTGCCCAGCCCGGCCGCTACCGTGATCGGGATGGTCGCTCCGGCGGCAAAGTCGGTCGACCCGTCGGCCAGCGTGAAGCTCAGGTGCGAGCTCGTGAAAGCCGAGCCGACGTTGCCCGTACCCACCACGTCGCCATCGGGGTCGGTGACCTCGAAGGCGCCGGCATTGGCTGCCGCCTCGGTGATGCGCAGCGTGTAAACGCCGGGCTTCGCGTTCTTGCCCAGCGTGATGGCGCCCATGGTGCCATTGCCAGTCCCCACCACGGCACCCGCGGTGGCAGCGCCCGTGGTGATCTTGCCCAGCACCTGCCCGGCCACGAGCGTCTGGTTCTCCGGGATCAGGATGTGCTCACGCGAGCGGTGGCCGTTCGCCTCGGAGACGAGGAACTCGCCGGCTCGCATGCCCAGGGTTTCGGTGAAGGTGGTCATTGCCCGCTCCTCAGGACTTCAGGCCGTTGCGCGCGCCGATGTTGGCGTAGAGATCGCCCCACGCCTTGGCCTTGCCGTATCCGCCGGCCTTGCCGTCGTTGCGGGGCTGGCTGGCGTCGTGCTTGTTGTCGATCTCCTCGCCTTCGGCGCGAGCCGACTTGTCCAGGAAGTGCGCCTGGATCTCGGCCATGTCCTTGCTGGACGCGATGAGAGCCGTGGCGTCGGCGATCGCGTTCGCGTAGCCAGCGCGATGGGCCATCGTGGCCAGCGCGGTGATCTGGCTGGCACGGGCATTCGCCTTGGCGGTCGCCTCGGCAATGGCCGCGTCGAGATCGGCCGGCTTTGCGCCGTCGGCCGGGGGCGTCTTCTTGTCGTCTGCCATGATGTCCTCGCTGGCAGGTGGGTCCGCAGATTCCCCGCGGGGTCCGTCCACACAGGCCAGGGCGGCCGGGACGTTGGAAAAGCGGTCGCCGAGATCGGCGCGATTGGTGATGCTGACGGGCTTCGAGATCGTGTCGGCCAAGCCGCGCTTCTTGGCGTCGGCAGCGTCCAGCCACGTTTCGTTCCGCATAAGCTGTGCGATCTCTTCGTCTTCCATGCCGCTCTTGTCGCGGTAGGCGGAGATGAGCGAGCCCTTCATCTTATCCAGGACGTCGGCCATCTCGCGCATGTCATCCGCCCTGCCCCAGACGAGGCCGGACGGATCATGGATCATCATCATGGCGTTCTCGGGCATGATGATCTCGTCGCCAGCCATCGCGATCACGCTGGCGATCGACGCGGCCAGCCCATCCACGCGGATGACCACCTCGCCCTTCTGGCGATTCAGGAAGTTGTAGATTGCCAGGCCGTCGAAGACTTCGCCGCCATAGCTGTTGATCCCGACAGTGATCTTGTCGAGGTCGCCCAGCGCCTTCACCTCCTCGATGAAGTCCTTGGCGCGGAGGCCCCACATGCCGATGTCGTCATAGATCATGACTTCGGCGGCCCGTTCGCCTGTGGCGCGAGCCTCGAACCAACGTCGCTTGGCCATATCAGTCTCTCTGGGCCGGGGCCGGAGCGGCTTCCGGCGGTTCTGGATCGGGCTGCACCTGCGAGGACTCGATCACGATGCCGAGCGCTTCGGCCCGGTCCTGGTCGGCCTTGATCCGGGCATCGACCACTTCGGGGTCCTCGCCCATCTCGTCGATCACGTCGCTGCGAGCCTTCACGCGCATCTCGACCGCAAGCTGCTCGGCCTTCAGGTCCTTGAGCGGGTCGACCCATTCCCAGCGCGGCGTCTTCCACCGCACGGCATGGAACGGCTTCGGGTCCTTCAAGTAGGCCGGCAGGTACGGCAGGAGTTCGGGCACGCTCTGCATGGCTAGTGGCACCCAGCGATCCCAGGTCGGACGGCAGAACTGGAACACCAGGACGCCGTGCTGGACCTGCTCGATCCGCCGCTTGAAGTCGACGATACCGGCCCGAATGCTGGAATAGTTGACCTGCCGCAGGTCACCCGTGACCAGGTGGTAAGGGATGCCGAGCGCCGCGCAGATCTGGCACAGCGTGCGGTACTGGAACGCCTCGTATTGCTGCCCGACGTCACCGGGCTCGCTGAACTTGATGTCCTCGCCGGGCCGGAGCTTGTGGAACGTCATCGGCGTGACCGGGGCCAGCACCGAATCGTCGTCCGGATCGCTCTCGTAGTCGTCGCCGAAGAAGGCCCGGTCGGTCTCGGTGATAAAGCCTGCGAACAGTGCTGCCGCCTGCTTGCGAGCCAGTTCCGCGTCGTCGTAGTCGCCCAGGAAGCGGAGCATGATCATGGCCGGGGTGAGCCACGGCACGCCGCGGATCTGGCCGGGCCGGATCGGCTTGAAGACGTGCGCGACCTCGCTGGCGCTGACCGGGCGCTCCAGTGCGGCGCCGAAGTCGCCGGAGCCGGGGTGTTCGGCGTAGAAGTGGTACGTCGACCGCTTGCCGATCGGGGAGAACTCGATGCCGTTCCGGATCTTCGGCTGGTCGGCACGCTTGTCCCAGGGCAGCATCTCGCTTTCGAGCAACTGGACCTGAAGCGGCACGGACAGGCCGTCTTCGCTGCGCCGCGGTCGGAAACGGGCGAACATCTCGCCGGCCTCGTAGAGCGCCCCCGCCACCATCGCCTGCTGGCCGTACCAGTCGGTCAGGCCGTCTGCATCGCTTTCATCCGTCCAGCGGTAGAACGCCTCGCCAAGCAGCCGGCGGACCTCCTTGTCCGGGTGCATGCTGGCAGGCTTGATGCCGGCGCCGACCGCCGATGCCGTGAATGCTTCCTTGCCGTTCGCCGCATAGCCGTTGTTGCGCACCAAGTCGCGCGACCGGCGCACCAGCTGATCGCCGCCGCTCGCCAGAAGCTCGTTGAGGTTCGTCCCGGTTGGCTGCCAGGACTTGAGCCGTCGGTGACTCTTGGTCGCGTCGAAGTCGTTGCGCGGGCGGGCCGCGGCGGGGAATGGGACCACGTTGGTCGGCTTCGGCGCCATCAGTTCGCGGGCGCGCTCATCGGTAATCCGCTGGCCTTTGACCTGTACTCGGATCCGGGGCTTGGCGCTCATCAGTAGTCCCGGCCGCCGTAGACGAGCTTCACGGCCCGGGTACGCCGGACAGGAGACACTGCAAGCGCCCCGATCTGGCTATCCAAGTCGGACAGGATCGAGCGCATCTCGTCGAGGGATCGGTACTTGATGTACCGGCCGAATTGGTCCCGCACTTCCTGGGATCCCGAGGCGATCGAGTTCGCCAGAGCCGCCCGCTGGGCCTGCAGTTCGGAGAGCGTAGCCATTACAACCCTCCCTGGCCGACGACGCGGCGGGCAAACCGGGACCGTTCACGAGCGGACATCTGCGGGGGCGGCCGGGTGGGTGGCGCATCGTCGCGACGAGGCGGCTCGGCCTGCATCGAGGGGCGGACGCGAGTTTCCGACGGCGGCGGAGGCTGGTCAGGCGCTGCCTTGCCGACCGCTGCATCCCACTGCCGATCCGACCAGCGCGCCAAGCCAAGCATCTCGGCCAGCGCACGGTTGATTGCCCAGGTGTCCAGAGCCTCGTTGCGCGCCCGGGTCAGGTGCCAGGCCCGATGCGAGAACCCCCGCGTGTCCTTGCGGGTGATCTCTTCCTCGGCAGTCAGCTGCTCGAAGTGCTCGCGGTCGAGCTCGGGGAAATGGCAGTAGCGCGGCGCCGGGACGCCCGGCTCCGGCTTGGGCAGGCTCAGCGCCGCGTGCAGTTCCCGCTTGATCAGGCTCACCCCGATCTCGACCGGCTTGTTCCAGCCCCAGACCTGCGTGCCGTTCTTCCGCTTGGGCGGACGCTGCGGCCACATCGGCGCCATGAAGGTCGACGAACCCTTGGTGGCGTACAGCGACCGGTCCCGCCGGGACATGCAGTAGGCGTAGACCCGCTGCGTGCTCAGGCCGCCGGAGTCGATGCCGGTTGCCGCCACCCGGAAGGTGGCGCCGGCCTCGCTGTCCCAGAGCCGCCCACGCAGTTCGTCGAGCTGCAGCCAGACCTCATCCCGGTCAGGGTCGCCCATCAGCACAAAGTGGTCGACCGTCCAGTTCTCCAGCCCGCGGCCCCAGGCGATCGCCGTCGCCTCCAGCCGGTCGCGCTGCACGTCCACGCCCAGGGTCAGGATGCCGGCGCCGGCCGGCACGATGCCCCGCTGGTAGGTCTCCCGCCGCTCATACAGCCGCTCGGCGTCGGGCTTCTCGCCGCGCTCCCGCCAGGTCTCGCCAAGCTCGGTGTTGTAGAAGGTCTGCCGCTGCTCTTCCGTGGTGCAGGCCAGCCACTTGCGGGCGAGGGCCACGTGCGTGGCCGAAGGGCTCATCAGCCCCTTGACCCAGTAGGACCGCATCGGCTTCTCAGGCGACTGTGCCACCCAGCGGCCCCGCTGCACCGCGGCCACCCGCTCCCAGTCGCTCATCACGCCGCCGCAATGGTCGCAGACGCACACCGCCGTCTCCGGCCGATGCTTGCCGTTCTCGTCCTTGTCCCAGTGGATGTGCTTGAAGAAATCCAGGTCGAGATCGGCCTTGCAGTGCGGGCAAGGCGTCAGCCAGAGCCGGCGGTCGCCTTCCTCGTACAGCGCCGAGATCCGGCAGGACCGTTCCATACCCGGCGACGACCCGTAGGCCCGCTTGCCCAGGCGCTTGCGGCGGAATGTGTCCGTGCGCTTGCGGGCAAGCTGGACCGGATCGCCCTCCTTGCCGGCCGACATCGGGAAGCGGCCCACCTCGTCCATCAGCAGCCACTTGACCGGCCGGCTTGCCAGTGCTCGAGGCGCGTTCGCGCCCACCAGCTTGAGCACGCCGCCGCGGTACCGCTTGCTGGTGATCGTGTTGGCGCCCGTCCGCGACTTGCGCAGCCCGAACATCTCCCGGAACTTCGGCGCGATCTCGAACAGCGGCTCGAGCCGTTCCTTGGAAGCGTCCTCCGCATCCTCGACCGTGGGCAGGACCATCATGATCCGGCCGGGGTCGGTGTCCGCCGCATAGCCGATCATCGCCATGATCAGCGTGGTCCAGCCGACCTGGCTGCACTTCTTGATCGCCACATCGTCGAGGGCGGGGTCGCCCCAGGCGTCGAGCACTTCCTCCCAGAACCGATGCTGCGTCAGCCGGTACCGACCAGGCGTGGCCGTCTCTTCCGGCGGCAGCACCACATGGCGGCAGGCCCATTCGGAGACGGAGACGCGATCCGGGGGCCTGAACGCACCTAGCGCACGGGAAAGGCTAGCCTTCGTCGCCCGGTGCGCTGTCCGTATCTTCGTCGTCACTCTCGATTTCAGTATTCGCCAGCTCGTGCAGCGCACTGCAGATGCGATCGTCCAGCAAGGCGCGGATGCCCGGCCCGTCGCCGGCCATTGCCAGCCCCATGATCTCGTCGGTCAGGGCCGCCGGGATCGTCATGAGCAGTTCCCGGCACCGGATGATGGCGCCTTCCCAGCCCGTCACCACGTCGTCGGCCGGCAGAAGCTCGCCACGCAGCCGGGCGTTGCCGATGGCCGCCTTGTCGGCCTGTTCCCTGGCGAGCCGCGCCCGTTCCTTGGCCAGATCGAGGTTGTCTTCGCCCGTCCCCTCTTCGGCGGCGCGCTTGCGCAGCCAGGAGACGACCTCGGCACTGTTCAGGACGAGGTTCTTGCCGTTCCGGGAGTGCGGGCAGCCCGCGGCGAGCCAGGCATCCACCGTCGTGGGCGCAACGCCGCAAAATCGGGCCAACTCGGACCTATTAAGAATAGATCCCTTGGCCATTTGCTTGTTATCGCCCCTTTAGGAAAGTTTATAGCTAGAAAAGTCCGGGGCCCGCGTCCCCCGCATGGCACCATCCCAGGGTCAGGACCCGGATAAGTCCTAGACGGGAGTGCAAGCCTCTGCATGAAGGACAACGGACCTAACCGCCGCCGATGCGCGCTCGCTATTGATCCTGGACTTGGTAATCGCCCGCCGCCCGATCTCGACAACACGAGCGGCCATGTCAGGCTCCAGCCTCGCTGCCCACACCGCCGGCATCATGGACCGCTTGGCCGAGTTGCAGGCCCAGCAGCACACAGCCAGGTTGAACTCATCATGTGCCCCGCCTTTGGCCAGGGGGATCACATGGTCGATCACTGCCGTAGTCGGCAGCGCTTTCGAGCCGTGGACGCCCTTGGTCAGGATGCCTGCGCAGTAGGCGCAATGGACCGCCTGCGTGACCAAGCGATGGTAGACGCTGCTGTCCATCTGCAAGGTAACCGCGCCCTTGAGCTTGGCCCTGCGCTTCGCCCTGGCCTGGCGCTCGCGCCACCGCATCCCCTCAGGGTCGGCTGCCTTGCGGGCTTGGTAGTAGGCGGCCTCATCTCGCTCGGCCTTCGGCAGTGGGTTCTGTCGCCTCCACTGCCTGAACGCCTTGAGCGCGTTCGCCTCCGCAATCCTGCCCCAGAACTTCACACAGAAAGGCTTGGGCGGAGGCCCGGGATGGGACAGCCCCTCACGGGTCAAGCGCCCCTTCTCCTTCGCCTTTTTGGCCCGCCAAGCCCGCTTGTCAGCCAGGATCTCTTCCCGGCTCTTCGGCCCTTCCGGGCGCCATTCACGATTGCTCGGCTGCCGCTTCTGCAACCCCAGGCTGGGCCCGATGGCAGACATCCGCGCGCTGCAAGCGCCAGCACTCCGTCCGATCTCAGGGGCTATGGCCGCCCACTTCATCCCGGCCTTGAACATCCCAACCAGACGCGCGTCATCCTCGCTCGACCAAGGCCGAGACGTGGAGACCGCAGCCGACATGCTTACTCGGCGGCCTCCGCCACCATCTCCCCGATGATCCGCTCGACATCCGTCCGCATCCGCAGCCGGTCGCCGTGGTCCGCCAGCCGGGTGGCGATCCGCTCGGGCAGCGCGTCGAGGATGGTCTTGTAGTCGGGCTCCACCCCATCCCGCTCGACCGGCTTGGCCTCACCCCCCCTCGCCCTCGCTCACGTACAGCTCGCCGCGGTCCTCCGGCGCCCGGAAGTCCGTCCCCGGCTGGTCGCCTGCGAGGTCGGGGTGCACCGCGTCCTGGCCCGTCTCGACCTGCTCCACCGCCTGGCTCTCGGGTGCGTCCGCGCCTGCGGTGGCGTCCTGCACGTCACGGGTCTCGGGGCCGCTCATGCTGTGCGGCTTGGCCTTCTTGGACATGGTGGGCTCCAGAAACGCAGAAAGCCCGCCGGGTCAGGGCGGGCCTCTCGTGGGGGCAGCGGCCCGGGCCTGAGATCGTCAGGCGGTACAGACCGCATAGCAGGTGTATGCATCGGCTTGGGGAGAATGGCAAGATCTCGTGGTCACCCGTACTTGCGGTGGTACTCGCCCCGCAGCGTCACCAGT
>Ga0182739_1000825_pt1 | contig 35897 bp, 36 predicted proteins | sample eDN5th30CBELigBY_FD_128873 | JGI IMG/M metagenome (GOLD analysis project Ga0182739, IMG submission 128873) | Enriched backyard soil microbial communities from Emeryville, California, USA - eDNA 5th pass 30_C BE-Lig BY (version 2) (version 2) | ecosystem: Environmental > Terrestrial > Soil >... | reverse complement strand
CGCACTTCTTCATAGGCGAACACCATGCCCGCTGTGGCAACGAGGTTTTTCTTACCAACAGGTTCCCGCTCGTGGGCTATGGCTTTTATCACCACCGAGCGGTCGAGAAACTTATAGTCCAATGGCTGTCCATCGAATATCAGTGTTAATGCGTCGGCCAAATCCATGTCGGAAAAAGATAGGGTTACCGGTTGTGCCCGCTCTAATACACGCGTGGTGAAAACAAAGTCGTAACCTGTTTGGGCATGAAGGGTCTTGAAAACATCGGCAAGGGCCATGTTTTCAGCCGAAAGGGTTACCGATTGCGCGTTGGTTCGGGCAGAAACCTGTACCAGGCAACACATTAAGAGAAAAGTGGTGGCTCGCATAATCCGAAAGAGGCAATGGAGTGAGGCCCGGTAACGCACCGGGCGACAGGAAAATTTTTTATACATTTGCTAGTACGTTTGGTGTCGCACGGCATACCCGAGTTTTCCAGGCTGTGGCAGTCGTGCGGCGGTCAATTAAGTTAGTTGAGGTCCAAATGTTTCCCGGATATTGCTACTGGCAACATTCGGGTTTTTTTTGTCAGGTTCGTAACGTTCTTTCCATAGTTGTGTTTTTAGGGTGAAACAATGATTTTATCGCCTTTTCGCTTGAACTGTACCGCACCGGTTTCTTCCAGCAGCCGCAGCACATGGCTTAAGGGGCGGTCGCGCGAAATAATCGCGTTGAACCGCTCGGTAATCGCATCGCTTTCGAACTCGAAGTCCACAGCATACCAGTTGGCTAGTTGCCTGATGATGATTTCAATGGGTTGATTCCTAAACAGGAACTCGCCTTTTTTCCACGCTACGTACGGCTCCACATCGACTTTGGCCTTGACGATGCGACTTACAGTAGACGACGCCTGCTCACCGGGTTCCAGCTTCATCCTTTCGCCGCTTCCCGCCAGACTCAGCCGCACCGCCCCCTCCACCAGTGTGGTTTGCGTTGCGGGGTCGTCTGCGTACGCCGAAACATTGAACTGGGTGCCGAGCACTTCGACGGTCTGATTTTTCGTCTTGACCAAAAAGGGCACCGAGGGTACTTCCCGCAACGCTCCCGCCGACTGTGGGCCGACCTCTTTTGCCTGATGGCTCACTTCAAAATATGCTTCGCCTTCCAACTCCACTACACGCGCTGATGCTGAGAATCGCGAAGGATATCTCAGTGTACTGTTGGCATTGAGCCAGACTTTAGACCCATCCGGTAGGATGATTTGGTAGGTGCCGCCCTTTGGAGTTGCTAACGAATTCTGGACTGACAGTGGAGAATGGGGAATAGCTTGCCCCGTTACAGAAGAGCCATCATAATAAGTAATCCCATCGTCGACCACGATACCGGCTTGCTTTGAGCTCAAATCGAGCGTCCGCCCATCGGCAAGGGTAAGCGTAGCCCGGTTTCCGCCAGGGGCGATGTCTGTGGCTTCGGTAAGCTGGCTTACTGGTATGGCTCTTTCTGACCACATATAGACCGCCACACCGATACTCAGCAGTAAGACAACCGCTGCTGCGACACGCCAAGCAGCCCAGAATTGCCGGCGGCGGATTTGCTGGGGCTGTCGGACAATCGCCTCAAAGATGGCTTCGTAACGTTCGTCATAGGCCGGGGCCTCTCGGTCTGCGAAGGCGGATTCCCATTCGGACTCCCATTCGGTTTTCAGTATGTGCGCTGCATGCTCGTCGCCGAGCAACCAGCGGAACTCTCGTTGCTCGTCTTCAGCTATTGTCTTGCTTTTCCAACGCTGATATAATTCAATGATACGATGTGTTTCCATGGGCACCGGCCAGTATGCACTTTTATAAAAGACACGCCGCCGCTTCAATGGGGGAGGTGCACGCTAAAAAAAATCAAAAAAGTTCAAAAATCAATAGCAGTACGATGTAGTCGCTGCGATGGCGAAGGTGCTCTCGGATGGAACGCAACGCCTGCTTCATGTATGTTTTAACACTGTGGGGCGAAAGGCCCAACTTATCAGCAGCTTCCTGGTACTTCAACCCTTGTTGGTGGCATAGCTCATAAGCCTTACGGTGGTAGTTTGGCAGTGCATTGATCGCTCCTTGCAGCAGGTGCTTTGCTTCGTTTAGCAGCACGAGATCCTCCGTCTCGTTCGTAGTATCACTCCATTCATCGCCAAGTTCGCCTTCTACGCGACTCTCCAATTGTTTTCGGCGCAGCACATTGTAACAGTAGTTTCTGCTCAGCGTTTTCAGGTAAGCGTCCAACTGTTGTATCTCGGTGAGCTTTGGCCCCAGCTGCCACAATTTCAACATGCTTTCCTGCATTACATCGTTGGCGAGCTCGTCGTCTTTCAGCACGCGGCTTGCGAACGCCCGGATTTTCGGTGCATAACGTTCGTATACTTCCCGGAAAGCATGGTGGTCACCCCGGGCAATTTTCCGCAACAGTTCTTTTTCTGAATGTATAGAGGATGAGGATACCATTTTGCTCCAGATGTGCTAAAAATTCAGCCAATATAAAGAAATTATCGGCTAATAACCGCCGTTAGCTTTCATCGTAGTTTCTGTACCTGCTAAAACGCCTAATTCCCCGAAAGCGCTGCCATGTATTCTTGGCGGGAAATCATTGCCGCCCCTAACGATGAAAGGTGGTCCGTATATACCTGGCAATCAATCAAGTGGTATTTCCCCGATTGACAGAGTGAAGCCAATGCTACTTTAGAAGCGTTGGCTTCTTTGCTGAACATGCTTTCACCGCAGAATACCGATCCGACGGCAACCCCGTAAAGTCCGCCCACAAGCTCGCCGGCCGACCAGACCTCAACGGAATGCGCGTGACCCAGCGCGTGCAGCTTCCTGTAAGCCTGTTGCATATCCGCGGTTATCCACGTGCCGTCCTGCTCCCGGCGTGGCTGCGTTGCACATGCAGCGATGACCTCGCCAAACGCCTGATCAAAGGTGACATCAAACCGCCCGGATCGCATAACTTGTCGCATGCTTTTACTGATTTTCAGCCTATCGGGACGAAGCACGAAACGCTCGTGCGGCGAATACCAGATGATGGGTGTGTCGTCATTGTACCACGGGAATATACCTTGCCGGTAAGCGGCCAAGAGCCGCTCGGGCCGTAGGTCGCCACCGACGGCTAAAAGTCCGTCCGGTTCAGCTAGCGTCGGGTCGGGAAATGAAAGGGAATGAGGATCTAGCTGGAAGATCATTCCGGTTGACGGGGCTCTTTGCTTATCTCATCAAAAAGCTTATCCATGTGCTCAACGTACTCATTGGTGTCGTCCAGGAAAAACTCCAACTCAGGAACAATACGCGCCTGGTTTTTGATACGCACGCCCAGTTTATAGCGAATCTCGTTGGTGTGCGACCGGATATTGGCCAGATCTTCCTTTGCTTTCTTTGTGTCAAGGAAACTGAGGTAAACCCGGGCAATCGCCAGGTCGGGCGTCATCCGCACCCGGGTAATGGTAATAAAGGCACCCGGTGCCCATGCCCCCCCTTCCCGTTGGAATAGTGCGCCCAAATCCTGCTGGATTACCCCAGCAAACCGCTGTTGTCTTTTGCTTTCTGTGTTCATGACGAAGGTGCTAAATGTATCTTAGACGCGGCTCCGATGCTCCGCGTGGTGCATGCAATACCAACAGCAAAGTTAATGATTTTTTGTTTTCCGAGGTTAACGGGCCGCAGTGCCCCCCAGTAGCTCGTCGATACGGACGAATTGGTATCCTTTATTTTTCAGTATATGGATAAGCGCCGGCAACTCGTTATAAAACTTTTCCTGGCGCCGTGGATCTGTACCGATATGGGTTAAGAGCATGAACCCGTTCAGTCCATACTCATCTGTCTGTTCGTAACTCAGAATGGACTTCATGATGGTTTGATTGTCAACATACCGTTCACCCATCTCCGGATAGGTATAATCGGCCGTTGATCGAGTGCCCGGCGTAAAGTTAACAAGCCGTAACCCCATGTCATGGGTCCACGACGCGATGGTATCGTTATACCATTCGTAAGGCGGAAGGAAATAGCGGGCTTGCTTTTTATCGACGCCAAATTTATGCAACGCATCATACGAATCATGCAGATCCTTTTCAAATGCAGTCCGATCAACGAGCAGGCTGTCGCGATTTTCCCAATCGCAATACAGGAGGTGCTTATCGGAGTGGGAACCGAGGTAGTTGCCCAGGTCCCGTAGCTGGGCGATATGCGTGTTGAAGTCCACATTTCGGTAAAAATTGCCGGTCAGGAAAAAAGAGGCATGTATCTCTTCTTTCTTCAATGTACGAGTGATGATCGGCAGGCCGTCTCCGAACTCATCACCGGTAAATACCAATGCGATTTTTTTTGCTGACCGGTCGCCGCGGATAATGGCGCCGAGAAATTCGGTAACATCGGTGCTATCATCGGGCTTCGCGGGGTGCCGGGCTAGCAATGGCCCGGTCGAGCCAATCAGTAAATTGGAAATAATAAGTAGGATAGTAAGCGTAGGGGCGCCCTGTTTCATCCGTTATCGACTTATGCTTCTTCGGCTTTCATTGGCGCTATGCCCAGCTTCGCGGCCAATTGCTGTAAATCTACCCACACAGCGTCGACCAAAGGAATCCCATGAGCACGATTTTTTTGCGTGGCTTCATATTCCGGCTCACCGGGGATAATTACGGGTTGCTGTTCGTCGACCCGTTTCGCCCCTTTGAATCGCGCAATCCATTGATCCATATTGGCCTTAAAGTCTGCAACGGGGCGGAAGCCATCCACGCGCATGGCACCTACGAAATGGCCAATTCCTTCCCCGGGTTGATTGGCGACAGGCTGCAGATACGCCACAAAAGGTGGCACCCATGGTCCATAGTTGGCGCCTGAGAGCACCCCCGATAGGATGTCAACGGTTGCCGACAAGCCAAAGCCCTTATGGCTCCCGTGTTCGCGGTCGCTCCCCAATGGCAGCAGGGCTCCTCCGTTTTTTACTGAGGCGGCGTCGGTGGTAGCCCGGCCGTCGGCACTGAGCGCCCATCCTTCGGGGATAGGTCTGCCTGCCCTGCCGGCGACTTCCAACTTGCCGTTAGCGGCAGCAGACGTTGCCATATCAACCACCACCGGCGGGTATTTGCCTGCCGGGAAAGCATAGCATATCGGATTGGTACCCAGCAGCCGCTCGGTTGAAAAGGTGGGCGCTACTAACGGGCTCGCGTTGGTTACCGCGTAGCCAATCATATCCTGCGCCGCTGCCTTCAGCGCGTGATACCCCGCAATACCGAAATGATTGGAATTACGGATGGCCACCCAACCCGAGCCATACTGCCGCGCTTTCTCCATCGCTATTTCCATCGCATACGGAGCAGCAACAAGCCCGAGTCCGCCGTCGCCGTCTACGGTCGCCGTGGTTGGGGTCTCATGCACCACACGGGGCTTAGGGGTCGCATTCAACCGCCCGTTTTCCCACAATCGCACATAACCGCTCAAACGAGCAACGCCGTGGGAGTCGATCCCCCGCAGGTCGGCGGTGACCAGCACATCCGCTGCCAATGCGGCATCAGCATCCGGGCAACCAATGGATTTGAAGACGTTGTGGGTAAAAACGCGTAACTGTTGTTCGGGGATCGTCATTTTCATAACCTATTGCTCCCCACTCCGCGCGCGCTGCATCGGGTTCGGTCCTGCCGATGCTCCCCGTGCAGGGCCACTTTCTTGTTTGAACAATTGGAATCGCGTTGGTGTATGCCGGCGTGGCCAGGCGTTGTTGTCCTCGTCAATGTCGCCGGTCTCCCGCAACGGATCGACCAATACCGCTGTTACTTCCTTCGTTTTAGCGAATACCTTGGTCACCTCATTTTCATTCTTCCGCCAGATATACGCAGGAATGTGCTCCCTCTCCGTCGTTCCGTCGGCATACGTCCATTGCAGGATAATTGGCATCACCAATCCCCCCTTGTTACTGAACTTGAGTTGATAGAATTTGTATTTACCGTCATACAGCTCCTTTTCTTCAGGCGAGAGCGATTGATAATACTGTTCGAATGCCTGGCTATCTGCCTCGGTGACTGCAAAGCGGTCCCATTTATTATAGAAATCCTGAAGGGACGTGTCGGCCTCGACGGCAAAATCTACGCCCGCGTCGATATTGCGCTGGCGGCCCAAGGTATTCAAGTCCCTTTCATACCCGGCCTTCGCCGTTTCCTGCGCGTCCTTGAGGTTGCCTATAGGCCGAAAAGACTGTACATCATCCAGGGAAATATCTACGGGGTCGATGCCAAAAAACCATCCGCGCCAAAACCAGTCGAGGTCTACTGCCGACGCGTCTTCCATGGTCCGGAAGAAATCGGCCGGTGTAGGGTGCTTAAATGCCCACCTCCGCGAATATTCCTTAAATGCGTAATCAAACAATTCCCGGCCCATCACCGTTTCGCGCAGGATATTGAGGGCTGTTGCCGGTTTGGCGTATGCATTAGGCCCAAACTCCACAATGTTTTCTGAGTTGGTCATGATGGGTTCCAGCTGATCCACGGGCAATTTCATGTAATCAACGATTTTATGTGCGGGGCCTCGCCTCGATGGGAAATCCTTATCCCACTCCTGTTCAGCCAGGAACTGGCAGAACGTATTGAGGCCTTCATCCATCCAGGTCCACTGCCTTTCGTCCGAATTGACAATCATAGGGAAGAAATTATGCCCCACTTCGTGGATAATTACGCCGATCATGCCGTACTTGGTGGCTTCCGAATACGTTCCGTCCTTGTCGGCCCGGCCGTAGTTGAAACAGATCATCGGATATTCCATGCCGTTTGCCGCTTCAACGGAGATAGCTACAGGGTAGGGGTACGGTATCGTGTGCTTCGAATATACCCGGAGGGTGTGCGCCACCACCTTGGTGGAGTAAGGCCGGTAGAGCGGATACGCCTCCGGGCCGTAATATGACATCGCCATCGGTGCATGGCCTTCAACACCGGTCTTTACCCGCATGGCATCCCATACCAGGCGGCGTGAGGTAACAAAGGCAAAGTCGCGTACGTTTTTCGCTTCGTACACCCAGGTTTTTTTTGCGGTCGACTTGCCCTGCATCGCCTGCCGGGCTTCGTCGAGCGTTACAACCTCCACCGGATCGTCTGCTTGCTGGGCCTGCTTCCAGCGATCCAACTGGGCTGCAGTAAGCACGCTCCCGTAATTCTGGCATTCGCCCGTAGCCCCGACAATATGATCTGCAGGCACGGTAATATTCACCTTGAAATCGCCAAAGGCGAGGGCAAACTCACCCCGGCCTGTGAACTGCTTGTTTTGCCAACCCTCAAAATCGGAGTATACGGCCATGCGCGGGTACCACTGCGTGATGGTGTAAAGGTAGTTGTCATCCCCGGAGAAATATTCATAGCCGCCGCGCCCGTCTTCGACCATCCGGTCACTGATGTTATATTGCCAATCGACCTGGAACACGAACTTGGCGCCCGGTGCCAGGGGAGTAGGGAGCTCCACCCGCATCATGGTATAGTTGATGGTATAGGGGAGGTCGTTGCCCGACCGATCGGCTACTTTTTGTATGGTCACACCGAGGCCTTTGTCTCTACTGATAAACTGCTGGAGCTGGCGGGTAGTTATTTGCTCGCCGAGGGCGCTCTCATCAAACCGTTTGCTCTCGGCATCGGCCTTATGCTCATTTTCGTCGAGTTGCAGCCACAGGTAGGTGAGTGGATCGGGCGAATTGTTCGTATATGTGATAGTTTCCGAACCTATGACCCGTTGGTTTTCGTCATCAACCTCTACATCAATTACATAATCCGCTTTCTGCTGCCAGTATTGATGCCCCGGCGCGCCCGAGGCGGTCCGGTACACATTGGGATCACTCAGCAGGGTTCCCAGCTGCTCGAATTTATTTCCATGATTGGACGTTGGGTTATTGAGGTGCTGACCGTTCACCCCCAAACTCACGAAACCAGTGCCCAGAAGTATGAAAAGGATTTTGTAATGAATCGACATGTAAATATAATCTATGTGTTAAGTCTTTCCAACGTCATAACGAACGCAATACCAAATATGGCTGCCGACAGGAAAAAGGTCCAGTCGCGGCGGGTTACGGCAAATATGCCGGTAGCTACAAACGACACCAGCAACACAAAAAACACGACAACGAGTTGGCCAAGTTCGAGCCCCAGATTGAATGCGAAAAGTGGCCCGCCTATGCTACTCTCCTTCCCCAACAATGACCGCAGGTAGTTAGAAAACCCCAATCCATGGATAAGTCCGAAAAACAACGCGTATCCGTATGTAAGCCAATCGGTATTCGTTCGCCTTCGCCGCCGCTTCGCAATATTACTGAATGCCGTAATAAGGATGGTAACCGGGATAAGAAATTCAATCAACACGGTATCAACGCGGATAAGATTGAATACACTCAACGCCAACGTGAGCGAATGCCCGATCGTAAAAGCAGTAACCAATACGACCACCTTGCGCCAATCTTTAATGAAATAGGTACAGCAAAGTGCAATGACGAAGAGGATATGATCGTAACCCGAAAGGTCTAGAATGTGTTGTAAGCCCAACGTGAAATAAATCCCAAAATCCTGCATAATCGTCGTTTTGTCGTATATTTCCCTTCCACGCCACTATTTTTTAGCAGCGGATAGCCCTATAAATTGCCCTTTATACGCATCACAATGATATTGCGTATAAACGAGAATTTACCTAAGTTCGTAGCAATATTACGTTTATTGCTGCGAAAACGCAATCAATCGCCATAAAAATTAATGGCCGGCAGCTATCAATAGTATCAGACAAACGATGTTAAACAGCATCCTCAACGCGCTTTTAGTACTCCTGCATCCATTTTACGTAAGTATTACGTCCGTAGACTACAACGAGCAGGCGCAGCGCGTGGAAATAAGTTCCCGAATTTTTTACGACGATCTGGAAACGGCCCTTAAAGACGGTCGCGGCCACAAAATAGACCTGATAAACCCCACAGACAAGCCCGCAATCGACAGCTTGCTTGCTTCCTATTTCCGAAACCATTTCGGGCTTGCCGTGAATGGAAAACCTGTATCGTTGCACTACGTCGGTTACAAAATCGAGGAGGATGTTGCGTGGTGCTTTTTGGAGGCAACGGGTGTTGCGGATGTGGAGCGGTTAAGCATAAATAATCGCCTCCTGTTTGACCATTTTCCTAAACAGAGCAATATCATGCATGTCACCGCTTACGGAAAAAGGAAAAGCACCAAGCTGGACAATCCAGAGCGAACCGCTGTTTTTGAATGGTAGCACCCGGCGTCAACTGCCCATCACTGATCGCCTTCCGCCGGCCAATCGCCGAAGTCACCATCAAACAGGCTACCCAACATATCGGCAAATGCGACTCCGCCATCGAGGTAATCCTTGTTGAGCTGCGAATATTCGGCCAGCCCGTGGAGAACGAATTCCATAAGTAATACCTTTTGGCTTTCAATGAGTTTCGGATGCAGTTTTTTAACCAGTGCATACAGGCCAGGTATGTGCTTCATTGCCGCACTATACGCGCTGTCTGAGAGGCTGTCCGTAAGTTCAAGGCGATTTCCAGCCGTAAACCAGTCGACAATGGGGGCGTAGGGATTTCCCGCCTTTGCTTTCTTGGCCTTTTCCGGATGCGGGAAGTATTGTGTAAACAGCGTCTTCACGGCCGAACCAATCAATCGGTGAGCCACGTGCACCGGGCCTTCCAGTTCACCTTCGTATACAAGTTCGATTTTACCGGTGATAGCCGGGATTATCCCTGCAAAATCCGATATACGGGCCACAGCGGTCTGTTCGCCGGCAACCAGCATACGCCGCTCGCCAGCACTCACCAGGTTCTCATAGGCAGAAATGGTTAACCGCGCGGATACGCCTGATTTTTGGTCGATGAACTCGCTTTCCCTTGCCTCAAAAGCGACCTGCTCCACCAAATCTTTCAGCAAACCATCTACTTCGATTGTTGATTGCTGCTCTGGCGTGAGGCGCGCTTCCTGGAACGTGATTTTCCGGGATACGTCAATGCTTTTGGGGTAGTGGGTCAGGATCTGACTTTCGATACGGTCTTTGAGCGGTGTCACGATAGCGCCGCGGTTGGTATAATCTTCCGGGTTGGCCGTAAATACAAACTGAATGTCGAGCGGCAGCCGCAGTTTGAATCCACGTATCTGGATGTCTTTTTCCTGCAGCATATTAAAAAGGGCTACCTGTATGCGCGCCTGCAGGTCGGGGAGTTCATTGATAACGAAAATACCGCGATGTGCCCGCGGGATTAATCCGAAATGAATAACGCGTTCATCATTGTATGTAAGCTTCAAGGTAGCGGCCTTAATGGGATCGACGTCGCCCACCAGATCAGCTACGGTAACATCCGGCGTGGCCAGCTTTTCGGTGTACCGCTCGGAACGATGCAGCCACGCAATCGGCGTGGCATCGCCCTTGGTTTCAATTTCGTGCCGCGCGTACCACGAAATGGGGTTTAGCGGGTCGTCAAACAGTTCGCTTCCAGCCACGTAGGGTACATACTCATTAAGCAATGACGCCATCAACCGGGCTATCCGCGTTTTCGCCTGCCCACGCAGCCCAAGTAGAAGAATGTTGTGTCGGGATAGAATCGCTGTTTGCAGTTCAGGGATAACGGTTTCATCGTATCCCACGATTCCGTCGAATCCAGCCCGGTTCTCCCGTAACTGCTTAATCAAGTTTTCCCTTAATTCGTCTTTTACGCTGCGGTATTCGTAGCCCGATTTTTTGAGCTCCCCTAGTGTGTTGATGTTATTCATTTATGCTTATTTGCTTCTTATTTTGTCTATTTTTAGTCAATCCACGTTTTACGGTTTCTGCAAACACGGCCTAGGGTGCTCCGCACCCAGTCGTGGTGCGGGAACCGTAAAACCATCACCGCACCGTCCTCCTCCTGTTACGCACATAATCTTCAAATATGTATTCGCCAAGACCCTCAAGGGAGCTATAAAATGCTTTCCCGCCATTCGTTTCGGTAAACTGGCGGACAAACTGCTGTAGGTAAGGGTCCTGGGCAATCATAAACGTGGTTATCGGGATGTTTAGGCGCTTGCATTGCGCGGCCATGTTTAATGTTTTGTTAACAACCTTACGATCCAAGCCTACGCTGTTCTCATAGTATCGTCCGTTTTCTTTCAAACAGGTGGGCTTACCGTCGGTAATCATAAAAATCTGTTTATTGTGCGTTTTACGGCGGCGCAGCAGATCTGTGGCCAGCTCCAGGCCCGCCAGCGTGTTGGTATGATAGGGACCCACTTGCAGATAGGGAAGATCCTTGAGGTTGATAGGCCACGCATCGTTTCCAAACACGACGATATCCAAGGTGTCTTTCGGGTAGCGCGTACGGATCAACTCGGCCAGCGCCATGGCCACTTTTTTTGCCGGCGTAATACGATCCTCGCCATAAAGGATCATACTATGCGATATATCGATCATCAGCACAGTTGATGTGAGCGTCTTATAATCGCGCTCCTCCACTTCGAGATCACGCTCGGTAAGCATGAAATTACCAATGCCATGGTTTACTTGCGCATTGTGAATGGATGTGGTCATGTCGATCTGGTCAAGGCTGTCGCCATATTGAAACTCGCGGCGGTCGGCATTTTTTTCCTCACCCAAGCCCGACAGGTTACTGTTATGATTACCACGGCCACTTTTACGCAACTTGCCAAAAATCTCTTCAAGAGCCGACTGACGGATTGCTTGTTCGCTCCTGGCCGTGATCCTGATTTCGCCAGTGCCCGGATCATCGCTTAGGTAGCCCTTGTCTTTGAGTTCTTGGATAAAGTCGCCGATGCCGTAGTCGTCGTCCGTCAGCCGATACTGCTTATCCAGTTCATTGAGCCACGCCAGGGCTTCTGCTGCATCTCCGGCCGTGTACTGCAACAACTGCATGAAAAGCTTCAGCAACTCCTCGAAACCGCCTTTTGGCAGTGCATTGGGAATGTACTTCGAAAAATAATAGCCGCGCATATCGTTGTAACTCCTTTCGCTCTTTTTTTAATCCGCCCGCATTGGGAACGGTACGCCTAAGGTAATTGTTTTCTGCCGACTGGTCGAGAAACACGCTCATTTTTTACATTACGGTTATGCAAAGAAGTGTTTCCGAACCGGCCTGGTCAAAACAAAAATACACCAATCAGCATATCCTTGCTATCTTTGTGCCATTATCCGGGCTGCCCTGGGTTACTTCGGCAGCATGGAGATGCCGCTGGCATCATTGAACAAACAGAAAGACACGATCAAATGAACAATATGAAAAGAGTGGTTATTACCGGAATGGGCGCTGTTACCCCGCTGGGAAACGATGTAAAGACGTTTTGGCAGCATGCTGTCGATGGCGTGAGTGGGGCGGGGGGCATCTCGCGGTTTGACGCCAGCCAGTTCCGCACCCGGATTGCCTGTGAAGTAAAGGACTTCTCGCCTGAAAAACACCTCGACAGGAACGAAATAAAACGCAGCGACCTGTTCACTCAATATGGTCTGTATGCGGCATCGGAAGCCATGGAAGATGCTGGCTTGGACTTGTCGGCGATGGACCCATTTGATATTGGGGTCATCTGGGGTGTAGGCCAGGGAGGGATGGAAACATTCGAGCAGGAAGTAACCCAATACGTAGCGGGTGGATATGTACCCCGCTTCAGCCCTTTTTTCGTTCCGCGCCTCATCATCAATATGGCTTCGGGCATGATTTCGATGAAGTATGGGCTACAGGGCATCAATTACACCACGGTATCGGCCTGTGCCACTGCCAATACGGCCATTATGGATGCCTTCAACTACATCAGGATGGGTAAGGCCAAAGCGTTTATCACCGGCGGTTCCGAAGCCCCCATTACACCGGCTTCCATCGGTGGCTTTTCCGCAATGAAGGCGATGTCTGCCCGAAACGACGACCCACAACATGCCAGTCGTCCGTTTGATACCGATAGGGACGGGTTTGTGATGGGCGAAGGCGCAGGAGCATTGCTACTGGAAGAATACGAGCATGCAAAAAAGCGCGGCGCCCATATTTATGCCGAGGTGATGGGTGCGGCGATGACCGCCGATGCGTACCACCTCACGGCACCGCACCCCGAAGGGCGTGGTGCGTCAAAGGCCATGGAGCTCGCCCTGAGCGAGGCGGGAATCAATGCCACCGACGTGGATTACCTCAACCCGCACGCGACCTCAACACCCGTTGGCGACATCAGCGAACTGAACGCGGTGAGCAAGGCATTCAAAAACACGGAAAATCTCAGCATCAGCGGAACCAAATCCATGACGGGCCATCTCCTGGGAGCTGCCGGGGCAATTGAGGCCATTCTGGCGGTTAAAGCCATCAATAATCAGGTGATACCCCCGACTATCAACACCGTTCATTTGGACGAATCCATCCCGAAAGGGATGCAGATCGTAACCGGAGATGCATTGGAACGAAAAGTCAATGTAGCGATGAGCAATGCCTTTGGCTTCGGTGGGCATAACGCGACCATCGTGTTTCGAGGTGTCTAGTCGCCTTCGTCCAATAGGTTCCCGCCGATTTGCTTGCTCGCGCGGGCGCCTAGCTTCTTGAGTTTTTCTACTTTGCGGATCACGTTGCCGGGGCCCGTACCGAGTTTCTTGGTAGCATCTTCGTGGGCACGCACCGCGCGGTTGAGCTGTTCGCCCATTTTGTCCATGTCTTGCAGGAAGCCGACGAATTTGTCGTACAATGCTCCCGCTTCCTTGGCGATTTCGAGGACATTGCGGGTTTGTCGCTCCTGCTTCCACATGCTGGCGATGGTCCGCAAGGTAGCTAACAAAGTAGATGGACTCACAATGACTACTTTACGATCCCATGCATCGCTGAAAAGGTCGGCCTTGTAGGTAATAGACATGCTGAACGCTGATTCGATGGGCATGAACAGCAACACGAAATCGGGCGAATTGATCTGGTACAAGTCGTGGTAGTTCTTGGCCGATAACCCTTTCACATGGTTTTCCACGGATAGCACATGCTGCTTGGCGGCAAGCTCGCGCTCCTCGTCCGTATCGGCATTTACCCAGCGTTCATAAGCCAGCAATGAAACTTTAGAATCGACCACGAGGTGTTTCTCGTCCGGTAGGTCAATGATGGCATCCGGCTGGAGGCGCTTTCCTTCTTCATCGGTAATCGAGGCCTGCAAGCGGTATTCGCTATCCTTCACCAGTCCCGAGCGCTCCAGCACCCGCTCAAGGATCACCTCCCCCCAATTGCCCTGTTTCTTGCTATCGCCACGCAATGCGCGCGTCAGGCTGTTGGCCTCATCCTTAATACGCAAGCTCTGCTCCATCAACTGCTGCACTACGCCCTTCAGGGAGTTGCGCTCAGCGGCTTCATGTTGATAGGTTTTATCGACCTTCTCTTCGAACGTCTTTATTTTATCTTTCAGTGGCCCCAATATCTGGTCGAGCGACTTGCTGTTGGTTTCGGTAAATTTCTGGGTTTTTTCTTCCAATATCTTATTGGCGATGACCTGGAACTCCGTATTGAACTGCTTTTTGATGATTTCTATTTCTTCCTTCTGCGCTTCCAGTCGCTCCTGCTGCGATTGGTAATAGGCACGGGCGCTTTCCAATGATTTATCCGCGTTCGCTAACTGCTCGCGTGTCTGCTGCAGCTCGTCACGCAGACGCTGCTGTTCCTCTTTATACAGGGTCGCCACGCGGTCTTTTTCGGCAATGAGGCTTTCGGTCTGCTGCTGTGCACGGGCCAGTTCAATGGCCAGCGCTTCTTTTTCCGCACGCAATTGCGATACTTCCTGCGTATTGGGCGCTGCTCGCGGGCGTCTAACAAACAGGATAACCGCCATAATAAGGATGACGAGCGCAATGGCAATCAGGTACATTTCCATGGTTAGGCAAATGTACGGGAAGTTTGGGAGAAAAGCACCACGTGGTATCAGCCCAGAATCACCACCGCCCGCCAGCACCACCGCCACCGCTGCTACCGCCACCCCAGCTGCCACCACCGGAACTGCCGCCGCCGGAGCCGCTACTCCCGCTACTGCCTGAGCCCGATGACTGTGAGATTCTGGGCAGTATCACCATACCAAGCGACAGTTTATGGTCGCAATAACGGCAATGCTGCATGCGTTCGCCCTCTCCAGCACGCCTTGTGGTAGCTCGTTTTATGGTCTTTACAAACGGTTTTGTAAACGCAAAATAACCACACGACGGGCAAGCTTCGAATTTCCGGGCATTAGTGCCGTCAAAGGGCATGATCCTGGTCTCTTCAGAACGCTCACTCGTCCAGATTTCGTACAGCTTTGCACCCGCTTTCTCCTCGGCACGCTGCCCTTTATCCAGAAACGGCGTCCCGTCGGGGTTTTGCTCACGGTCTACACGCTGCCACCCGGTACCGGGTGGGGAAACGAGCCGCCTAACCTCTTTCCGCTGTCTTTTGATTACAAAAAATATTGATATCCAAACGAAGGGTGTAGCCAACAGCGGAAATAAAATTTGTTTGTGGAAAGCCCATATGGCTTCCTGCCGATGCGCCACGTCTCTCCGGTTGGCCCGGATCTCGCCCAGGCCCGCCACATATATCATCCAGATGGCCAGGCCAAAAAACAGGGCCGGATACCACGGTAGGTTGTTCCAGCTGTACAACCATGTGGGTGGTATCTGGAACAGGGCAATGGCAAAAATAGACAGGAATGCGGCAAAGATCAACGTGAACCCACTATAGTACAGGTACCTCGAATTGGATTTTTTGTTCTTTTTCCGCCCGCGCTTCGTGCGGATACGATTGTAGGCGCGACTGGCCAGCTTCCATAGGAAAAAATACCCTGCTCCTGCAACGACAAACGAGAGCAACGCCACCCGATAACGGTAAAACCACGATGCTTCCCGCCCCAGACGAACGGATAAATCGGCCGCCGAGGCGGGATCGAGCACGACCTCTTTTACCGCAGCCATGGCCGCCAGTACACCGCCGTCGTAGTCACCTTCTCGGAAGCGGGGCACCAATAAGCCCTCTCCTATGCGCTTCAACAACGCGTCGGGCAGCACGGCCTCCATGCCGTAGCCGGTAATAAACCGGTATGCACGCTTTTTGGTGGCGACAAACAAGAGCAGCCCGTTGTCTGCCCCATCCTTGCCGATGCCCCAGTTATTGAACAGTTCCAGAGCAAACCCGAAATCGTCCTCACCCACGAAATCATCCACCACCACCACGGCTAGCTCTGCCGATGTCCGGCTGTCTACGGTGCGGGCAAGCCTATTCAAGGAGTCAACGACGGCCACACTAAGGATTCCGTTCGGATTGCTTACAAAGTAGTCTTGTCCCTGGCTTTTAGGCGACGGCACGTTATCCACGCGATATTGAGCGACCGCAAGATTGGCCAGGCCAACCATCAGCCAACATCCGATGGTGCAAACCGTCCGTATGAGGTGGTGTGACGTGTTTATCATGCGCGCTCAAATATAATCATCTTGCGCAATCTATTACCATTTGCACAACCAGCTAACTTTACCTAAGTTTGCGCAAAATTTTTTAAATGGCTACTACAAACAGAACTTTCACCATGATCAAGCCCGATGCGGTCCGCAATAGACACACCGGCGCTATATTAAACGACATCATTACTAGCGGGTTCAAGCTGGTTGCAATGAAGTATACGCGCTTGAGCAAAGAAACCGCCGGCGCATTTTATGCGGTGCATAAAGAACGCCCGTTTTACGGTGAACTGGTTGAATTCATGACCTCAGGCCCCATCGTAGCCGCTATCCTCGAAAAGGACAATGCGGTGGAAGAGTTCCGTAAGCTGATCGGGGCAACCGATCCATCGAAAGCCGAGCCGGGAACCATCCGCAGCAAATACGCGAAATCCATCGACGCGAACGCTATCCATGGATCAGACTCGGATGAAAACGCAGAAATAGAGGGTAACTTCTTCTTTTCGCAGTTCGAGCGGTTTTAGTCATTCGATGATACTACACCTAACAGGCTCGGGGGCTTGTTAGGTGCTCATATGCGTTTTCAAACCCGTCGCGCCAAATAGAAGTCCTCCTTTTCGGTCATACGCGCCTTTTCCTCTTTTTTCTTATCGCCATAGCCGCATAAATGGAGAATACCGTGGATGATGACACGGTGCAGTTCGTCCGTCTCCCGCGCACTGAATTTCAACGCATTCTCCCGTATCCGGTCAATGCTGATGAAAATGTCGCCCGCGATGGTATCATCCCGCTCACTGCTATCAAACGTAACGATATCCGTATAGGTGTCGTGTTGGAGGTATTGCTTATTGATTTCCAAGAGATAAGCGTCGCTACAGAGTACCACACTAATCTCGCCTGTCTTGAAGCCTTCCGAAGCTATCGTTTCCTTTACCCAACGTTTCAGGGGTAATTTCCCTTTGATTTGGTATGCCGTGTCTTCGGTAAAAAAATGGATATAACCCATAGTGTCTTTGCTAGTTGGTTCTAAGGCAGGGAGTTTTATCGTTGAAAGTCACGCTTTTCGAGGTAAGACTGGAGAATAAGCACCGCCGAAACACTATCGATAAGCGCCTTGTCCTGCCGTTTCTTCCTCGCCATGCCACTTAGGGCGATACTTGCCGAAGCCATCTTGGAAGTAAAGCGCTCATCAATCGTCTCCACAGGGATTGTCGGAAATGTACGCCGGAGCGTCCGGACAAACCCCCGCACATGCTGGGCCGATTCGGACTCCGAGCCGTCGAGCTGGCGGGGTTCGCCCACCACGAACATACTTACCGTTTCGCGGTCAACGTACCCTTTCACATACGCCAGCACATCTTTGGCGTGCACGGTATCCAAAGCCGTGGCAATAAGTTGCAACGGGTCGGTCACCGCAATGCCGACCCGCTTAGTACCGTAATCAAAAGCCATGATACGCATCGTACCGGCAAAGGTACGCTATTTGACATTCACGAGCACCTTTATTTTGCCGATGCCATTGCCTTTGTATTCCTGCAGGGCCTTGCCGATGACCTGACCAACCCGCACCTTTTCCGGGTCGCCTTTCATCGCCACCCCCGATTGGGACGAGGTGACCAGCAAATCACCACGTTTGATCGTACCGCCTTCGAGGCACACCTTCGTCGGGATGACGCCCACGACACCCATCGGCACCTTGTCCGAAATGTCCGTATCGATATCTTCTTCGGTAAGCAACACGCCCGGCTTCGTGGCATATACCCCCACAACCAGCGTGGAATAAGCTTCGCTCGATTTCTCTACGGTCCGGTCCTCGTCCACCGAAATAACCAGCACATCACCGGCTTCGTACGCCGCGAAGTCGCCCATCACGTCAAAGGCTTCCGCGATGTCGGCTCCGCTGCTCTGGGTGCCGCCATTGAAAAAACCTTTACCGTCCTTGTCAATACGGGCCACGTTTGCCGTAAGCGGATTGCCACTTTTGAATACGGCAAGATTGCCATTGCTATGAGTCTCTACCGTCAGTACCGGATTGGTATTGGTTGTGCTGTAATTAACCAGCCTGGCCGCTCGGCCGTTGCTGAACGTTGGTACCCACGCATATAGGGCATTTCCTGTACCGTCGACCGTCGTCTCCACGCCATCGCCTACATTCGAGGCACTAGCCGTGATAGCATTGCCGTTACCATCGGCGATTACGACGACCGCCGGGCCATTACCGGCTGGATTAGAGGCATGGAAAAGCCCGGCATACCCTCCTGTTCCGGAAGAAATTCCATAGATGCCCGCGGTGCCCCAATTGGCAAACTGCGAATTAACTTCACCCTTTACCGCTGCGGAAGTCCCTTGTGTATTATCTACCGTAAAGTTGCCCCCGATACCGTTACCTACCGTACGTGCAGTGATTACGTCGTTATCATTATCTTCATTGTAATGCTCAAAACGCCCGGCCCGGCCAGTTGCAAATGAGGGCACCCATGCATAAAGCGCATTACCATTACCGTCGACATTTGTCTCTACACCATTCCCATCTTTGCCCGCGTTCGCCGTAATCGCGTTGCCATTGCCGTCGGTAAGCGCCACCAATGAAGCGCCATTCCCCGCCGGATTTGAAGCATGAAAGAGGCCAGCAAAGCCGCCGGTACCGGAAGATGTACCAAAGATGGCCGCGGCACCGAAATTACCAAATATCGTATTTACCTCTCCCCGCACCGCAGCCCCAACACTGTTTGAGTTGTTAACACGGAAGGAAGCAGCATTACCCTGGGTATTATCAGGGATGTTGCCGTTGCCATTGGTTTCAACTTCCAATGTGTTTCCCTGTATGTTCGTCTGGTTGAAATTTTCGAACCTACCCGCGCGGCCGGTACTGTTGTTCAAGCCAACCTGTCCCAGAACACCGACAGCCGTACCCGACGTATTCGTTGCAACAAACCCCCGCACACCATACCCTCCGCCGTCATTACGGCCCACCACGGCTCCGGCGATATCACTGGTCGTACGGCCTACCACCGCTTCTCCGCCGCCATTATTGTCGCCGACGATACCCGCTGATGTCTGTGCGGTCGTAATGCCATGGATCCCAAAGCCGTTTACCGTTGATGCCCGCACACCTGCTCCGTTACCACTCGTCGCCACATTGACCACCGTTCCATTGCCCACGGTGTTTGCATCAAGCACATGGTTGTTATTGGCATTATTGAAAATTGAAATACTTGCCGGGATACCGTTGTTGCTGGTGGCCGTCAAACCTATCCCCGTATTGCTGTTGGCATACACGCCAGTCCCATTGGCGGAGGCGTTGCCATACACCCCTAGGCCATTGGGTGTAGACCCATATACCCCCCACCCGGACCCATTCTGCGAACCCCATACACCGACGCCTAACCCCCCTGTGCCATTATTAATCCCTCGGACAGCTGCGGAAAATCCGCCGGGTGAAGCTGAGCTTACGATCCCCCTCAAGGCGGCGATATTGGATGTCGTGGTATTGTTGACCCCCTCTATGGAAACCCCATCACCGTCATTCGTTATGGAAAACAGCGTTGCTGCATTGTTTTCAAGCGTGGTATACGGTAGCACAAACCCTCCACCACCCACCGCAGCAGGCGCCCATTCCGTGCCGTCAAACCGCAAAAATTGGTTAGCTACCGGCGCCGTATTACTAACTGCCGTGCCCTGGAGTCTGGCCACCGTGGGGTCCGGGTATGTGCCGGAAAGATCGCCGCCGGCGGCCACCCCGTTAATCGTCGCATCGCTACCCGCAGGTCCGGCTGGCCCTGCGGGTCCTATCGGGCCTACTGGACCAGCCGGACCTATGGGGCCCTCGGGGCCCTCCGGACCGACATCACCCGTATCACCTTTTGCTCCTTGTGGGCCAGCGGGGCCTACTGGACCAGCGGGACCTACAGGGCCCTCGGGGCCCTCCGAACCGACATCACCGGTATCGCCTTTTGCTCCTTGCGAACCAACGGGACCAGCGGGACCTACGGGACCCTCGGGGCCCTCCGGACCGACATCACCTGTATCACCTTTCGCACCTTGAGGACCAGCGGGGCCAATGGGGCCTGCTGGGCCGGCAGGACCAACATCACCGGCATCGCCTTTTGCTCCTTGCGGGCCTGCTGGGCCAGCAGGACCACCCTTCCCGCCATCGGCGGCATACAAGGCAAAAGGCACACTCATCAGTTGCATCGTACCCAAATCGGTATATGTGCCGTTGTCTACAGCCACTTCAACCTTAATGAATTGGTTGGCATCTCGCCACGGTACGTCCTCAAATGTCCCTTGCGAGGCTGTCCCCCGGCCGATCTGCAAGGTGAAAAGACCCAGTGCATTCGTCTTTACCTGGTGTTGCTCCCGATATTGCACCGCCCCGTTCGCCGAGCCGCCTATAATGGATATACGCACTCCGACATCTTTATCTGCCATAACCGTACCGTTGACATTGCGGGCAACCGCCTGGTAATTGATTCCGGCCAATCCCGATTGTGCTTGTACCCTTAAGGCCAAAAGCGTCAGAAAAACGCCCATAGTATATAAAAAATACCGCTTCATAACTTGCTTTTCTGGTTAGTCGATTTGTTGCTCTTCTTCCGCATTGCCTTGCGTCGGCGGTTTTTGTGCCGTAGACGTTTCCTTATTCATGGTTTCCGTTGTTTCTTCCGGGGACAATTCCGACGGTAGCTTCTCTGCGCCCGAAGCGCGTAAAACCTGTGGGCCTCCGGCGGCGGGCCGCACAGCCCCTGTGGCGCCCGGTGGGTTATATTTCTCGAAAATCAGCGCGCGCAATTCTTGTGGGGAGTTGGGGGAAACCATCGGTTTAAGGTCTACCGAGCGCATCTGGACCCTACTTACGGCCTCGGGGCCAAATTGCAACCTCGGCTTCTCATCATCAGGAGCAGTCAGCCTCCGGATACGCTCTTCCGAAACACCCCGTTTTGGGTCCTGCGCGTGTGCCCGGGTTACCGAGACCACCGCTAATGCCACCATTAACGTGGCGTAGATTATCTGCCTTTTCATACGTTTGCTTTTGTTGACATGTATAGATATGCTTATATTGTTCTGTGTTTTCCGTTTCTCAATCCCCGTCCAGTATACTGTTAGGGTGGAAACTCAAGGTGAATTTCAGCTCATTTCGGAATGTATAACGCCGCGCCATCGGGGCCAGATAACCGATGTCTACCTGAAGTGATTTCACCCGAAACCCGACACCTGCTGCAAAGTGCTGCCGATTGCCCTTCCGGGGGTCTTCGTAGAAATAACCCGAACGGATAAAAAACTGGCGGTAATAACAGAACTCGATCCCCCCCATGACCGCAAACTCCGACAGCTCCTCTGAAAAGCCACCCGGGGCGTCGAAAAAAGAGGTAACCAATGCCGATGGCACGCTCCGGTCGGGATCTCTGCCCTTTTCAATCTCGGCGGTGACGTTACCCTGCTCGTTTACGCGGTATCGGGGCCGCGACGGAACCAGTAACTTGGTAACATCCAGCAACAACGTCAGGCGGTTATCCGGATTATTGTTCAGGCCATACCCCACGCCCATACGTAGGTTCATGGGCAGAAAACTCTCTTTCGCATTGACATAGGTTAGTTTTGTACCAATATTGGTTAAATTGATTCCCCAGGCAAAGCGCTTGCTAAACTGCCGCGAGTTGATGTAACTCTTCTCCGAGTATATACCAAAGTCGACCGCAAAGGCGTTGGCCTGGTCCATGTCTATGCCGTTGTAAGCGCCCGAACCGAGGTTGCTATGGATATACCGCGCCGTAAGTGCCATTGAAAAATGCTCGCCGAACAAACGGGCATAACTCGCATCGAGAGAAATTTCGCCAGCATTATACCGCTGCGAAAGGTTGCCCATTTCATCACGGAAACTGATTTCCCCCATATCGAGGTACTTCACAGAAAGCCCGAGTGCTTCCCGTTGATTAAGTCGATGAAAAGCAGTAAGGTAGCCGAGATGCTCGTCTTTTACCAATTGGCGCATCCAGGGTGTGTAGGAGATGCTCAAGCCTTTCTCACCGGCAAAGCTCAATTTCGCTGCGTTGACAAATACCGAATTGGCATCCGGTAAAAGACCCGTTCCAGCTTCGGCCACCCCCGTGGTCCGGGCATCGGGGCTTAGCAAAAGAAAAGACGCTCCCGTGGTAATGGTTCGGCCCCCAAGTTGCGCCGAAGCACACATGGGGAATACCGCAACAGCCATTACGATGCAGGCAAGTGGTATGATCTGGTGTCTCATGGCAGGCTCGCTAGTAAGTTACTGGATGATTAATTTCTCGGTATACGTGCGGTAGCCCGTGCGGATGACTAGATAATACAGCCCCGATGCGTAAGTGCTGAGCGGTAGGGTGTAGGTCAGTCGGCCAGCCAATAGCTCCTCAGATATTGTATTTACCACCTGACCCGCATTGTTCACTAACATGAATATCACCCGTCCGTCCTGCAATAGGTCAAACTCAAGATTCACCTGGTCCGATGCTGGGTTGGGGTAAACGATGAGGTCTGTAACGAAGGGCGCTTCAGGCGGTTTGATGGGCCCCGCAACTTCAGGTTGTTGAAATCCTTGCGTAAGCAGCAGAGGGCCGAAATCCAGTGTTGTCACTATCGGTTCACCGATAGTGTATTGGAATATCACATGACCAACAGTCCCTTCGTGGCCTCCATTGGCTACAACCTGTCGGACCAGCTCTTGCGAATGTGCTGGAATCACGGAGCAACAGAACAAACCACAGGCAAGTAATACGGTTTTCATAAACGCTAATATTTAAGCCAATATCGAAAGTCAGGAAGAAAGGAACAATACACCAAAATAGGTATTTTCACGTTGACCTGCAACGCGTTGCTGAGGCGGGCCTGGTAAAATGGCCCTGGTAAAAAACCGGATAGGTAAAGAGCGTCTTTTCATAAAAATGGTAGATGTTTCCAACGCCAATCGTTGTTCGGACAAAGTTAACTATAAAGTTATTTGCATAACCATTATTTCACAGAAATAATTACACAAACAATGGCAGGGGCAACATGTGCGCAAATAGGCGGGTTGGCGTCGCAAGGCGGGTTTGCACTCCTCTTAATCGTGTCAGTAGATAAATATGAAATAAATAAGCGCCATGATGATGATGGCAATAATTACGGCCACCCAAATGGTATTACTCGCCGGGCGATCATTCGGCTCATTAATCGCTTCGGGTGATGGCGCTGGATTCTCCTGATGCGCAGCATAATTTTCTTCCGCTTCCGGCTTTCCGTCTTTATCCGTTCGATGACTATGCGTTTCCATAGCGTAAAACTATTGGTTCTGTTCATATAACAACCCGCCGATACGATTGTTTGTCTTGAAGCGTCTTTGGTGCGTCTTTACAACCATCAAATCACAATCTCATTTGCCGAATCCCAAATCTTTTCCTTATCATTGCACGTAATATTATTCGGACATGAGATTCATTGTTTCCACTTCCATTTTATTAAAACAACTACAAGCCATCAGCGGAGCTTCAAGCAGTAGTACGGTGCTTCCGATACTGGAAAACTTCTTATTCGAAATCAAGGACAATATACTGACCATTTCGGCTACTGACCTGCAAACCAGCATGGTTACCTCCCTACCCATAGAGGCGAAGGAAGAAGGGCGCGTTGCGATGCCCTCCAAAATACTGATCGAGACACTCAAAACGCTTCCCGACCAACCTGTCGCATTCTCGGTAGACATCGCCACATTGGCGATAGAGATCAGCGCTGGCGATGGTAAATACAAACTAAGCGGGGAAAACGCGGATGATTTTCCGAAGATTCCCGTCGTCGACAATGCTTCGTCGGTAGCCATACCTGCCTCGGTACTATCCGAAGCTATCAACAAGACAATATTTGCCGTCAGCAATGACGAGCTACGCCCCGCAATGTCAGGCGTATTGGTACAACTTGCAGAACAATCGACAACGTTCGTCGCAACCGACGCGCATAAGTTGGTGCGGTATCGCCGCAAAGACATCAATACCGAGCATCCGACATCATTGATTTTGCCGAAAAAAGCGCTTTCGCTGCTGAAGTCGTCCCTGCCCATCGAAGACACCGCCGTGGCGGTGGAATATAACAGCACCAATGCTTTCTTTAAGTTTGGTAATATACACCTCATATGCCGGCTTATTGATGAGCGATATCCCGACTATGAAGCGGTCATTCCACAGGTGAACCCGAATAAACTGACGCTCGATCGGCACACGTTCCTCAACTCATTGCGCCGGGTGGTCATTTTTGCCAACAAAACCACACATCAGGTGCGGCTCAAAATTTCAGGTAGCGAACTCCATATCTCTGCGGAAGACCTCGACTTTTCAAATGAAGCACATGAACGGATAAACTGTCAATTCGAAGGTGAAGACATGGAAATCGGATTCAATGCGAAGTTTCTGGTGGAAATGCTGACCAATCTCGATAGCGAGGAGGTAGTTATCGAAATGAGCACACCAAACCGGGCCGGTCTGTTGATTCCCGCCACATCCGAAGAAGACGAGGATATCCTGATGCTGGTTATGCCTGTTATGTTGAATAATATGGGTTAACGACGTTGGACCTTATCTACTCACTGATTGATTTTGTTCTTCATATCGACCAGCACTTGGTCGAAATTGTCAATGAGTACCAGACGTGGACTTACCTGATCCTCTTTTTGATTATTTTTATCGAAACCGGAGTGGTGGTGATGCCTTTTCTCCCGGGAGATTCCCTGCTGTTCGCCGCAGGAATGCTTGCCGCGCAACCCAATGAGTTGAATATCGCGCTGATGATTATTTTGTTGCTGATTGCCGCGATAGCCGGCGACTCGCTGAATTATACCATCGGAAAGCGGTTCGGGATACAGGTCACGAAAATCAAGCTTTTCGGAAAGCAGATCATTAAAAATGAACAGATCGAGAAAACACACGCTTTCTATGCAAAGTATGGCAGTAAAACCATCGTCATTGCCCGGTTCGTACCAATTATTAGAACGCTGGCACCGTTCGTTGGCGGTATCGGGCGCATGCATTACGGAACATTTCTTACCTATAATGTTGTCGGGGCGTTTCTATGGGTCGTAGGCATCACCTTAGCCGGCTATTTTTTAGGAAACATTCCGATTATCCGGGATAATTTCTCCAAAGTGGTATTACTCATCATCGTCCTTTCCATCCTCCCCATCATATTTGAGGTGGTAAAAGAAAAATTCAGAAAAAACGCGGCATAATCCTTGCCCTATCACCGCAATGATTTCACCTATGAGGATAACTGCGTGTTTGGCCGCTTTCTGGCTTTTTTCTGCATTTTCAGCACCACTTCCGGCCCGGCCAAAGATAGACAGGCAGGGGGCGAAAGCCGCCTTTAACCTGCTAAACAAGGTCCGTCAAAACCCGCATGCCTACCGGCGCGAGCTGCATCTGAACCCACGCATGCCCATAACCCGTACGCCATTGCGATGGAATGCTACGCTCGCAAATGTTGCGGAGAAAAGGGCTATCGATATGGCCCGGCGCGATTATTTCGACCATACTGACCCGGATGGGTTCGGCCCCAATCATCACATCAGCCGTGCCGGCTACATGTTGAATCCCGACTGGCTGAAGCGACGCGGTGCAAATAACTTTGAATCCATCGGTGCAAACCATCCAACAGCCGTTGCTGGCGTAAAAGCGATGATTATTGGTCGGAACTCCCCCGGCTACGGGCACCGCAAACACTTGCTCGGCATGGATGAGTGGAATGGCTCCTTGCACGATATCGGCATCGGCTACGTGCGTGTACCTTCCGGCAGCACGTACCAATCATACCTGTGTATCCTCATCGCCAAGCATGATTGGTAGCTAATGCTGGTGTACATGCAGCCACCAAGCAGATAAACTGCGGCGGTAAGCAATGTCAGACTAAGCTATCAAGCGCTGATGGTTAATTATTACAATTCCGCCAATAAAAATTGCCTGTAGAGGCGGAGGGATCGATAAATTGAGTAAATTTATCTAAGTTTGCACATGATTAAATCCATGACTGGTTATGGCAGCGGGACCAGAGACAACCAAAAGGTAAAGTATACGGTCGAAATCAAGTCGCTGAACTCAAAGTTTCTGGAACTTAGCCTGCGGCTTCCAAAAGCGTTTTCGGACAAAGAGCTCACCCTGCGCGGCGAGTGCTCCCGCCTGATCGAACGGGGCAAAGTAAGTCTTACCATAAGTGTGGAATACGTCGACCAGACAGCGGCAGCGGCGACTATAAACGCCGAACTACTCAAAAACTATTACTTTCAGTTGGAGGCCATCGCAACGGAGTTGGATACGGAAAAGGGCAATCTTTTTGAACTGGCGCTCAATATGCCTGAAGTTGTCAGTCATAATGAGGAGGAGGCCGATGACGAGGAGGCAGCCCTGCTCATGGGTGCCTTCCACGACGCTGTATCCCAGCTCAATCAATTCCGAACAGATGAAGGCGAAGTGCTTAGGCAGGACCTTTCATTACGGACAAAGGATATCCTTCGTCTGCTCCTGGAAGTGGAAGCGGTCGAAACGGACCGTATTCCATTGATCCGCGACCGGATAGGCCACTACCTGAGCGAAACCGTCGGCAAGGAAAACGTGGACATGAACCGGTTTGAGCAGGAACTTATTTTTTATATCGATAAGCTCGACATCACGGAGGAAAAAGTACGGCTGCGTAGCCATTGCAATTATTTCCTCCAAGCACTGGAAGCGGCCGATGCCAACGGAAAAAAACTGGGCTTCATTTCCCAGGAAATGGGGAGGGAGATCAATACGCTGGGCTCCAAGGCCAACCATGCGGGCATCCAGCAGATTGTGGTGCAAATGAAAGAAGAGCTCGAAAAGGTCAAGGAACAATTGCTAAACGTACTTTGACACATGGAAGGCAAACTCATCATATTCTCTGCACCTTCCGGTGCCGGTAAAACCACCATTGTGAGGCGCTTGTTGGCGGACCATCCCGACAAAATTTCGTTTTCCATTTCGGCGAGCACCCGCGAAGCGCGTACCGGCGAAGTGAATGGGCGGGATTATTATTTTGTCTCCAAAGAAGAGTTCCTGCATCGGGTTGCCAAAAAGGAATTCATTGAGTTTGAAGAGGTTTATTCGGGCACATTTTATGGCACATTGCGGGCAGAGGTAGAACGGATATGGGCCTTGGGCAAGCATGTCATCTTTGATATCGACGTAGAGGGCGGGCTTCACCTGAAGCGGAAATTCGGCGACCGCGCTTTGGCGGTGTTTGTACAGCCCCCTTCACTGGATGTGCTTGCGCAACGCCTTCGTGGACGCGGAACAGATAGTGAAGAAAAATTGCAGGAGCGCATTGTAAAAGCGGAAAAAGAGCTTGGCTATGCGGATCGATTCGACGTCATCCTGCAAAACGACGACCTGGAGAAAGCATGCACAGAAGCCGAACGCTTATTGCTCAACTTCCTTAATAAAACATAAACAGGGTGTATGCAGCATATCGGGTTGTTTTTCGGATCGTTCAATCCCATTCATACGGGCCACCTGATCATTGCCAATTATATGGCTAATTATACGGCACTGGATGAAGTGTGGTTGGTCGTGACCCCTCATAATCCGTTGAAAAAGAAAGAGGCATTAATCAATCAATACGATCGCCTGGAAATGGTTAACCTCGCCATCGAAAAGACCGAAAACATCCGAAGCAGCACCATCGAGTTTTCCCTTCCGCAACCGTCGTATACCATCGATACACTCACTTACTTAAGCGAAAAGTATCCTGAAAAGGCCTTCGTGCTTATTATGGGATCAGACAACCTGGTTTCTCTCCATAAATGGAAAAATCATGAAGTCATCCTGCGGGATCACCGTATCCTAGTGTACCCGCGGCCTGACTATCCCGCTCCAGCCGAGCTTGCCAAACATCCTTCCATCACCATTACAGATACCCCGCTAATGGAATTTTCATCCACGTTTATCCGGAAAGCAGTAAAGAGCGGTAAGAGCATCCGCTACTTCGTCCCGGATAGCGTCATGGCTTTTATCGAAAACAAAGGGCTGTATAGGTAACACTACCTTCCCATCCATCCGCCATCTACGGTCAGCACTGTTCCGTGTACATAATCGGCCGCCTTGGAAGCCAGGAATATGGCCGGACCTTTGAAATCATCCGGATCACCCCAGCGACCAGCGGGGATACGTTCCAGAATGGAGCGACTCCGGTTTGGATCATTGCGTAAGGCTTCGGTATTATCGGTCGAGATGTAACCCGGTGCAATCGCGTTCACATTCACGCCGCTGGAAGCCCACTCATTAGCAAACGCCTTGGTAAGCTGTCCTATTGCACCCTTCGACGCCGCGTAGCCAGGCACGGTAATGCCGCCTTGGAAAGTAAGCAAAGAAGCCGTGAAGATGATTTTTCCACTGCCTCGCGCCACCATGTCCTTGCCAATCTCGCGGGTAAGGATAAACTGCGCGTTCTGGTTAATTTCGATAACCTGATCCCAATACTCGTCCGGATGCTCAGCAGCCGGTCTGCGCAGAATCGTTCCTGCATTATTGAAAAGAATGTCGATTTGGGAATGATCGGCTTTCACCCGTTCAATAAAAGAATAGAGGGATTTGCGGCGACCAAAGTCGGCCTGGTAGGCGAAGAAACGACGGCCGGTTGCCTCCACCGCATTGGCAACGTCACTTCCCTGTAATTCCAGCGATGCCGATACGCCGATTATGTCAGCTCCTGCAGCGGCCAGGCCTTCGGCTATCGCCTTGCCGATACCCCGCCTACAACCGGTTACCAAGGCTACTCTCCCACTCAAATCGAATTTATTTTCCGTCATTTCAATGTATCAGTTAAATGTGATCATCTTTTTATTTCCACCTGTAACGGCGATGTTTCCTTATCTTTCATCGCTTATGAGTAGATTCCAGTCATCGGCCGACGCTTAAATCCGTTGGCCTTTTTATTTGAGGTCGGTAATCGCACATCCGTCCATATCTCCATAGTCCATGTTTTCACCGGCCATACCCCAAATGAAGGTATAGTTGCTAGTACCGGCACCCGCGTGCACCGACCATGGGGGGGAAATCACGGCCTGTTCGTTTTGTATCCAGATATGGCGTGTTTCCTGGGGCTGACCCATAAAATGACTTACCGATTGCCCGTCGGGCACCTCAAAGTAAAAATAGACTTCCATACGACGGTCATGCGTATGCGCCGGCATCGTGTTCCAAACACTCCCGGTTTTCAGTTCGGTCATGCCCATTTGCAATTGGCAGGTATTAACGACGCCGGCCACAAGCAGTTTATTGATAACACGGTGGTTGGCGGTCTCCAGGCTGCCAAGCTCCACCACTTCAGCCTCGTACTTCGTTACCTTTTTGGTGGGATAGATTTGGTGTGCCGGCGTCGAGTTCAGGTAAAACTTAGCCGGGTTGGCGGAGTCATCACTCGAAAATACCACGTCTTTATTGCCTTTGCCGATGTAAAGTGCTTCCTTGAAGGCTAACGCATAAACCGTTCCGTCTACCGTTACCTGTCCGCTACCGCCAACATTGATTACGCCCAGTTCACGGCGTTCGAGAAAATAAGGAGCCTTCAAAGCATCGATGGTTTCCAACTTCAGTGATTTGCTTACTGGCTTCGCTCCACCAGCGATGAACCGATCGTAATGGGTATATACCAACTGGATTTCACCGTCGGCAAACACCTTCTCGATCAGGAAGTTTTCCCGCAATCCGGCCGTATGCAGGCCTTTGGTCTCCACGGGGCCCAACGCATAGCGGGATTCATAATGTACACTCATATCCGTTTTTATTGATTTCTTTGTTTCTCGCTTATTAAAATAAGCCGCCGAATAAGTGGCAACACGGCTAAGATAAGGACATTTCATCGGCCATGCAAACGTTTACATTATTGTTCCCGCCAGAGCCTATTCAGCCATTGTGTACAGAAGACGCGGACTTACATCGCACCCATCACAAATCAAACTTGATGCCCTGCGCCAGCGGTAAATTAACCGAATAGTTGATCGTATTGGTTTGCCGCCGCATATAGGCTTTCCACGCATCCGATCCGGACTCACGACCACCTCCGGTTTCCTTTTCGCCACCGAATGCGCCACCGATTTCTGCACCCGACGTGCCAATATTTACATTGGCAATACCGCAGTCCGACCCGCCAGCCGCAAGGTATTGTTCTGCTTCGCGGAGGTTAAGCGTCATTATCGCCGACGAAAGCCCTTGAGGTACGTTGTTCTGTATCCGGATGGCATCGTCAAGGCTGATGTATTTCATGATGTACAGGATAGGAGCAAAGGTTTCTGTTTGCACGATGGCCATATCCGGCGAAACCTCAGCAATACAGGGTTTCACATAACAACCCGATTCATACCCTTCGTCCTTAAGCACACCGCCCTCCACAACGAAACGGCCACCTTCACTTTTACACTGGGCGATGGCCGCTTCATAATTGCCTACCGCGCCTCTGTCGATTAACGGCCCCACATGGTTTTGCTCATCCAACGGGTTCCCGATACGGAGCTGCCCATAAGCGCGAACCAGCCGCTCCTTAAATGTTTCGTACACCGCCTCGTGAATTATCAATCGCCGGGTGGACGTACACCGCTGTCCGGCCGTACCCACCGCGCCAAACACCGCCGCCGGAAGCGCAATGTCGAGATCGGCGTGTTCGGTAACGATAATTGCGTTGTTGCCGCCAAGTTCCAGAATGCTTTTACCAAGTCGCGATGCCACGGCTGCCGCAACCGCTTTGCCCATCCGCGTGGATCCCGTAGCTGACACAAGCGCTATCCGGCGGTCGCCCGCAAGCCGCTCACCAAGCCCCCTTCCGCCCTGCACCAGACAGGAAATGCCCTCGGGCATGTTATTTCGTACCAGTACTTCTGCGATAAGTGCCTGGCAGGCTACCGCGGTAATCGGCGTTTTCTCCGATGGCTTCCATACACAAACATTGCCGCATACCCAGGCAATGGCCGCATTCCAGCTCCACACGGCTACCGGGAAATTAAATGCCGAGATAATGCCTACCACGCCCAACGGATGCCACTGTTCGTACATGCGGTGATTAGGTCGCTCCGACTGCATCGTAAGGCCATAAAGCTGCCGGCTCAACCCGGTTGCAAAATCGCAGATATCAATCATTTCCTGCACCTCTCCCAGCCCTTCCTGGAGGCTCTTGCCCATCTCGTACGACACCAATGTGCCGAGATCCCGTTTATGTTTGCGCAGTGCATCTCCAAACTGCCTGACGATCTCTCCGCGCCGGGGTGCCGGCACATCCCGCCACTCGACGAACGCCGCGGCCGCCCGATCGACTACGCTATTAAATGCCTCTGGGGCCGTCTCTCCAACCGATGCAATGCGCCGACCGTCGACCGGTGAGTTGCTATCGATGCTGGTTTCATAGATCATACCGGATGATGCGCCAGTGCTCCAGGCGGGGTTATCACGCGTAATGGCTAATCGCCCGAGTACCTCCCCAATATTGATTGTTTCATTCATGCTTAATTGGTTTTGTCTGGTGTAGTGCTATTCAACCAAAGATACACTTTTCGATTAGCATTGCGTATCTTTGCATCATTATTTGGAACCCACGTGATGGACACTGGGTGAAAGAACGCACGTAGGCCACGGTAAAGTGGGTTGGATTATTGACAGCCGCATGTATCATAACCGGTTGATTATCTATGGTTTTTAATGAGCACTGGTAAATTGTTGAAAACTTGTGTTGACATTATCATCCGACAAATCCTATTTTGTTACATCAAAACGCAGCTAAATTAAAGGGTGCGCCGGAGTGTTAGTTCTTAAACAAGGAGTATAGATGGAAGACGATTTCGAATACGGGCCCGCCGAAGACCCTAAGCTTTCGGTGGAACGCTACGAAGAAATGATTCGCAATAAGGATCAATACTTTTTTGATGCGCAGGCTTTTGAGGGGATTATTGACTACTATATGGAGAAAAATGATCCGATCAAAGCGTTGCAGGTTGTTGATTATGCGGTTAGCCAGCATCCGTTTGCCGCGGTCTTTTACCTTAAGCAAGCACAGCTGTATGCGGTAACCAACCAATTTGCGCACGCCCTTGATGCGCTGGATAAAGCCGAAACACTGGAACCATCCGAAGGGGATATCTACCTGATTAAAGGGGGTATATTGGGCAACCTGGAGCGTTATGACGAAGCTTTCCAGAGCCTAAACAGGGCGCTTGATCTTGCCGAAAATCCCGATGATATCTATTTGCAGATAGCGCTTTTGCATCAAAACAAGGGCGATTACGATAAGGCTGTCCACTTCCTCAAACGCAGCCTGGAGCAAAACATGGAGAATCAGGATGCGCTGTACGAGCTTGCTTTTTGCTATGACGTGCTGGACCGGCAAGAGGAGAGTATCGGGTTTTATAAACAATATATCGACAACGACCCCTATTCGTACGCAGGATGGTACAACCTTGGCAACGCCTACCACAAGCTCAGTCGCTATGAAGAGGCCATCGATGCGTACGATTATGCCATACTCATCAAAGACAGCTTTGCCTCGGCGTACTTCAACAAAGGAAACGCACTGGTAAATCTCGACAAATACAGCGAGGCTATCGACGTATACAGGCAGACGTTTGAATATGAGCCGCCGGGTGCGGAGACCTATTGTGCCATTGGCGAATGCTATGAGAAGCTGGAGCAAATGGATGAAGCACGATCGTATTACAAGAAGGCCGTTAAAATCGACGTGGCGCTGGCCGACGCTTGGTTCGGAATCGGTGTAACGTTAGACTACGAAGAGCGGTACTTCGAGTCGCTGCATTTTTACAAAAAGGCGCTCGACCTGGAGCAGGACAATCCCGACTATTGGTTTGCTATTGCCGATGCGCGGTACAAACTAAAGCAATTTGACGAAGCGGAAGCAGCCTATGAAAAGGTGGTGGAGCTCAACCCCATAGACCTGGAGGCATGGCTGGACTATTCGTCCATCCTTTACGAACGCAACAAGCTGGATCGTGCCATAGAAACCATTGCCGAAGCGATCAAGAATAACCCCGATGGGGCAGAACTGTATTACCGCATGGTGGCCTACCTTATTGCAGCAGGCAGGTACAATGAAGCGTTGAACTACCTGGAACTCGGGCTTGGCTCCGATCCGCGTAAGCACACGGTGTTATTTGAATACCTGCCGCAACTGCGCGACAACAAGGCCATCGCGGAAGTCATCCGGAAGTACATGCCGTAACCCTCTCCTATTTGGACGGATTTCAGAAATTTTTCAGATTTTTTCTGCTTTTTTGCCCATAATATTCCATTTTAGCCGTTAACAACAATTAGGATATAGATGAATTTTCAGCTGAATAATGTTCCTTCACGAACGCAAAAGCCTAGAAATAATGGGCTAACTATGGTCATGGACAAAGGGCTTAGCGTACGCCAAGCCGAAGACCTCATGGCAGTAGGCGCACCGTATATTGATTTTGTGAAACTAGGGTGGACCACCGCCTATATCATCCCACAACTGGAGGAGAAACTGGCTGTCTATCGCGAAGCAGGAGTACATCCCTACTTAGGGGGTACGCTTTTTGAAGCGTTTGTCGCCCGAAATCAGTTTGACGATTTCCTCCGTGTACTGGAAAAGTACGGGCTGGAACACGCCGAAGTGTCTGATGGATCCATCACGCTGCCTCATGAAAAAAAATGCGAATACATCGCCACTGTTGCTCGGCACGCTACCGTCATCTCGGAAGTGGGATCCAAAGACAACACAAAAATCATGGCCCCTTACAAATGGATTTCGTTGATGAAAGCCGAACTGGAAGCCGGTACGTGGCGGCTGATTGCCGAGTCGCGCGAGAGCGGCAATGTTGGCCTGTACCGCGAATCGGGCGAAGTGAGACAGGGGCTCGTTGATGAAATACTTAACGAAATTCCCAACGAGAAGATCATTTGGGAGGCCCCGCTAAAAGCTCAGCAGGTTTATTTTATTAATCTTGTCGGGCCTGATGTAAACCTGGGCAATATAAATACAAACGAAATCATAGCGCTCGAAACCACGCGGATGGGATTACGCGGCGACACCTTCCATAATTTTATCTAATAATGAAGAAATTCGGGCTGATCGGCTTTCCGCTGGCGCATTCCTTTTCCAAGAAATATTACGATGCGAAGATCGAGCAGCAACGGATATTCGACGTAGGCTACGATCTGTACCCCATTCCCGACATTGCCGATTTCCCCCAGTTGGTGGAAAGGGATGCCCGGCTGATGGGCGTCAACGTGACCATTCCCTATAAAATCGCGGTGATGGATTACCTGGATCAATTGTCGCCGGAAGCAAAAGCCATTGCTGCCGTCAACTGTATCCGTATCGATAGGGAAGACAACAACAAACCGGTGCTCACCGGATACAATACGGATGTTTATGGTTTTACAGAATCCCTTAAACCGCTGCTCCTGCCTCATCACCAGGCTGCGCTTATACTCGGCAATGGCGGTGCGGCAAAGGCGGTTTCCTTTGCCCTTGGTCAGCTTGGGATACCACATACGATCGTTTCGCGGACAGCCCGGACTGGGCAGCTCACCTACGCACAGCTGGACGCGGCCATAATGGGGATCCACCAACTCATCATCAATAGCACGCCCTTGGGCACCTACCCCGATGTTATGAACTGCCCGGATATCCCTTACGGCCTGCTGGATGATCGGCATTTACTTTACGACCTTGTCTATAATCCGCCCGAAACTGAATTTCTGAAACGGGGGAAAGCAAGGGGAGCGGTGATCAAGAATGGACTTGAAATGCTTGAGCTACAAGCGGAGCGCAATTGGGAAATATGGAACGCAGGCGGATAAAGGCACTCTTCGTCCAATGGGTTGCTTTGGGCCTCCTCCTTTCTTTTTGTGCGTGGGGGTGCAAGCAACATTATTCCCCAAAGCCCCGAGGTTATTTCCGCATTGAATTTCCCGAAAAAGTTTATGTACCCTTTTCCGCAGGTTGCCCTTACTCGTTTGATGCTCCCACATATGCAAAAATGGAGCCCGACCACTCTGCCGATGCCCAACCCTGTTGGATGGATGTTCACTTTCCCCAATTCAATGCCCGTATCCACCTCAGCTATATGCCAGTTTCCGGACCGGATAACTTTAATGAGCTCGTAGAAGATGCCCGAACGTTTGCCTTTAACCATACGGTGAAAGCCACGGCCATCGACCAGCAACGGATCCGCCGGCCAGAAGCAGACGTTTATGGGCTAAAGTACGAAATCAGCGGCAACACGGCCTCCAGTATTCAGTTTTTCGTAACTGATAGCACACGCCACTACCTGCGGGGGGCGTTATATTTCCACGAAAGGCCCCGGCTAGACTCCATCCAACCTGTATTGGCCTTTTTACGGACCGACATCGATACACTGATTAGCTCCATGCGCTGGAAATAGCTTTGTTTTGCATATTTTTGCAATTATGATTCGCATCAAATCATTCGTTTGCAACCCTTACCAGGAAAACACATATGTGTTGTACGACGATACGG
>Ga0182739_1000822_pt1 | contig 35961 bp, 29 predicted proteins | sample eDN5th30CBELigBY_FD_128873 | JGI IMG/M metagenome (GOLD analysis project Ga0182739, IMG submission 128873) | Enriched backyard soil microbial communities from Emeryville, California, USA - eDNA 5th pass 30_C BE-Lig BY (version 2) (version 2) | ecosystem: Environmental > Terrestrial > Soil >... | reverse complement strand
GTCACCCGGGTCGAGGTGCCGCGCCACGGCCGCAACCTCGCCTTCCTGCGCGGCCTGCTGGAGCAGAACGGCAAGCCGCTGCTGTCCTATTCGGCGACGATCTTCCTGCGGCCACGCACTTAGTTAGCTTGCGCCGTCGTCCGAGTGTCGAATGCGTCATTTCCTCCCCGCGCTGCGCGCAGGGAGGAAATGAACGCTTTGGTTCAGCGTCTTTCGGACTTACGGCAGCGTCCTCGTGCCCGCCTGCGCGGCGACACGCAGGACCTCGCAGCGTAGTGGTTCCTCCATCCGTCGCACGCCCATCAGGTCGCCGGCCTTCGCGGTATGCTCCATGGCGGCCGCGATCTGGTGCAGTGTCGTGGCGCCGATCATCCCCGAGGCGCCCTTCAGCCGATGTGCCGCGCGGGCAATCGCGGCGAGTTCGTCAGTTCCGCCGATCTCGCGCGCTGCATCCCGTGCGGTGTCGAGGAAATCGCGTTCGATCTCGGCCAGAGTGACCGGATCGTCGCCGAACAGCTCGACCAGCCTGTCCCGGTCGTAGGCCGCGCTCACGCCGCCTGCTCCGCGCGGGCATCCTTCAGCCAGGCATCCAGCGTCGCGCGCAGCTGCTCGACGCCGACCGGCTTGGCGATCAGCCCGTCCATGCCGGCGGCGTGGGCGCGCGTTCTCTGTTCCTCGAAGGCGCTCGCGGTCACCGCCAGGATCGGCGTGCGCACCAGCCTCTCGTCGTCCTCGCGGGCGCGGATGCGGCGGGCAAGCTCGAAGCCGTCCATCCCCGGCATCTGCAGGTCGGCGAGAATGAGATCGTATGGGCCGCGCCGCACGAGCTCGAGCGCTTCCTCGCCGCCCGCCGCCGTATCGGTCGAGGCGCCCGCCAGCTCGACCTGTCGGGCGAGGATGCGGCGGTTGACGGAATTGTCGTCCACGACCAGCACGCGGCCGCCGAGCCGTGCCGGCTTGTGTATGGTCTGCGCGGCGGCGGGAAACGGCCGCGTCCTGCCGGCCGCGCGCGTGGCTGCGTTGATCAGCATGCCGCGCCGCCACGGGCGCGGCAGGCCGCCGGCTGCTCCCGGCGCGACGGTGGCGTCGAGCATCGGCACCTGGCCCGGGCCGTCGGTGCCCGCGACACGCAGGCCGACGAAGCCTTCTGTCGGCGCGAGCACCACGGTGGCGCCGGCATCCTCCAGGTAGCGGCCAATGGCGCGCGCCTCTTCGGCATCGGGCAGCGAAAGCACCAGCGGAAGGTTCCTCAGCGGCCGTCGCGGCACCGGCGCCGGATCGAGCGGCGCGAGCGGCAGCGTGACGGTGAAGATCGAGCCGGCCTCCGGTGCGCTTTCGACGGCGACGCTGCCGCCCATCGCCTCGGCGAGGCGGCGCACGATGGACAGGCCGAGGCCGGTGCCGCCGAAGCGACGGGTGGTGGTGTCGTCGGCCTGCACGAAGGGCTGGAACAGCCGTCCGCGCTGTTCCTCGGTCAGGCCGATGCCGGTGTCGGCGACCTTGATGCAGAGCCCGCCGCTGGCGGCACGCTCCAGGGTCAGCTTGACGGCCCCCGCTTCGGTGAACTTCAACGCATTGCCCAGCAGGTTGAAGAGGATCTGCCGCAGCCGCAGCGGATCGCCGATCACATGCTCCGGGACGTCGGGCGCGACATAGGCGGCCAGCCGGAGGCCCTTGGCGGCAGCCTGCGGCGCCAGCGTGTCGGCGGCACCCTCGATCAGCTCGACGGTCGACAGCGGCAGCCGCTCGAGATCGAGCCGGCCTGCCTCGATCTTCGAGAAATCGAGGATGTCGTCGATGATGCGCAGCAGCGCCGCCGCCGAATAGCGGATGGTGGCGAGCGACTCCTGCTGCTCGGGCAGGAGCGGCGTATGTCCGAGGATATCGACCATGCCCAGCACGCCGTTCATCGGCGTGCGGATCTCATGGCTCATCGTGGCGAGGAAGGTCGATTTCGCCTGGTTGGCGTTTTCGGCCTCGCACTGCGCGGCCATGGCGGCGGCACGCGCCTCGCGCTCTTCGTCGTAGGCAAGCTGCAGGCGGCGGGCGAGCTCTTCCCTCTGGCAGGCGAGCGCGATGTTGTCGTACTGCCAGCGATGGATATCGCGCACGTAGGTCATGAGATGGCCGACGTAGGCACCGCCGGCAATCCCGACCAGCTGGTAGAACGGATCGGCCGAGATGAGCAGCACGACGAGGAGCGGTGCGGCGGTCGAGACGGCGAAGGTATAGAAAGTCGGCGGATGCGCCGAGCGGATCGGCACCGCCGTGGTGATGGTGGCGAGCAGCACGAGGGCGAGCAGCATGCGCTGCAGCTCGTACTCCCTGGAAGCGAGCATGAATCCCGCCCCGCCCAGGCAGGCGCCGGCGAGGAACGACAGAACGGCGAACCATCGGCCCCAGCGAATGACCTCGTTGTCCGGCGGATCGGCGCGGACGAACCTGCGCCGCAGGACGTCGAAGCCGATCGTCACCGCCAGATGCGCCAGGAACGGTGCAATCAGCTCGGTCAGGTCGATCTGCCGCCAGTAGATCGCGGCGATCACCGGCCACAGGACGAAGGAGAAATAACGCGCCTGCTTCGAACCCTTGAACAGCCGGCGGATCAGCTCGGCACGGACGAAGGCGTCCAGTCCCGCCGGATCGGCAGCCGCGGAGGGAGGGACGGTCATGGAAGGCCCAACGGCGAGCGGCATGGGATCGGAGACACGGCAGGATCGGCCGATTACTCTATCAAGAATCGTAAGAAGTCCGTATAAATTATTGCAAAATCTTGGTAATTTGTCGCCCATTGGAAGGCACTCATAGTGGATCCGGCCATGCAACAGCCTTCGGTTCTTCTGGTCGAAGACGACCCGTTTCAGCGCAAGGCTGCCGAGACCTACCTTACGAGCAACGACCTCAAGGTCATCGCGGTCGAGAATGGAGCGCAGATGCGCCACCAGGTCTCACGCGCCATGCCCGACCTCGCGCTGCTCGACGTCCAGCTTCCCGGACGGGAGGACGGCTTTGCCCTCGCCCGCTGGCTGCGCGAGAGCAGTGCGCGGGTCGGTATCATCATGCTGACGGCCGCAGGGGATTCGCTGGACAAGGTGCTCGGCCTGGAGAGCGGCGCCGACGACTATATCGCCAAGCCGTACGAGCCTCGCGAACTGGTGGCGCGCTGCAAGAGCGTGCTGCGGCGCTCGGTCAAAAAGACCACGCCCCCGCGTCTCGAAAGGGTGCGCATGGGACGATACGTCCTCGACCTCGGAACGCGCACGCTGAACGACGACACCGGGAACGATGTGCCGGTGACGGCAAGCGAGTTCGACATCCTGAAGATCTTCGCCGAAAACCCCAACCGCCCCTTGAACCGCGACTGGCTGCTCGAGATCACCAGCCATCGCACGCGCGACCCGTTCGACCGGGCCATCGACCTGCGCATTACCCGCATCCGGCGCAAGATCGAGCCGATGCCGGAAAAGCCGACGGTCATTCGCACCGTGCGCGGCATCGGCTATATGTTCGTGCCCGCCGAATGATGTATGACAGCGGGCTCGCGAGGTGGGGCCCGTAGTTCAGCGGTTAGAACGAGCCGCTCATAACGGTTATGTCGCAGGTTCGAATCCTGCCGGGCCTACCAACCGCCATAGGCTGCTTCCGCGCTGTTAGTTAGAGTCGGAAGGGCTGCCGCCGAATGTGGCGCATTTGCGCGTCTGACAATGGATTCGGGCTGGCGTCTTCAGTCTTCTCGGGCTTTCCGGCAAGTCTCTCCAGCACCGAAGATCGACCCATAATTCCAGCGAGGCTATGCGTCGGGCCAACAAGACATGTTTTCGTCCCCCGACGAGAGCGTGCGCCGGGTCATCCTCATTGGACCGCGCGCATCCTGCGCGCTCATGATCGAGCGCCTTCATCGGCGCGTATGAGCGCGCAGGATGCGCGCGGTCCAATGAGCATGATCGGGCAGGGCTACGCCTCGGTCCAACCGGGCGGGTCCAGCCTGTGTCCGGCGTTGAGATCTGACGCGTTTGCATGCCGTCCGGCGACTTGAGCAGGCCAGGCGATGCTGCGTCCCGGACCGACGAGGCGTGGACACCGTCCCTCCTCCACGCTCTCGCGACGCTCAGAACGACCGGGAAGGGCATGAGCCTGCGGATTCCTGTCCAACACGAGAAATTTGACGCATTTGGATGGGATCTTGGTTCCTCCCTGTTGTCCGCCCAATTCGCCATACGCACTCCGAACGCCGTGGCTCGTCCCGCGGTGCGGGCTCGCGCGGGACAACGACCATCGAGCGGTGCGGCCGAGGAACGACTTGTCCGGGCGTAGCGTGGCCTAAACTGCTCCCAGGCGGTCCAGCGCGAGGCCAATCGCGTGGGTTCTTTCTTCGAGATTGCGCAACGTCGCCGGCGTCACCGCATTGCTCGCTTCCTGCGCGGCGCGCCGCTCTCGGTCGACCGCATCCAGCTCCCTCTGAAGACGCGAGGCTTCCTCGGCGGACGGACCGGACTGCGATCGAGCCCGGAGGGCGGCCAAGCGCTCCTTCTGCCGCTGTAGATCGCTGCGAACCGCCGCGAGCCGTTGCTCGGCGGCTCGCACCTGCGCCTGTGTACGCGCAGCGTCCGCATTGGCCGCTCCCAGGCGCGCTTCCAGTTGCTGCTTCTTTCGCTCGGCATCGGCCGCGCTCTGTTCCAGACCGGCTGCACGCCTTTCGTCGCTGCCGGTCACCGCTGCGCCAATACCGCCGAAAAACCCGCGTTGACTCGCCGGCGTGCTGCTGGTGTCGGCGCAGGCCGATACCGTACCGCAAACGACCAGCGCCATGAGCACCTCGCGCCGAACACCAACGTATCGCATGCAAGTCGCCATCATGTGGTCGGGATCCGGTTGAGCTTCTCCTCGATCTGATCGGCGGACTGCTCGAGCCGCCGCTGCGCCGCGCTCATCTTGGGTTCCTCGGCCATGAGTCCGGCCACCTGTTGGCTGCTCGTGACCAGCTTGGCTCGCGCACTCCTCGCGTCATCGGCGCTTTCCTTGATGAGATCCACGTCCTTGCGCATGCTCGCCGCCTCGGTGCGATACTGGGCGGCGGTGATCTGGTTCGAGCGATACTGCCGGTCCAGCTCATCGAGGCGGGCACGATTCTTTGCCGCAATTGCCTCCGAGGTCGCTGCCCGCGCCTCGAGGTTCTGGGTCGATTCCCTGGCGGCGGCAATGCGTTGCTCGGCATTGAGCTCGCGGTTCTCGAACTTGAGATTGCGGTCCGCGACGACTGCGCCGGCAACAGTTCCCACCACAGCTCCCAACAGTCCCCCGACGAGAGCCGCCGCCCCTCGATTGTTGCCCCCTGCGATGGCGCCAACGGTTGCTCCGACGGCAGCGCCTGTAGCCGTACCCGTGAGCACCGTCCGGTTCCAGTTCGCCTTCTGCTGCCGCAGGGCGGCCTGCTCAGGCGTCAAGCCGACTTCAGGCGTGGACGTCGTAACACAACCTCCAAGGAGCAGCGCGCATAGCACTACAACCAGGACGTTTCGGCCCGGCGACGCCGTCAATCTCTTGGCCATTATCCCCCCTTGCATCCGAGCTAACTCCCGCCCCTCACTCGTAGCGATTTATCCTATCGATTTTCGATCACGATATTCAACCGCAAACTGCAAGCCGCTTCATCGTGCAGGACATCCCAGGTTGTAGCGCCAGACGGTCGTGTGCGAGCCCGGCGTGCCGGTGACTTCCACGTTGACCACATAGTCGCTGGCCGGCCCGTTCGGTCTCGGATTCCAATCGAACTCGATTGCACCGCCTCCGGAGACGAAGCCCCGGGTCTGCGCCAGCACGCGGCCCTTGTGGGTGACAACGAGCCGATCGGGCAACCTCAGGGTGTCATAGTTGAGTCGCACACGGCCCGGCCGGGGACCGAGATAATGCTTCGTGTCCGTGATGCCGGCGCCGCCGCTCTTTGTCTCGACATTGCAGGGCTGAGTATTGGGAGGTGGATGTGGCGCGGGAGCGGCCGCCGGAGGTGGTCTGGGCGGCTGGACCTGCGCCTGAGGAGGCGGCGGCGGAACGGGAAGCGCGGCCGGTGGTTCCGGATCCGCTCTTCTTGTCGGCGGAGGAGGTGGCGGTGGCGGAAGGGTCGGGATCGGGCAGGCAGCGCGCTTTTCGCCCGCCGCTTGCTGCAGCGAGGCAAGGCTGCGGCGCAACTCCTGCTCCCGCTTCCTTTCGTTGTCCAGCTGCAGAAATGCCTGCTGGTCGCCGGGTGCGATACGGCACACGGCCTCCGGCGGATCGAGCAGGGCGACGAGCCGCGGCGCTGCAACGGCGGCCATGCCGCCCAACGCCATCAGGGCGAGCAGGGACAGGGCTATCGCCCAGATCGGAAAGACGGCGAGGCGCTCGGCTGCCCGTCCATCGTCCAGCACGCGCAGCAGACCGAGGCCAGCCGGCGCTGCCGCGGGCGTCAGCCCCCACCCTGCGAGCACCGGACGACCTTCGCGGGCGAACACCAGCTCGAAGCTCGGGATCTCGATGGCCCCCGCGACCAGGCCGGGCCATCCCGCGCACCGCGCAGGATCGCGCTGCGCGGCCTGCTCGGCCGCTCGCCGCAGCAGGCTGATCAACCGTCCGACTTCGGCACGCAACGCGGCGCGTCCTTCACCGTCCAGCTCATCGAACCGGGCAATCCGTCCATCCGGTACGACGTAGGCGATTTCAGCGGCGGACTGCCGGGGCTCGCCGAACAGGCCAGCCGCCTCGGGGCCGGCCGCTTGCGCCAGCAAGGCTGTCAGCTGGGCGTGCGCCGTCGCGTGGTCAATTCCCGCGGGAAGAGAGACACGATGTCCGGACAGCGGAACGGGAGCCAGAATCTGCATGCGGCGCCTAGCGAGCTCCTCCGACGACGACCGGCTCGACCGTCACTTTCTCTTCGGGTCCCACGGTGCCGGTGGACACGCGGTCAGGTTGACCCTCCTGACGTACCGTGACCCGAAACGGCGAGCGGACCGGTGCGCCGGGGCGATGCAAATATTTCCACACGATGATCCGGTACTGACCGGGCGCCGGCTGATGCTCGAACACGACGTTCTCGACCGGAGTTCTCGTCGCGCCAGACGCGGCCCGGTTCTTGTCGACGTCGAGAGTGCCGCCGCATTTGGATTTGCTGTTGAAGAAGATCACCTCGCCGCCCGGACAGAAGACGAGGAGGTCCAGGTCGTCCACATCATCCCAGGCCAGGATGATCTGCAGCTTTCCGGTGCGTGCGCCCGCCTCCCGGGCGCGGTCGGCATCAGTGGAAGGAGCCGGAGCCGGCGCAGGCGCAGGTCGCGGAGGACACGCGGCCCTTCGGTTGCCCAGCTCGAGCGCCACGCGGGCAATCTGATCGCGCAGGCTGCTCTCGCGCTGGGCCTCGGTGCGCAACTCGTCGAGCAGCGCGATATCGGATGGAGCAACGACGCATTGCGCCGCCCTCGCACGGAAGAGATGGAAAGGATCGAGCAACAGGATCAGCAACGGCACGAACAGCAGCAGGCAAGCCAGCAGGAGCGCGCCCAGCACGTACTTCCACGCCTGCGATGCCGGTTGCGGCGGCGGGCCGACGATCCGCATCGGGCCGGCTCCGCCGACGCTCCGCGGCGCAGGCACGCGAGCCGCATGCGACGGAACCTTGCCGATCAGCAGCTCCGGATTCATTGCTGCATTGACCAGGGTGTGTCCCCACGCGACCAGCACCGGCTGGTTTCCGACGACGCGAACGTATTCGGGGCCCGGCGTGATCAGGGCCAAGGCCAGCATTTCCCCCAGAAAGCGCTCATCCTCGCGGCTGCCCTGCCGCAGCCGCTCGCTGGCCGTGGCGATGTCGCCGTGCAGTCGCGCCAACGTTGCCGACGCCGCCTCCCTTTCGGCCGGCGCCAGGGAATCGAGGACGCCGGCCGCTCCCTGCCCGGTCGCATACCAGTCGGTGACGCCGCGGGTCGGGTCCTGGTTGGGCTCCGCAAACAGCGCCGCATGCTCTGGTCCGAGCGTACGGTGAACGAAGCCCACGATCTGATCCCAGGCATGAACGGCGCGCTGTCCTCCCGTCCCCAGCGTCTGCAACTCCGCGTTCCGGGTCGTGGCGATCAGGATGCCGTCCATCTGACGATCTGCCGTTACTTGGCCGCCGGCGCGGCTTGTGGCCGGGGCGGTTCGGATGCAGGACCCGGCGGATTGGCAGCGACGGACGGAGCAGTCGCCGCCGGTGCATTGGCCGCCGGAGGATGGCAGTCGCCCGGACGCCGCTGAAAGGAAACGCCCTGCTGCGTCAGCCACTGCATGATCGCGTCCGAACGCAACGCATACTTCGTCCTGTCGACGTAGCGGTCGGCGGCGGTGACGAAGGTATTGATGCCGAGCACGCCTCCGCACCAATCGACCAGCGGTCCGCCGCTGTTGCCGGCCGAGATATCTGCAGAATGAGGAATTATGGTGAGACCGTTGGGCAGCTGTTGCATGGAACTGATGCTCCCCCGGGTCAGGACGAGTTCCGGAGCGCCGCTCAGGTGTCCCTGCGCCAGCTCGCGGACAGCCTCTTCCTGTCTGATGATCGCGGCGGGATACCCTGCCGCGACGACGTCGGTGAGCTTCTCCACCTTTTCGCTGAACGCCAGCGGCTGGGCGCCGGGCACGAGCTCGGACAAACGGACGACGGCGAAGTCCTCGCCCCCGACACTGACATGACCGCCGTCCGGACCGCGGCTGAGCGCCGTTACCTGCCCCTGAAAAACCCGCCCCATCGCCTTGGACGTGACGTGCACACGCCCATCGGCGGCGTCCTGCACGACATGCGCGTTGGTGACGATCGTATCGGTGGTGACGAAGAACCCGGTGCCGGAGCCTATGCCCTTCGGCGTCTGAACGACGATCCACACGGTGGCGAGCTCGAGAAGGCTTGCCAGAGATCCATTGAAAGGCGCCGGCGCTTCTCCTCTTCTCTGCGGCGCCGGTGTCGGCACCGTGCCGGGACTTATCGGTTGCCGTTCCGGCGGCGGAGTTGCGCCACCCGGAAAGTCTGGAGAGCAGACATTCGCCGATTCGAGCGTCCGCCGCGCATTCGCGAGCTCGCGCTCCAGGGCCGCGTTCGTGTCACGCTGCGCCTGGATCGCCAGCCGGGCCGACTTCTCATCCCCGAGCGACGCCTGGAACTGACGGCTCGCGAGATCCTTCACCAGATGTGTCCAGGCCAGCCAGAAGCCGAGGACGAGGAAGAGGGCTGCAACCGCGGCGAACAACGGCACCAGCCAAACGCTTTGGCGTCCACGGGTTGCGCCTGCCGCGGGAGCGGCGATGGGCATCGCAACGGCCGCCGCAGGCCTGCCGGCCGGAGCGCTGGCCGATGGCGGCACGGCGGATGCCACTGCAGGCACCGGGGCCGCCGCAGCGCTGCCGCCGGTCGGGCGGACACCCGACGGCACCTCCTTGAAAAAATCCTCGGTGATCGCGGCGAGGCGCGAGCTGTAGTCGCCGAAGACCGAACGTACGTGGTTGGCGAGGGCTGCCGCATCCTGCCCGAGATTGGGCGGTGCGAACCCCCATTCGGTCAGGACCACGGCATCGTCGAGGGCAAGGACCGACTGCAGCGACGGCACCACCAATGCCCGGCGCAGCAACGGTCCCATCTCGCGATCGTCGAGCAACGGATCGAGCGCGTCCAGCGCACGTGTCAGAAGGGCTCCGGCAGCCGCCTTGCGGGAGAGCGGAAGGTCGGCCATTGGCACAGGCTCGCCACTGCCTTCGCCATACCATGAGCGATTGGTGCCGCTCTCCACCGGCTCGGCAAACAGCTGAAGAGGTTGGCCCCGCAGAAAGCCAGCGATCCGGTCGAACGCTGCGGAAACCGGCTGGCCCTCGTAGGTGACCGGATGCAGAGTCGAGATATCCGTCTTGAGCACGAGACGAGGTATGGCCATTTTTCCCCCAAACCAGCCTCTGGCGTCATCGCCCGAACCGTCGCCCGCGCAGGCTCCGTCCCCCGGTGCCGATCATGCAGCAAAGGTCGTGTGCATGCAATCGGAGCGAGACGCGCGAACCGGCTTGCCGGCATCAGTTGTGGTCGTATGCAAGCTCACCGACGCTGCGGAGCCGGCTGCAGCGCGTTCGCGGCGGCGATCAGATCAGCCTCGGCCTGCGCCGCGGAAGGCGGAGTTCCTCCTTGCGCAGCCTTCATGTGTCCGACCGCCACCTTGGCGAAGGCGACGAGATAGCCGCCACGCGAACGCTGCTCGAGCTCCTGCATCACCACCTTGCCCTCGCGGTCGAGGGCCTCCCGGTCGGCCATGTGGGCCGCCATCATCACGATCCGCAGGTATTCTGCCATCAGCGACGCCAGCGCGCCGGCCGATCGCTTGGCCGTGAAATTCGTCACATACTTGACGACCTCTTCGTATGCGTGGGCGGCGTCGCGCATCCGCTGCTCCTGGATCCGCAACGCACTCCGCAGGGCTTCCTCACGAGCGCCGGCTGCAAGCTTCTGCTGGCTTACGATAATTTCCCGCTGGACGGCGATGGCGTCCTTTTGCGTTTGCGCCATGGCAGCGGCGACGTCCTCCGTCGTGCGCTGCACCACGACCTGGCGGGCGGCATGAACCGCGGTCGCGATCACGCCACGCAGCACCAGGGCTTCCTTCTCCTTTATCTTGCGGTTCGCCGTCATCAGCGTCGCTTCGATCCGTTCCAGTTCGGACTTGAGCTTGTCGTCCGGCGCGTCGCGACGGAGCGGCTTGAGCAGGTCGAGAGCGTTGTCGGACGCACTCGCGTTCGACTCCGCCTCCGCCGCAAATGCACGCTGCATGGCCTGCACTTCGCTGTCGCTTGTCGTGGTCGTACGCGCCAGCGCTGGCCTGAAGCCGATTTGCGGTGAGCGCGCCGGCTCGCCGGTCGTGACGTTGAAGGCTGGCACCTCGCGCCTCAGCGCGCTCCGGATGCGCCGCTCGGAGGTAAGATAGTCGCCGCCGCGAGCGACCGGGCTGCCGGCGAGGCCATGGGCACGGCCGACCTTGTTCAGCCGGTAGGGCTCGATCGTCCATTCCGAGACGTTTCCAAGAATGTCGAAGAGGCCCAGAGGGTTGGGTTCCAGGCGACCGATGGGGTGGGCAGCGCCGCCAGCCGACCGCGTTCCCTGGAACCAGACGTAACGCTGCATGCCGTCCGGCATCGGGAATGTCTGCGCACCGAACTCGACATCCGTCACCTTGCTGCCCCCGCGCGCGGCGTATTCCCATTCCGGCTCCGTGGGGAGCCGCACGAACGCGACGGCCTCGCCCTCTCGCGGCAATGCCTGCCGGGCGTTCTTCATCAGCCAGGTCGACAACCGGACCGTGAACATCGTCGCTTCGTGCCACGCTACATTCGCCTTGGGCAACCGGCCGTTGGCGGTCGGCAAGGCGCCGCAATCAGGCTCGATGACCGCCGCATACTGGTCGACGGTAACTTCGTATTTCGCAATGAAGTAGCGGCGGGGCGCATCCGCCGCCTCGCCGGCAAAGCCGCCGACGATGAACGAGCGGTGCAGGAACTCGCTATAGTCGGTGTCGGCATTGCTCCATCCCAGCATGGCCTCGCGGTCCGAGAGCACTCCCTGCGTCACCGGCGTGGCAACGGGCCGAAAGGCTATTGCCCCCCCACAGGGCAGCGGCAGCACCAGATCGTCGGGCGACGCCTTCGGATTCCACGTTTCCTTGGGCCAGGTCGGCGCGGCCCCCTGCGCCAGGGTGCTGCCCGAGGCGACGACGCCGCACAAGGCGACAATCACGGCAGTCGCTCGCCGCCACCGGTTCGGAGATCGCTCACGCATTGGCCAGGCCCTCCGCCGGCATGATCGCGGCCGCCCGCCGGCCCGCGAACGCAGCCGCGAGAACGGCGCCGGCAATGGAGATCGCCGCCGCGGCCGCCAGATGCCACGGCTCGACGAGGCAGATAGGCCGTGCGTTTTGCGTCTGATCGACGAGAGGCAGCCGGTTGAGCACGCTCGAGCCGAAGATCGCCGTGACCGCCGCGACCGCCGCCCCGATCAGGCCGACCGCGGCCGCCTGCAGGATGGGCAGCAGCATGACGTTGCGCTTGACCAGGCCGATCAGGCGCAGCAGGGAAAGCTCGCGCTGCTTTCGTTCGACGTTCGCATAGAGCCCCACCCCCAGGGAGACCAGGAACCCGGCGGCGCCCAAGGTTGCCAACAGGACGAACAACAGGTTGAGGCTGCGCTCGAGGCCGAGAAGGCCGAGCACCTCGGCGGCATGCGTTTCGACGTCGACATCCTGCTGCCGCAGGGCCGAATCGAGCACCGGAACATCCTCCAGCCTGCGCGCATGGGCCCGGAATCCGGCGTAGGTGCGGCCACGCACGGCGACGTCCGAGATCTTCGTGTCGGGCGGAATCTTGCCGTCGACGAAATCGTCCACCAACAGCATGAGGGGCAGCGCAACGAAGGCGGCGTCGCGCGCGAACGAGGCACGCGGCACGACACCACCGACCGCCAGCCGCAGCGCGATCACCTCCGTATCCCGCGCGCGCGCGACGCGCATGACGAGATTCATTCCGGCGGATACGCCGAGGCGCGCCGCAAGCGGCTCGCTCAGCACGACTTCGAGACCATTGGGAGGCGGCAGAGGGCCGAGCAGCGGATCACCCGATCCACTTGCCAGGAGCTCGCCGCGGCGCGCTTGTCCGGGCCGATCCGGCCGGTCAAAGCGGGCCTCGCTGTTCAACGTCCGCAGCCGCGGAGCGACGAATACGACGTCCGGGCGCGCCGTCAACCGCTCGAAGAAAGCATCGTCGAAGGCGCGGTTGGCGCTGTTGACGATGGTCCTGGTCCGCGGGTTCTCGACGAGATCCGCGCGCAAGCCCTCGATCAGCCCATTCTTCAGCCCAAACAGGAGGATGAGGGGAGCCAGCACCGCCGCGAGCGCCGCGATCGAGCAGATGGTGAGCCGCTTCTCGTGAAGCAGATCGCGAAGCGACAGATACACCACGAGGCCGACACGGCTCCTCACGACGACCTTCCCGCCGGCGCCATCCGCGCCAGGATCGAGCATTCGGCATGCTCTGCTCCAGCGACGCTGTCGACGTCGATGATTTCGAAGCCCTTCCGATTTGCCAGCTCGGGGTCATGGGTAGCCACGACGACCGTCGCCGCTTCCTCGATGCACAGCTCGACGAGCAGACCGAGGATCTCTGCGGCGATGGAAGGATGGACGCTCGCGGTCGGCTCATCTGCCAGCACGAGATCGGGCCGGTGGACGAGGGCACGCGCAATTGCCGCGCGCTGACGCTGACCGACGGAAAGGGCTGCAGGCGCGCGATCCAGAAGCTTGGCGATTTCCAGCCGTCCGGCGATATCCTCGAGGCGCCGCGAATCGCGCTCGCCCAGGATCGACTGTCCGAGGGCAATATTCTGGCGGACCGAAAGGTACGGCAGGAGTCCCCCCTGCTGCAGGACATAGCCAAGATGCGCGGCGCGGATGGCGGTCAGACCGTCATCGTCGCCGGCATCCCACAGCGCGCCAATGTCGTATCCCTGGCCACGGCGGGGGAAAAAGTGGAACTGGCCGACGCTGGCGGGCCTTCGAGCGAGCGCAAGCAGGTTCATGATCGTCGACTTGCCCGAACCGGACGGGCCGGCGAGAGCGATTGCCTCACCGCGGACGACGTCGAATGCCTCGATGGAGAGGGTGAAGCGCTCCCGTTCGCCGAGCACGCACACGACGCCCCGCAAGGACAGAACGGATCTGCCGTCTTCTGCAGGCGTCATGGAAGCTGATCGATGGGCAGAGGATAGAACGTGTCTCCGCCCTGGCGACCGTCGATGTTGATCCAGAGTGATGGTTGACCGTTCAGTTCCTCGTAGAGCCTGAGCTTCGCGGACAGTCCATTGATCACCTCGCGCCGTTCGCTCGGAGCCATGCCGTCGCGCCATTGCTCGGGCGTGATCTCCATCACCGGGCTGTCATAGGGAAGGTCCCGGAGGAAATCGCCGAACATGCCGGCGAGCCGCTGCGATTCGCCAATGCGACGCGGGTCGCGGGCGGCCGCTGCGGTGACTGCCCGAACCTGGTCGAAGAAGCTTTGGGGAGACAGCTTGTTCGCGTTGGCGGCGGCGATGATCGCGTTCGCGGTCTTCGCGAGATCCGACAGCTGGTTCTTCGTGATCAGGACCCGAACGTCGAGTGGCCTGCGAGCGGGCTGGGGATCGACCGGATCTTCGTCGAGCACGAAGCTGCGCACCACGTCTGGCGCGGTCTGCTCGCGCGAGCGGCCGAGATAGGCGAGGCGCATCGCCGTGCCCACGACCTCCGACTGCGCCGAGATCTGCCGCTCTGCTGCCGTCCGGGCTGGACGAAGCCCGCCGATTGGCCTTCCGACCGTGTTTGCGACCTGCTGCAACAGGGCGTCCGTGAGGGCGTCGACGACAGCCCTGAAGTCCGACTCGCTTCCTCCGGGAACGGGGTAATAGAGGCTGCCGGCGCCGGAGAATTCGGTAAGCTCCCGGTATTGGCGTTCTGCCCGTGCATGGTTGTTGTTCTTCTTGCCCGCGGGCGTCTGCAGGTGGATTGCGCTGATGGCAACCTGCTTGGCTTCCGAGCGCGCCAGCGCCTTGATCTCCGGGATCCCGAGGTGGGTCTCGCCCAGCGGGTCGTGGGCATCGCGCGTGCCGGCATCGGTAATCAGGATGAGGAAGCGGCCCGCGAAATCCTGCCAGCTCACCTTGTCCAGTGCCAGCTTCACTCCGGCAAGGGCATCCTCGTCGAAGTCCTGGTTGTTGGCCTTCGCCTCCTGGATCTTGTCGATGTCCTGGAGGACCTTTTCGGCCGGGTCGTCGAAGCTCGGCAGGTAAAACGGCCTGGTGACATATTCGAGGGCCGCGTTGCCCTGCATGGCATCGCGATAGGCAACGATTCCAAACCGGAAATTGTCACGGACCGCCGTATCCCGCATGCGGGCGATGACCCGCCGTATGGCCGCGCGCGTCTGCTCGATGTACGGGCCCATGCTCATCGTGGAATCGATCACGAAAACGATCACGCCCTTGTAGTTCTTGAGCGCCTCGGCATCGGCGATGGGTCGCCGCGGCGCGGGCGGCGCGGGCGCCGAGATCACCTCCAGCAAGCGCGCCCGCTCGCCCCGCTCGTTCTCGAGGCGGTCGGCCGACAGGATCGGCAGGAAATAGAACTGACGGGTGATGTCGACGAACGTCTCCGGCTCCAATGCGAGCACGGAATCGTCGCGGCCGGCCTGGGCCTCCTGACGGTACCGGGCCGCGGCGCCGGGACGTTCCTGGCCCTTGAACCAGAGGCTCTTGAGTGCCGCGCTGTCCCGGAAGAACATCGCCCGCTCGCGTCCTGCAGGATTGTTGAAGGCGAGAACGAGATTGTGTCGCCAGTCGATCGCCTTCGAAGTTTCGATCCAGCCTTCGGTGCGCCCGTCGAGCGCCGATCCCACCTCGAGCCATTCGCCACCGCCGGGACGGGCGTACACGTAGTACACCGAAAAGCCGGGAACGGGGCGTGAGGGCGCTGCTTGCTGCGGCCGCTCGAAAAGCGCCGCACCGGGCCTCAGGATCACCCTCTGGAATAACCCGTCGAGGCCCTGGATGCCCAGCGGACGCCGGGCAGAGGTCGTCGCAGGGGCGGCGGTCGTCTGGCCCATGGCAGGCAGGGCCAACGACGCAAGTCCGGCGAGCATGCCCAGGACCATCCAGGCGGCACCGATCCATATTCTCATGGCCAGAAATCCTTCAACGCGGTGGCGGCGGTTCCATTGCCCTGCCCGGCTTCCTTCTCGAGTCTCTGCCGTAGTGCCTCGCGCGCTGCAGCGGCGCTGCCGTCGCCCCGGGTAGCCCCTTCCTTGTAGTAGCTCGCCGCGGTCCGGCCATCGGGGTTGCGGAACGGCTTGCCCGGTTCGAAGCCGTTGGGATCATACATGCGCGCGAGGGCCGTGGACGCGGCAGCGACTCCGCGTTCGGCGGCCTGTTCGAAGAGCACCAGGGCATCCTCGTAACGGCCTGCCTGCAGGCGTCGTTGGGCGACGGCAAGGATCGCCTCCGCATTGGGCGCACGTTGGACGATCTCGACCGGCGTGAACGAATCGGTGCCTTCCGGCCAGCCCGGCGTCGCCGGCGGGCGAGCCGTATCGGCGGGAGGAGCCGCCGGGGAGCTGGGCGCTGGTGCGAGCGGCGGCGGCGGTGGTGACGGTGCAGCGGCCTGCTGCTCGGGGCGCTCGACGAAGACGAACCACGCCACCGCCCCGGCGACGACAAGAAGCGACAGCAGTCCGGCGACGATATAGATCGGACGCCGGTTCGGCGTTGGCCTGGGCTTGGACCCCGGGAGGTCTACGCGCTCAGGCGGCCTGGGTGGTTCAGGCGGCGCGAATGCCCGCTCTGCTGCCGGGTCGCCGCGCGAGACGACGATCGTCCTCTCGCGATTCTCGCCGCCCGGCGGGGATACGGGCGACGGATCGGGCCTTGCGGCATCGGGCTCTCGTGCATAATCCCTGGCGGGGGGCAGATCGCCATCGAAGATGTCGATGTCATCGGGCCAGAAGACATGTTGCAGGACGCGAAGGGAGGGGATCTTGAGCAGGTAGGGGGCGGACTCCAGATGACGGGTCACCTGCGGCCCCAGCAGCAACGTCATTCCGGTCGCCGTTCCGGCGACCTCGGCTGGAACAAGCTCCTCTTCCCGAACCTGCCAGCCACGATAGCCCAGGTTCTGCTCCTGGTATCCTTCGCGGCGGATGATGATCCCGGGAGCGGTCGCCGGCGCCGCAAGTGGCGAGATGACGATCCGTGCGTAGCCCGGCCGCTCCGGTACCTTCTCCACTCGGATGTCGACCATACTCCCCCTCCCCGCCGGCGGTCAGCTAATCGACTGCCGCGGCTTTCAGCGTGCCGAGCACCTTGCCCAGCCGCTCGTTCGACGCCACGTCCGTCATCAATCCCTGCGCGCCGCGCACATTGTCCTCGACGGCGCGGACGAAACTGGTCGCCCAGTCGACATAGAAGACGGAGTCATAGGGCAGCGGCATCTCGGACAGCGCCGGCATGTCTTCCGCCGGCGATGGCGGAACGAAGACCGCCCGCTTCTCGCGTCCCGCCTGCGGCCGCTTTTCCGGAGGGACCTTGTCGAAGCCGAGCCAGGTGACGAAATCGTTCACGCTGCGCTCGGCAACGATCACCGGCTTGACGAGCCGCTCCGCCAGACGCTCCTGATAGGCAGCGCGGCTGCGGATCTCGGCAGCGATCCCCCCTCGCAGGTTATGGCGTCGGGCGGCGGCGAACACGTGGCTCACCAGGATCGACGCGCTTTCCTTCTCGATCCGGAAGATGGACGGCACGTCGTCAAGCGCCGCCCACCGGTTCATCCGTTCCAGCCACGCCCGGACGGCCGCCTCGGCAAAGACGTCCGCCATGTCGTTGGCCTCGTGCGCCTCGTCCGCATCCAGGTTCTCGCTGGTCGGCGGCGGCGCGGCGGCCGGCTCGTCCTCGAAACCGGCATCGAAGTCATCGGCCATCGTCTTGGTGCTGGCGCGCCTGCCGACCGGCGTGTTGATGATCGAAGGGGCCTCGGTGGCCGCGAGCTGCTGGCGACGAAACACCTGGCCGAGTTCCTCTCCGGTGACCTGGAGCTCGCGCAGCAGCACGCCGAAAGCCTGCGCCTGGGCGCAGGCCAGCAGCTGCCGGCCGACACCGCGCGCCTCGTTACGCCGTTTGGCGAGCTCCTGGTCGATGTCGCTCGAGACGAAGTAGGGCTCGAGCTTGCCGACCAGCCGCCCGGCGAGATCGACGAGCTGGCTCGAGACCTGGCGTCGCTTGAGAGCCGGATTGCACACCGGCCCCAGGCGCTCGGCGATATAGGCGATGCCGCCGTCATTCAATGCCATGGCGGCATCCCAGGCGCGGCCGGGATCGGCGAAGTGCCGCCGAACGTCCTCGTTCGCCACGAAATTCGTGCGCAGCATCGCCAGCCGGTCGGGCTCGCGGAACCCCAGTTCCGTGCCGTCGCCATCATAGTCGAGCAAGCCCTTGTCGACGATCGACGGGTTGCGCAGCCAGTAGATGTTGTTGAACGGCCGCTCGTCCACCCAGTCCTTGATCCAGGTGTGGCTCTTGCCGAGGAAGGAAAAGAGCGCGGTATCCAGCCTCGTCGACCAGCGCTCGACGCTGTCGTCGCGCTGGCCGGCCTTGATGCCGAATTCGGTGTCGAACATCGTGAAGACGATGAACAGCGCCTCGGTCTGATTGCGCCGCTTCTCCGAAGTGGCGCCATGCGTGCTGCATATCCAGTCGTAGACCATGTGCGGCACCTGGGCCACGTCCTGGTTGCTGTGCTTGAAGCACAGCAGCATCGACGTGAGCTCCTGCTCGGCGAGATAGCGCTGGTACAGGTAGGATACCTTGCCCCGTCGCACGAGCAGGAAGATGTTCTTCTGCGCCTCCTTCTCGGCATCCTGCGCCTTCTCCACGCCGCGCGAGCGCGCGCCCGGGAAGTCCAGCAGGTCGGTGTATTCGAAGAACGGGAAAGGCGTGTCGGCAAGCTGCAGCTGGAGCTCGGCGATGACCGCGGTCAGCACGGAACGCGGGATATCGGCCCGCCGGCCGGACCGCGTCGCCACCGTCACCTTCGATCCCGCTCCCGACTCGAGGCCGCGCATCGTCTCCACGTCGATGACGCTGGTTTCCCGCGGTTCGACCGCCGCCAGCGGCGCGAACGCCTCCTCGGGAAAGCCAAGCGAGGCCAGCGCCTCGACCATGGTCGTCGCGACGCGCGTCATCGTCGGCGTCGACTGCCAGAGCAGGGCGAGAAGCTCGACGCGATCGCGCACCGGCAGGCGCGGCGCCAGAGACTCGATCTCGTCCCAGGTGCCCCTCAGGGCGGTGTGGCAGACATGGTTGCGGAAGTATCGGTCGAAATATTCGCGCAGGTCGTAGACGTCGTCCTCGCTCAGGTCGCCGATCGGATCGCGGACCGCGCGGGGTCGCAGCCGCGCGAGCGTCGCCTCGATCACGGCATCTTCCAGCGGCGTCACGCTGTCGGGATCGAAGTCCGCCATGAAGGCGTTCGCCATGATCTTGATCACGTCGGTCTGCGACAGCATGCGGAAGCAGACCGGCATTCCCGGCAGGCCGCCGGTCGGCCGGATCGTGAAGCGCGTGACCACGCCGGTCGATTCCTTGTTCCCCGCCGGGTTGAGATCGCGCACGAAATCGCGGATCTCGCCGCCGAAGGTGATCCTGGTCGATTCCGCTCCCCGTCGTGCAAGCGATCCCACCAGGTAGCTCTTGCCCTGTTGGCTGGGCCCGAAGACGGAGACGCACATCGGGCGCCGCGCCGCGGCCGCGAACTTGCGCGCGTGCATCGCCTCGCGCCGGAACTCGCGCGACAGCACCGGCTTGAGGTCGTTCATTTGCTCGCCCGCGCCGGCCAGCCAGTCGATGGCGTCCTGTGCAGCCTTGGCGACCGCCTCGCACCGATCGGCCAGCGCTTCGTTGGCGGCTGATTCCGCAGCCGCCGTCAGCCCGTCCATGGATGCCATCGGATTCCCCCTCAACCTCGGGACGGAGTGCTATGGAACGGCGAGGGCGCCGGTGTCGCGCCAATACCCCGCCTCGCTCTGCTCCGTCTGCAGCCGCATGACCACATCGCTCTTCCTCAGGGTGTCGCCGGCCGCGTCGACGATGCCTTCGATCGAGAACTCCTCGCGCAACTCCTCGACATTGCCGCGCCCCGTCGCTGCCCGCGCAGGATTGGTGTCCGATCTCAGGACCGTCAGCTTGAGCGGCAGCTTCAGCTGCGGGATGCTGTCGGGATTGCGATACTCGAGGACATAGAGCTTGGCGGCCGGCCAGCGCTCGAGCGGCAGCTGACGGAATCCGAGCGAAACCGGCGCCCGGAACTCCATCTCGAACTTGATCTCGGGAGCTTGGCCGTCGACCGGCTGTGCCGCGATCTCGCGATCGGGGTCCTGGAGCAGGACGTTCGAATCCAGAATCTGTCCGGACAGCTCCATTCGTCCGAGGAAGCGCGCCGTCGACTTCATCGAAAGCGAGCTCGTGCGCATCAGGAACCCTTCGAGGCGTCCCTCGGCCATGGCGCAGAGCATGGCGCCCACGGCGGCGGTGGTCTTGGGATCGTCGACCCTGCCCGATGCGTCGCGGAACGGATACCAGCTTCCTGCCATATAGTGGTGCAGGCCGACCACCCGGTGCGGCGGCACCGGCAGCTTCGCCAGGACGAGATCGGTCACCGCTCGCAGGCGCGACGGCCTGCCAGACAACAGCAGCCAATCGCAGCCGAAGGAATATACCACCTCGCACATGTCGGCGATGGTCGGGCCAAGCGCCGCCTGCACCACGGCATCCATGCGTCGGGCGGTGGCGAAAACCTCGACCGCGACGATCGAGAATTGGCTCGCGCCGACGCGCAGTGCCTGCTGCTCGAAATACCGCGAGGGAGCGGCAACGTCCTTCCCCTTGAGCAGCGTGCCGATCGTGGATCTCAGGATCTCGTTGGCATTGCGATCCGACACCGGTTCGTAGGCATGGACGATTGCCAGGCCGACCGGTTCCAGGACCTGGGAAACGAACTGCCGTCGCAGGTGACGCTCCTGCTCGCTCTGTGCGCCGCGATCGCCGCCGAGGATTTCCCGCAGCAGAGACTTCGCGTCACGCGCCCCGGCCTGGGAGAGGGCATCCTCGATCTGGGGCAGCACGATGGTCTGGATCACTTCCTGGAGCACCTCGTCGCCGGCGGTGCGGAAGCCTTCGCGGAAATTCTGCTTGGGCTGGATGTGCTCGCCGCCGTCCGCCACATAGGTGCAGATCATGAGGTCCGTCGTGCCGCCGCCGATGTCGATGCTGGCGATGCGGAGCGACGGCCCTTGCCCGTAGGGCTCCCTCTTCTGTCCGGTGAGGGCGAAGAAGCTGCCGGGATCGCCCTTCAGCCGCTGTGCCGCCTCCGCGTAGAGAAAGACCAGTTGTGTCGCGGTGGCCTCGTCGAGATTGGCGACGATTCGGGGTTCCGGCATCACCGCCCCCGAGCCTTCGCCGCTCCATCCGCGCATGTCCCAGGCGAGCTTGACTGCAGCTTCTGCCCGTTCCTTGAAGATGCGTTGCTCCGGCAACGCCATGGCCGGCGGCATGGTGAGCAGGATCCGACGCAACCGTCGCGGCACGTCGGGGAAACTGCGGGCATAGCGGGTTTCCACCGAATTGATCTGCGCCAGCACCTGCAGCAGCACCTCGGCGAGCAGGAACGTCATCAGCGACGAGCGGCTGAACCGCGCGCGCACGGCGAGCTGGGTCGTCCGGCGCTGCGCGCGCAGCACCAGGCCCTCCTCGGACACGAACGCCATGAAGCTGCCACTGACCGGAGGCTCTGTCGTGATGCCGTCGGGCGCCACGCCGTTGAAGCGCCACACCTGCGCCCGCGGCCGCTCGTCCCAAAGGTAGCGCTTGGGCGACGACAGGCCAGTGGCCCCCTCGGTGCCGCGGGAGGCGGCCGACAGGCGCACGGCCTCGGGGCCGACGCGCAACGGGCTCGGCCACTGAAAAGCGTTGCGGCCCGAGCGGCGGCTGAGGACTTCCTTGCCGAACGAGGCGCGCGAGAATTCGACACGGCTGTCGAACGGCAGGGCGTAGGTCTCCTGCGGCCGGCTGAGATCGCGCAAGCGCAACGGATAGCTGTTGTTGAGGTTGAGCCGCGACGCACGGTCGTCCTCCACCAGGATGCCGCAGGTCCTGGTGTTGCCGATGTCGAGCACCAGGTCGACGCTGATCGGATCGTACGAACGGCTTTCGGAAACCACGTCAACGAGCCGCAGCCGCGGCAGCAGCCCGGTCCGCGCCAGCAGCTCCAGAAAGCAGATATATCGAGCCCAATGCTCGCACGCCCGCCCCTCGACGACCTGCCGAGCCTCGCGCAGAAGCTCCTCGAGCCACTGCGCCAGCCAGGGCTCGACCAGATACCAGCCGAGAACATCGCGGTCCGAGACCAGGGCAAATTCGCCGGCGCCCTTGCTGTCGTCCGGCGCGAGGGTGGTATAGGGTTGTGTCTTGTCACGCGCCCTCAACGCGGTATCGAACGCCAGTACCGCCTGGTGGGTATTGCCCTCGTCATCGGGCTCCGTCAGCGGCACGAGTTGAACGCGCGCCCAGTTGGTGGGGCCGTTCGCATAGATTTCCTTGCCTCCGGCCGCGATCGCCGTAACCCCGAAGTAGGGCAGCGGAACCCATTGATTGAGGAACGGCTGGAGCGCCTGGGGCTTGCCGACCGGGTAGACCTCCTCATCCGGTGGGGCCTGGCCGCTCACCGGATCGACCAGCACACCGTCCTGATCCTGGAGAAGCCGCAGATTCACCAGTCTCGTCGCGTCGGTAGTCTCTCCGGCCGGGAGAGGCTGCTCCCAGAACATGCGAGTGGCGAGAGTGAGCTTCGCGAGATTGAACCGGATGTCCAGGAACTGGACTCCGCTCTGGGGAACCAGACTGATGACCGCAGGCAGGCTACTCATGACCCTCAAATTCCCCCAACCAGTGAGAGCCCGCTCCGCCGATCGCGTCAACCGACATGCCAGGCTACCATCGCTTGCACGCGCCGTGCCTTCTGCCTGCGGCCTCCTCGCGCGCAGCCCCCCCAAGCACCGCGGCAGAAGCCTACTTTCACACGACCGCCCAAACAAGGCCCGATTGCCCGTCGGTTGTACTGGAGCGATCTTGTCACCCTTCCGTGATCCGAGGAAATTCAACGGCTGCGCCTCGGCATCTCGTCACTTCGAAGTCCATGCGCTCCTAGGCCAGGAAAGATTTTACCGCCAACCACGGCCGGCGCGCCGACCCGGCGACCGACGCGCCATCGCGCGCCCTTGGGGTGTGTCGTCAGCCGGGCCATGCTTGCCGAGAACAGGATTGCGGTTGCAGAAGAGCATTTGCGCCGGCTGAAAGGTGGTGTTCACGAGAAGCTCGCCGAGCCCTGCGCGGCACCTCACCAAAGACGGGCTGCCTCGTGGCACCTGGCGTTGCCTCGGCCTGGCAGGCGATCTCCTGGGTTGCAGGGCAAGAGGCCGTGCCGGCTGGATGATCTCGATGAAGATGTGATCATCTCACCGGGCCCTGTAGGCAGCCACCAGCGCCGACGCCTTGCGCCGCACTGCCGTCGCGTCGTCTCCGGGACGAAACAGCGACGACCCGAGACCGAAGCCGGCCGCGCCGGCGGCGCGCCATGCCGGAATATTGCCGGGCGATATCCCGCCGACCGGCATCAGCTTCGTGCCCGGCGGCAGCACGGCCAGCAATGCTTTCGCCACCGACGGCGAGGCCAGCTCTGCAGGGAACAGCTTGAGGCCGGTGGCGCCCGCGTCCAGCGCGGCGAAGGCTTCGGTCGGCGTCATCACGCCCGGCAAGCTGACCAGGTCGAGCCGCGTCGTCTCGGCGACGACCTCGGGATTGAAGTTCGGAGCCACGATCAGCTCGCCGCCGGCCGCCGCCACATCGCGCACTTCCTCGGCGCGCAGCACCGTGCCGGCGCCGACCAGGGCCAGTGGAAAGCGCTTCCGCAGCAGCGCGATGCTGTCGAGCGGCCGAGGCGAATTGAGAGGCACCTCGAGAAGCCGAAATCCGGCTTCCACCAGGATATCGCCGATGATGGGAGCGTCGGCCGGCGCGAGACCCCGCAGGATGGCAATGAGCGGCAGGTCGCTCATTGCGGCTTCGAACTTCGCCAAGGGCGTGCTCACGAGGAATGCCGGGCTTGCAGGACGGCGCGAAGGGCGTGGGCGCCGGCCCATGTCGCCTCCGCACCAAGCGTCCTGGCGTCGATGCCGACCGTCCTCAAGGCGAGAGCGTAGCGTGCCGTGAGCTCGGGCACGCCGATCAGCACGACGTCGCGTATCCCCTGCAGCGGCTGCGTGCGGAGCTCCTCGCCGATCAATACGCCGGACAGGTAACTGGCCAACGCGGGCGCCGGCATGCGCTGGAACAGTGCGAGCGTGCGCGCGCCGAAGGCATTGTGCAGCAGTCCTTCGCCGTTGCCGGCGCACGCCACGCCGCGCAGGAACGCGGCTTCGTCGAGCGGCGCGTCGGCTTGCAGCGTGCGCGCCAGGATGGAGTGCCGGCTCAGCAGGGAATAGAACTCTCCCGTCATGCAGGTGCGAAAGCCGGTCACGCGGCCGTCGCGCACCGTCGCCCACTTGTTGTGGGTGCCCGGCAGCACGAACAGGCCCGTCGTCATGCCGGTGAGCTGGATGGCTCCGAAGATCTGCACTTCCTCGCCGCGCATGACGTCGGGCACACCGCCTTGTTCGTCACGCAGGCCCGGCACGATGGCGATGCGGTCGCCTTCGATCCAGCACAGCTGGCGCGCCAGATCGGGAAGCCCGGCGGGACAGGTCTCGTACGGCGCCTCGGCCCAGCCCTGCCGGCTGCCGGCCATTCCCGAGATCAGGCAGAAACTGCCGGCGCGCTCCATCCACGCCGCGAAGGTCGCTTCGAAGACGGCAGCGAACTCGCCGGCAGGCACGGTCAGGATGCCGCGGGGCGCGGTCTTCTCCTCGAGAACCCGGCCGGCGCCGTCGAGCAGAGCTCCGCGCAACGAGCTCGTTCCCCAGTCGACGGCGACCAGGCTCATCCGATCCCTCCTCGATATCGCAGGTCCGCCACTGCGTACAGGATAGCTCGAAAAGGCGCACGGGATTTGCTCGGCTGATCGGCGCGCCTATCGATATTTTCCGGCGCCGCCATGGCTCAGCGGCTTTCGGACCGGTGAATGACATCGGGCCAAATACAACCTCGTGCCCTTCTGCCTCCCGGTGCGCGCTTCTTCTGCATCGAGCCATGGAGCCACGGGCTCGCACGGGCCGACCGGGTGCCGCGCGGCCCCCCCGCGCGGCCCTGGAAGGCGAGGTCGTCTTCCGGATCATGCGATTGTAGACAGTCAGTCGACGGCCAGCCCGGCGAGATACGCCTCGGCCTGGGCGTGGTCCCCCGCCGATCCCGCGAAGCCGACATAGCCGTCCGGTCGGATCAGCCTCAATGCCGTGACATGGCCGGGATCGTGCCGGGAGGCCGCGATCGCGAGCCGGGGGAACTTCGCGGCCAGCGCTGCCGCGGCGTCGGGCGGACCCATCGCCAGGAACCGCGCGCCGCGCGCACCGGCCGGCAGCTTGTCCGGCCAGCGCTCCCCTGCCTTCGGTCCCGTTCCGACGTGGCCATGGTGCGCCGTCAGCGGGCTGTCCGGATAGCCGATATCCATCTCGGAGAACTGGTTGGCCATCTTGTGCTGCACGACGGGGAAACCGGTGGCGAATTTGGCCACCGTGTTGCGGATGCCCTGCAGCAGCGGGTTGCGCACCGTCGCGGCCTCGGTGAGGCGGCCAGCGTTGCGCAGCACGCGGTCGCCCACCGCCGAGCGCTCCGGCGAATAGCTGTCGAGCAGCGACGGCCTGGCATTGCCCTCGATGACCAGCGCCAGCTTCCAGGCAAGATTGAAGGCGTCCTGCATGCCCGTATTCATGCCCTGGCCGCCGGCCGGACTGTGGACATGGGCGGCGTCGCCCGCAAGGAACACGCGGCCCTTGCGGTAATCTTTCACCTTGCGCTCGTTGATGCGGAAGGCCGCGAGCCAGATCGGATTGGACATCACGAAATCCGGCGAGCCGCGATGGGCCATCAGCTCGTTGATCTCCGCCAGGGTCGGATCGGCATGGTGCCCGCCGTCGCTCGCGAGCCCGAGGTCGCCTACCACCCGCCAGCGGTCGCCGACGATCGGGAAGAAGGCCAGGATGCCGTCGCGATGCCAGAAGATGTGCAGCCGATCGTTCGGCTCGAGGCCGGAGATGTGGCCGTCGGCCAGCGCCCAGTGACTTTCCTGCGTGGAACCTTCGAAGGCGAACGCGAGCCCGTGCCGCACCGACGAATGGGCGCCGTCGCAGCCGACCAGCCAATCGGCTTCCAGCGTCTCGAGGGTGCCATCCGCCTTCTTCAGAGTCGCCTCGACCGTTTCCCCCTTGTCGGAGAAGGCCGTGAGCTCGACCGACCGTTCGACGGTTACCCCACGGCTTGCCAGCCGCTCCTCCAGGATGCGCTCGGTCTCGCTTTGCGGGATCATCAACGCGTAGGGAAACCGGCTGTCGACGGAATCGAGGCTGACGCGCGCGACGATCTCCTTGCCGGTCGAGATCTGCGCCCCGTGCGCCGGAAAGCCGGCCGGCAGGAACGGCTCGACATAGCCTGCATCGTCGAAAAGCTCGAGCGAGCGGCTCCACAGCACCAGCGCCTTGGACTTGTCGGTGCGCGCCGGCGCCTTGTCGACGATGCGGACCGTCACTCCGTACCGGACGAGTTCATTGGCAAGCGTGAGCCCGACCGGCCCGGCGCCGGCAATCAGGACAGTCGAACTGTCGGCCATGCGATACCTCCTAGACAGCTGGGCGATGAGCGTAGCATGGAAAGCGCAAAGCGCACCCCGCGGTGCAGGGAAGCTCTGAACAAGCAGTGTCTCTCTATCGTAAGTAGCATTATCGCAACTATGCTTATCAGAGGTTGATCGGGTGAAGCAGCAGAGCTTCTCGGGTGCCGAGTATGTCGGCGAGAGAAAGCGGACCCTTCGGCGATCGCAGCGACCTCCATCCAACCTGCCTTGAATGTGACCGATCAGGACAGTGCTGGCGCCAATGGCACCAGGATGATGACGACTGAAGGCACCATTCCGGGAAGAGACTGAACGACCTCCGCAGCGAGCCGGCGTCCGACGCCATGGGCCGCGGCGACGCCGGTGAGCGGCGCGCAACCAAGCGTCACTTCCAGCGACAGCGCATGCGGCGTGCCGCGCGAGCGAAAGCCCTGCACGACAAATCCCGCCGGCAGGGATTGCACCGCTTGACGCATGGCCGGCTCGACGAGATCGCTCGCAGACCGGTCGAGAAGGTCGAGGAGGGCGTCGGCCGCAATCTTCCAGGCGGCGCTCGCCATGACGCCGCAGACCACGAAAGCGCCTGCCGCATCGGCGACCGCAGCCACATCGGGATCCTTCGCCCATGCGGCCGCAGTCATGCTGACCTGCACCGCCAGCGAGGCGAGCAGCTTGGTCCGGCGGGAACGCAGTTGCGCCTGCATGATCGCCGATGGCACTCCCGCCGCGCTCTGCCGCACGCCGTTCCAGGCGACGAAGTTGGCGCAAAGATTGACCGATCCGATGATTGCCGCGATGGCGAGGCCGAGAGGCGTGGCGGCGCTGCGGCCATCGATCGCGATCCGCGAGGCCGACATTGCCACCCAGAGGGTGCCAGCGACCAGGCCGGCCGCGACCAGGAGGGCGCAGAACCGCTCCAGCTTGCCGGTACCGAATTCGTAGGCGGCCAGCGCGCCGCGATGGATCCGGCGCAGCACGACCAGCGAGACGAAGTCGATCAGCATCATCAGGCCGCCACGCAGGCCTTCGGCGCCCACGGTGAGCGAGCCCGTCGCGACGCCCGCGAACAGCAGCATTGCTGCCGTCCAGAGATCGAGGAGCGCGGCACCCAGCAGTGCGCGCTCGCGTTCGTGCTGCCCGGCGGCGATGATCGCGTTCATCCCAGGCCGAGTCGCGCGAGCACGACGGCAACGATCCCCGCCGTCGGGAAATGGACATACGCCGCCCGGCCCACCGGGCAATAGCCGAAATCCTTCTGGCCTTTCTCGAGCTCGAGAAGGACCTGGCCTTCGCCCTGCCTGCGCCCTTTTGCAACGGCGGCCAGATCGGCGAGGCCGATCGTGGCGGCGGCGCCCCGCACGACAACCACCCGCGCCTCGCGCCATTCGCTTTCGCCTTCGATGATCAGCTCGGCTTCGCTGCCGATCGGAATGAGCGGCAGCGCCGCGTCCGAAACCGGTGCATCGACGTAGAGCTTGTCGCAATCGATCCATTTCGCCAGCGGCTCGCCAGCCTGGACCGCGGCGCCCGCACCCACGAGCACGCTCTGGATCCTGGCGCCGCTCGGCACGATGACTGCCGCCCGGCTCTGGAGCCGGAACGTTTCCTCGGCGGCATCGCTCAGGCGCTCGGCCGTCTGTTCGGCCGACTGCGCCTCCTGCAGCAGACGCTGCGTGCGCTTGATTTCAGTCTTGGATTGCCGTTGCTCCTCATACGCCCAGTTCGGCCCGGAACCGTCGCTGGAGAAAAAGACTCCGTGATCGGCATCGGTCCGCCTCAGCTTCGCCTGCTCCAACGCCATTCGTTCCGCCGCAAGCTCGGCCTTCGCCTCGGCGGCGCCGAGCGCGGCATCGTCACGGTAATCCTTCGAGCGATAGCCGTTCTCCGAGGTGTTCTTCGCCCTCTCGGCGCGGGCGTCGGCGGCCGCCGCTTTCGCTTCCAGCATGACCACGCGGGCCTGGCGACTGGCGATCTCGACGTCGAGCTCCTTGCGGAGATGAGTGGCATAGAGCTTTCGGAGATCGCGCCGGAAACTGTCGATTTCCCGCACCGCTTGCACCTGATCCGCCGCGGCCGTCACGCGCAACCGGGCCGCCGCGAGCTCGGCCTTCGCGCGAAGGACCGCGCCGGGATCGTAATGCTCGTTCACGAGCTGCATGAGGATGCCACTTTCGGGAACCGTCGTGTCTACGAGCCGAAGCCCGTCCTCGACCCGGCCACTGATGGGCGCCGTCGCGACGTTCGTCCAGGCAGTGACGGCGGCATCGCGTACCAGGGTCGCGGCGAGATAGGGCCAGAGCATGATGCTCGCGTAGATCAGCAGGGTACCGAGCGCGCCGGCTTTGAGCGCTCGCGGACTCAAGGTCCGACGCATCGCGGCCTCTCCCTCCACCGACCGGGGCGGGTGGCGAGCGTCGTCATGTCAGACTCCGGGGTCGGTCGATTCGGCTATTGCCGGTACGACCGGCTGCTCGACCCTGGTGCATTGCGCGAAGATGATGGGCCCACCCGCCGGAATCTCATCGACCCGGGCTGCGAAGGCCGCCTTTCCATGCGTGTCTCCGCCGGCGTTGCAGGTCCCCATCACGCTGCCTTCGAAGCTCGAGGTCCGACCGCCGCCGGGATCCCGGAAGTCGTGGACTGTCGTGCGAAGCGAGGCCGCAAATCCGATGGCGCATTCGACCGTCCTCGGATCGGAAATTTCCTTCGCGCGGTCGTCCTCGAATTTTCGCGGACTTGCGGCCGGCGTTATGTTTGCCCTCCGCACTTCGAGAGTCGACATCCCTCCTCCGCAGCTTCTTCACCCGGTGCATTTCACTCGAATCGTAGCGCAGGGCGCCGTGCAGGAGGGGATCATGGACTATGCGCGCCGGCGATTTTCTATGCGCGTCGCCTCCCACGATATGCTATTGCGGCGCAGGGAGATGAAACGAAGCAAACGATCTTCGCTACCCAACATCGAGTGGCTGCTGCGCGAAGCAACCGAAGGGCGCACGCTCACCATAGGCGGGCATAACGTCATCGACGATCAGCGCTGGCGCGCCAACATCGAGCGCCTCCAGATCGGCCCCGGCCTGCGCCTCTTCCTGATCGATACGGAAGCGCGCCAGGATATCACGGTCGAGGCCCGGTCGGACCGCACCGATCGATGGATAGCCAGCCAGGTGACGATTACCGGCCGCGCGGAGATCGACTTCCTCGACGGCCAGCGCACCCATGCCACGACCGAGCAGGCGCTGCTATTCCGGCTCTCCGGCCCCGCCGCCGCCTACAACCTCGCGGCGGACACGAAATTCCTGTCGGCCGGCTATAGCCTGAACGTGGAGCGCATCGGGCGGCTGTTCGACGACGACGTGCCGGAGGTGCTCCACGCCCTGCTCGAACCCGAGATCGAGCAGAGTTGTATCGTCGCGGCACGCGGTGATCGCGTGATGCGCTACCTCGCTTGCAACCTGTTCGGACGCGGGCTGAATGGACCATTGCGCATGCTGATGATGGAAGGCGCCGTGATCCAGCTGCTCGCGCTGCAGGCGGCGGCGGCGGCCCGGCTGCGCCAACCGCGACGCCAGCGCGCGCTTTCTTCGCACGAGCGCGACGCCGTCCAGGAGGCGCGGCGGCTCCTGCTCGCCGACATGCGTCGGCCGCCGATGCTGGGTGATCTCGCGTTGTCAGTAGGCCTCAGCGAGAGGCGGCTGAATACGGGCTTCCGCCGGCTTTTCGGCGCCACCGCCTTCGACATGCTGCGCAACGAGCGGCTGACGCATGCCAAGATCGCCCTTCAATCGGAACGGGTTCCGCTCAAGGAGATCGCCTTCCGCGTCGGCTACAATCACGTCAACAATTTCATCAGCGCCTTCAAGGCGCGCTATGGCGCCCCGCCCCGGCAGTATGTCGACAATGCCTCGTGAGCCTCGCCCAGCCTCGTTGGTCGGCACGATGTCTTCGGAATCCGGGCCTTAACTTCTGCGGTCCAGCCAGCGCCAGCGTCTCGTCGACGCGATGGCGCTGCTGCTTCGGCAGGCCGCGAGGCGCGGGGTCCAGCGGGGCGTTGCCCGACCATGCGCCACGTCGGCGAAGTGAAGCAGTTCGGCAGGTCGGCCCATGACCGGATCCCGGACAGAATCGGACGGCTGAAGGATTCTGTACAATCCCGTGTCGAGCACGCCCTTGGCGTGCTCAACCGCCGGTTTAGTTACGTCATGGTGCGCCATCGCGGCCTGGCCAGGAACACCGCGCAGACGGTCTTTGCCCTGGTCAATATCTGGATCGGGCATCGAAAGTTGCCGGCGACGGGACGGATGCGTACGGGCGGCGCGCAAACCAGAGAAATATGCGGCTGTTACCCCGGTCGCGCCGCTCCGGGCCCGCCCTTCCACCAGTGATCTGCGCAGACTTTCCTTGGCGCGTTTTTGCAAAGAGCCTGCTATCTTGCCAGGAGAAACATCGACGGATGGAATGCACCGAATGATTTCACGCAGGGCCGTACTCGCAGGAATGACCGCTCTGCCCACGGTGGCGGCATGTTCCAGCCAACAGGCGTCCTATTCCGGCAGCAGCAGCCATGGCGCGGGCGGCTACCCCGCCGTGGCCGGCCTGGATGCGGTGATCGACATCAGCCACAACGTCCGGGTCAGCGATTTCAACCTGGTCCGGCGCAGCAACATCCTGGGCGTCATCCACAAGGCGAGCGAAGGCGGCGACTGGTTCGATCCGAGCTACGGTCCGCGGCGCCGGCAGGCCGAGGCGGCGGGCCTGCTGTGGGGCGGCTACCATTTCGGTACCCGACAATATTCCGGCGAACAGCAGGCGGCGGCATTCCTGTCGATCGTCCAGCCCGGCCCGCGGACCCTGATGGCGCTGGATCTCGAGCCGAACGAAGGCAATCCGCGCAACACCATGCGGCTCGCGCAGGCCGAGGCGTTCGTGCTGGCCATCCATCGCGCGACTGGCCGGCTGCCGATCCTCTACACTCATCCGAAATGGGCCAATGGCGAGCGCTACGGCCGCGCCAGGCTGACCCTCGACGCGCCGGTCACCTCGGCGTCCGTCGTGTCCCGCTGCGATCTCTGGCTGGCCGACTATCGCGAGCAGCCGGAAGTGCCGTTCGCCTGGGCCGATCGCGGCTGGCGGCTCTGGCAGTATGTCGCCAACGAGAGCGAGAGCGACGCGGCCTACGGCACCGTCTCCCGCGCGGTCAAAGGCCTCGACATCTGCGACCGCAATCTCTTTGCCGGCGACGCCGCCGCCCTCACCCGCTTCTGGACCGGCCGCGGCTGAGTATTCTTGCCGGGCGGGATGCGCTTCAATCCCTGCTCCAGCGCGAGACCGGCGCCCGCCAGCCGTGGAACAGCGCCATGATGCGCAGGAAGATGCAGAAGGACGCACCAGCCAGCATCGCCCAGGCCGGCGGCACGCCGAGCACGTTGCCCAGCGCGACGATGGCCCCGGCCGCCAGGGCGGCGACGGCATAGAGGTCCGTCCGCAGCACGAAGGGCACGTCGCCGGCCAGAACGTCGCGCACCATGCCGCCGCCGATGCCCGAGATCATGCCGAGCACGGCCGCCATGATCGGATCGATGCCGTAGGCCAGCGCCTTCTGCGCACCGGTCACGGCGAACAGGGCGAGCCCGATGGCATCGAGCAGCAGCACCGGCCGGCTCAGCAGGCGGACCAAGGGATAGGCGAGGAAGGTCGCCAGGCCGCCCGCCATGGCGATGGCGAAGCCGTGCCACGTACCGATCGCGGCCGGCGGCACGGCGCCGATCAGCACGTCGCGCGTCACCGCGCCGGCGACCGCCACGACGAAGGCGAGGAACAGCACGCCGAAGATATCGAAGCGCTTCTGCACGGCAAGCGTCGCGCCGCTCAGCGCGAAGGCGAAGGTGCCGACCGCATCGACGGCCGACAGCAGCAGCGGGACGTCCGGCAGCGTCACCGAGATGTGGCGCGGTCGTGCGCCCTGGCGCGTTCGATCGCGGCGACGATCAGCGCCCGCGCCTCGTCGAGCCCGCCCCAGCCCAGCAGCTTCACCCACTTGCCGGGCTCGAGGTCCTTGTAGTGGACGAAGAAGTGCTCGATCTGCTGGCGCGTGATCTCGGGCAGGTCGGCATGGCTCTTCACGTTGACGTAGCGCAGCGTGATGCGTGAAGTCGGCACGGCGATGATCTTCTCGTCGCCGCCGCCGTCATCCTCCATGCGCAGCACGCCGATCGGTCGCACGTTCATGACGGCACCCGGGATGATCGGCCGGGTGTTGGCGACCAGCACGTCGATCGGGTCGCCGTCCTCCGACAGCGTGTGCGGCACGAAGCCGTAATTTCCCGGATAGCGCATCGGCGTGTAGAGGAAGCGATCGACCACCAGGGTGCCCGCCGCCTTGTCCATCTCGTACTTGATCGGCTCGCCCCCGATCGGCACCTCGATGATGGTGTTGATGTCCTCCGGCGGGTTGTGACCGATCCTGATGGCGTCGATGTTCATGCGACGATCCTAGAAGAAAGCGGCGGTTCTTTCGAGGGCCCGCCCCGAGCAGCGGCGAGCCCTCGGGCCGGCACCGGGATCAGGGACGGATCGTCCCCCTCGGACGGAACGGTCCGATCCGTCGTTGCCCATGCCGGAGGCGAGGCCTTCCGGGAAAGTCTCGGCTCATTGTTGCCCATTTCACTACAGGTGACGTGCGCGAGGGATTAGACTTCGGTCGCAGGGAGAACGTCAAAATGGCCGACTCGCCCACCGACGAACCGCGGGCGTTCCTGATCGCCGACGATCATCCGATGGTCCGCGATGCCCTGCGCACGGCCCTGGCGCAGGCCTTTCCGGGGGCCGCGATCGAACTCGCCGGCAGCCTGGCGGAGGTCGAGTCGGCGCTCGACCGGCAGCCCGAGACCGACGCCCTCCTCCTCGATCTCGACATGCCGGGCATGGACGGCCTCACCGGTCTCGCCCTGCTGCGCTCCGAGCGGCCGACCGTACCGATCATCGTGGTGTCGGCCGCCCGCGACACGGCGATCCCGCGCCGCGCCTACGATCTCGGCGCGTCGGCCTATGTCGACAAGTCGGCCTCGCTCGAGGAGATCGCCGCCACCGTGCGCGCGGTGCTCGACGGCGAGATCCTGGCGCCGCCGGACCCCGGCGAGAGCGATTCCTTCGTCCAGCGTGCCGCGCAGCTCACGCCGCAGCAATGGCGGGTGCTGGCGCTCATGGTGCATGGCGACCAGAACAAGCAGATCGCCTACAAGCTCGGCGTCGGCGAGCCGACCGTGAAGGCCCATGTCACGGTGATCCTGCGCAAGCTCGGCGTCCGCTCCCGCACCCAGGCCGCCATCGAGGCACGCGGGCTGGCGCTGCCTCAGGTTTGAGTCGTCGCCAGCGAGCACTGCCGCAGGTGAACAACCCAGCGAGGCCACGCCTCGGACCGACAAGACATGTTTCCGTCCCCCGACGAGAGCTTGCGCCCGATCATTCTCATTGGACCGCGCGCATCCTGCGCGCTCATGATCGAGCGCCTTCGTGCGGGCGTATGAGCGCGCAGGATGCGCGCGGTCCAATGATCATGATCGGGCAAGGCTACGCCTCGGCCAAACCGGCCTGTATCCGGCGTTGGAAATCTGGCGCGTTTGCATGCCGTTCCAACGCCAGGTTGCCGGCGGCTGCTACTCCGCGGTACGCAAAAGCGCGTAGGCAACGATCATGACGGCCAGGAAGAGCGGGAACAGGACTGGGGGAACGAGCCAGTCCTTCCACGCGAAATGAGAGGTCTGCATCGGGCTTCTCCTTGCGTCGATGGCCCGGAGGCCTGACGCGTCGGTCGCTATTGCCTTGCGGTGTCCGATGTCGGAAAGCGCGCCTTCGAGGCCATGTCGGGCCACGAGCGGGTCACCGGATTGTCGTTGTATTTCGGCTCGGCGAGCTTCTGCTGCGGAATCTGCTCCGCCCGCCGACCTTGCTGCGCAACATGCGCTCCTGCTTTCAGGGAGATGGTGCGCGTGGTCGCGGTTTATCAGGGGACCGGCGCGATTTTTATCTTCGCGCGGGAACGGAGCATGGGCAGGCGGGATGCCCGCTCTCCGGCAAGAGCGGGTCGGCGCCTACTGCTGCAGGACGCCGAGCGCCTTGAGCTTCTCGATCTCGCCGGCAGCGTAGCCGGCGTCGCGCAGCACGGCCTCCGAATGCTGGCCGACGGCGGGCGCTCGGGCAGGGGCGACCTTGGTCTCGCCGTCGAGCTGGAAGGGGCTCGACACGGTGAGGTTGGCACCGTCGGCGAACGGCACCAGGGCGCCGATCCCGATCGCCTGCGGATCGTCTGCCGCCTCGTCGACCGTGCAGACCGCGCCGAAGGTCACGCCGGCCTTCTCGAGGATCGGCCGCCATTCGGCGAGATCGCGCGTGACGAAGATGTCCTCGAGGATCGCCGTCAGCACCTTGTGGTTCGCGCGCCGGTCGGGCTGGGTGGCGAAGCGCGGATCCTGCACGAGATGCTCGGCGTCGATCGCCTTCAGGAAGGCGGCGAGCTGGCGCGCCTCGTTGTGCAGGGCCATCAGGAACCAGCGGCCGTCGCGGCAGCGATAGTGGTTGGCGAGCGCGCTCGGCGTGTCGCTGCGCGGCGGCCGGTGCCGGACGTGCTCGCCGAACAGGCGGTTCTGCACGTAGCAGCCGTTGGCCCACAGGCCGTTCTGCAGCAGCGAGGTCCGCGCCACGCCGCCGCGGCCCGTCTTCTCGCGGCGATAGAGCGCCGTCACGATCGCGGCATAGAGCGCGGTCGCGGTGGGATGATCGCCCATGCCGGGCATCGAGCGCACCGGCTCGGTCTCGGGCGTGGCCCGCACCATGTCCATCAGCCCGGTGCGCGCCCAGTAGGCGGTGGCGTCGAAGCCGGTCCGCGCCGCTTCGTCGCCGACCTCGCCGTAGGCGGAGATCGAGCCGTAGACGAGCCGCGGGTTGATCGCCAGCAGGTCGGCCGCGGCGATCTGCAGCCGCTCGCGCACCGGCAGGGGGAAATTGGTGATGAAGACGTCGGACGAGCCGACCAGGCGCCGGAGGACGGCGAGCCCCTCGGGATGCTTGAGATCGATCGCCAGGCTGCGCTTGTTGCGCGACGTGAGCTGCCACCAGTAGTCGGTGACCTTGCCCGGCACGGGCGGCGAGGCGCGCCACGGATCGCCGGCCCCCGGCGGTTCGATCTTGATCACCTCGGCCCCGAAGTCGGAGAGGATGGTGGCCGCCGCCGGACCCGCGATCCAGCTCGCGCAATCGATGACCTTCAGGCCGGCGAATAGTCCATCAGTCATGCGGCGTCACCTTTCTCGAGCGGGCGATCGTGTCCTGCGCACGCACTTGTCTCACCCGGCCAGGAGAAGCGCGAACTCGGGCACATAGGTGGTCAGGAACAGCACGATCAGCATCACCAGGATCATCGGCCATATCTTGCGCGAGACCGCTCCGATGCCGAGGCCGCTGATCGCCATGCCGATGAAGAGGCAGTAGCCGATCGGCGGCGCCGCCATGCCGATGGCGACGTTGGTGACGATGATCGCGCCGAAATGGACCG
>Ga0182739_1000821_pt1 | contig 35984 bp, 33 predicted proteins | sample eDN5th30CBELigBY_FD_128873 | JGI IMG/M metagenome (GOLD analysis project Ga0182739, IMG submission 128873) | Enriched backyard soil microbial communities from Emeryville, California, USA - eDNA 5th pass 30_C BE-Lig BY (version 2) (version 2) | ecosystem: Environmental > Terrestrial > Soil >... | reverse complement strand
TCGATGCTTACCTACCATGGAGTCCAGAAGTTCAAGCACACTGCAAATAACATACAGCCTGTGAATCCACGATGGAGCACAGGCTGTTTTAGTCAATACACAGAGTTATTTGACGCTTACAAAGCGAAGCAACGTACTACCCGAAAATGACCAATTATCTCCGATTAGTCTGACGGACGATGGTATATCTAAAGTATCCGTTACTCTGTACCAGTATTGAACAGAAGGGAATCTAACGACGCCCCCTACCACACCTGCTGCATTAATTGCATTCTGAATAGCCACTGTGTCATCAGAATTGTCTCCTTTTGCGCCAAAGTCTTTTACATTGAGTACAAGATCGGATTTATTAGGTTTATTCGATAACTGTGCAGCAGTAGCTAACTCAATGTTGCCGTCAGGATGCCCAACAAACAACTCTTTTGTGTCCGTTGTTAACGCTGGTTCGCCTACTGCTAAAGTAGGCAATAATGCTTTAGCTCCGCGTTTAAACTGTATTTTATTTGCCATATTATCGCCTCCTTAGAACGTACCTCCGTCTATATCAGACGATGCAGTTAAATAGCCTTGTGCTTTCACAAAAGCTGTAGTGGCTATTTTAGTGCTATTATCACTTGTTGACTGAGTAACTGCGGTTGAGTTACCTGTTAAGGTTGCGTTGTTAAACATCGTTGCTTTGCTCTCATTTGTTACGTTACTAAGTCCAACATCAGCAGCCGTTAAAGTTACTGCGCCTGTCTTGCCAGCTACACTTTGTACTGGAGATGTAGGTGATAATAGCTCTTTCCAGTTTGCTAGTGTACTTGCTGGCTCAGCAGATAAAATATAAGACTTACTCTGATCCGTGCGAATGGCAATATCGCCACGCTGTGCGGTTAGTGCTAACATAGCCGACTGATTCGCTACTTCGAATGTATCTGAAATCGATAGAGCAGGTAATACGCCTGTGTCTAATTTTCCTGTAGCGTCTAGCACTGGGACATTACCGCTTGCTGAACCAACATTGCGACTTGCTGCTGTCCCTGCATCGGTGATTTTGGCAAGTGTTAGATTCGGAATATCTGCTGCGGTTATTTGTGTTGCGGAAGTTACGCGACCTTTTGCGTCTACAGTTAATTTCGTGTAAGTTCCTGCCGATACACCGCTGTTAGCTAGTATGACGGTAATTGCAGCGTTAGCCGATCCATCGAAACTAGCTGAGCCAGTTGCGTCACCAGTTAATGAAATTGTACGAGCAGTTTTTAGCTTGTCTGCCGTTTCAGCGTTTGCTAGATCCGGATTAATTAAAATATTATCCGTTCCGTCTCCGATATATAGCTTGCCAGTATCTTTAGCAAATGCCGGTTCTCCTTCTGCTAAAGTCAAAGAAGATAAGTTTGTACTAAGACCGCGTTTTAATTTAATAGTTGTCATATAAATACCTCCATGGTGTTAGTATGTGCCACCATCAATAGTAGGGCCAACTGGATCATTCCCATCAAACTCCCCACCGTTGATAGGCATAAAGTTCAGGTAGTACGCTAACGCATTCAATCTTTCTCCAAGTGAAGTGAATGTAGTTCCAGTAGTAGTATCATGCCTTGCATCAACAATCTCTGTGATATCCTCACCACTTTGAGAGACAATGGACGCGATTTGAAGATTCAAAGCATCAATTGCTTGCTTAACATTCGGTGCAGTGACTTCACCTTCGTAAACAATTGATTCTGCATCATGAGCTTGATTAGAAGACTTGTGAGTTTTAATATCTGTGTCTAATTCTGTGAATTGTCTATTCATCCGTTCCCTAGTCTCTTCTAAGGTTTCCGGTTTTTGAATCGGTACTATATTAGCCATTTCATCACCTCAGAAATAAAGTGTATCGAATTTAAATGAAACATCTAAATTCAAGTTTGTACCCATTATTGATAATTCATTTATGCCAGCTTTAAGCTCAATGAAATCGCCTGTCATATGCTTTAAGACGTTCTGAGATCCTTTTGTAACGGTCATTCGATTGTTGTTAATAGTAAGTGTTTCAGATGCTAATGGAGCGTTATAGCCAAACGTCTTGCCGTTGCAAGCGATGGCGATATTAGTCAATGATCCGCTTAGCTCAATGATTGGTTTAACTATCATCGTTCCCCAGTTATTGATTTCAACCGAGCCAGCACCAGTTACACGATAAGACCACGCATCACCCCACCGTATTGAACTGCCCCACGTAACCGATGAACCCCATGTGATTGAATCTGAGCTGTCTATTGAATGACCGAACGGATTTCCGACAACAATAAGCGGCAAAGTAAATCGACCATATCCAAAAAGACGATTGATGCTTAATGAACCGCTATAACGCACTAGAAAGTAACGATCAGGATTTACGTCAAATACAAGCTTTAATTGCTTGGGCTTACCGTATCCATCTAGTAATACACTTGCTATACGCTCTGAAGCTTGCTGTAATGTGCGATAGTCTTTTGAAATAACATGACAGTTCAAGTTAAGCTGCCTAGCTCCAACGTCTGATCCAAAATCTAAGATTCCATTTACACCTGGAATAGAAAGAAACCTATCCACCGTAGGAGGTGCAATAGGTCTCTCAGAATCATGCCCCATGATGATATTTAATTCTTTGGCTGAAATGCCATCTAACGTAAAACCACCGTTTATCAACGTATTCCAGCCCCCCTTAATGCTTGTTGCTGTAGATTAAATAATTCCCTTGCAAGTGCCTTAATATCGTTATCAGAGCGCACATTGAAGTTAGCCCCTGCAAACATACCTTCAAAGCTAATGGACGTTCCTGAAGCCGCTGAACTGCTTGTGGATTTCTGCATGTCCGGTACTGCCGCAGCCGCTAGTTTTTGAGCTTGGTTACTGATAGCACTTACGGTATTTTTCATACCAACAACTAGACCTTCACCCGTCCACTGTCCGAGCTGTTCAGTGACTTTCGATGGAGAGTTAATATTAAGTGCGTTTTTGATTCCATTTGTAACTGTACTAGCAATATTTTTGACCGTCTCTTTAACCTTATCAACCATCGATCCGATACCTTTGATTAAACCACCTATAATGTCCTTACCAACTTGCACAAGGTCGATTTTTTTGAAAAAGCCGATGATGTTGTTCATGATGTTCTCAGCTGTCTTCTTAATGCTTTCCCAAGCACCTTGCCAATCACCTTTAATTAGTTTCATGGCAACATCTATAACACCAAAAATCACATCAAGAGCTGTTGAGATAACAAGCTTAATCGTTTCCCACACAGTTGTAATCGTAGCTTTAATAACTGTCCAAGCCGTAGAGATAACCATTTTGATGGCTTCGAATTGGACCTTGAAGAAGCCAACTAAACCGATTAGAAGCGGTTTGATGATCGCCATAATTAATTCGCCATGTTCATTCCAAAGCTCTTTAATTTTACCAAGTGCATCGGATATAAGATTTTTGAAATCCTCAACGATCGGCATCACAAAATCCAGTATCGCTTGCCAAGCTTGCTGGAGATTTTCTTTTATAGCTGCCCAAGTTTCATCCATGAAATTTCGAACATCTTCGTTTTTCTTGTAGAGCAACGTTAATGTTGTAATCACACCAGTTATAGCAGCCACTGCGATGCCGATTGGGCCAGTTAATGCAGCTATTACACTACCAAACACCGCACTTGCTCCACCTGCAGCAGTTACGGCTGCCGACATGCTACCCAAAAAGCCAATGATGCTAGAAATACCGCTAGCTAGTTGTCCTATTATGACTATGATTGGTCCTATGGCAGCGAGAAGCCCACCGAGCACCGTTACAACCACTTGCATGACAGGTGATAGCTCAGCAAACAAACTAGCTATATTGCTGATAAACGCTATAAATGGCGGTGCTATATCTTTAGCAATAGATAGGAGTGTTTGAGCAAAAGGCATTATGTCAGTCTGTAACTGTCTCCAAAACTCATTAAGATCAGACTTGAAGTTGTCGCGCATTGCATCGCCAGCTGATTGTGTAGCACCTTCAAACTCATTGAGCGATCCTATACCTGCATCCAAAGCTAGGACTACATCTTTCTCCAAGTCCTCCCACTGTGTACCAAATAGAGCTACACCAATACGATTCTGTGCAATAGGATCTTCAATTTCTCTTAGTTTCTGAATAACTCCAACAAGAGCATCTTGTCCAGTTATCGCACCAGTTGATAAATCATCTAAGAGGTTTTGACCTTCGCCCATGATTGAGCTAAGCACAGTAAATGTATCACCCGCTGACTTGCCGCCTTTTTCCAGATTGGCAACCATTTGTGTTGCAGTTTCTTCACCAACCTTGCCGACAAGCTCCATAAACTCTTTTGATTGCTTACCGCCAGCTGTTAGAGCGTCAGTCCACTCTATAATATCGTCAGGTGAAAACAATTCAGCTAAAGCGTCATACGTGCTTTCACTATCGTCCTTGATGCGGATATTAAACTCTTTTATCGCATCCCCGACTTTATCAAGGTTAAAAGCTCCATTTTCCGCGCCTTTAATGAGCATCCCCATCGCATCTTCAGCGCTGATGCCCATTGCCTTAAATTGCGGTGCGTATTCTCTTAATGTATCAAGTAGTTCACCGCTAAAGTCACCACCAAGTTGAAACCCTTTAGTCATGAGATCAAAGGCCGCTTCGCCATCGATCCCAAAGTTTTTCATCATAACAGATGCTGTACGAGTGGTTTCGGAAACATCAGCGTCAAATACTTCTGCCAACGTCAAAGCGTGCTGCGTTAATTTTCCTAGTTCCTCATCATTTAGACCTTGGATGTTTGTGCGGGTTTTAACTAATGCTTGGTTTACTTCTTCTAAACTCTCACCAAATCCACGTTCCCAAATATCGCGACTGACACTAGTTAACTTCTCAGCTTCTTCGGCACTTAAACCAAGTGATGCAGACATTCGAGAGGTAGCTTCTTCACTATCAGCTGCAAGCTTGGTTAACGCTGCGCCAGTTGCAACAATCGGGGCAGTAAGTCCTGCGGTCAAACCAGCTCCTAATTTAGTTGCTTTGTCTCCAAATTTACCTAAACTTTCGACTGTTTCATCTAAGCTTTTTGAAGCTTTCTTTGAAGTTTCAGGAACTTTTCCAAGCTCACTGTTAAACTTAGACAATTCTTGCTCAGTCTTAGCAATTTCACGTTGAAAAGCTCGATATTGACCTTCTGAAATTTCACCTTTTCGGAATTGCTCATTCACTTGTTCTTGTACACGTTTTAGACGATCAAGCTTTTCAGACGTGTTAGCTACCGCATCACTTAATAATTGTTGCTTTTGAGCAACTAGCTCAGTGTTACCTGGATCTATTTTTAAGAGCTTATCAACCTCTTTAAGCTCTTTTTGTATGTCTCGGCTTTTCTTATTTACATCAGCCAACGCTTTGCCTAATGCGGTGGTGTCAGCTCCGAGTACAACCGTTATACCTTTAATTTGCTCAGCCAACTAATCACCTCCCAAAAAAAGCGTCAATGTCGGCTTGTGTGGCTTCTCGCGGCTTTTCTTTATCCCCGCCTGTATAACTTTCAGCCATCGCAAAAAGGTCTGTCACTCGAAGCTCTTTAAGTTCCTCGAATGACAGACCTATTTTTTTAGCTATTACTAATAAATCAATTTCAAAATTCAATAGATCCGGTTCATCGTTTCGGGGCGAACTTTGCGCCCCCTCCACGAAAAAATCCGTTTTTTATTTCAGTCATGATGTCTTGCAACATTTCAGCATCTGTAATATCAAAGGATTCTAAGCTAGCTACCCACGATTCATACGATGGAGTTGGCGCGCTTGTAAATGCAGAATCTGCTTTGTTCATCGCCCACACCATTTGCAGCAATACAACGTCATCCAAGCCGCTCAAATCGATGTTTTGGATGTTTTCAATGTCAATTCCAGTGTTTAACTGTTCAAGATTAACAAGACCTTTTGCAAATGTCATAAAATCCGACAAGATAGTGCGCTTAAATTCTTGCTTGTAGTAAATGGATGCAAGTGGATTCGCACGAATGCGAACCACCTGACCACCAATATTAAGCTCTTTCATTAAGCGTCAACCTCCAACGCTGCAATAGCATTCATTAGACGAGTATAAGCAGCATCCACTTGATTTTGTGGTGCTGTGGCCGAGCTGTTCACTGTTGTTGCATTTGTAAGTGCAGCTTCTAGCACATCCCACGATTCAGCCACGTAATCAGCTTCTGTGAGTGTTCCGACAACCGCAATAGCGTTAGCAAGAGCTGCTTTGTTTACTGTGCTTGATGCAGGAAGAGTAACAGCGTTAAAGAAGTTATTGTAAGCTGTAGTGTTGTTTGCATTAAGTTCAATATCTCCTTTTACAACCATCTTCGGATCACCATTTACGACAATTTCAATTGGCGAAATGGTTAAATTCAGAACATCAGTCGCAGGAGTGATCGATTCATTTTTAGTTGCACGTTCCTTAGATGGTCTGCTCGCAATGCATTTGTAGTAAACAAATTTCCGGTTTTTCTTGTCGCCGTGTACCTGACCCATTAACGCAAATGGTTTAGGCTCTGCGTCCGACACCTCAACAAGCATACCGTTTGAATCAATGTACCATCCTAACATTTCAGCAAGAACAGCATCAGGCACATTAGCTAGTTCAAGCTCTGCTGTATAACCATTGTTAGTATTTACTACGTAATATGCAGTGTTATCTGCATAGAACGGTGTTTGCTCTCCTACTGTAGTTGGAGTAAAGCGCACCGCACCTGGAATATGAATAGGTGTTACCCACGATGGCTGGCTAAACGCATTTACATCATCAAAAGCAATGTGTACTTTTTCTAAACCAAATGTGACTTTATTTTCGCTCATTATGTCACTCTCCTATAATTTGGACTTCGTATAAAATTTGAAATAATTCCTCATTTTCAAGCCATGTTTCAGACTTGCCATAAGGTAATTCAAGAGTTCTTAAAGCTGCTTGCACCTTAGCTTCAGCGGTTAGATCCTTTGTTGCTGTATATAACTCAACTTGGAAATTACTAATTTCGTGATAGTTCACATTGTCAGCGATCATATCTGAGCTATAAGCAAACAAGTAAACGATGTACGGAGGATTAGCCGCTGTTTTAAAATGCGAATAAGCCACTGGATAACCAGTAGCTTTCAATGCAGTAAATAAATCTGCTTGTGTCATTTATCCACCTCTTTTAATGATGGATTTTATGTTTTGTTCAAGTAATGCGGTTTCTATTTCTGTAGGGGGTCCTACGTGTTTAATCGCCTTAGTTCTACCTGTTCCACCTTTTATAACATGACCATGTTCAAGTAAGTGGACTAGACTTCCTCGATTTTTGTTATAGGCAGTTATTGTGATAGTGCCACCTATACGCTCGATTTTTCTAGTCCAACCCTTTTTGTAGTAACCGCCATCTTTATCTCGGACAGGAGAACGAGCTTTGATTGCTTTGATTGCTTTGATTAATTCTTTAGAACGCTGCTCAACCTCATCATTAACGGCTTCAGTCACGCCATCTGTGTAAGTCTGAAAACCCTTCAAGATTTCACTTGAAAGGTTACTAAGTGAAATATTAGCCATTACCGATCACCCTTTCACAAGTCAGCTCTATTTCTTCGATACCGACTTTGAAAGTTCTCAACACTTTGTATTTCACACCATAGTACTCAACACTTTCCTGACCACTATATTCATAAGCATGCATTTTGAGTATGATTTCAGGTTTCATTCCGTTTTGAGCTGCATTATAGAATTCATTTCTACCTACTGACATTTCTTCACATAACACTGTGGTTGTCGTAGGTGTCCTGATTTCATTACCAATCGAATCTTGTGTAATGGTGTAACCAATTAAATTCAATCCGTGGTCATACATCATTACCACCAGCCGATATAATCAAATTGTGCAGTCTGAATTGCAAATGACGTGGCATTGCACTAGCGTTATTAGATGCTACTGGCGAATGATGTTGAGCGCTTTGATATCGCCATGTTGAATAATCAACGCAAAACATCAAATGAGCAGCGTTTTCGTCATCCAGTACAATACCTTTTTCCTTTGTCAGTTCATCTATCACGCCATTAATAATAGCTGTCAGGTAAACATCCCTGACCGCAGTAGAAATTCCTAATCTTGCCTTAACAAGTGCTAAGACTTGTGTAACCATAAGTCATCATTCCTTATGATTTAGTTACTGTTACAGTGTAGACTTTAGTAGTTACACCTTTCTTAACAGTGATCGTTACAGTGTTTGCACCAGTTGCCCATGTTGCAGAAGCGCCATTTTCAACAGTTGTTTCACCGACTTTGATCGATACAGTCGCACCAGCTTTTGCAGTCGCAGTAATTGTATTCGTTGCATTAGTTGTTGTAGTTGTGTAAGTTGTTGTGCCTGAAGCAAATGTTGGTGAAAGTGTTAAGCTGCCAATCGCTAGTGCTGTAAGATCAGCGTCAGTTGGATCAGAATCAAATGTTACATAGTAACCAGCGTTTGAATCAGCTTTTCGTACATCGAATCGAACGAACACACCTAGCATTTGGCCGTAGATGTTATGATCTACCCACTTAACAGAAATTTGTTTGCGGTTGAAGAACTTAGCAAATGCTTTACCATCACCGATAAAAGCAACAGTATCACCAGGATTAGTACCAATTACTTCATCATCAAGCACTACAATTTCTTTACCTTTCAAACGTTTGCCTGATGCTACAGTAACATCTTCTTGCAGCACATAACGGCCATCATCATATTTCATTAGGTCCAGCTCATTAAATAATGATTGAGAAATGTATAGTTTCACAACATAAGCAGTTTTGAAGCCGGTATTCAATAAAGTAATTAGATCGTCAAGCGTTCCGAAAGTTTTAGTTGTTGCTGTTTTGAAGACTTGTGCAATCGCGTAATTTCGAGTATTTACTTCTTGATCAGTTAATTCTTCATCGATCAGTTCAACAATATCATAATCAGCATCGTCGATTACTTCTTGCGATACTGGAATGTAACCACGGTACGAATCGATGCTATAATCAATTTCAGTTACAGATGGTTTTGCCAGTTCAGGATTTGCTTCGAGCTCAGCAACTGTGTTCATGCGAGAGCCTGACTTTTTAATCACTGGGTACTTACCCGAGCCGCGTTTAACAGGTACTTCTTTTACGTATTTCAGTAGATCGACAGTATCTTCCACCGCTTTTTCAGGAGAAAGAAGTTCTTCAGGAACTAAAGCTCCACCATCAATGACTTTAAAACCCTCAATTGCACGTAACTCTGTACCTTTTGAACGTACATAAGCGTTGATTGCTTGACGTAATTCTAATTGTTTTTCTTTATCCATTTTTTCACTACCTTTCGAACGTTGGTTTGGTTTCTTTTGATTAGAGCGTTGAAGTTCTTCTTCTAGCTCTTGAATTTCTTGCTCCAAGGATGATTTTTCTTCCTCGGCAGCAGCGATTGCAGCTTCGTTTTCTGTAATTTGTTGTTCAATCGGCAGCAATTCTTCCTCAGTTGTTGCTGCTTCAATTGCAGCATCTAACTCATTACGTTTAGCGATTAAGGATTGCAAATTATCTACGATTGGTTGCAATGCACTACGCTTCATTGTCAGCTTTTTTCCTACTAATACTGGATTACTCACTCTTATTCAGCCCCTTTAATCTTTGTTTAGCTCGTTGTAATTTTTCTTGCCTTATTGATTCAGCATCACGCTGCCTTGCTGATATATCAGTTTGCGGATATGCTGGAAAAGCGGTCATGGATACTTCTAAAAGCTCAGCTTCAAGCACTCGCCATTTTATCGATCCGTCTTCACGATTAATTGTTTCTTCACGAATCGGATAGAAACCGAATGAGCAGCCTTTGACTTTACCTGTCTGCACCTTGCGATATGCTGATTTAGCAAACGGATCTTCTAAGTCGATGGTGACTTTTCCGTATAAGCCTTTTTCATCTGATCGCAATTCAAGCGTATTGCTTCCAGTAGAACCTAATACAATACGTGTGTCATGATTATCTAGGCACATGATATCTCGATTGCTCAAACTGTCTGTAAACGCTCCTGGAGCGATTTCTTCAAATGCTCCTTGCCATAATTCGGTTTCGGAATTATACACCACAAAATAACCTTCTAAGGTCGCTGAAGTGCCATCGTCTGAAGCTCTTACTTGCAATTCACTTGTAAAAGGCATAATTCTCTTATTCATCATCATCACCACCTTTCAATTTTGATTGATCTCCTAATTTGGCAGCTGGGATGAAATTCTCAAGTCCGATTAGCTCTTCCATTTCTTCATCAGGATCAAAACCAACCAAATCACGCCACTCATTACGACGCATTGAAATGCGATCTACCATTTCTTTACCTGCGTTCACAAGTTCAGTAATGTCATAAGCGTATAGACTTCTTGGATTCAATCTAAAAAACCAATCAGGATCGTAAAGTAAATCTCTCGTTAAAGTCTGTGAAATACGTTGAGCAATCGACATAATTCGAGAGTTGATAAAGTTGTTGTATTCATCCTTTTTGAACTCGCCAACACCCAAAAAGAACGCTGGAACATTGAACAATCCTGCTATAGTTTTTTTGTCAATTTCCATACCTTCAATTATGGCAATATCTTTGAGTGACAAAGGTTTAACTTGATGGACTTGAGCTAAATCAGCCGGAAGAACCCAAGGTTTACCGCCTTCGGTTTCATCAACATACTTTTTAAGGATCTTGTCTCTGCCTTCTGAAGTGTTTAATTCTTCAGTCAAAGCATCAACAGCTAAAATGAGTGTAGGCATATATTTGCCACTCATAAAGCTCTGCTTGGTCTTTTGCGCTTGTGATAAACCTCTAATTAGTTCATTCAATGCCACTCTGTAGCCAATCCCTCGATATGGATGCAAAGGATGTGGATTCAAAACAAAATGGACTACTTCTTCAGGGGTATAACTAATTTCGTTATACCTGATTAGATAGTCCATTGATGTTTTTCCATCTTCATAAGTAACTTGTGACATTTGTAACGGTGTCAGATCACCAATTAAGCCTGTGTTAACGTCAATTCCGATATGAACAATCGAGTTACCGTCACCGTCAAGCAGCATGTCTCTGACGATTTTATAAAGCCATAATTTGCGCGTCATATTCTTGCAAGGTTCTACATCGATCTTTCGAGATAATTCATTTCTAACACGCTTATCGCCTTTTTTAGTATTCTCCATCAAGTGTATCGTCATATTAGAAACTAGGTCTGCTATTCGATCTACTGCAATCAATACGTCAGGATGATCCGCAAGCCTTGTATAGCCAGGTGTAAAGATATTGTCAGTTAATCCTAGCTGGATTAATGTACTCTGCGGAGAACTACGCTTACTTAGCGTCTTCCTTTTGAATCTGTCTAATAACCCCATTTAGCACCTCCCTTCTAACTGTTCAGCCAGCTACTAGCTTCAGATGCTTTTGATAAATTCTCTAGCATTTGAACGGCCGCAAATACAGAAGCGTCAAAAATATCAATTCGTTGCTCAGGCATGATTTTCTCAAACTGAATCATATCGTCAGTCTTTTCAATGGCATGTACGTTTTGAACGCAATATTCAAAAGCTTGTGAGTGCAAGTAATAAAAATTTCCGTCTTTGACTGACTTCTCAATGCGTCTGAAACCTTCTGACTTCTTGTAGAAATACTGTGGCTGATCAACGATCTTGAAGCCTTGCTGTTTCATGCCTAAGAAGAACTCACGACCAAACTTTCGGTCAAAGCCAACTTGCTTGATCTTGAAGCCTTTTTGTTTCATCATGACAAACCACTTAATAACATCATCATAATTGACTGTAGGAGTGTTACACATTGTTAATACTCCATCGTCTTTCCAACCAAATAGAGGTATGTTATCTTCTTCTGCTTTTCGTGCAGCTGCTACTACCGGGAAGAAAGCATGTGTAACCGCAATATCTACGCCTTTATAAGAACCATATAGAGCTGTAGCGGTTAAGTCATGTAGTTTTGATAAGTCCGCACCGCCAAACCATTCAATAGGCAGCTTAGCCAGTTCTTCAATGGTCCAATTGTATTTACGATCACTAGACTTAAATTCATCAATGTTGAAATACGATTTCATAGCAGATGTATAAATATTCATTGATTTTGCAAGGAACGATTTGCGCTGCTGCGGATCATTCTGAGCTTGCATTGCGTCATTCATCAACTCAGCACCTGATACAGATACGTTATAGTTTGGATTCGCTTTCTCATGCTCAATAGGATTTGTGTAATCAACTTCGCCTGTCTCTGGATCTTCGTCAGCTTTAGCGATAAACACAAATAGCTGTTCATCCGTTATTGTGCCATCAACAACCTTTTGAGCGTATTTCATTCGGTTGTAACAGAAGCTATTCATGTTGTCACCAGCTGTTGTAATGCCGATACACAAACTATTACGATAAGCCTTACCACTCTCTTTAATCGTGTTATACTGACTTGCATTACGATATAAATGCAGTTCGTCTAGAATCTGAATGAGTGTGTTAAGTGAGTCCATTCGGTCACTATTACCTGCTACAGTTTCAATTCTCATATAACCATCACCAAGTTCACCACTAATTGAATGTTCTTGATTGTTGTCAAGAATACGGAAGTTCTTTTCCTCACCCATGTTTTTAAGGTTATAGAGTAAGAAGTTAAAACTTTGCAATGCTTGCTTAAGCTGAGCACCTACGATAACAATTTCAGCCCCTGATTTTCTTTCAAGCAACCCTAAACCCCACGAGAGAGCAGACATAAAAGGTGTCTTACCCTGTTTCCGTGGAAGCATAATATAACATTCTTTTATTTTTCTAAGCTTAGTTCCTTTATGAAAGAAACCTAGCAAGTTATAAACAACAAACTTTTGCCATGGCTGCAACAAAAAAGGCTTACCACGTAATGGGTAGCCTTCCATGTCCTCACCTTTTTGGTGAACGAATGTTTTTTCGATAATTTGTATTACGAATTCTGCATCCTTTGGATTGAAATCATATACTGGATTATCTATATCTCTATAAAATCTTTCACAAGCTTGAACGATCTCTCTAGGTGCTACTTTCCTACCATCGATGATACTGTTAGCATACTCTATCACTACATCATAGTTTGGATATTTATTAGTCATTTAAAGAACTCAACACACTCGCTAAAGTGGATTTTTGTTTCTTCTCCACCGTCACTGTTTCAAGCGATTTTGGGTTGAGACATAAACGATCAGAGTATGCTAAGATGTCCTTTCGTAACGACTCCAAGGTTGCAACAATTGGTGCTTTTTTGGGGCTACCTTGGTCGGTGCTGACTTGATACTGATATCCTTCTTTCTCAAACTTTTTATTAAGCACTAAGTATTGATGAACAAGCTCAGAATACAGGTCAACCAAGCGATTATATTGGGTTTTATGCACTCCAAGCTTCTTCATATCCTCGATTGTTCTGCGTTTAATTGTTTCCTTCGTTGGGACGTTCGCCATGCTCTCACCTCCATCAAAAAATATTTTTCAAAACTCACTCTATTGGAAAAAGTTACCCTCACCGTTCCCAAATCCTTGATTTTCTTAGGTTTCAAGAGGGGGGGATATATTATTTTGCCATTGTTCAAAATCCTTTTTCTTTCTCTCCTGCCACTGCTTACCTAGTTCAGTAAGCTCGTGTGAATCTCTAACGTGCATTGCATTATGCATCTGTCTACTTAAGCTAATAAGATTCCAATCAACAAACGCTAACTCAGGGTAGTACTCCACCTGGTATATGTGATGTACTGTATCAGCTGCTATTGTCTTGCCGTACCTCTTACTCTCTTGACATAAGTATCCATCACGTCTTAGTATTCGTTCACGCTTTTGCTTCCATTTTGTTGTTTTATATACTTTCATTTTCTCTCCAAATAAAAAAGCCACTTATTAACATAAGTGACTTTTTTCAAAACTACTAATAATTTATCAAGACTTTATCTTTAACAAACCTTTCAACCTCCTCAATTGATTCCGTTATATTGTTAAATGGTAAAGAATCTAATGTGGACTTACTATAATTTTTTTGATAATTACTACTAAGTCTTGAGTCTAAAATTGCTAGTACACCAGTATCTGTTTCAGTGCGTATTAAACGACCTGCACCTTGTCGTAACCTTATTAACATATTTGGAATCATTACTTCTGTCATACTATCTGAAGCAATTTCTGTTTTATATTCAATTATTGGATCATTTGGTACTGGAAAAGGTAATCTAACTATAATAACCTGAGTAAGATCTGAACCAGGAATATCTATCCCTTCCCAGAACACACCAGTCCCAAATAAAACTCCTTTTGAGTTTATAAAATCATTAATTACTTTTTCTTGATTAGACCCTTCAATTTGAAAATGCTTTTCCCAACTTGTACTAATCAATTTCATTTTATCCTGTATATATTGCATATCTTCTTTAGCAGTTAATAAGACTATAGTTCTACCTTTAGTTATATCGCATAGTTGTTTTATTTGTGAAATTGCTGCATCTAAATATTCTCTTTTGTTGTGAGAATTATAATGTGGCATATCTTTAGAAATATAAAAAATAGCATTATTTTGGTAATCATATGGAGAAGGTTTAGGTTCTGCTAATTCACCAATAAACCCTAATTCATTCTTGATATATTCATATTTTTTAAATTCGTCTTCGCCATCTTGACATAATGTTGCAGAAGTTAATATAACAGGATACGACATCTCAAATAAACCTTGTTTCAATACATCCTTTATATACTTAGGACAGTAATGTAATTCAATATTAGAGGAGCTATTATTTTGAGTTGCCCATATTAAATAGTCAGTTGTTCTATTATCAAGAATACGATACAAATTTAATAGCGAATTCAATTCCACAATTAACTCATCATTCTCTCTTTCTCTATTTCTTTCTTCATTCAAAGAGACCGTAAGTTTAATATCTTCTATAATTTTTATCAATTTTGAATAGTCAATTTTATCACTAGTGATAACTTTATATCGTTCAGATTCATTTGTAGAATCCTTTTTCACTTCATCAACATTCTTTATTATCTCTAAAAATAAATTATCATTTATCTCTATAAATTCTTTTACGTCTTTACTGTAATCAATATCTAGCCTCTTAATTGCTCTATAAAGTAATTTTTCAATTTCAAGTTTATTTTGCACTGTTGTAAGAGCAGATCTAACTTTATCTTCTAGATTATGAGCTTCATCAATTACTATCATAGCTGGATTTGAAGCAATAAATCCTTTACCAGTATTATTTCTTTTTATTATGTCTCTTATTAGCAAATCTTGATTAACCACAATAATATCCGTTGTAAAAGAATAATTGGCTATTGAGTTTCTCATATGATAAAAAGCACAGTCATCTTTGAAATTACATTTTTCAAAAGTACAACCTTTTACATTTATTTTATTCCAGGTACTCTCATCAATTGGAAATTTAAAATCACTTCGTTCTTTTATTGTTCCACAATAAACAGCATCAATAAATTTCCATTTCGCACCATGCTTTTTCTTATAGTTACTTTCGTTGGTTATTTCAAATGCTCTCGATGCACATCCATAATGATTCATACCTTTTCCTAAGACAGAGCTAACTGGTATTTTTAATTTATCTGAAATACTTCTTATATCTCTCAATAATTGCTCAGATAATTGTATTGAAGAAGTAGCAATGATAATAGGTTTATTAGTCAATTTATTAATAAGTAAGCTGGGGATTAGATAACCGAATGATTTTCCAATACCAACACCTGCTTCAATTAACAAATTTTTTTTGTTTACATAGCTTTCAATGATATCTAGAGACATATTAACTTGACCTATTCTGTCTTTAAGTCCTAATACTTTATGTCTGTCGTAAATCTCAAATACTTGATTAATTAATCTTTCTTCTATAACCCTTCTTCTTTTAGCATCAGATTGAACAAATATAGAACTAATGACTAAAACCCCCAAACAAAAAAAGAATAGAAATCACTGATTGGAAATTACGTCCAATATATCACACTACTAAACTTATAATCAATATATTGATTATAAAAAAATATTTAACACAACATATAGTTGACTATCTCTACTTATTGATATATTATCCCAATTAACAGCACTCCATCTTAGTGAGTGCCAGAAAAAGGAGTGATATATTGTGTCTAAATCAAGTTCAAGAAAAGTCTCATCACCTTCTATGTCATCCAAAGCTTCTAAAGCGTTGCAAGATGGTAGAACCAGTAATCTAACAAAGTCTCTTGCAGGCTCTGTTCTTGCTCAATCCAAAGGCAAGCGGAAGTAAAATGTCTTTATTCCCTCTAGTTGAGATACATTATCTAGAGGGAATCGCAATTAACTTATTTGTTCTGTTAAGCGCTCAGTAATATATTCATTAAGCTCTTTCCATTTGCTTTCCAATGAATTTACAATACCGTCTAAATCACTTAAACCATCTATATCTTTTTCAGAGAGAATGTTTGTAAATATATTAAAAGCAAGTTCTAATTCATTCATAAAATCAAGTGAATAACCACTTTGAAGATCATTCTCTTGTTCATAACGTAATAACTCTATATATGTCACGTTTGCCATACCTAGCATATTACTAAAAATAATAAACGCAGAATCAGTTAATTTAAATTTATACAGACTGTTTCTAGCTTGTTCTAAGTTGTTCACTATTTTTTCCATTAACTTGTGCATGTAACTTAAATGAGCATATATACTAATATCCGATTTCAATTTTCTTCCCTCCTCACAAAGCGAACGTATGTTCCTGTTCATAGTTTTAATTATATCAAACTATATAAAACTAATCAATATTTGGAAACTATATTTATCCAGTTTTCGTATACATATGATATATCTCAACATTTATCGAGGAGGAATGAAGTATGAAAAGTGAATTATTTAAAATCGTTCGATTACTATCTCTGTTAGCTTGTTGTGTTTATTTCTTCCGTAATCCAAACGTTTTAAGTGATATACTTACTTATCTACCAGAAAGCATATTTAACGCTCTAATAAACTTAAATCCACCTATACCTAACTTTGCTGATTTCAAATAAAAAAGAGTGGCACACAACCACTCTTTTTCTTATATGTATTTAGCTACATTTTAAGCATTTCTACACCAATTTACAAAGTGTTCGCAATTATTAAATACTAAATTATATTCACTTTCACCTAGCCTTGATTTAGCTCTACTGATAATTGCATCTGATGTATATAATTTCGGAGAGTCTTTTACATTAACTGTCGAAGCACCAGCAAAATCTTCTAGACTATCTACCGTAATATGACCATCTACGTAGTGAATCACTGACTCAGAATCTAATGCCAAACCATGATGAGTATAACCAATTCTTTGTACTACGAGATGATCACCTCTTTTAATATTTATTTTGTTAAAATTAAATTCACGACCTAATGCTTTTATTGGATTAATCGCATCGACCAAATTATCAAATGTTTGCTTACTGCGCTCAATGTTTTCAATTGGTTTTCCTAAGCTCGGAAAACTATCTGTAACTGCTTCTTTCAAGTCATTTTGAAATTTCTTAACATTATTTTTAGTGTTTTTTCCCAAATTATCAATCATTTCTCGTTGTCCAATAAATCTTTCACCAAACTCTTCAAATTTATCTTTTGAATTTTTTTTCATTTGGCTCACAGTTTCATCAAGACTGTATAAGAAATTTTCAAACCAAGACATAAATTTCCCCCTCACATAGTTCTCTTTTCACTTAATATTACCATTAAATCGAAAATTTGAATATTTTTTAAACGTTCCTCAATAAAAAGTAAATCTTGCCCTCACTGTGATTGTTTACTGTAGCAATTCTTTGTGCTCTTATATCTATATCTTCTATTTTATAATCATCATGACCATAATGTCTAAAAATCTGATCCACAGCAGACTTGATATAATTTTGACAATCCGTTTTATTCTTCTGTACAAATGCTAAGTACATCTTAATCGGTCTATCCCAATCAATTCCGCAATCTGAAGGCATATCTTCATGCGGAAAATTAGCTATCCAACGCTTATAAACATTAGACTTGACCCATTTTTTACACTTTTCATTGTAATCATACATAGAGTTTTCGCTGAATCCTGAATAATTAATCTGATAATAGTCTTCCAATTCAGGTGTCAGCGATGTAATCTGCTTCTTTAATTCCCTGTATTTATCTTTATACTTATTATTATCTCGCTTTAATGCAGCCTTTAGACCACCGTTTTTCCTATTTTCGATTTGATGTTTATTATCTTTAATCTCAATTATCAATTGCTTAAGATTATAACAGTGTCCAATATTGCTCGGATTTTCCTCAATCAATCGATCATGCAACCTCTGGATACCACTAATTGCACTCTCAGCACGTTTAATACGTGTACGAGTATCCATTTTCGATACATATTCGTTAAAGTCTGCTACTAACTCATCAATTGTCTTCATATCAGCATTGGCGAATGTCTTGATTGTTCTACCTACGCTAAAGCGTTCCGCATTAATATCATCAAGCGTTAACACTTTATTGGTCTTAGCCTTATTTGTTATAGCAGTGATAAACTCTTTTTTGTCTGCTATTTCTTCTGCCATCTCTTCAAATGCTTGGGTATACTTATATGTAAACAGTGTAGCTTCATCACCTGTGAACTTATTAACTAGCATGCTGAATCCTTGTCGATCCATGACATACATTGGTTGTATGCGATTGCGCTCATCTCTATATTCAATCAGCGTAAAATTCCGCCGATCTAATTGAGGTATGAGTGTGATAAATCCTCTGATTTTTTCCAAAACATCCTTATGTTGCTTACCATAGTACTCTGCCACTCTTATACTATTTGTTACCACTTTACCCTTATCATCTACTGTTAATCCAAATACACGCTCAAACTTTGTTAATACATTACTCATTACTTCTTTCACCTTGTCCTTTTTGGTTATTATCATTTTAGGCAACAAAAAAGAGAGCAGTATATCACTACTCTCTGTGTTGCGTGTCGATATCACATCGAGACAATAACAGATAAAGGTGTCACCCTGTGCCCAGTTGTGGGCATGTTATATTAAGTTGTAGTCTAGGCTATCATCACGACAGTCTATAGTAGGTGATCTATGTATTTCTTGTACTCGCATACCCGAGTAGACAAATAACTCTAGTCAATGACTAGACTCTTGCCAGCTTATATAGTAGCTACACTGTGTCCAAGCTCTGAACACTATTATATTTAGTTGTGGTTGCTTGCTACATCACAAGCTAGTTAGCGTTATCTCACTGCTAACACATTCTCTCTGTCCAACGCAAAATAAGCCTACCTCAATTGAGATAAGCTTATGTTACATTGTCATCATATACGTCATTTTTTATGGTTTCCTTCATATAGAACGGTTAACGCTCAATTACGGTTTATCATCCTATTTTTCGATATTAATTCGATGTTTTTAAGTGTGGACATTTTTTCTGTGTTAATAACATCACACTCATAACAAATTACATATACTATTCATATAGAACGCTCACTACCCAACATCCACTTATTGCCCATATTCTCACCATTAAGTCGATGATTCAGCTTGCTAACATTTCCATCACACACATATACGTACGCTTACCACTGTACAGGCAGGTCAGTCATCACACACTGACAATTCACTGTTTTTCCTAATTCTATTCATCACCATGTATAAATATACACATCAAGCCTAATTACCAATTTCCAACATCTCTTTACTCTGCATATACTTATCAAGCTCATCTACTGCATCATTGAGCATAATCTTTACCAGATTATCAGTAGGATCAACATCAATCAATTCCACTCTCTTTCATATATGTAGATTGCTACGTGATAATGATTTATTGTTGATAAACTGAGCATTAAACGATATTCTCTAAGTGTTTACAGAATAATCACATGTACATGAATAGACTATCAACAAATCTATAACTCTATCATATATGTAGTTTCATACTCGAATGTCTGTTATACCCCATGATTAGGCTATTAACTAGTAGTTTCTAATTGCTAACAAAATAAACGTATACATGTGTGTGTACACTACTAACCACAACCAATAAATTTACTATACTATTCATATATGTAGTTTTATATGTGATAGTCGTTTATATGCCTGATTCTCGATATTAAGTGGCAATTTCTATCTGTGGACATTTAAAAATAACATAATAATATTTCTCCATTTTTATACCTAGCATAAATTAATAAGCACTGTCTTATGCTATCATATTCAATCATACTTATTGACAAATTATCGCTGAAAATGATATTAATATTGTAAGGGATTCGGAACGCTTTTAACACGTTCCGAACTTGGTTAAGGCTTATCTTTTCTTGGTGGGATAGAATAAGCCTCGTCATTGTCTGAAGCCTTCTTGAGTTCATCGAGATAGGCTTTTTTCTTTGCTTGAATACAAGCCATTTTAAGACGTTCTAACTACTGCCTAGCATAATATCACCTATACACCTAGAACGTCTCTGTGGACATATTAGAAAGCCTAAAAAGGAAGTCTATTGTCATGCTTAATATTACTGCTCAGCTTGCTTGTTATTTGCTTAATACGTTCAAGTTTAACATCAGCAGCAACCTTTTCTTTTACACTACTACTCTCTAGGTGTCCAGAAATATCAGTCTCATTAACTGTCTTTTTACTCTTCTTGTTAGTGTTGTTAGCTGCAACAGGCTTGATAAGCGAAGCTTTATACTTTTTTAAATTATATAAATCTAACTCATACCCATCTTCTGCATACTTATCACTACGCATCTGATTTACTATTTCGTCTCTGATTTGCTTAATTGCTATATCAGTATACTTAACATCATGACTCCCGATTAATCCTTCTTCTGCATATTGCATAGTGCTAAAAAATGATTCTGCATGGTCGACATATTTTCCATGCTCACCCTCTGTAAATTTATATATATCACTGATCTTCTTGAGTTCAGCGACGCTTAACTTAGCAAAATCATCTATTAGCATACTAGCCATATGACATTCATCCTCAGCACGATTGTTATTTGCTAAAGTGATGTATTTACCTGTGAGATGATTAGCTATAACTTGTTGTTTGTGCTTATCGACTAACGCATATCTATCTTCTCTATGTTTAGCTGATATTCTGTCACGAGCAGCTTGTAAGTGTTTCTCGTACATCTCGATAACTTTTTCATTAGTCTTATTTTTGCTTATGATATTGATTTTTTTATCAACCACTTTTGTAAATTCATTATCTTTCTCGTGAGCAGCATATAAATCATAGTCCTCATCTGTTAAGTTTGCACCATGTATAATCCAGTTACCGTAATTAACACTCTCCGCTACTAGGATGTCCTCAGACACGCTATTGTCATCAATTGTACTTATGCCACTATCTAACGTGTCACACGTCTCTACGGACATCTCAGGACTGGTAGATGTAACAGTGTCATCTACAGTAATAGTATCCGTAGCATCATCTACATTAACACTAGGCTCATCAACTACATGTGTCTCAGAAGGATTTAAGCTTACCGTAGAGACGTTTGAAGTAACAGCAGGTGTCTCAGTATTAGATTTAGTGTCTAGCCCATTAAACGGTGTCAGAGAGTAGATCATAGGTCTCTCTGTAACCTTGTTGTTTTCAAATTTCTTCACTCCTTCTTTCTTAAATAACTTTTCCTCATCACATAACTGATTAAGATATTTGATGACTGTATTTTTGCTAACATTCCTCATTGTTGTAACCCAATTATCTAGCGACTTCTCTATTTGCTTAATCTTAAATTGATTCATGAAACAAATGATATATAAAGCATAACGATTGTCACATAGATCATAAGTAGATTCATACAACCTTTCATATCCGCTATCTTCTAAATGCAATTGCCTAACTTCAAAAAAAGTATCATAGCCTACTTCAAGTATATCTACATTGACAGATAACACTTTTTTATCAACTAGACTATTGATATTGCTTCTAATCTTATCCATAGACTTTTTTTTGTTATTATCTTTGACACTGTGCAAATTTTGTACTTTGAAGATATGATTGAGAGAAATTTCCAAAACACGCTTAAATGATGAGATACGTTGCACGAGTAAAACATAAAAATAAAACTCATCGACTGTTAATTTATGCTCACTCTCTTTTAGTAGATTATTGTAAATGATTATATAGTTTTCATATTTGATTTGACTCATGATTAAACACTCCTGTTTGGTTATATTTGATACTGGTTACATAACACAAATTGATACATAATACATAGACAGGTACAAGTTGCCCTTTGCTTTTGCTCTTGACCTTCATCTTTTCATTTTTTTTGACCTTCATCTTTTAAGAGAAGCGTAAGCGAACGACTAACCGAACTAGCGTAGCGACCAACTGAGCGTAAGCGATTTATGCTCTAGTATTGTTGGTTTAGTGTTTTGTTATAGTATTATTGTTAATGTGGCGCAAAAAGTAATGATTTAACCACCCTCTTTTGCGTTGTACAGTAAAGGTTTATACCCCCCTTTTTGGTATGCACTATAAAGGTTTAACCCCCCTCTTTTGATTAGACATGGTAAGATAAATCAAAAAGTAATGATTTAACCACCCTTTTTTTTCTTTTGTGTGATAAGTGTTAGATCACCTTAGATTGTTCTATATATTCACGATATTTTTTAATTCCGTTATCTAAATTATCGTCGTTTTCGAATAGCCAGAATGGACGCTTAGTCTTATTATGTAATGCATGTGTAATTATTCTCCCATGATTGTTAGCTATTAAAAATCGTTTTAATCTTGGATCATAGCAAAAGAAATATTTGCTTTTCATTTCATTTCCTCCGTTTGTCAATGGTTTGATATAAGCTGGACAGTGTTAAAAGCACCATCCAGCAATGTTATAGTAATGTTGCATATTTATTCGCTAAAATGTATGAACTTATGATTACTTCTTGAAAAGAATATCACTAGCCGAATCTAAATCGTTTTCGATCATATGGAATAGTTCATTCAAGTCTTCTTTCAACTTAACAATATTCGTGTTCAGTGAGCCGTCCATCTTTGCACTTGTTAATTCATAGATTCTATTCTGCTCCAAGTCACTCAAACGGTTAGTTATTTTCTGTATCTCTAGGCGGTATTTTTTCCTCAGATTTTCGTTCATCGAATATTCTCCTCTTTAATATTGTTTTCTAAGACTATTGATATCCGCATTAACAGTATCTACTATTCTTTCATAATTTTGAAGATCAACTCTCCAAAAAACATCGGCAAACCCACGTTTTCATGAATTATTTAAGTTTCTATACAAGTTAATTGTTTCAAACAAACACGCATTCAAATACTCAGAATCACTCTTATACATATCTTCAAAATAACTATAGAACTCGCTTATTTTTTCTACTGTATCAATGTATTTTCTTATCATTGCTAGAGGAACACCTTCTCTGCTGTAATGATGCTTATCTACGAGCCATGTAATGAACGTTTCAACCTTTGTGTTTTCAGTATCATTGTATAAGTGCTTTTTGTATTTATATTTTTCGTTATCGTTGCTAGAGCGTTTAAAGTGAGAATTATCAATCAGCAAGTTGTATAAATTACTCTCACTATCAAATTGACACAGTCCGTCTGACGTAAGGAGCACACCATCAAACACTTTGCCCAGAAAATTGACTACGTCATTAAGCTCTTTAATGTTCACAAGCTCATAAGAATCACATTTTCCCGCATATGCTTCATCATCGGTAATGTGTGATTCACAAAAGCCATTATTGTCATAATTGTTACAGATATAAATAGGTGTAAAAAGCATCTCCATGTCGCTTTTCCCCTCCGCAAGTGTTGATAAGATGTTGCCAATAGCATCCCAGTTTGAATTTTGGTTAGTTGTTTGATTTGTCATTGTAATCTCTCCCTTGTTTTCATTAGTTTCCGAATATCAGTTAATCGTTTACGTATGATAGTTAACCCTGCTTGATTTGTGCTTGCATGACAAGCCGCTTTAGATACTAGGTGATATACTCCTCCTTTAACTTTGCAATGGCTGTACGAGGCTTACAATGCTGTACAACTTGTTGTATTGTTTTCACCTCCTCGTTTTCGGTGGGTTTGTTGCTGTTGATGAAATCGTATCACAATGTTTTACACATTGCAATACTGTTTTTAATGTTTAACCAATTGCAAAATTATTTGAACCATGCTATACTTTACTTATAAATAAAAGTGAGGTGAAAAATCATAGCAAGACCAAAAAGTGAAAATAAAAAGAAGGCTGAAAGCATCTATTTCGATCCTGAGATTCATGCTTGGTTAAAACAAGTAGCTGAAGAAGAAGAAAGAACTGTCAGTTATATTGTTAACAAAATTGTTAGTGATGAGAAAGATAAATCAAATAAAGAGAAATAACATAAAAAGGTATAAGCACACTTTTCAAACGAAATGTGCTTATACCTTTTAGTTATAGATCAGCATAGTTTTAACTCATAATTCTTTAATAATACTTAAGCAAGTGTCACTATTTGAGTCACAAGTGGAGTCACAAAAGCCAATTAATTATTAGTATCACATAGTATTAGTCAGTAAAAGTCAGTAAAATGAAAATCTACATGAAAGCTTGTCCTAGTTGACTTTTCGGCTATTTTACAGGCTTCTTACTGATGTTACAAATATGCTATAAACTATGTGCCCCACACATAATGTAGCCGTTATCTGTACTGATCGCAAGCAAAGTTGTTTTAGGTAGCTTTACTTCTGTTCCGATAACGGTTGCTCCGTTAGGCAACTGAAAAGGAACCATTCTCATCATCTGCTTCCACCTCATCTTCTTCTTATACCTTAAAATATGCAGAAGCATTAAGAATGTCTCACGGTCAATAACCTAATCAGACTACATGCAACATTATTTTTGATTTTTTCGTTAATAATAAGTATTATTGCTTCTTCAGAATTTTCGAAAGAGCAACGGCTATGTAAAAAAGTAATCCCAAAGCAGCGCCACCTAATATAATAAATCCAAATACACCTAAATAAAATAAGATAAAAGTAAGTACGATACCGAGAATCAAGCATTCATAAATTTTCATAATCCACCTCCTATTTACAATTATATATCAAATAGCATATTGCAAAAACCGCTTGTAAAGTAATCATTATTAAAAGATGCTACTTTAGTAATAATTTGTCATGTATTAACAAAAAATGCGTAACCAATTAGAACGAAAGAACCAAGATTTTATCTTTTGTATAATAGGTCTACAGAAATGATTGTTTTCATGTTATAGTAATAATATCTTAGTACGCGGGGGAATTTTAGATAATGAGTAGTAAAATGTCCTATGTTTACCATGTAGAATTGTTAATTGAAGATGAAAATCATGCAGCCGCGTTAGCACAGGTTATCAAAAAGCTAAACAACGCTGCATTTCTTGACTATAAAATGATATCTGGTATTCAACTTGGTAATGAGATTGATGCTCGCAAAGCTAAGGCAACTTCAACTTCACCGGTATCTGTCAGACATGAAGCAAGCACTGAATTGAATACTGTACAAGGCGCTCCACTGAAAGCAGCTGTTCAAGCGAACGAAACTGCACTTTCTCAAGGCTTGGAAATATTCCGTCAGTACAAGGACAAAAATAAGCTTATTCGATTAATTATTAATCGTGGACTAGGCATTAAGGTAAGTATTCCTTGTCGTGTTATTAATATTGATGAACAGCAAATGATCATTACCGTTTATCATGTTGATGAGAAGCAAGTGTATACGTTCAGGCTTACAGAAATTGAGGACTTTATTGAAGGTTGACTCACTACTGCATGAGCAGAGTTGGAAACATTGTTTCTAACTCTGCTCTTTTTTATATTGATTCCTAATAAAAAAGAACGTCACGATGGACGTTCTTTGGTTGCTCTATTTTAAGAAATTTGTAATAGCTGTTGGAAATAATCGCTTGGTACAGGTGGACTTTTCAAATAACCTTGAATTTCATCACATTGGATCGTCTTCAAAAATTCAAGCTGCTCGTGCGTCTCCACCCCTTCAGCAATAACTTGAAGATTCAGCTTATGCGCCATCGCCACGATCGCAGCAACAATTTCTGCATGGCTCTTCTCTTGCAATATATCTGCTACGAATGAACGATCGATTTTCAAACGGTCAATCGGCAGCTCCTTTAAGTAATGGAATGAGCTATAGCCCGTACCAAAATCATCAACGCTGATACCGACACCTAGATCGCTGATTGCCACTAATTTAGTATTCATTTCATTAAGATCGATGCTCATCGATTCTGTAATTTCTATATCTAAATATTGAGAAGGTAAGCCCGTTTCCTCAAGAATTTTCGATATTTGCGCAGACATATCATTGCGCACAAATTGTCGGATGGATAGATTCACAGCAACAGGCACGATCGGCAGCCCTTGATCGAGCCACTCTTTATTTTGACGACATGCCTCACGAATTACCCATTCGCCGATTGGAACGATTAAGCCGCTTTCCTCTGCAACCGGAATAAAATGAATCGGAGATAATAGCCCTCGCGTTGGATGATTCCAGCGAATTAATGCTTCCACGCCTACAATCTTCTCTTGAATAAGATCATATTGCGGTTGATAATACAACTCAAACTCATGCTTTTGGATGGCGCGGTGAATTTCATGCTGCAGAGTTAATCGTTCATAGGATGAATTATTCCACTGATCTGAATAAATAAGTAAATTATCTCCTGCTGTTTCTTTTACTCTAACAAGCGCCATATCTGCTTTTTTGAATAAAGAAAATCCGTCATCGGTTGGATCGACATTTACGGCAATCCCCATACTTGCGCTAATATGAACAGGTACTCCCTTAAGATTATAAGGCTCGCAAATAATCGTTAATACTTGCTGCGCTCGCTCTACCAATTGCTCTATGTTTTCCAAATGATTGAATAGTAAGGAAAAGGAATCTCCTTCCATTCTAGCAGCAAAATCATGCTCAGATAGTAGACGATTCAGTCGATCAGCAATCTGTAGGAGCATCAGATCGGCATATTCACGCCCAAATGAGGCATTGATTAGCTTAAAGTTATCTAAATCAATATAACATACTCCGAGCATAAAATGATCTTCTTTAGCTCGCAGCAACCATTCTTCCAATCGAATTTGAAACAATGTTCGATTCGGTAGTCCTGTCATATCGTCGTAGTACGCCATATAACGAATTCGTTCTATATTACGTTTATGATCACTCAAGTCATGACTAATGATTAATGAACCGATCACCGTGCCATGTTGTATAACAGGTTCACAGCTTATTTGTAGTTCTAGCGGAAAAGCAGAGCGGTGTAACACATTGATGTTTAATGTTGTTATTTTTCCTTCTCTTACTTCTCGCAATGCTTTGGTAAGCTCTTCTTGACTGGGTTGTTCAATGATGTCCATGATCGGAAGCCCTATTAACTCGTCACGTTGCTCGTAACCTAGCATATGAGCTGTTGTATAGTTGAGCTCAACAATTTTTCCTTGATCATTAATTAAAGTTAGCGCAACGGCATTAGACTGAAATAACGTATCCACGATTGCCTCGTGAAAATTAGTAGTGCTCTTCATTCGTTTATCACGAAACATTATAAATGCTGACGTTGCCATTAGAACCAAACCGACTGTACCTAGCATAATGCGATAGGTGAGCAAATGCACAACAACAAACGCAATTATAATCCAAGCAAGCGATATAATAAATAAATACCCCGCGATCATCGAAGGTTCTAATCCACTATACTTTTTTCGCTTGAACAAACTATATCCCTCGATTCATCTAGCCATAAATTATATATCGACGTATACCAATAATAAATGTGAATGTTACAGAACAATTATAAACGATATGAGACTTTTATCATAGAAAAAAATGCTATTTGTCCTGAGTTTTTAATATAGAAACCACAACAATGACCCATCCAACAATCATTAGTACACCACCGATTGGAGTTATTGCTCCAAGAATCGTTAATCCAGTCAAAGCCATTACATATAAACTTCCGCTAAAAATGCATGTTCCGATCGTCACTAACAATGCTCCTAGGGACATTTTCTTGTCACTCGCAACAAGCTTAGAGGCAAGCGCAATTAGCATAATTCCTAACGCACTATACATATGATAACGCACACCAGTCTCATAATTAGCCAGCATTCGCTCTTCGACAATGTCTTTTAAACCATGTGCGCCAAACGCACCAAGCGCTATCGCTAGTGCTGCACCTATTGCTCCGATTGCAAAGTATTTTCTAAACATAGATATCATTCCTTTATCTGTAGTATAATATAAAGAAAAATTGTTGAAGGAGTAAATATGGAACAATCTAATTCATCTAATCCTAATCAAAATAATGATGTGCGACCAAGCAGACCATTTTCGGTTAAAGGTAAATACAAACCAAAGAATGCTGCACCAAATACAACTTCGACAGAACAGCCTTTCCAGCAACCAGCTTTCACTGCACCATCTGGACAACCTGGAGAGCAACCACAAGGACAACCGAACTTCTATGGTCAACCACCTTATGGAGATCAGCCACCATATTATGGAGCCCCTCCAATAGCAGAGAATGGCGGTAAGTTAAAACATAGCGGTTTAGGAATTACTAGCTTTGTTATGTCACTTCTAAGCGTATTAGCTATTGTTATCGGTATCATTATCGTATTCTCAAGTGTTTTCAGTATGGATGAATCTGATTTATTAATGCTGCAAGACCCTACTGCAGTTGAGGATATGTTACTTACAGGCGATTCTATCCCTTCTTATTTCATTAGCGTTATTGTTGGTGGCGTATTGATGATGGCAAGTGCTGGACTTGCATTTATCGGGCTTATTCTTGGCTTTATTGGTTTGTTTATTAAACAACGAAGAAAAGTATTTAGTATCCTTGGCACTATTTTTAACGGATTGATTTTTGTAGGTGGAATCCTATTCATCCTTATCTCTTTCATTAGTGCATTCGCTGTATAATACGTTTATAGGCAGGCTTCTGCATTTTACCAATGCAGGAGCCTGTTTTATTTATTTAATCACAAATGAAGTATGGGAGTGCCCTTCTCTCGTTTTATTAACCTCGAGGCAAGCAGGCAATGCTGTTTTAATTTCCTGTACATGTGATATAACCCCGATCATACGCCCGCTTCGTTGTAGGTCTACAAGTGTACCAATCGCTTTTTGTAGCGACTCCTCGTCTAATGAGCCAAATCCTTCATCAATAAACATCATTTCAATCGATACACCGCCTTGATGTGCCTGAATTACATCGGACATGCCAAGTGCTAGGCAAAGGGCACTGTTGAATTTTTCTCCCCCAGACAATGTTTTTACATCGCGATTTTGACCGGTATAGGCATCATACACATCAAGTCCTAACCCACTCTGCTTGCCGTAGGTTTCAAGACGATCACTTCTTCTTAGCTCGAATTGACCGTTGGACAGCTTATTTAGTCGAATATTCGCCATCGTTAATATCTGCTCTAAATAATCGATTAGTAGATATCGTTCGAAAGAAAGCTTTAATGGATTATCCCCTCGCATCGTTGAAGAAATATCAGCTAGCAAGGACAGCTGCTCCTCCAATTGCTGTAGTCCACTGCTTGTCTTCGTGATTTGTTCTATATAACGAGTGATCTCCGCAATATAATGACGCTGCTCTGTCTCATCAGCAATGAATTGTTCAAATGTGGACTGTAATTCATTTAGCGCAGCTTGCAACGGCTCTAGCTCTATATAGCTAGTATTAGCAACCTGCTGCTTAAGTAGCTCTAGCTCGTTGCTTAGGCGAAGGCTGTGCTCCCTGTAGCCTTCAATCGTCGTCCGATACTGCTCCATCTGCTCTGTCGTTAGCTTCGCATCAACAAAATCTTGCTCAGAATTAAATCCTGCTGCCAGTAATTGTTCAGTATAACTAGCTTTACTTTCCTCTAATTCTACCTGTGCTCTTGCTTGCTGTTGTGTTTGTGCATCAAGCTGAGTAACCGTCATCGTATGCTGCTTCTCAACCTGTTGATATTGCTCATTGGCTTGTTTGATACTGGCTTGCAATTGAGTAACCTCAGCTCGTACCTTCTGCAATTTAGCCTGCAGCTCTGCCTCGTTCTGCAATGACTGTGGTATTCTCTCCTCCAGCCCTTTTACAGTTGAGCTAAGCGACGCACTAGCAATCATCGCCTGCTGCTGCAGCTGTTGTTGTTCTATGATTTTTCGTTCAAAGACTTCAAATTGCTGTTCTAGCTGCCCTTGCTCAAGCTTAGCGCGTTTTATTTCCTCTAGCTCTTTCTCTAGTTGCTGCAGCTTCTCTTTACCTTGCTTCCAAAGCTGACGCAGAAGCCCTTGGGCCAGCTCAAGCTTGCGATGCAGCTCAGTTAATCGATTTAGCCTCTTATCAGTTGTCAGAGCAGTAAGCTGGTCATAGCCAGTCCAATCGATACTAACTGCTTCAGGATCAATGATCGGCTCTAGCTGCCGGAGCTCGTGAATGATCCATTCTAGCTTAGAGCTCTGTTGCGCCAGTATTCGCTCATATTGACTGATTGCTTGTAATTGTCGTGCTCTTGCTTGTTCTAGCTGCTCCTTAGTCGGCATTTGCTCCAGTTGTACAGCTTTATGTGGATGCTCAGTACTTCCACATACAGGACAAGGAGCGTCACTATGCAGATGCTGTGCAAGCTCCCCAGCTTGTCCTTCAATCCATAGCTTTTCTAGCTCATTCAGCCCTTCAGCAGCTTCTTTCTGCTTACGTTCAGCGTCCTCAACTTGCTTCAATAATTCAATTAACTGGCCCGCTTCCTTATGCAATGCGCTTATATCTGTCCCTTGCTGTTGAATCTGCTTCAATGTTACTTCTTGCTGTGCATGATGAATTGCAATCTGTTCGCTATTAGCTAATTGCCCCTGTAGCTCCTGACGACGAGTGCGGACGGTTTGCATTAGCGCTTCGATCTGTGCAAGCTGTACCCCAAGCTGCTGCTTGCGTTGCTCCGCTGCTGCTAGCTCCATTTGCTCCCGTTTCAACTGTGTCACAAGTGGAAGCAGCCCCTCCAGCTCATGCTGCTGTAGCTGTAGCTCCTTCAGCTTAGGCTCTAGTACTTGCTGTTGCTCCATCTGCTGTCTAGTCACGAGCAGCTGCTGCTCTAGCTGAATATGACGCTCATTAAGCTGCTGTAACACTTGCTCAGCTTCTACAGATTGACGTTCAGCTCTTATATAACGCTGCTGAAGAGGCTCAACATAACGTGCCTTCTCCGCAGCTGCTAGTCGTTGCTGCAGCTGCTCGATTTCCTGTGATTGCTGCTGTAACTGCTGCAATTGGACTTGCTTTGCCTCATACTCAGCTAGCCTGCGATTATGCAGCTCGCCGTCATGTACAGCTTTACGTGCCAGGCTTAGCTTCTCAGCCAGCGCTTGCTTCTCACGCTCAAGCTTTTCCTGCTCAGCCTTATAATATTGCAGCTCGCTCTCTAACGCTTGCGACACCTGGTAGCTGTTCTGCTCTTCTTGTCCGTACACTTCTGCTAGCCCACTACCTACTCGAAGGGGGAGCTGCGTTGCAATCTGACCAAGTAATAGCTTCTGTCCTTGCAGCTCATTGCGCAGCTGCTCCTGCATTTGCTTCGTTTGCCCTGTAACGATTTGCTCTAAACGCTGAAAGCGTTCTGTACGAAAAATCTTCCGCAGTATTTCTTCTTTATTATCTGTACTAGAAGTGAGCAGCTTACGAAACTCGCCTTGCGGCAGCATCACTATTTGACTAAACTGCTCTTTGCTCAAGCCAATAATTTCAGTTAAGCGCTGATCGACATCACGAATGACGAAGCGATCGACCGCAGGCACTTCACCCCGCTCTGTCAGCAAGAACAGCTCGATTTTCTCGCCTGTTTCACTTTTATTATTAGCCTTACGGTGCTTCATTTGACGGAACACTCGATATTGCTTATCTCGAACTGCAAAAATAAGCTCGACGGAAGTATGCACCGATTCATCAGCAAAATGACTACGAAGCATTCTAGTTTCCGCTCGATCTTCGCCACTTGCAGAACCATAGAGCGCAAAGCAAATACCGTCAAATAACGTTGTTTTACCTGCTCCTGTATTACCAGAAATGACGAATATCCGATGATCGCCTAGCTTACTAAAATCGATAACTTCCGTATCCCGATACGGCCCGAATGCAGTTAACGTCAGTTTTATTGGTCTCATCCTATTCTCCACTCTCCTTCATGAGCAGTTCATAGGCCTCAGCGAATAATCTTTCCTTGTCTGGCGTAAGCTGAGTGCCGCGCACTTCCTCATAGAATGCCGAAAACAGCTCCAATGGCTTAAGCTCCTGTTTAGCGCGCAGCAATACTTGCTCCCCATCCGCATCCTCATTAGGTCGATACACATTCGCTGGTTGCCGCTCTACATGCATCGCATTGGGATAGACCGCTCTTATTTTCTCCATCGGGAATAACACAGGATTTTCATCGGTTAGCGTCACATACACGTAGTCTTCATTTCTAGTATGCCGCTCAATCTCGCTAATGCTGCCAACGACGCGCCGCATGTCACGTCTTGCAGTAAGCTCTTCTTTCCGTACGTCAATAAGCCCCTCCCCAAGCTCTACCACCAGAAATCCCTTGTTTTGCCTCTCCTCTGAAATAGAGTACTTTAACGGTGAGCCAGAGTAACGAATTCGTTCATCGCCAACATGATGAGCGCCATGCAAATGCCCAAGCGCTACATAGTCAAATGCCTTCAGCAGCTCTGCACTTACATACTCCGCGCCGCCGATCGCGAGCGGACGTTCAGCATCACTCGTATTATCCTTCGGCTCACCGTATGGTGTAATAAAGGCATGCGCGACCAGCACATGGCGAGCTTGATCATCCCAATTTGCTGTAATATGTGCAACGATCGCTTCCATCGCTTCCTGATGAGAACGAATATGCTCCTGTCCTAATAGATGACGTACGATCGACGGGTCCGCATATGGAAGCAAATAAAAATGAACCTCTCCAAATTCATCCTGCATCACAATTGGTTCTAACGGAAAGCGAAGCTGTCCACACATATATAGGCCATTGCGCTCCATGAGCTTTACCGCAAAATCAATGCGGTCAGGACTATCATGATTACCTGCAATAGCAAATACAGGCACCTTTAGCTCTAGCACAAGCCGCTCTAATATATCATTAAGTAGTTCTACCGCTTCTGTAGGTGGAATTGCACGATCATACAAATCTCCTGCAATAATGACTGCATCTGGGCGCTCCTGCTCGACAGCTTTAATAAACTGCTCCAGCACATACTGCTGATCCTCGGTCATATATACACCCTGTACCAGCTTTCCCAAATGCCAATCCGCTGTATGAAATAGCTTCATAATCCACTTCCTTCCCCCATGTTTCTTATAAGTTTAGTTTATCATTTCTACGAGGGGATTGTCATATTGTGCAGTGACAAGCGTGTTACGGTTGATGGTCAAATTTATAGCTAATGAAGGTTCGCATCCAACTCTAGTAAACTAATCATCATACATGCCCAAATGATGCATACAATTAATTACATGGTGCGCCTATAGAGCGAAATGAGGTGAATGAAATGCAGCATCCTTTATTTATCGTATCTCGAGAGGATTGGTCATTACATCGCAAGGGCTACAACGATCAAGCACGGCATCAGCAGCGTGTACGTGAAGCGATAAAAAACAATTTGCCCGATCTAGTTTCAGATGAAAGCATCGTCATGTCTGACGGTCGCAGAACGGTTAAAGTCCCTATAAAAAGTCTTGATGAGGCTCATTTTATTTACAATTACAATAAGAAAAAGCATGTCGGGCAAGGGGATGGAGATTCTCAGGTCGGCGATGTGCTTGGCGTAGATCCACAAGCGGGGAAAAAGCCTGGTAAAGGTCAGGATGCAGGTGATCAGCCAGGTGAAGATGTATACGATACAGAAATAAGCATTGATGAGCTAGAGGATATGCTATTCGACGAAATGGAGCTGCCTAACCTAGAGCAAAAGCAGAAGGATCAGCTTCAAACATCAGAGATTGTTTTTCACGATATTCGTAAAAAGGGTATCATGTCCAATATCGATAAGAAGCGAACATTGCTTGAAAATTTACGACGCAATGCCAATGCAGGTCGCAGAGGAATTGGTGGTATCTCTCCTGATGATCTACGTTACAAAACATGGACGGAAATCGTAAAGCCACAATCCAATGCAGTTATATTTGCGCTTATGGACACGTCAGGCTCAATGGGAGCGTTCGAAAAGTATTGCGCGCGCAGCTTCTTTTTCTGGATGACTCGGTTTTTAAGAAGAAAATATGAGCATGTCGAAATTATCTACATTGCCCATCATACCGAAGCGAAGCAGGTTGAAGAGGAAGACTTCTTCACACGCGGAGAAAGCGGAGGTACAATATGCTCCTCAGCTTATCAGAAGGCGCTCGAAATTATTGATGAGAAATACCCGACTGCACTATGGAACATCTATCCATTCCACTTCTCTGATGGAGATAATCTTACGTCTGACAATGAGCGCTGCGTGCGTTTAATCGAAAAGCTAATTGAGCGCAGCAATATGTTTGGCTATGGTGAGATCAATCAATACAATCGTAGCAGTACATTGATGAGTGCATATAAGCATATTTCCAACAAAAAATTTAAGCATTTTATTATTAAAGAAAAAGGCCAGGTCTACAATGCGCTTACCCATTTTTTTGCAAAGCAGCCCGCACAACAATAAAAGACAAAGCCCTTGTATCCATGAGATCCAATCTCAGATACAAGGGCTTATCTTTAAAATGGCAGTAGTCGATCCGCCATTAGCTGATCTAAGCTTTCAAACTCATACCCCTTTGCTCTTGCGTCATCAATGACACGTGGTAACGCTGCAGCATTATCGCTAGAGACGGAATGAATGAGCATGATACTGCCAGGATGTAACTGCTTCATAATTTGTTGATAGGCATAATCGGCACCCTTCTGATTATTTACCTCCCAATCCTTATAAGCCAATGACCAAAATACACTTGTATAGCCCTCTTGCTTGCTTACTGCAAGAACTCGATCATTAAAGATCCCTCTAGGTGGTCGTAAGTAATTCATCGTTTTTTGCGAGCTTATCGCCGCCACACCATCACGTACTTTGGCTAGCTCATGAGTAATTTGTTCATTACTCATCGTCGTCATATCAGGATGGCTCCAGGAGTGATTACCAACAATATGCCCTTCATCAACCATTCGCTTTATTAGTTCTGGCTGATCCTTAATATAGTGCCCTGTTACAAAGAAGGTTGCTGGCACTTTTTTCTCGCGCAATATATCGAGAATAGGTGGAGTAAATCCATTTTCATAACCGTTGTCGAACGTCAAATACAACACCTTACGAGACGTGTTGCCTAAAAATAACGCATCGTTGTTATCGATAATATGTGCAAAGCCTTCTTCTTGAATGGAAGGAAGCTGACCAGATACACTGCGTTTAAATCCAAAATGAAAAGCCTTCTCCCCATCTGCATTTACTGCTGTGACGTTCAGCAGCATAAGTACGCCAACCATTGTCACTAATAACATTCTAAAGTAAATCCGCACTACGATACCTCCACTCCATATCATTGAACTTATTTTGAGTAATATGTCCAACCCTATGGAAATTTATGCATCATAGCTCAGCATAGCTTCGTTACTACTTTATTAAGGCATTCAATAAATGGTTGCAAAGCTAAACCATCCAAACATAACCCAGCAGCGTAGATAGGCTGCAAATATGAATTGTAATTACCGGACGATTCTCAAAGCTTATCTTAGTTAGTTGTAGATTTAAAAACAAAAAACCGAAGCTCACTATGAACTTCGGTTACGTTATTATTGAATGGTCGGGATGACACGATTTGAACATGCGACCCCCTGGTCCCAAACCAGGTGCTCTACCAAGCTGAGCTACATCCCGTAATGGAGCGGAAGACGGGAATCGAACCCGCGACCCTCGCCTTG
>Ga0182739_1000820_pt1 | contig 35990 bp, 23 predicted proteins | sample eDN5th30CBELigBY_FD_128873 | JGI IMG/M metagenome (GOLD analysis project Ga0182739, IMG submission 128873) | Enriched backyard soil microbial communities from Emeryville, California, USA - eDNA 5th pass 30_C BE-Lig BY (version 2) (version 2) | ecosystem: Environmental > Terrestrial > Soil >... | reverse complement strand
GCACCGCAGAGCCATCACTCACAACCGCCACCATATTCCGGCGAATCGTCAGATTGAACGACGCATCCGGATCTTCCTCGATGGCTTTGCAGATTCTGGCCACGCCGGGGGTATAGGCCATGGACAGGTCATCTCGAGTCTTGAGCGGCACCCGCGACGTCACTTCAATTTTTCCGCCCAGATGCATCAGAAAGGTGCGGTCCGAAACATTGATGACTTCCACGCCCGGGACGGTATTGACAGCGGCCGCAATCCGTTCTCCCTGGGCGACATCGGTGGCCTGCACCGAAAAATCGCGAATAATCACTCCATCACGGCTGTCCACAATATCAACGGCACCAATGGAACCGCCTGCTTCGCCAATGGCCGAGGTCATACGTCCCAGCGCCCCTGGGATGTCGTTGTATTTCAGACGAATGGTAATGCTGTATGCGGGGCTGAAATGACTCATAATGCAACCTTCCTGTGAACGTCATAACAAGGAAATGCCTGACGACTTCGCTGATAATTGATGAACTGAGACGATGTGATTGACCGAGATCAGGATTCCACCATCAAAACTTCTGCTGCACTGTTTGTGAACGCAAGTTGCTCCAGGACCGTGTTACGGGTTTGGCAACGTCTTTAGAGCGCATTAACGCCGCAGTGTCCGGGTTCTGCCTCGCGGTATTCAGCTTTTCATCAATCAAAATATCTTTCCCGCGGGCACAGTCGAGAGCAACTTGCTCTAGCCCAGTTTGGTCTCTCATGTGCTCGCGTCGAAAAGGTTTCACTTGATGAAAGACTGAATGTCGCCCGGCAAGTCGGCGACGAGATTGGCAAAAACACTCCAGTACTTCGTCGATTCTAAAATTTGGAGTCGGCCTGAACGCAAAGTCCGACAACGGAGGACGTTTTGCGATCACGTCCTCGAAATCCAAACCCAGACAGCGCACTAGCTTTCGGGACGATGAGGTTCGAAAACGGTACGACGACGGCGTTCCTGCCGGCGAACGGTTTCCCGGGCCAGGCGATAAAGTTTCTCCTGCGAGCGGACAGGAGATTCTCCATCCCGCACTGGCACATATCGACCATCCGGCTGCAATTCCCAGGCCTTGGTATTGTCGTCAAAGTAAGTCGTCAGAATCTTCATCAGCTGTCTGCGGCAGTGTTCGGATTCCACGGGCACAAGCAGTTCTTTGCGGTGATCTAGATTGCGGGCCATCCAGTCCGCACTGGAGATAAACAGGCTGGCATCTCCGCCCCGGTGAAAATAGAGAAGCCGGGCATGTTCCAGAAATCGGTCCACAATGCTGACCACGCGGATATTTTCGCTTTGGCCGGGAATGCCCGGTTGGAGACAGCAGATGCCCCGAATATTCAGTCGGATTTCCACACCTGCTTGCGATGCTTCGTACAGGGAATTGATCAAGATCGTGTCCGTCAGCGCATTGAGTTTGAGAATGATGCGCGCTTCTTCGCCATTTCGCTTTCGCCCGGTTTCTTCTTCCACCAGATCTTTCAGCATGTCCCGTAATCTCAACGGAGCAGCGGCCAGTTTGCGATAACTATATGGAGGCTGCGAATAACCGGAGATGGCGTTGAAAAACGCGAGAGCATCCATTCCCAAGTCTTCATCACTGGTCAAAAACGAGGCATCACTATACAGCCGGGCGGTTGCTTCGTTGTAATTTCCAGTTCCGAAGTGCATGTAACGCTGGATTCCATGCGGTTCACGACGCACGATAATGCAGATTTTGGCGTGTGTTTTCAGTCCTTTCACGCCATAGATCACCTGGGCTCCCATGGCTTCCAGATCTCGCGCCTGCCGCAGATTCCGTTCTTCGTCGAAGCGAGCCTTCAACTCCAAAAGTACCGTAACATGCTTGCCGTTTTCGACTGCCCGCTGCAACGCCTTGACAATCTGACTGTTCCGACTGATGCGATAAAGCGTCTGCTTAATGGCAATGACATCCGGATCGTCGGCAGCTTCTTCCAGCAATCGGACCACCGGCTCGTAACTTTCATACGGATGAAATAACAGTACGTCCCGGTCCGCAAGGATGTCGAACATCAGCTCTTCAGATGGAACATCCGGAGAACTCACCGGCGGCCACGGTTCATCCCGCAGGTTTTCATACCCACGGCGACCCACCAGTTCCATCAGGGCTCCCAGGTCGACCGGCCCCGGAGCACGGGTAATTTCGGCATCCGTAACACGGAGTTGCTGTTTTAAAAATTCCAGGCTCTCTGGAGAAACGGAATCGTCCAGCTCCAGCCGGATACAATCGGCCGATGTCCGGGCGCGTAACACATCCGCCATGTTGATCGCCAGACCATGCGGAGTGAGTTCCTGCACTTCCACTTCTGCATTCCGCGTGATCCGAAAGGTGACACACTCTTCGACCTCCTCACCCGGAAAAAACTCCTCGGCAAACATCGCAATGATGTCTTCCAGGTGCATGTAAGAGAGCCCTTTCTCCGAGGGGACGGAGTAGAAGCGTGAAAGCATGCGGCCAAACGGGAGAATGGCGAATCGAAATCCTTCCAATTCAGGAAGTTCCGGATCTTTCTGAGGCAGCAGACGCAGACAGACGCTCAGCATCTGATTGGGAAGCATGGGAAATGTTCCCTCTGCCTGAATCGCCATCGGGGTGAGAACAGAAAAAATCTCCTGATCAAAGATCTGCCGAACCATGCGCTTCTGGACAGCATTCAGCTGATTCGACAGTAATCGGACAATCCCCTGTTCCAGAAGTTGTGGAGCCAGTTCATCCAGATAACAGCGATATTGCTCCTGAACCATGATGCGAATGCGCTCGCGAACCGCCGCGAGTTGCTGTTCGGGCGTCAGCCCGGACGGAGCCGGTCGAACCATCCCTGCTTCTGTCAGAATCGAGAGTGCCCCGACACGAACCCGGTAAAACTCATCCAGATTGGAACTGGTGATGGCCAGAAATTTCAATCGCTCCAGCAGCGGAACCTGAGGGTTCAAGGCTTCATTCAGCACTCGCTGATTGAATTCCAGCCAACTCAGTTCACGATCAAAAAATCGGGTTGCGTTCTGTGGTGATTCTGCCATGAAATTCTCGTGTGCGACCCCTATCGAACGGCAAAATGATTTCTGCAGTCCATGATCAAAATTCTCACACAATACATCCAAGTCTGATCGGGTGGAGAACAGGGTTCAGGGGTCAGTACATTTCAAACTGGGAAGCACTGTCACAGTATAAGCAGATTTGTGCAACATGAATCACTTGAATGCTGGTCGGAACAAGCCGGCCAGAGCACATCAACTCCTCAATAACAGTTGTTTCAGGCTTGGTTCGTTATCCAAAGTAATGCAAAGGGCAGAGAGAATGAGGAAAAGCTCCAAGATTCAGATTTCTCCCATTCTCCTTTCTCTTCCCCTTCTTTCCATCACGTCAGACTTGGGAGTCCTGAGTCAAACAGGGTCTGCACATGAATTGACGTCAAACAATTCTTTCGATGGCGTCCACTGCTAGCCCGGACAAGAGCAGTCACTCTCTATCGGATGAAGGCCGGTGGTCTTTCATGTTGTACCAACTGACGGCCATCACGCTATAGCGACCCGGAGCCCTTTTGGGCAGATTGGCAGAGTCGAGAATTCTGCTGCAAGAATTCCCTCATCCCGTGGAATTCAGAGCCTGTTGTTCTCCCTTTACGGGAAAAGGGGCAAATAGAATTGCAGCAGAACCCACAAATCCGGCATGACATGTTAAGAATGCCGGTGCAGTCATAGAATTGAAGCGAAATCCGGCGGTCACTCTGTTTTGGGAAACATGATTGTGACGAGCAGGGACGTCTGTTCAAGCGCTTCCACAGCATGAGGTTCCTTGGCGGAGAGATAGATCAGATCTCCTGCAGTGAGGAGCTTGACCACTCCGGAAGTCGTAAAGTTGACTTTGCCCTCCAGGCATTGCACGGTAATTTCCCCAGCGGTCCGATGTTCCGGAATTACCTTCCCGGCCGGCAGAACCAGTCGAATCACTTCGAACTGGGCGGTCTTAATCAACGCTGTGGTCTGAGAAGATGGAAGCTGTTCTCCCAGCGGGCGAACGGAAATGATCTCCCCCGGTTGTGCATGTAAAATCGCCATGATGTCATCCCTCCTGAAAAACAGCCCCGAACTCTCTCTGATAACACGATTATGCTTCGTCTCTTCTAAAATTTGGGGGTAAGCCTTCACGCAAAGTCCGACAACGGAGGACGTCGCGGTCACGGACCCCAAATCCAAGTCCTGACAGGGCACTATGCTTCGAGTTTAGCATTTGCTCCGGCATCTGACCGGAATGAATGCCCGGTCTTTAGACCAGCAACAAACAGGACCAGTGCCACGGCTCCGAAAAAGAAGACCGTATCACCGGGGACACGCATCCATTTTAAAAACTGCATCAGATCTGTATTCATAAACTCACTACTGCGAGCGTACCAGTAGCTGTGTTCTACCGAGGCCTTCGTTTGTAGCAATCCAACGGGCAGCAGACTGAGGATACACATGGCCATCAGTCCACCGTTCAAAGTCCAGAACGAAAATTTCAGCAATCCATCTTTCCATTCGCGCCCCGGAATCAGTACCCGCAGGCAGACCAGCATCAGGCCAATTCCCAGCATTCCATAAACTCCAAATAATGCAGCATGTCCGTGCAAGGGAGTGGTATTGAGCCCCTGCATGTAATACAGGGCAATAGGAGGATTGATCATAAATCCGAACAGACCGGCGCCAATCATATTCCAGAATGCAACGGAGAGGAAGAAGTAGATCGGCCACTTGTAGCGCTGGACCCAGGGAGATGTTTTCGAACGTCGCAAGTCTTCCGTGGCATCAAAGGCCACCAGGACCAGCGGAACAACTTCCAATGCACTGAACACGGAGCCCCAGACCAAAGCCACCGTGGGAGTTCCCGAGAAGTACAAGTGATGACACGTTCCGATAATTCCCCCTGCCAGAAAGACCGTCGCCGACAATAGCGCCGCGGCAGCGGCAATCCCCGGACGAATCAGTCCCAGTCGCATGAACACAAAGGCGATGACGGTCGTCGCGAAGACTTCAAAGAAACCTTCAACCCACAGGTGAACGACCCACCATCGCCAGTATTCCACAATCGATAAATGAGTATGATGCCCCCAGGTCAGCCCGGCCCCGTAGAAGAGCGCGATGGCACCTGTGGCCACGACCAGCAGCCAGACCAGTTGTTTCGCATCGCCCGGTTGCCGCAAGGCAGGCAGCAAGGCACGAATCATTAAATATAGCCACAGCAACAGTCCGACCATCAGGCCAAGTTGCCAGACGCGCCCCAGGTCAACGTATTCATATCCCTGATGTCCCAGGTAAAAGGAAACGGTGTCCGACATCTTGTTATGGACGCTCAGCCATTCTCCCACCAGCGAGCCGACCACAACGACCAGCAGTGCACCAAAGAGGATATTCACTCCCAGACGCTGACCTTTGGGTTCCGTATTGCTGACCAGCGGACCAATAAACAGACCAGCCGCCAGCCAGGCTGTCGCGATCCAGAACAGTCCCATTTGCACATGCCAGGTTCGACTCACGCTATATGGCAGCCAGTCCGATAACGGAAATCCATAAAAGCCGTCTCCTTCCACTCCATAATGGGCAGTGACGACCCCTAATAACATCTGCACGAGAATGAGTGCCGCCACGACCCAGAAGTACTTGATGGTGGCCCGTTGTGACGGAGTCGCTTCCCATAAAGCTAACGGGTCTTCTGCCGGGGGAGGTGACCCCTCTTCTTCATTTCGCCGCACTGCATACCACCAGGCCATCCCCGCGATGCCGGCCAGCAGAACGATAATGCTCACCCCCGTCCAGACAATCGTGTCCCCCGTCGGGCGATTACCAATAAGCGGTTCATGCGGCCAGTTATTCGTATAAGTGGTCGGTTCATTCGGTCGGTCTGCACCAGCAGCCCAGGCTGTCCAGAAGAAAAAAGCCGATAACTTGCGAAGCCGGTCCGGATCGGGCACAGCATTGGCAGGAATGGCATAATCGCTGTTCCCCTGTGTGAAGACTTCGGTGTAATGCTCCAGATTCGATGCAAATGCTGCCATGCGAACAGGGTCGATGGTCAGCACTCCGGTGCTGGGATCGTAAGTATTTGTATGAACCAGGGTCGTCAGACGTGAAATCAACTGGGCCTGCTTTTCGACAGGCAGTTCCGCAAATGGTGTTTGATCTTCAGTTTGTGCCCAATGATCCAGTATGAACAGGGCTTCCCGATGCAGCCAGTCCGCAGTCCAGTCTGGAGCCACATAACTTCCATGCCCCCAGATCGACCCCACCTGCATTCCGCCCATCGACTGCCAGACGTTCTGCCCAGCAATAATTTCACCCGGCTCGATGAGAGTTTTTCCATCGGTCGTGACCACTGACTGGGGAACCGGCGGCATTTCCTGATAGATGCGCGTCCCAATCCAGCCCAGCACCAGAAATGAGGCGAACAATACAAACCCGAAGCCCCACCACAGCCGTTTCATGATTTCCTCGTCTTCCTGAACTCGTGCCCATCATGCGCAGAATCGATCCGCGGTTGATCCAGTCCGACCCACAACGGACAGTCTTCCACAGAGTTATGATGCTCGCATTGACTGATGATCTGCTCCAATGACGACTGCATTTTCTGGAGCGATTGAATTTTGTCTCGAATGTCGATGATTTTCTGTTCCGCACGCTGGCGCACATGAATGCAACGGGTCTCCGAACCAAACCAGAAGCCAAGCAATTCCTTGATTTCCATCAGCGTAAAACCCAATTCCTTGGTCCGCCTGATGAATTGCAGTCGCGAAATCACGGATTCGTCATATTGACGGTATCCCGATGGACGACGCTCCGGCTCGGCCAGCAGGCCTTGCCGTTCGTAATAACGAATTGTTTCCACTCCCACTTCAGCGCGGCGGGCAATGTCGCCAATCTTTAATGCGGCCACAAAATTTGCTCCTTGGTTTTCGACAGTGCCGTGCCAACTTCCAGAAAACCGAAGCATCACATCGTAACATCCTCAGGGACAGAATGTTATGCAAACAAAGATATCGAGTCTCAGCGGTGGCACAGGACTGATGGGAGGATTCTAAATCCCGTACCATACTACAGAGTCAAGTGGCTCTGGGGAGATTTTAAATTTTATTCCAGATTTTCCAGCATTGACAGGATTTTTCCTGCCGATATAAACACGACTGAGTTGGTAGTTTTTAACAGCAAGGCCATCAAGTGAATCTCTTACCTCTGAACAGCAGACTTTTGCTTCGCAGAAGACAAGAAGGAGCCGCTTGCCCCCAAAAATTGGAGGGAAGGCGAGGAAATCTGTTCCTCCTGCCATGCCTCTGTCTGGTCCTGTTGACCGGCTGCTCCCAAAGCAGTTCAGAAAAAATCTTGTTGAACGTCTCTTACGATCCGACTCGGGAGTTGTGGAAAGACCTCAACACAGCCTTCGAATCGCAATATCAAAAAGAACATCAGGAACCGATTCAGATCAAGCAATCGCATGCTGGTTCCGGACCGCAGGCGCGGGCCATTATTGATGGATTGGAAGCAGACGTCGCGACCTTGGCGCTTTGGTCGGATACGGATGCCATTCGCAAAAAAGGATTGATCGCGGCGGGCTGGGAAGAGCGCCTTCCCAATCGAAGCGTGGCCTACACCTCGACGATTGTCTTTGTTGTTCGAAAGGGAAATCCACTGGGCATTCGTGACTGGCCGGATCTGGTTCGTCCGGGCGTGGAAGTGATTGTTCCTTCGCCGAAAACATCGGGAAACGGGAAGTTGGCATTTCTGGCCGCGTGGGGCAGCGTGGTCCTCAATGGGGGAACGGAAGACCAGGCTCGCACGTTTGTCACCACCATTTACAAGCATGCTCCCGTGCTGGACACCGGAGCTCGTGGGGCCAACATGTCTTTTGCGAAACGCGGCCTGGGGAATGTTCATCTCACCTGGGAAAATGAAGCCCATCTGGAAGTGGATGAAGCGGGGGGCGAGTTGGAAATCGTGATTCCGCCGATCAGTATTCTGGCGGAACCGCATGTCACACTGGTCGATCATGTGGTCGATGCCAAGGGGACACGTTCGCAGGCCGAAGAGTATCTGAAATTCCTGTATACGCCCGAAGGACAGGAAATCATCGCCAGGCATTTTTATCGCCCCATCGATCCGGAAGTGCTGGCCGCGCACCGCGCCGATTTTCCGGAGATAAAATTATTTCCTGTCTCCGATCTCGTGCCCGATCTGGACGCTGCTCAAAAGCGTTTCTTTGACGATGGTGGAGAGTTCGATCGTATCTACGATTCTCTCAGGTAATGCCGCGAACGCCGCACAGGACGATCCAATCGTTGTGTCCGGGGAGTCTCGTGCCTCCCCAGTCGGCGTGATTCCTAAATTTTATGTTCATAACGTCCCATCAGGACTTGCCTGATTGATGAAGGATCACGGCTGTGTCGAATACTGGAGTGATTGACTCTGCTGCATCGCCTGAGGCGATTTCGCCGCTCATCAGCCGGCGCGATCAGGAGCATGATCATCAGGAGATCTCTCCTGTCTTGCGCCCGAAGTTTCGCCGCAGCCCGCTGCCAGGATTCGGGTTGGGCCTGGGGATCACGTTGGGATATGTGTCGTTGTTGTTACTGATTCCTCTGGCAGCTTGTCTGGCCAAGGCTTCATCACTCACCTGGTCAGAATTCATCACTGCCGTCTGGTCCGCTCGAGCCCGATCCGCTTATCTGGTGACATTTCAGACGTCTGCTCTGGCTGCATTATTGAATTCCGCCAGTGGCTTGCTGCTGGCCTGGGTGCTGGTGCGTTATCACTTTTATGGTCGACGATTACTGGATGCATTAATTGACTTGCCATTTGCCCTTCCCACTGCTGTCGCGGGACTGGTTTTTTCCGCATTATTTGTAGAACAGGGCTGGTATGGCCAGTTGCTGGTGCCAGTGGGGATCAAGGGGGCCTATACACAATTGGGCATTATTATTGTCCTGGCGTTTGTCGGGTTGCCGTTTGTGGTGCGAACAATTCAACCGGTGCTGGAAAGTCTGGATCAGGATATTGAAGAGGCGGCTGCTTCTTTAGGAGCTTCACGCCTGCAGACGTTTCGCAGCGTGTTACTCCCGGCACTCTGGCCCTCGATGCTGACAGGTTTTGCCCTTTCATTCGCCCGCGGTCTGGGAGAGTATGGTTCCGTAATATTTATCTCTGGCAACATGCCATTTAAAACGGAGATTGCCCCGGTTCTGATTGTTGCCAAGCTGGAGCAATTTGCTTATGCGGAAGCGACCGCTGTCGCACTGGTATTAGTTGCCGGGTCGCTGGCCTCACTGGCCGTGATCAACTGGCTCGAACGCCGGAGTCAACGTTATGCAAGCTAAACATCGATTTGGTTTGAAGCCTGCCAGGGCTGTTTCGCAGGAGCCATTCTGGCTGCGCTGCCTGTTGATTTTTGCGAGTTTTGGGATCGTTGGGGGACTGATCCTGATTCCTATTATTTATGTGTTCTATCAGGCACTTATTTCCGGCCTGGGGACATTCCTGCAGAATTTATTGGCCGATGCAGACACCCGTCATGCCATCTGGTTAACGATGACGATTGCTCCACTGGCTGTTTTATTTAATACAATTTTTGGACTGGCAGCCGCCTGGACGATTACAAAATTCCGTTTTCCGGGAAGAACGCTGCTGATCTCATTGTTAGATATGCCTTTTGCAATTTCTCCGGTCGTGGCGGGCCTGATGTTTGTCCTGCTGTTTGGGATGCAGGGTTATCTGGGTCCCATGCTTCAGAGCTGGGGAATTAAAATTATTTTCGCCTGGCCGGGCCTGGTACTGGTCACCACATTTATCACCATGCCATTTATTGCCCGGGAACTGATTCCTTTAATGCAGATGCTGGGGAGTGATGAAGAGCTGGCCGCGGTGAGTCTGGGAGCCAACTCATGGCAACTGTTCTGGCGGGTAACGCTGCCGAATATTCGCTGGGGGCTGCTTTTTGGCATCATTCAGTGCCACGCGCGGGCGATTGGTGAATTCGGCGCAGTCTATGTCGTTTCTGGCCACATCGCGGGGGATACCGACACCATGCCGCTCCGAGTGGAAAAACTGTTTCAGGAGTTCAACAATCCGGCTGCCTTCGCCGTGGCTTCGCTATTGACAGTGATTGCCCTGGTCACGTTGATCGGAAAAATTTTTCTGGAACACTGGCTGGCTGCGCAGGAAGCTGCCCGCCGAGCCGAAGTGGAAGAGCTGGAAGTTGCCTGAAACCTATTCAAATTAGATTTAACACGAATTGTATTTAACATCGATCACCTTTAATGCGGTCATTAAACTTCCAGACAGGCAAATCATGAGCATTTCTATCCGGCACGTCACCAAGACGTTTGGAAACTTCACTGCACTCAACGACATCAGCCTGGAAGTTCCTTCCGGCTGCCTGCTGGCGCTATTGGGGCCATCTGGTTCCGGAAAAACCAGCCTGCTGCGGATCATCTCCGGATTGGAGCATGCCGATCGCGGTTCCATCCTGTTTCAGGATGAAGATGTGACCCGGCAGGCGGCCCGGGACCGGGGTGTGGGATTCGTCTTTCAGCATTACGCCCTGTTCCGGCACATGAGCGTTTTTGAAAATATCGCGTTTGCCATGCGGGTGCGGAAGATGCCCCAGGCAGAAGTCAAAGACCGGGTGCATGAGCTGCTGGGACTGGTCCGGCTCGAAGGACTGGGACATCGATACCCCTCGGAACTTTCCGGTGGTCAGCGGCAACGGGTGGCACTGGCCCGGGCACTGGCTGTTCGTCCACGCATGTTGCTGCTGGATGAACCCTTTGGTGCTCTGGATGCGAAAGTACGACAGGAATTACGGAACTGGCTTCGCCGCTTGCACGAAGAGATGCATGTCACCACCGTTTTCGTCACGCACGATCAGGAGGAAGCCTTTGAGGTGGCCGACCAGGTGGTGGTGATGCGGCAGGGACAGGTGGAGCAGGTGGGGTCACCACAAGAGGTTTTTGATCGGCCTGCAACCCCCTTCGTGATGGATTTTCTGGGGAATGTCAACGTTTTTCATGGACGAGTGCAGGCCGGTCAGGCCCATGTCGGACCATTCACGCTGGCCTATGCGGATTACCAGCATGATGAACCGCGTCATGCCACAGCTTATGTGCGACCACATGAACTGGAGATCGAACGGATTCCGTCCACCACCGCTTCTCTGGCGGGTCGCGTCGTGCAGATCAACCCTCATGGAGCCGTCAGCAAGGTTCGAGTTTTACTGGAGGGTTATGGGGCAGAAGTGACTGTAGATATCATCCGTGAAAAAGCGTTGCAATTGCAGTTGCAGCTCAATGACAATATTTTCGTCACTCCGAGTTCCGCAAGAGTCTTCATGCCCGACCTGGACTATGCGATATAGGGTTTAGAGCAAGTTGCTCTGGCCTGGGCCCGCGGGAAAGGTCTTTTGATTGATGAAAAGCTGAATACCGCGAGGCAGCACCCGGACAATGCGGCGTAAATGCGCTCTAGGACATAGGATGTAGTGCCCTGCCAAGGCTTGGATTTAGGGTACGTGGTCGCGAAACGTCCTCCGTTGTCGGACTTTGCGTTAAGTCCTACCCGAATTTTGAAAATTGACGAAGCAGTAGGTATAGGTTTAGAATATCGGGTTTAGGAAATCGGCGAGAGAGACTTACTGACGTACTGTACGACTTATGAAGAATGCTGATGAGACTTCCGTGTGGGCAGAGATTTATAGATTCGCAACAACCCCAGCAGCACAATCAACAGGCACAAAGCCCCTCCCGCAATCAGCAGCATCTGTAACGGGTCTCCAAAAAATCTGCGAACGGCAAAAACCGTGGCACGGTTCCGCGAGTTCTCAAAAGAAAGTGAAAACTCAGCCATCCAGATCCATTTCCAGCAGGACATTACGATCAGACTGGCCAGGGCCAGAAACGGACCATAGGGCAACACCGTCCGGTTGCCCCAAAGCCGTTCGATGGCTCCCATGAGCATCGCCAGAATCGGGGCAAGGGCGGTAATGACGACAACCGGTTGCCAACCCAGATACGCCCCCACCATGGCCATCAGCAGAATATCGCCGGACCCGAGTGCATTTCGTCCCAGAATCCATGACCCCAGCCAGCGAATCAGCCAGGTCAAAATCGCTCCACACAGCATCCCAGCCGTGCTCCAGGCCAGACCATGCCAATGGGGATGAACTGCCAGCCAGGCCGGGATTTCCGGTCCTCGCAATTGAGGAATTTCGGCATTCCAGTCTACCCAGACATGCGCCAGTTGAAACTGTCCGGAAATCACCGCTCCCAGCAAAGCCAGCACAATTCCAATTCGGCAACACCAGACAAGGATCAGGTAGCTGCGCAGATCGGTCGCCGTGATGATGAGCAAAAGCACGATCAATGACAAATGAAACAGCACCCGACCGGCGCGCCAGCCGTCTGCGGGAATCACTTCCGGAGTGCTTTGAGATTGCCAGCCCAGCGTCCCCCAGAGAAACAGCCCCGAAATCACAACGGCCAGCAGTGCGAAGATCATCGGCCAGCGGTTCGGCGGTAGGTCGAGATCCAGCATGGCGCGACGCGTCCCCACGCCAGTCAGCAAAGCAGACAAGGCTGCCAGCAGCAGAATGGCCAATGGCAACGGAAGTTGAAAAAAGAAGAGCGTCACAGACTGGCCTGCAGGCTGGTTGATTCTTCAACTGAGAAATACGAATTTTTCTGGTCGAAATCTGGAATGGGAGTCGGTTTGCGGCGAAAGAATCCTCCGATACTGTCGATCAGGGAATAGGTCACCGGAGTGACGAGGAGGGCGAGCAGCAGGCTGAGCACCTGTCCGCCAATAATCACCTTGGCCATGCTGGCACGGGCGCCGGCTCCGGGCCCTTGTCCCACGGCAATGGGGGCCATGGCTGCCACCAGCATCACCGTGGTCATCAGAATTGGACGCAACCGGGTGTGATTGGCTTCCAGGATGGCCGCATCACGTTCCATCCCGCCGCGACGAAGCTCGTTGGTCTTGTCGATCTGCAGAATTCCGTTCTTCTTCACAATTCCAATCAGCATGAACAGACCGAACATGGCATACAGATCCATGGGGGTGCGAAACAGCATCAGGGACAATAATCCAAAGGGAATTGTCACAGGCAAAGCGGCCAGAATACTGATGGGATGCAGCCAGCTTTCGAATTGAGCGGCCAGAATGAGGTACATGAACAGGATGCTCAATCCCAGAGCCACGGCAAAGTAGTACGCGGTTTCTCCCAGCATTTCCGCCTGTCCGCCGTATGAAACTTCATACTCGGGGGGCATATTCATCTCTTTCACGATCTGATTGGCCCGATCGACCGCTTCCTTCAACGTGACATCTTCAGGATGTGCCCGCACGGTCACGGTACGTTGCCGGTTGAGTCGATCGATCTGGCTGGGGCCACGCGCCTCCTCCAGTTTCGCCAGACTGGTGAGTTGCACCAGACCGGCCGTGGGAGACGGGACGGAAAGATAGTCCAGATTCTGCGGATTGTCTCGAAACGATTTATCAGCCCGCAGCCAGACATCGTATTGCTCGCTGCTTTCTTCATATTTCGAGACGATCTGTCCCCCCACCAGGACGTTGAGCGTGCTGGAGATTGTCTGGACGGGAATCCCCAGATCGCTGGCGCGGTCCCGGTCGATGACCACCTGCAATTCTGGCTTTCGCAGGGAAAGTGTGGTGTCCACGTCCACCAGGCCCGGAATTTTACGGAGTTCCACCGCCAGGGTCTCGGAATACTCTGCCAGCTTCTGCAGGTCGGGCCCTTTCAGATTCATCTGGAAAATCCGACTGTCGCCGTTGGCCCCGCCTCCAATCGTAGAGACGTCCATCACCGCGGTACGGAGTTCCGGATAGTCTTCCATAATCCGCCGGGCTCGTTTCATCACTTCAAACTGGCTGTATTGGCGCTCTTCCAGCGGGATAATCGCAGCATGAATGGAAGCCCGGGTCACATCTCCCTGTCCTTTACCACCGCCATTACTTTCCCCCACGACGGTGAACAGATGTGTGACACCCGGCAATGTTTTGATCCGGTTTTCGATCTCTTTCACGACCTGGGTGGTCCGCTGCAGGGTATAACCTTCCGGCGTCAGGACACTGACTTGAAACTCGCTTTGATCGTCGCGGGGGACCATGTTCACGCCCATTGTCATGGCAATGGGAATTGTGGAGAACATGACCAGCACACAGACAAACATGGTCAACAGGCGATGTCGCAAGGCAAATCGCAGGGAAATACCGTAGGCCCGATCGATGACCTGATAAATCCAACCGGATTTGGAACTGGAATTTCCATGTTCCAGAACCAGGAAGCGTGAACACAACATGGGAGTGAGTGTGAAGGAGACAAACAGGCTGGCCAGAATGGCGAAGGCGACGGTCAGCCCGAAGCTGGAGAAGAAGCGTCCCACCACGCCCCCCATGAATGCGACCGGAACGAAAATCACAACCAGGGACAAACTGGTGGCCAGCACTGCCAGAGCAATTTCTCCCGTCCCTTTTCGAGCGGCAGACATCGCATCCAGGCCCGCTTCTTCCATATAGCGAAAGATGTTTTCATGCACGACCACGGCATCGTCGATCACAATTCCAATCGCCAGAATCAGAGCCAGCATGGTGATATTGTTCAGTGAAAATCCCATGTACTGCATGAACAGGAATGTCGGCACGATGGATGTTGGAATCGCCAGGGTGGCAATCAACGTGGTTCGCCAGTCCCGGATAAACAGCAGAATGGTGGCCGATACCAGCACCGCGGCCAGCACCAGGTGAAACTGCACTTCGTGCATGGATTCCTTGATGAAGTGAGCCTGGTCCTGAATGATTTCGATACGAATATCCGGCGGGACCGTCTGACGGATTTTCTCCAGACGTTCCTTCACCGCATCGGAAATCGCTACCGAATTTGTTCCAGACTGCTTGAGGATGAACAGGCTGGCGGCATTTTCGTTGTCCAGCGTACTCAATCCGCGTGGAACTTCGATGGAATCATCCGCCCGGCCCACGTCTCGAATCCGAATGGGATACCCGTTTCGATTCGTCACGATCAGATCGTTGAACTGTTTGGTGTCGCGGATTCTGCCCAGCGTGCGCAGGACCAGTTCCCGAGATCCCTGATCGACAATTCCCCCCGGTAATTCGATATTTTGCGAGACCAGGGCCTGCCGCACGTCTTCCACAGACAGTTCGTAGGAATTCAATTGATCTAGATTTAAGATGACATTGATGGCACGGCTGCGGCCCCCGGTGAGGAAGATCGATCCCACACCCGGGACAGTCTGCAGCACTTCCTGGATTTTCCGTTTCGCCAGTTCCGTCACTTCACGTTCGTCACGGCGACCTGCCACGGCCAGCGTCATGATGGGAGATGCGTCCAGGTCAAACTTGTTGACGATGGGGGGCTCCATGTCTTCGGGCAGTTGTTTCTGGATGGAGGAAACCTTGTCACGGATCTCCTGAACAGCCACATCGATATTTTTTTCGAGCAGGAATTTCACGACAATCGTGGACATTCCTTCGCGACTGGTCGATTGAATTTCGTCCAGCCCGGCAATTGTGTTGATCGCTTCTTCCAGAGGCTTGGTGACCGTGGTCTCTATTTCCTCCGCACTGGCTCCCGGTAAGGAAGCGGAGATGGAGGCCACGGGAAATTCCACTTTGGGAAAGAGATCGACCCCCAGTTCCGTATAGGCCACCATTCCCAGCACCGCGGGAATGGCCACCAGCACCCAGGTAAAGACGGGCCGTCGAATACAGATTTCCGGGATATTCATAAAGAAAAACCAGCAATCAAGTGCCCTGTCAGGGCTTGGATTTGGGGTGCGTGATCGCGAAACGTCCTCCGTTGTCGGACTTTGCGTTAAGGCTTCCCCTCAATTTTAGAGTAGACGAAGCACTAGACGAAGGACAAGGACATGTGCTCGAACGAGAATTGAACAAGTTCACAGAGTTCCAGGCTGCCATAGTCTTTGTGTATGGAATGGATCTGTTCTGGGACTGCCCCGTAACCCGGAACAGAGCGGCCTCTCGCGACTTTGCTCCGCTGTCGCTTTTCTGACATTTTTTCATACAAAAGTCGAGTTGCGTCAGAGACCGGAAGCCTGTCTGAGGATGGGAAAGTCAGGGGGAAATCGTGGATGCTGGAAACCCGGGGTTTTCAAAGAGTCCATCTGGAGATCACTGTTTCTTGAGCAGTTCCGGGACGAGTTTTTTCATTTCTTCTACGGTGGCGCTGGAAGAAGCAACGACACCATTGCGATCGACCAGGAACATCGTGGGCAAAGAGATTACCCCGAAGTCGATGGCGGGTCGGCTTTCCAGGGCTCCTTCTTCGTGGAGTTGGGGCCATGTCACTTTATAATTCTGCAGATACTGTTGGATTGGTGCTCCCGGGCCATCCAGGTTCACCCCCACAATCTCAAAACCTTCTTTCTGATAGGTCTGGTACATCTGTTGGATTTGGGGCAAATCCTCGGTGCAGGGCGTGCACCATGTCGCCCAGAAAATAACGGCCAGGACTTTGCCACGATATTTTGTCGTGTCGACGTCCCCACCGGCGACTCCTTTCCCTTTTAATACCAGCGGCTTGCCTTTCAGATCCAGGCGGTGGAGTGCCCCTTTTCCACGGGCGGCGGCGGGGGAATCGGGATAGGCGGTCACAAGTTTCTGATACCAGGCATTGGCTTCTGGACCGCTGCCATTGAATTCATAAGTAATGGCCAGCTGAAGCATGGCATCCGCAGACTCCTCCGCCTGGGGGTATTCCGTGACGAATTCTTCCAGCGACTTCAACCAGCTTTCCTGAATTTTTCCACGGTCGGCACTGGTTGCGCTTTCCAGTTGCAGATTGTAATCCACCAGCATTCTCTGGAAGACTGCAAAAGCGAGCAGCTTGGGATCGGCTTTCCCAGCGCGCAATTCCTGTTCGACTTTTTTGATCTCTTCCAGTCCATTGGGGAAAGTTTTCATCTGGGTCGCGGCGGCAATCCCTTCCAGCCGGGTTCGTTGCCAGTTCATCCGCTCTTCATCCGTGGTGACTTCGGCTGCCAGTTGAGCCAGGATCTGGGCTCGGGCAACGTTGTATTTCGTAATTTCTTCCAAGGTGGACTGTGCGGTGGGAGCTTTGTGATCCAGCGCCCCCAGCTGGTCGATCAGCTCTTTCATTTTTCCACTCATGCTCTGAGCGGTGGCGGTCGCCCCCACGAGGCTGGGTTGCAGCAGGATTCCGCCGCTCAGTTCGAAACGGTCCCCTTCGAGAGGATGCGGCACCTGCGTCACCTTCCACGTCTCTCCCACACGGATCATTTCGCCGATCTGAATAAAGCCATTGGTTCCGGCATTATCAACAATCGCCATGACGTTCTCATAGACCAGGACATCCTGACGCGTCTTTCCAGATTCTGCGGGAATCAGGCTGGGCATCAGCATGGAGCAATCGAAACGGACCCAGTGGGTCTGCGGCGTGATGATTTTCGAACTGGTCAGGACAGACCGAAAAGTCTGAGAGGATTCCTTAATGCGTGAGGAAAATTTTGTCGAGGCGTCTCCCTGAATTCCTAACGACTGGATGTCATCCGCGCTCAGCATGACGGCTGCCAGCCGTTTTTCATCCCGTTCCACCAGCGCCAGAATGGCTTCGCGGGACGCTTCCTCGGCGGAAATCATCTTCCAGGAATCGATTTTGCGATCCTCATCGGAATCGATTCCCCAGCGGGTGCCGGCGGTGTTGAACCAACGGCTTTGATCGATCTCATTGTTCCCGTTGGTATCCAGGTCGCGATAAACTTCCAGCCCGTTTTTGTAATAGCGGAACTCGTCGACACCCCGGTCACCGTTCGTGTCCATGAAGCGCCGCAACAGTTGTCCCTGCGGACCGTACAGCACCCATCCCGAGCCATTTTCCGTTCTTTCGACATCCAGTTTGCAGTTGGGAATTTCTGCAGCCGTGGGGGTATCGACCTCAATCCCCGGTTGGGCAGGACGGTACGCCAGTACGCTTTCCACTTTCACCTGTGCCAGGCACGTCAGAGAACTGGCAAGCAAAACCACCATCGAACTGAGGATTGTCCGAATCAACGGGACCATTCGAGGCATCTGAATTCACTCCATGAAGCAGAATGCACCAGATTCACCAAAGCAGTATCACCTGGCAATCTGGAACAGTTTTTAAAGCTGCGGACAAAAATCTCCCGGACCAGGGACATTGACTTTCCGCAAGCAAATTCGCTGCAAGTTTTGTTAGGGTCTTGTAGAAACAACGTCCATGCATATTTTTTGAAGCCAGTGCTCTTGCCTGCGCTGCTGGCAGCAGATTTCACGTGGTGAAACACTGTGTAAAAAACTGTTTTCACGTTTTTCACGGTGTGAAACACCATCATAAAGCGCCTCTTTCCCATGCTGAAACATGGTCCAAACAGGCGATTTTTCTCCCCAAAATCCCTGCACGATCACGATGAATCCAGAATCTTAGAGAAACTTCCGGAGCGCGTCATGGTCAATTCAGCAGGAATTGCCGATTCCCTGCAGAAAGCAATCTCCTGCTGGAATGGCAACTTGCGAGGTTGAACAGGAAAGACCGGTTCGCCCTGCTGCAAAAGTGGATTTCACTTGAGTGTCATCACGTAATGGATCAGATCGCTCACCTGCTGGGGCAGCATTCCTTCCAGTTGCCGTTCGGGCATAATGGAAACGGACGTGAACTCGGCCCGGTCAATTTCGGCCTGAGGAATTTTCTGGTCCGCGGTATTGGGAGCGCGAATCACCACTCCATCCGTCCCCTGTGAAACCAGCAACCCGTTTAAGATGCGGCCATCTCTGGTCAGCACACGGAAGTTGCGATATCCCCCTTCCATGGCGGCGCTGGGGGTCAACACGTTACGCAGGAAGGCTTCCACACCATGATGTCCCATGCCATCCAGTGCGGGACCAATTTTGCCTCCTTTTCCAGCCTGTGTATGGCAGACCAGACATTTTTCTTCAAAAAGGAGGCGACCTTTCTGAACATCTCCCGGCCTATTGGCCAGTTCACGAAACCGGGCAAATTTGAGGGCCTGCTCCCGAGCCTGCTCTTCGTTCAGCAAATTCGGGCCATCCAGGATGGGGTCAATCGCAGCCTGTCCATGTAGGGCTCCCCATTCCTGCCCCTGATAGACACGCACCAGCCCATCGGGAGGATTTGATGAAGCCAACTTGCGGTCAAAATTCGCCCGAATCTCATCGGATGCGCGGGCGACACTCCAGATGCGATACTCCAGGAACTCGCCAGCCGTTCCCGCATTGGATGGCGTTGTCCGTCCGACGTACAGGTTCTCGATGGGATTGAGATTTTTGGCCTGACTGGTCCCTGACGGTTCTCCATTCACAAACAACGTGAACCGGCCGGAGGCATCACGGCTGAGGGCATAGTGCGTCCACGTGCCGGAGATCGTTTTTTTCGATGAAACCACAACATCATTCAACCCGCCTCCCAGCCAGAAACGGATTTGTCCGTTGAAGAAGTTCAGATCGGCAACTCCGGCGTGCCCCAGTAACCCGTCAGCCTGACTGATCCCCGCATCCAGACGAGCCCAGGTTTCAATCGTGAACGGACCGGAAAGTGAAATCGGCTCGGCCAGAAAATCGCCCGCGTGCCCTTTCAACCGCAAGACATACTGAATTCGTTGGCCGATTTGATTCCAAAGTTTCCGGACCACAGCATGTTCCGGATGCAGGACTCGCATTGCTTCCAGTGCAGCGAGTGAGATTTCCGAATCGTCGATCTCGCCCTCTTCAATCCCGTTCAACAAGTCCAGAGATCCCTCGCGATGGGCGGCTAACTGTTCGTAAAGCAGTTGTCGCTGAGCAAAAGACAGGGTGGGAAGCACTTTCACAAGTTGAGAAAACGGGGCGCGCCGTCTGGCCGCTGCCACCGCCGCCAGGATTTCATCCTGTAATTGAGGCTCGTTACTGGCGGCCTGCACCAAGCCCAAAAGTTGTTCTGGATGCGATGTCCTGAGTTCCCGCAAGGTCTTCAGGGCCGTCCGCTTGAGAGAAGGTGAAAGTCCCTGCTGCGTGATCAGCTTCAGAACCGGCTGATCCATTTCAGCCACTTGAAATTCCCCAGCCAGTTCGAGAAGTGTTTGTTGTTGCTGGGGATCGCCGGGGCCAGCCCAGGATTTGACGATTGTTTGTGAAATCAAGGATTGAAGCGCGGACAAATCGACAGAGGTCCGGAGTCTTCGTAAGGCCAGAACGGTGTTCAGGGCAGTTCTTTCGTTCTGAAGGAGCCGTTGTATGGCCTGCGCAACTTCGGATGTCTGAAGTTGTGAAGCCAGCAATCGGAGTTCTTCATCGTTCAGCGGCCGGGTGAGCTCGGGGAGTTGTTCCACAAGCAGGCTGGCAGCCAGTTTGCCCTGCAATGACAGTGTCGCCAGCATTTTCCCTTCAATGGGCATGGCCTTCCCGGCAGGCGAGTTCAAAAAATCCAGGACTTCTTGAGGATGGCCTTCCATCGCCCACCGTGCCAGATAACGGGTAAATTCCCTGTCATAAGCGGCCTGAGGCTCATCCTTGACAGGCTCATCTGTGACGGGCATGCCAGTGACGGGCATGTCGGCAAATTGCAACATCAGGGCAATCGTCTCCGGCCCCCCAAATGGAAGATGCCGCAGTGCATCTCCCAGCGCGAAACGGACCTGTCGATCCGGATCATGAGCCAGATGTCGTGCCACGGCGAGAAAATCGGCCTCTGTGCTGGCGTGTCGAGATGCAATTCGCACAGCTTCGCGGCGCAAATGAGGATTGGAGTCCCTGCTTAATGTGACCAGCATTTCGATCGGAACGCTGACGAGTCCTTCGTAGGACCAAAGTGCTCCCAGACGCTTTTCAACTGGTATTTCTTCGGAGGAAATCCTCTTTGAAAGTTCAGGCAGCAGATGCTTCGCCTGCCTGTCAACGATCTGTTGCCATGCAAGATCCGCGGTCCGGCTGTTCGGATCGCCCAGATAACCGAGCAGCTCTGCATCACTTAATTTCATTAAATTCGGAGGCACAATCCGAGACTGAGTGCGGTGGCGCAAGCGCCAGATCCGCCCGTGCGTCTTATCACGGTCTGGATGATTTCTGGCCACTTCATTATGCGATATAATTTTATTATACCAGTCCACAAAATACAGGCAGCCGTCCGGACCAAACTGTACAGAAACAGGGCGAAAATTTTTGTCAAGTGAAATTAATAAATCCGGTTGCTTTTCATAAGAATAATATCTATTCTCCTGAATGCTGGCGGTAATATGCTGAATCCGGTTTGTAATGGGATTTGCCAGATAAAAATGTAATGGTTCCGCCGGCAATGGTTCCGCTGGTAACGGGTCTGTTGCGGCAGCTTGTGCCTTGCCCCAGGGAGCAGGCCAGCCATTTCGATCATCTGCCAGCGCCAGTCCGCTCAGCCCGGTCCCGCCCATGACAGGCTTAGCGAAAGAAGCAGGAGAACGGGGTTGATACGTCCGCAAACGCTCCGAGCTTCCAGTCGGGTAAAGGCTCCCGGGAAAATACGGAGCGATGGGATAACCCATGTCGTTCGCTTCCTGCAACCAGGCTTCTCCCAGCTGGGAGATTGTCAGCCCCCAGATGTTATTCGGACCGGCTGTTACGGGTTCGAATTGAGATCCATCCAGCGACACTTTCGCCAGCTTACAATGATTGAACGTGACCTCTGTATCACCATTACGAAACGGCTGTCCGTTTCCACGCCGAACTTTTGAAGAATTAAATAATCCTTGGGCCAGTAGAAAGGACTCACCGGGAACGCGCGTGAACTGGTGTGGAAACAAGTGCGAATCTTGCGTGCCAAAGCCGGCCAGGAAGACGCGGTAGCCATCTGCTTTTCCGTCGCCATCGTCATCGTGATAAAATCGGATTTCAGTTCCATATTGAACAAAAACGCCGTGACGATAAGGCAGTATGCCCAGCGGAATGACGAGCCCCTGTGCAAAAACACGTGGTGTGGAAGGCCGATTTCCGTAAACATCATCATAAACTAAGACTTGATCTCTTCCACCAGCTGCGAAGGTCGCAGCGGATTCTGCGGGGCTTTCATTCGCATCGATCGGATATTCCAGAGCAGTCATCGTCCACATCCGTCCAGCGGCATCGAACGCCACTGCCACGAATTTTCCGTATTCGGGAGACTCCTCTGCGACAAGCTCCACTTCAAAGTCATCCGGAACAAGGAATTGCCGACGTTCATCAGCAGCAGTGAGAACGGGTCTGGCAGCATCTTCTTCCAGCTTTTTTAACGATTCCCAACTCAGAGTTTGCGAAGTAGCGGGAAGCTCCTCGATCGACATCTCTTTCATCTGCACAAGTGCCTTGCCTCCGCCATGCACCTGAATTCCTATCAATCCATCCTGGGGAATTGTTAAATCCTGTTCTCTATAATCCAGCGCGGGAACACCGTTAATCCAGGACCGGATACGCCGACCCTCAGCACGAATTCGGTATTCATTCCAATCGTTAGGACGCACAGCCTGGTTGACGGCCCGCTGATCGATCGGTTCCGCAATGACCCGGTTTCGCCGGGATTCGTCATAAAGTTTGCCCCACCATCCTTCGCCGGCATCCACCTGGTATCCGCACATTTCATGATTGTTCGGGAGGCGCACGCTGCGAATCTGGACTCCCGAGTTCACAAATCCACCGGCCCCCTGAATGCGTATCTTCAACGTCAGATCAAAATTCTGATAAGATTTTTTCGTCGTGATGAAAGAGTTGTGCGGGACATCTGCTGTCAGCGAGCCCCCGGTGAGAAACCCATCTTCCACCCGCCACAACTTCGTTTCATTCTGAAGGACTGACCAGCCATCCAGGGATTTTCCATCGAAGAGAGAGACTTGAGCTAGCGCATCAAGCTGCAGCACGGCCAGCAAGATCAGTGCGAAGACCATCGTCGTAAGAGTCTGTCCGGAAAGGTCAATTTGTGCTGCGATCGGCTCTTTTGCGTTCTGAACTTCGTCAGCCTGCATCGACGAATCCTGGGGATTCATCTGCTTCGGCTTCCTTGTCAGAACGCAAATCGCTCGATCTCGACTGACAAAGCACCTTTCGGGACAGACTCTAAGTCGCCTGATATGCCGGTGAATGATGGAAGAATAAGAGACAGGAGTGAGTCGAGACATCGGGCTGGCCATAAGTTCAAGCGGTAGGAAAGGGGAGATGTCAGCGGGATCTGGTGGGCAGACGCTCATGTCGCAAAATCAAAAACGACCAGACGCTGCAGACGCGGGGCGACAATCTGCCGGACCCGTTCATGTTCGGGGTGAGGCAGATAGGCATCTCGCGCGGAAGCACTCGCAAAGGTCATAATAAAACCATGCGTATAGCCATCGTTCAGCCCTTCATCACTCTGATAAGGGCCATATTTAAAATCCAGCAGGCCGGGAATTTTTCCGACCATTCCGTTCATCTCCGAAAAACATTCGTCGATCTGGGCAGATGTGATTTCGGGAAGGAATTCGAAGACACCAAAATGCTTTACCGGGGACATGAGAAATCTTTCCATTATTTATCTTTTATGAGTAAGCCGTATGTTTTCTAATAGTGCTTCCACACAGGTTCTGGAAAAATCCGGGTGATTAATATGACAATCCAGTTTGATGACATTGATCTCCGGGCGGAGTGTTGATGTCAGTGACTGAAACAACGCCGCGTCTGCTTCTGGATCATAAAATGGTTGGCCGGGAGCACTGATCACGCTGATCCCTTGTAACGGAATCAGCACGGTGACCGGTGCGGAACAAGCATTGATTTTCTGCCCGAGAATGCTGCCGATCTGCCGGCATTCGGCAGGAGTTGTCCGCATCAGCGTGACTTGTGGATTGTGATGATAAAAACGTCGTTGGTTGAACTGCCGGGGAACTGTCTCCGGAGCTCCGAAGTTCACCATGTCCAGGCAACCTGGCACGACGATTGACGGGATTCCCCCCTTGGCAGCCGCCTGCATGCGCTCCGGACCGGCACTGAGAGTCCCTCCCACGATTTCGTCTGCGAGTTCCGTGGTCGTCACGTCAAAAACACCGGACACATAGCCACTTTGAATCAGCGATTCCATGGCCCGCCCCCCTGTTCCCGTGGCATGAAACACAAGGACTTCATAACCTGCCTGATCCAATAACTTTTGTGCGGATGCAATGCAGTCTGTCGTGTTCCCGAACATGCTGGCAACGATCATGGGACGTGAATCATCCATGGCGGGTTCGGCATTCACCATTCCGGAAATCGCTCCGGCAGCCCGCGTAAAGATTGCCTTTGAAATACGATTCAACCCTGAAATATCGACAATGGCAGGCATCATTACGATATCTTTGGTCCCGACATAATGATCCGTTTTTCCGCTGGCGAGTGTCGAAACCATGACCTTCGGAAATCCAATTGGCAATGCTCGCATGGCCGCTGTGGCGATGGCGGTTCCTCCTCCTCCTCCCAGTGAAATTACCCCATGAATCTGGCCGGATTGACGGAGCTGTTCCAGTAGAATCGGCGCCGCCTGCGACATGGCGGCTACGCATTCCCCGCGATCTCCTCGAGTTGTCAGGTCCGAGAGATTCAAATTTCCAGCTCGAGCCACCTCGTCTCGGGAGAGATCACAACTCACTTGTGGAGCAGATCCGGTCCCCACATCGATGAGCAAGGTACGATGTCCCAGTTCCCGAATTTTCTCAGCCAGGAACGCATGCTCCACACCTTTCGTATCAAACGTTCCCAGAACTGCAATCGTGCCCATAAGTCTCGCATTCTTTTTTAGATCACATTCATCCTGCACAGGCCGCGCTTCGCCACGCGGCGAGTTACCCTTCATCAGTTGAAACGCACGCTGCGCGAGCCCGCGAGAGCAACTTGCTCTTAATATCATGAACATTGTTTGTTGTGACGACTGCCCTGGACCGGCACGAATCTGTAAGGTCAACTAATCTGTAAGGTCAAATTTTAGTGGTGTCTTCTGTGGTGAAACAAAGTCTACGGTTAATTCAGATTTATGATTATACTTTTCTGGAATGGCTTCCACGATTTCATCCACCGTTCCATCCGGTCCCATCCCGGGAATTTTCTTGCCGGTTTTCTTGCTGGCGGAAATTTCAACACGATATTCACCTGGTATAAGCCCACGAGCCTGAAAGAGTTCAAAGAGGCCGTCATGGATTGTGGCGGATGTTGAGTTACCGGTGGTCATTGGCAAAAATGTAATCGTTCCGTCTATGACCGGTTGCCCTTGAAAGTTGACTGTGCCGGACACTGGAAGTTTTCCTGCGTTCTTTGAATTAGCACACCCGGGCAGAACGAACAGTCCAAGAGAAAAGACGATACCCACGTGACGGATTGTCGATCGAGAAAGCAGCATTTTTGACATGCCTTTTTTGATTTGTCAGCCTGTTGAAATTCGCTCAAACCGAAATTTGCCCGAATTGGGAATGTGACATGATCAATGTTCTGGAGGGGGGGCAGCAAAAGCCTCGTCCTTCCAAACTTCATCAGGCAGCGAGAGCAAGTTGCTCTGGCCTGGGCCCGTGCGACACGCGCTTCGACTCGTGAAAGGTAACTCGCCATGCGGCGGAATACGGTCGATGCGGGGTGAAGCTGCTTTAAAATTCACCCATCACTTCTCTTGATGCCAGCGTGGCGATTGCCTGCCAGACTGGATGGGTGTCGTACAAGCCCGTGGTCGAGTCTGCGATCCCCGACCCGGAATTCACATTTTCGGAGACAAATCGGACCGAACCGTCGAACATGAGAATCTGCACACCCCCGGTATGCGAACTCCGGGCAATCAAGCTGTGCGGACCGCCTGATCCATTAGTCTTACACCCCAGGTTAATATCCGGCAAGCTGATACAGCGTTCCGTTTGATCAAAGACATTCGAGTTCGGCGGATAGCGATGTGAGTATAAATTCGTGCCGGAATCTGCAAACAATGCTCCGCGAGAATCGTTTGCGGGAACTTTTCGGATCTCAGTCACTGCAGCAGTATTCGAAGTCCCGTCTGAAATATCACGTAATTTTCTGGATGAATTCGGGAAAAATGCTCCAGCGGGCTTCAAGTCTATTTGGGCTGCAGAAGAAGTATATCTCCCCCGCGTATATTCTCCAATGCCGACATTGCCGGCATAGTTCCCACGAAACCCAAAGTCCTGTGTGGTATTAAAAATCTCGACTCCATTATCTGAAGGGCACGTAAAGACATTGACGGAAACTGCTCTGGCTGCCTGATTCTGGGATGTCCACCAGGAGTAATTATCATTGTAAAGGTTGCGTAAATTCTGCTGATCTACGAATGGCAGGATGCAGACGATCCAAGACCCGAATTGCCCGCCTGCGCTGATAATATGCCCCGGCGGCAACGCACCATGTGTGTCATGATAATTGTGCAATGCCAGACCGATTTGCTTGAGATTGTTTTTGCACTGAGAACGTCTCGCTGACTCTCGTGCCTGTTGTACAGCAGGCAGCAGCAAGGCAATCAGGACTGCGATAATAGCGATCACGACCAGGAGTTCGATTAATGTAAAGGCATGGCGACGCATGAAAGATCCTCCATTAGAGAAAGAAAGTATAAAGCAGGGGAGATGCCTGTTTACGAACAGAATTTTGAATTGATCCCGAAAGAAATCAATTGGAGGCCGCCCGCCTGGTGAAATTCTAGAAAGGTTGTCGCAATATTATTCGTGAGCATGCCCATTGACCGAAACCTTCGAAATTCCTGCCGACGAGAGCTCAACCGGAATTTGTTTGAACAATCTGGTCAATTTTGGCAATGCCTGTTCCATCGCCAGTCGTTCGAGGCTGGACGCTCCCACGAATCCGACCGCATCGGTATGGGTATTGATATAGGCAGCATCTTCCGGCGTAGAAATCGGCCCTCCGTGTGATAAACAGATCATGTCTTTGCGGACAGACCGGGCTGCTTCGATGATCGCCTGCAGGCGTTCTGCTGCTTCAGGTAATGTGCACGCGGCACTGGTCACACCAATGGTTCCACCAACCGTGGTGCCAACATGGCCGATAATGACATCGGCCCCGGCTTCGGCCATCCACTTCGCTTCTTCCGGCTGGGCGACATACACCGCGGAGAACAGATCCATCCGCCCGGCAAGCTCGACCATCTCCACCTCTTTTTTAAAGCTCATCCCGGTTTCTTCGAGAACCTGCCGAAATTCCCCATCAATGATGCAATGTGTCGGAAAGTTATTGACGCCGGAAAACCCCATGTCTTTGACTTGCTTCAGCCAGTGCCACATCCGTCTGCGAGGGTCGGTGGCATGAACTCCACACAAGACAGGCGTCTCTTCGACCACTGGGAGAACCTCATATTCGCCAATTTCCATGGCAACCGCGTTCGCGTCACAATAAGCCATCAGCCCGGCGGTGGAACCGTGCCCTGCCATGCGAAAGCGACCTGAGTTATAAACAATGAGGAGATCAACTCCACCTTTCTCCAGCAGTTTGGCGCTAATCCCGGTTCCGGCGCCTGCAGCAATGATTGGTTCGCCGCGCTGCAAAACAACGTGCAGCCGGTCAAGCACTTCGCTTCGGGAATAGGGATTCCCTGTTCCGGTCCAAGGGTTGGGCATGAGGGAATTCCAATAACAGATACGAAAAAGGGATCAATTTGCCAGAATCAATGTTGATGATTCTTATTATCCGTCTTTGATTCGTCCATCCACGACATCCACAAGTTCATCGGTGAAATCCACATGGAAGAGAATGTAATCCGTTCGAGTGTGGTGAAGCGTGACGCTTCTGATTCCAGATCCTGGCTGGCCACGGCACCCATCTGTGAACCATTGTCACAGCATCACATCGCCCATTGCGGCATGATGCATGCCGTCTCACCAATGAAAATTGTGCGGACTTATCTTTCCGGAACATTCTTTCTGGCAACCGTGAAGGGAGCGGGCCAAGTCCTGGTCGATGGTGACTGGCAGACAATTTCTCCGGGGCTGGCCTGTGTTCAGCCTCCATTTATGAGTAACGCATTACGTTGCCTGAAGAAGACGGCCTGGCACTTCTGCTGGGTTCGCTATCACGAACGGGCTGGAGTTCAGCCGGTCGCATCAATTCAATCGCCCTCGGTGAGAGAGTTCAATGCATTGGCATTTCAGGCCGCGATTCAAGGGCTGCATGCCGAAGCCTCGACGACTGCGTCTCCTGCATTCATGCAACAATGGGCAGATCTTGTTCAGCAGTACGTCCTCGCGTTTGTCAGCCCATTTCGATCCGATCACCGTTTGCACCGAGTCTGGATTGCTGTGGCGGATCGACTGGACCGAAGCTGGACGCTGGATGATCTGGCCAAAATCGCCTGTATGAGTAAAGAGCATCTGCGCCGCATGTCCCTGGCCACACTCGGACGCAGCCCCATGCAGCAAGTGACTTACATTCGCCTCAAGCATGCTGCCGAATTGTTGACTCATTCTGAATTAAAAGTCTCAGCAATTTCCGCAATCGTCGGATACGACAATGCCTTTGCTTTTTCAGACATGTTTCGCCGCTGGACTGGATATCGCCCGTCTGTCTATCGCAACTTCGGACGTCCCAAATCATAATGCAACGCCTGACTTACGGATTGACCGTCTGAATTTCCTGCAGAGCCCGATCCCAATCTGCAGTGTCCTGTTCGCTGATCTCGTACAGATCGATCGAACCGCCCAAGGTTTTTACCGGCTGGAAGAAACGAAAGTAGCCGAATTCCTGAAAATCGGCAGCCCGCGTCGATCCGTCTTCCAGCGTAATGCCATGTGGGCGTCCCATGACGAAGTTCACGCTGACCGCATACCGTCCCGGCTCTGGAGTTCGCGGTGGGAGATCATAATTGATCCCCATGACCCGTGGCGGCACCGTCCCAAAATAAGCCAGTTTTAAATAGGTGATCTTTTTCTGCTGCATATAATCACGCAAATGTCCCAGGTCCTGCCCCCAGTCGAGATTGGAATCAACCAGATGTTCCCGACCACCGCTGGGGCCTCCTGCCCATTCATTAAAATAAGCCAGGTGTCCCGGATGAAATCGCAATGGCAGCAAACAAAATGTTATGGTTAGAACCGAGATGTCGCGACATGTCAGAAAAGAAGACCGCAGAAGTGTTTCAAATGTCAGACCACAAAACAAAATCAGCAATGGGATCACTGGCAGAATATAACGTAATCCAAGTTGTAACCTTTCGCCGCTTGCCACCAGGAGGATGGCTATAACAGGTGTTAATAACGTAACGACATCACGCCATCTTTTGCGAGCGTTTTTATTGAATGAAAAAATGATCATCGCGGACAGAATGAGTAACTGCGGGAAATGGGGGAGTTTATAGAGTAAGGCCATCAGAAAATAGCTGCGAAACCCGTTCAAGGCCCATTGGCCATCCAGAAACACGGGGTGCTCCGCCGCCATGACAAATCGTTGTTCGTCGATGCCCAGTATGTAATCCGCTGGGACGGGGACGGGAAGTGCCGGAATGGCTGCAAAGAAATTCTGCAATGAAATAAGATCGATCGACTGAAAATGAAATTTGGCAAGCGGCTGAAAGACTCCCTGAAACCCATAGCATAACCAGAGCACCGGCAGGCTGACACTACATGCCACGAGCAGTTGAAGCGAAAGAAATTTTAATGAAACCGCAGGCCCAGACTGTCGCCGCCATAATCGCAGGCAGGCAATCACAATTACCAGCGGATAGAGGAGCAGGCAGGTAAATTTTAATCCTTGCGCCAAACCTAACAGAAATCCTAAGAGTACCCCCCGGCCCCAGGTGGGGCGATCGCACCAGCAGGCCAGGCAATAAAGGGTTGATAAGTATCCGAACACACCCGCCAGATCGGGGGTCACGACGCTGGCGTGAGCAATAAGATTGGGCCCGGTCAAATAGAGCAGCAGGCAAAATAACGAAACGGCCTGCCCGTAAATCCGGCGTCCCCAGAGATAGACAATCAGCGCACTGGCCAGAGTCCAGAAAAGATGGTAGCAGCGTCCCCAGTGATACCATGTTGCAAAATCAGATTGATGATCCAGGACAAATTTCAGTCCCACTGGCTGGCCTGTTGTCTCAGGATCGATATGAACCTGCCCGAGCGCCAGCGGGATGGCTGCCCACATCCGGGAAAGAGGGGGATTCACCCGTTCGATGTCAAATCGCCCTTCCCGAAGATTTCGCAGCCCCACGGGCAGATGCCAGATTTCATCATGCGTGATGCTTTCCGAAAAAATCGTCGACAGGCAGATGACACAGTGAAACAGCAGCAGAAACCCGACACAGGTCGTCTCGGCACGCAGGCTCAGTGGGCCAGCACCACTTGACTCAGGCCTGGGCAGCAACTTGGGAATGGCGGATCGGCGATGTTTGGAGGAATCCATAAACTCGATTCTGCCGGGTTGATCAGTTTTCCTCAACACGGATGTCCCGACGTTCGCGCATTTTCTTCCGCAATTTGATATCTTTAAAGCAAGGTGCCCGCGTCTTTCAATTGTTACTTTTTATGTTGGCGAATTCGACAGAAGCGCATTCGTTCAGAGGGATCGCCATGAAGCGCCGTTCACGATGAGAAGCCTCCCATTTGAGCGTGAGGGACTCGGCAGTTGATACCGAAATTTGTATGCTCTTGTGCTGCACCGCAGTTTGAGGTTCAGGTCGGTTTCTCGCGATTCCGCTCCGTTGTCGCTTCATTTTCACTTTTCCCGTGCGAACGCTGCGTTGCGTTAACGAATGTAATATCAAATTAAAAAATGAGGGGAAGTCATCATGCAAAGTCCGACGACGGAGGACCTTTCGCGATCACCTCCCCAAAATCCAAATCCTGACAGGTCACTACTCGTAAAGGAGGATCGGATGAAGATTTTTGCAGCCTGCTTTCTGGCACTGGTCTTTGTCGTCACCACTCCTGCCATTGCCCAGCCACGCCCGCAGACGCGGCAACCCAAAACAGAAATCCGGTCCGGAATGGTAAAGGAGATCAAGCATCGGGGACGTGCCCGCACTTTGGTGGTTACCTGTGACGGTGAGGACTATTCCTTTCCAATCACACCCAGAGTGAATGTGGAAGTGAAACTGACCGGCGGAGATCACACTGCAATTCAGAAAGGAGCTTATCTCGAAGGAAACGGGACGTTTACCAATAACCGGCTGTTTCTGGAAACGGCCAGCGTGCGCCTGCTGCCCCCCAATGCGAAAACACCAGATTCTAAAGTCGTGAAACCCGAAATGTTCGAGCCAGGACAAAGCCTGAATTCCCAACACATTTCCGGTCAGATCATCGCTCGGGGAACGTCTCAGGAATATCCGGAATACGAAGAAGCAATCCTGCGTCCTGCCCCGAATATTCCCAGTATCATGTTCAAAAAAGATATCACCGTCGACATCATCACCAGCGATCTGGATGAAGCGAAACCGGATCAGGCCGTCGAACTGGAAGTGATTCCCGGACGGAATGATAAATTGACCCTGGTGCGGGCCACGATTGAAGGGGGCGAATATACGCCTCCAGCAGAAGGAGACGTAGAGAAAAAATAGGGAGAAATACCCGCTCGCCTGGTTCTGGCTCACGTTACTATCACACGATTCTTTTACCATCAACACTCTTAGAGTCCATCCGGAAAGGCGCTTTGCCAGGCGCGGTCGAACGATTTGTGTTCTGACAAAGCAGCCGATCGCAGCACAAATTGACCTTTCCAGACAGATTCTTACTTCTATTCCTGTTTTGCCTGCCCATGTCCGACCCGTTTTATAATTTTGATGTTGTTGTCATTGGAGCCGGACATGCTGGGATCGAAGCGGCCCTGGCATCGGCGCGACTGGGGGCACGCACTGCCCTGCTTACCATGAACTGCGATACCGTGGGCCAGCTGAGTTGCAATCCTGCCATTGGAGGAGTGGCCAAAGGGCAGATCGTCCGGGAAATCGACGCCCTGGGGGGCGAGATGGGACGTTGTATCGATGCCACCGGCATTCAGTTTCGCATGCTCAACAGCGGCAAAGGGGCAGCCATGTGGAGCCCCCGTTCCCAGGCAGACAAAAAAGCGTATCAATTCCTGATGAAACTGACGGTCGAGCAACAGGAAAACCTGACACTCGCCCAGGAAATGGTGGAAGAACTACTGGTGGAAGGAGATCCCGCAAGCGTTCAGGATACCAACCCGCTTCCGGAAGAACGTCCACGCATCACGGGGGTGAAGGTTCGCGGCGGCAGCATATATCAGGCCCGATCAGTGATTATCACCACCGGCACCTTTCTGCAGGCCATCATGCATACCGGCGAAGCAAAAACAGTGGGAGGCCGGGCCGCCGAAGGAACCACCGGAACCGTCTCCGATTGTCTGCGAAAACTGGGCTTCGAGTTGCAGCGTTTCAAAACCGGAACGCCCGCCCGCATTAACGGCCGCACCATCAATTTTTCTGTTCTGGAAGAACAGCCCGGTGATGAAAATCCCGTTCCCTTCTCCTTTCTGAATGATCGGATCGAACAGACGCAACTCCCCTGCTGGTTGACACAGACCAATCACGAAATGCACGAACTGATCCGGGCCAATCTGCATCGCGCCCCGATGTACAGCGGGCAGATCAAATCAACCGGACCCCGTTATTGCCCTTCGATCGAAGACAAAGTGGTCCGTTTCGCGGAGAAGACCTCTCATCAAATCTTTCTGGAGCCAGAAGGCCGGAACACGCTGGAGTTTTATTGCAACGGAATTTCCACCAGTCTGCCCCGGGATGTGCAGTCCCAGATGGTCCATTCCATTCACGGACTGGAACGGGCGGAAATCATGCGGTTTGGCTATGCGGTGGAATATGATTACGCCCCGCCGACACAGTTGTTCCAGACGCTGGAAACCAAGCGGGTTTCCGGACTTTATTTTGCCGGTCAGATCAATGGCACCACGGGATATGAAGAGGCGGCTGGTCAGGGCTTGATTGCCAGCGTGAATGCAGTCCGAAAACTGCGTGGTCAAGATCCGTTTGTGCTGAACCGGTCGCAGGCCTATCTGGGGGTGCTGATCGATGACCTGGTCACCAAGGGGGTGGATGAACCGTATCGCATGTTCACGTCGCGTGCGGAATATCGATTGTTATTGCGACAGGACAATGCGGATCGCCGGCTCACCCCAATTGGAGCATCCATCGGGCTGGCGTCACCGGAACGTCTGGCCCGCTTCAATCAGTATGAAGCCGAAGTCGAGCGGGCAACGGCCCTGCTCCACAAAGTGCGTCATCATGGGCAATCGCTGGCGGACTGGTTGCGACGGCCAGAAATCACCTGGCAGCAGTTGTGTGAAATGTCCCCCGAGCTGGCCGCTCTGGAAATCAGTTCCCGAGCAAAAGAACAGGTGCAGATTGAAACCAAGTACAGCGGATATGTGAAACGCCAGCAACTCGATATCGATCGTCAACTTCGCACGCAGGCCACCCGTATTCCCGGGAGTTTCAACTATCATGCTGTTCCCCAACTACGAACGGAAGCGCGGGAAAAATTTGCCCGCGTGCAACCGGCAGACCTGAGCCAAGCCAGTCGCATCAGTGGCATTACTCCCGCCGACCTGGCGATTCTGACGCTGTATCTGGGGAAGTGATCACGCCCTGCCCCCCCTGTCAGCACCCGGCCCTAGACCAGTTTGGTCTATCATGTGCCCGCGTCGAGTAGGTTTCACTTGATGAAAGACTGAATGCCGCGGGGCAAGTCCGCGACAAGATTGACTAAAATACTCTATCAGTATCGTACTCTGTCAGTACCTGATTCTGAGAAACGTCATTATAAATCATCCTCCATGGCCATGGCTTCGCTGCGGGATTTCCCAGAATTTTCAGCGTTGACAATGCGAAAGAGACTTCAGTGGCCCCGCAGGCGACGGGAGATTTCCTCGACCACATCTTTGACTGGCAACCGGATCTGTTCCAGTGAATCGCGGTCACGGATGGTCACGGTCTCTCCACTGATCGTTTCGTTATCCACGGTAACGCACCAGGGGGTTCCTGCTTCATCTTGACGCCGATACCGCTTGCCGATGGCAGCCTGTTCATCATAGACCGTGGCGATGCCGGCCTGACGCAATGCCCGGTAAATTTCCCGGGCCTTTTCCGGCTGGCCATCTTTTTTGACCAGTGGAAAAACAGCCACCTTGACCGGAGCCAGACGCGGATGAAAACGCATGACAACACGGGTCTGCATGACTCCCTTGTCGTCCGGAGCTTCATCTTCGTAATAGGCTTCACAAATAAAGGCGAGCGTGGCCCGGTCTGCACCGGCACTCGGTTCGACCACGTGTGGAATGAACCGGGATTTTGTGGCTTCGTCGAAATAAGTCAGGTCTTTGCCCGAGCCGCGCCACTTGGGATGTCCGCTGGCGTCTTTCTCGACAATCAACTCGCCATGTTCGTTTTTGAGTTTCCCTTCCATATGGGATCGCAGATCGAAATCGCCACGATGGGCCACCCCTTCCAGCTCTCCGTATTCTCCTTCTGCCAGGAAAGGAAACTGGTATTCGATATCTGCCGTCCCGCAGGAATAATGGGAGAGTTCGTCCTGTTCATGATCCCGCAGCCGCAAGTGTCTGGGGCCAATTCCCAGGCTGGTGTACCAGGCGAAGCGGCGGTCTCGCCAGTACGTGTACCATGCGGACGATTCTTCCGGTCGGCAGAAGAATTCAATTTCCATCTGTTCAAATTCGCGTGAACGAAAGGTGAAATTACGGGGAGTGATTTCGTTACGGAAACTCTTGCCGATCTGGCTGATCCCCACGGGCAACTTCACCCGGGTGGAATCCATCACATTTTTGAAGTTGACGAAGATTCCCTGTGCGGTTTCCGGACGCAGAAACGCCTTGTTGTCTTCGGTCCCCAGTGCCCCGATCGTAGTGGGAAACATCAGGTTGAAATCTCGCGGAGCGGTGAGCGTGCCGGGATGATTCACATCCGGTCCCACGACATCCGGATACCGTTCGAGCGGGATGTCCGCCAGGCTGACGGCTTCACTCTGCCACTGCAATTGAGCAGCCTCCTTGTTCTTCATGCCGAACAAAGCGAGTGCTTTTTTCGTCAGTTCCTGGGCCAGTTCCGATTCCTCGACCAGCGCACAGACGAAATACGCGTGCGGCTCAGTGTCGGTGGTCCCGGATTTCGCATCCACCCGTTTGCCCAATACCCAGCGTCCCTTGGTGTGGTCCAGCCGATACCGACCTTTCGATTCGCGGCAGTCCACCATTTTATCGCAAAACAGATCGTGATGTCCGCTCACCTTCCAGACCTGCGGGTGCATGATGATGGAAGTCTCGACGCCCACCATCTGATACGGACAAGGGGCCCCTGATGGAGTTTCCAGCGGATCATGGCTGGTGATCATGTCTTCCCACCACGCATTGCGAACGTTCCGCTTGAGTTCTGTCCCCAACGGGCCATAGTCCCAGAACCCGTTTTGTCCGCCATAGATTTCCGAGTTCTGAAAGATGAAGCCCCGCCGCTTGCACAAAGCGACGATTTTGTCCATCAATCCCGACCGATCCGCGTTCGCCATGGTGACTGTTTTTCCTGTCATTGGTGTGTTCAGGCAAGATCGTGGATTGTAATCAATGGTCTCGAAGCTGCATACCGGAGGAACCGGTCAGTAGAGGTAGGCTGGGTCAAGACCCAGCATTGACGGCTTGATTTCTCGCTGACGTGATCTTTGACAATTCGGTATGATTGATTCTGTTGACTCGACGGAGCATCGGCATGCGACGCGATCGACGGAATCGTGAAGGGAGTCTCTTCTTCTTAGGAGTCTCTTCTTCTTGACGCTGGTGACACATCAGTGAGGTCGTGACTGGGGCGGGTCGCCAGCGTTGCACGGGGATGAGTTTGCGGACACTGAATAAAGCTGGGTCAAGACCCAGCCTACGGGGCTACTTGACCCAGCCTACGGGGCTCACTCGACGTTCGGCACCGCTCACAGAGCAGTGG